>BNJS01003967.1_pt1 | contig 339482 bp, 551 predicted proteins | sample 8540461 | NCBI WGS metagenome assembly BNJS01 (sample SAMD00202454, study PRJDB9452) | human saliva metagenome | isolation source: human saliva | place: Japan
CGAAGCATTGCGCGAAAGTGTGAATTCTAACAATAAAATGATACTGAACATCGCTCTTTGGTGCTATACATCACTAAATGGGCTAACATGGAATAACAAGATGCCGGTGATCCAGATTAAAGAATTTCCCAACGACGGAAGAGTTTGGAGAATTGATTGGTTCGGAGCAGTACGAAAAACGATAACGTACCTACGGAACCGACCATCGACGTTTATCTCAGACCTGTATCAGTAACAGACAAAAACGTCTATTGCTGATTTTTGGCTGGTTAAATAAAGAGCGAATATGCTGCACTATTGGTGTTGGACAACTGCCGGTACTTACTATCGGTTCTCTTTGGAAAAACGGTAAGTTATTGGATTACCAAGTTATCGTGCCTAGTAATCTACCAAACGTTAACATAGCTGAAGATTCTGTACGTTTGATTGAAGCAGCGCATAAAGATCAAACCGGTTATATCATCAATAAAGCTGCCTTTGATATTGGCGGTTTCAAAAATGGATTATCTGCAAGATGTTTGGCTATTGAATCTGATGGAGATCCCTATTCAATCATTATTCCCGTTGCTGAAGTTATTCGTTTTTATTACGCCATTTCAACCAATTTGGCCAAGATTGCTTTTTTGGGGTCATATGAAACTAATTTCGATCAAATCATCGGTGAACGATGCGGTTTTTGATTCAAAAACCAAGATTCTCATAATCCATTTACGACAATGGCTTTTACGATAATGAGGGATGGGTTTTGGGTAGGATTTTAAGGGACAAAAATGCACAGCAGGGATTTTTTTCCAAATTCATCGTTCGTTAGTCAAACAATCAGTGGGGAAGTATCATCAGCCGATGCGGAAACTAATTTCCCGTTTCAAGGAAAAAAACAGATTGGGCTGCACGCTGCCTAAGTTTTACGAGCGGTGGAAAAGTTCGTACCTTAATCTTAGAATTATTGCGTTGTACTGCTCCCTTTCCTTTTTCTAATTTAGTGGTTATTAGAGACAATGATGGCAGGCAAGCATCTCCAGAAACTGATCTACCGGAATCAAATAAACGTCCTTATCTAAGGAACCAGGGATTAAAATCTGGTACTTCAAAAACTGCATAGCATAGAAGAACCTGTGCAGAATATGAAAAGAATGGTTATTGACTATGTAAAAGAACGTTTTGGAGATCTTTGGAATAAAGAACTCATCAAGCCTGAAAAAGAGTTTTGTAATTATAGAAAAACAGACTTACTGTTTTTGCCGCCATCGGAATCGACCACAGCATTGGGAACCGGCGACGGTACATCAGGACAGTCCAAAACTGCCCCCATTTCAATCTCTATTAATGTTGGAAAAGAAACAGGCATCGCTCAAAAAGCTACGTTCTCACAGTCGTTCCGAAGCTCTGCCTGCTACCTTTGAAAAATATGATGGCCGCTGTCCGATATTTATCGAGAGAACTATCAAGATAAAGGTGTTACGGCAAAAGTATGGCCGACCCTATATATGCCGTTAACTTCTAATCGTAGCAGTCAATGGTCTTATTTAGATACTTCTGCAACAACAACCAACCTAGTCAAAACTCCAAGAAGAGTTTTAATTGCCGAACTCAATATAGATAATATGCTATTTTTGGTTGGTGGAGTTTGAACAAAGAGAATCAGAATCCTTAACTGCTGCTATGATATATGGAGCAAGTTCAATGAAGGCTGAAGAAATAAAAAAAATCCTGCATTTGCTTGCTCGGTCAAAAGGAATTTGGAAAAATATTCCTCCACACGGGAGATTTCATATCAGGCCAATGAAGCATAGCTGGCCGAGTATCGAAGAATATGCTTCATCTATTTACAAAGCCTGCTTGGCAACTTCCACCTGACTTGTGTTTCTGTTGGTACAATCCAAATCTATTAGTACATCTGTCATTTAGATACATTAATATTTTCTTAATTTTTAGGGATGCAACTTATGCCACGCACGCACACGCACGCACGCACGCACACGCACGCACGCACGCACGCACGCACGCACGCAATTATACTTCACATCAAATAATTGTCTAAAGAATTCAACTCATTGTGCTGATTTTTGTCAAGTGATACGGGAGGTACAAAATGCCCGAATTAACTTGGCAAGGAAAAAGCTCAAGTCAAACTGCATCATCTGGATGTGCCGTTTCATCTTCTCAACAAGCAATATGATTTTTCACGCGGCTGCCGGTTCGCCCGATAACCGCAGCGACAATATTTTTGATCCACGGCGATAACCTGTTAGCACTTAAATCACTGTTGCCAGAATTTGGCGGCAAGATCAACTGCATCTATATCGATCCTCCGTACAATACTGGCGAAGAAAAGTGGGTATATAACGACAATGTGAATGACCCCCGTATCAAAAATGGCTGGGTGAAGTGGTAGGCAAAGAGGGTGAGGATTTCAGTCGCCATGATAAATGGTTGTGCATGATGTATCCGCGGTTTAAAAGCTGTTGAAACAACTACTGGCCGAAGATGGAGTAATCTTTATCAGTATTGACGATAATGAACAGGCCTGCCTGAAACTGATTTGTGATGAGATTTTTGGCGGGGGATTTATTGGCTGCTTTGTTCACAATAAACTTAATTCAAAAATGATAGGACAAATATTCAAAAACCATGAATACATTTTTAGTGTATTACAAAAAGAAATTCTTCCAGTCCGATCGATATTGTCTCCGTAGCGAACGATAAAATAAAAAGAAGTTTTTGAAGAGAATGGGGAATTTTTATTTAAATGACACGATTACTACTCGGGGAGATGGGGAGAATTAAATGCACGCCCCAATCTCGGTTATACGATTTACTATAATCCTGAAACTAAAAGTATTGCAGTGGTTGATTACGATGTCGAACGAGGCCAAAATATCTAACCATCTTAACGAAATCTACACCGATGATTTTAATTTGATTAATCAAGGATTTATTCAATTAGACCTCCACAAGTTCGTGGAAAAATTAGGTTGCTGGACTTGGTCTTTGGAAAAATTCAATTCCAACAATAAAAACATCTTGATCAAAGAAACAAAAATTCGTACCGTGTACACAAAAAGAACGTTTTGTGGAAAAGGAATGTAGAAAGTATTGGAAATTCTTTTGGTTTACCGAATGACCAATCGAATTAACGCCAGAAGCATTTTGGAGTTTTTCAAGCAGCAATGGAGTATTGGTGTTAAACGAAATTATGGGACAACGAGGCGTTTTCAAATATCCAAAAATGTTTCAATGATTGAATATTTGATTTGCCTTTATAGATAACCCAAACGCCTTAATCCTAGACAGCTTTTTCAGGTAGTGGTACCACTGCTCACGCCGTGTTGTCGCTCAATCAAAAGACGGCGGCAACCGCCGGTTTATTGGTGTGGAAATGATGGATTATGCCGAAAAATATTACTGCCGAGCGCATCCGCCGTGTTATCAACGGCTACGGTACAAAAACCCGAAACCCAAAACGGTACAGGCGGAGGCTTTTCGTTTTACACTGTGGGAGAACCGCTTTTTCAAGATGACAATCTCAATCCCAAAGCACCACTTTGCGCCATCCGTGAATACATCGGCTATACCGAAGGTTTGAAAGATATTTGGCACACGGACAACGGCGTATCACCCCACGCTTTGGGTTATCAAAACGGTACGGCGTATGTGTTTTATTACGAACCGCATACCACGGCGCTCAGTTGGGATTTTCTCAACACGCTGAATGCCGAAGGCCTGTCTGAAAAACCGGAACAATGGGTTAGTTTATGCCGATACCAATGTTTTTGACGGACGAGCAGTTAAAACAGTCCAATATTATCTTCAAACGCATTCCGCGTGATATTTCCGGGTTATAAAGGATAAAAATGGAACTAAAGAAATATCAGCAAAATGTAATTGATGATCTGGAAGCATTTTTGCGTGTGCTGGAGGATTCAATCAGTCTGAAAACTGCATTTGCCGATTATTGGAAAATGCACGCCCGTTTTCCGCTGGCAGTAGATAAAATTGTACCGTATCACGATAAAGTAATAGGGGTACCGAGAGTGTGCCTGAAAGTGCCGACGGCTGGAGGAAAAACCTTTATTGCCGTGAATGCTTTGCAGCCGATTTTTGCGGCTCGTGAGTTGTCGGCGCGACAGGCGCGTTTAGTGGTGTGGCTGGTGCCGTCTGAATCCATTTTATCGCAGACGTTGGCGAATCTGCGCGATCTTGCGCACTCATATCGACAGAAATTAACGGTGCATTTCGGTAATCACGTTAATATCTTGGATAAAAGAGCAGGTGTTGCGCGGTACTGATTTTTGACGCGGATTCAGTGGTACGCGGCATTTTCCATTATCGTAATGACGTTTGATAGCCTGAAAGGCCGTAGCAAAGAGACACTGCGTGCATTTCGGGAAAATCCGAACCTGGCTTCGTTTGATGTTTTTAGGCTGTCTCAAAATGAGTTAACAGAGTTTGATGATACGGCACTGATTAACGTGCTGCGTTCGATGAATCCGGTGATTATAGTGGATGAAAGTCATAATGCCAGTACGCCGTTGTCGGAAGAAATGCTCTGAATCTGAATCCGTGTTTCGTGCTGGAATTGACTGCTACGCCGCATGAGAACAGCAATATCATTAGCTATGTTGATGCAATGGCGTTGCACAGCGAACAGATGATTAAACTGCCTCTGATGGTAAGCCAGCAAAACAGCCAAAGTGACGTAATGATGGCTGCGCTGACGTTACGGCACAATTTGGAGGCATTAGCGCTGGCTGAGCAAACAAAAAGGTGGTGCCTATATCCGCCCAATCATTCTGTTCCAAGCTGAGCCTAAAAGTAAAGAAGACACAACCACGTTTGAAAAAGGTAAAGCGCAATTGTTGGATATTGGTATCCCAGAGAATCAGATCGCCATTAAAAACCAGCGAAATCAATGAACTGAAAAATGTGGATCTGTTGTCACCTGATTGTGAAGTTCGTTTTGTGATTACCGTAAATGCACTCAAAGAAGGCTGGGATTGTCCGTTCGCATATATTTTGGCCAATTTAGCAAATAAATCCTCGGTAGTTGATGTTACTCAAAATTGTCGGACGTGCTGCGACAACCTTATGCCCGTTGGCATAATAAAAAACTGTTGAACAGCAGTTTCGTGTTTACGTCTAGTGAGAAATTTCACGAAACACTCAAAAGTTTGGAAATGGGCTTGGTTAATGCAGGGTTTAGCCGTGAGGATTACCGTATTGCTCAAACAGAAATGCCACCCTAAAAATACGCCAGATGTTGCACAACCTGAATTGACGTTGACTGCTCATGAACTGCCCGACATAGACGATTTTAACGTATCACCGACATTCAAGCTTCCTAACAATATGAGTGAACAGGTGGCTGATAATCCTGTTGCCGAACAAATTACCGAATTGGTTATACAAACTGTTGCTGCCAATGTTGAGTTTGGTGAACAGGCACAAGCTGCTACTGCCATGAATGCCCCACCAACGGAGTTGCAGGGAGAAAAATTACGATGTACCCCATTCGCCCTGAATTTACCGAAATGATGGCAGATTTCCGTTTGCCACAGTTTGTAATTCATTTGGATAATGGTTTGTTTAACGAGGTGGTGTTGTTTGACAGAACTAATTTACTGATAGATTTCCATTGGGAAGATGTGATACCGTCATTGATTTTGGACAGATTAACGGGGTGGTTTACACCAGTGAATTTAAAAACGAACGTGAAGTAGAATTTAGCCCTCTGAAAAAAATCAGGAAAAGCAGGAATTACTGAATTTATTTGCCAATCAATCAGACGAAACGCAGCAGAGAGTTTGGTGGAAAGTTTGTTTCAACTGGCTGAAAAACGAGCATTCTATCCGATTGATGATAATGATGCGCAAATATTTCCGTCGCATTGTGGAAGATATGACTGATGCACAACGTAAACATTGTTTTGAACATATTGACCAATACTACAAAGTTATTAAGAAGAAAAATTGACGGTTTAGCAGGTAATTATGCAGAACAAGAATTTTTCAGGCAGCGTGAAAAAGACGCATTAATGATGCAAGCAATGTATTCATTCAAGACATCTATTGCTCCAACTGAATTGGCAACTTCATTAGGCAAGAGTTTGTATGAACGAGAGGGTAAGATTAGTGATTTTGAAACCATGATTTTGCGTAAAAATTTTGGAAGATAATGGAGTAAATTTACGTTGGTGGCATCGAAACGAAAGTAAAAAAGGCTTTTGTATCAACAGCTTTATTAATCATTTTTCCTGATTTTTGTGTTGCTAACGGAAAAAGGCACGGTGGTGGCGCTGGAAACCAAAGGTGAACAATTGGATGGCGCTGGTAGTAAAGATAGGATCCGGGCTGGCAAGGATTGGGAAAAAGGCCGCCAATGCACTGAACGATGGGAGAAAAATATCGTTATATGATGGTGTTTTGATCAAGAGCGGCTCGAAGGTGCATATGATGTGGCAGCAATGTTGGATTTACTCAGGAGTCTGTAATAATCAAAATGAGTGCGTACCTCTGTTTGTCTTGATAATGAATTCAATAATTTTTCAAAACATAGTCTTACGATAAAAGCTCTTTTCTTATATTTCGGTTTAGAACATCAATCAGCTTTTTTTGAACTCGTCTGGACAATCATCAAAATCTTTTCAGCATATGGTTATAGCGCAAAACACCATCTTTCCATGCCTGAAAAAGAGATTGTCCGGATATTTATCGATCAGCCACCAACATAAATCCAAAGCATGGTGGCGTTCGATCAGTTCTCTGCTTTCCCATGCTGTACGCTTGCTTTTTGTCAATTTTTTTGTGGTTGTGAACCGGTTTTTAGGCATAAATAGGAATATAATTTCGGTGCCAGTCGTTGTGAAGTTAATAGCGTGACAAAGTGGTGCAATATTTTCAAACTGTCTCTATAACTGTTTTTGTGAACTTTCTACCGGGTAGTGTTCCAACCAAACTAACAGTCTTCGCCATTGTTCAAGTGTATTACCACCCAAGCTGTAACGGGTTGTGTTTCTGTACAAGCCAAGTCGGTTTTACACTGCCAGCAGAATTTGAGGGGCCGAAACGCTGTTTCTTGCATATTTCCCATCTCTTGCCGATGGAATGCAACACCCGCACTACAATGTGAACATCTGTCGTGAAGTATCACTTTGTGCTTTGGGCAAAAAGGTATAGCAGGCAACACGCCATGACACCCTAAAATAAGGTTCATAGTCTTCTGCTAAGCACAATGGACAGAACAATAAACCGTATCCCTACGCGTTTCCGATGGTATATCTGCAAACTGTTTACCCACGTCAGATGTCCTGATGGACGTACTTTATCAAACAAAATGCCCTGAAAAACGCCGTAGTGAAGTTCTATCGATTTTCTCCGCACTTATTCCGCTTTTTCACTTAGCTTTGTAACTATCCACTCTGGAATATATCTGTCAATGTCCCGATTCCATATCTCATAATTGTTCCCAAAGACTAAGTTGCAAAATGTCTGAACTTTTTAGTCCGTTCGCATGTGCCGTTCGAACCAGCCATGAAGACAGTAATTCATTATGATACGGATGGGGATGTGCTGGCCAAAGATGTAAGTCAGACATATCTAAGCCAGTTTGTCTATTTGCCGCTTCCGCTCAGTAGGTGTTACCCAGCCGATTGAATCAAGCACTTCATGATTTATTTGTTCCGTTTCATTTTGTACAGCAGTTGCGGCAGCTTCTGTCAGTACCCGAGATAGCTCTCCAATATATCCTTCGCTCATATTGTACAATCTGACGGCAAGTTCTCTCGTTTGCAGTTCAGACGGTCTTTTTCAGGGATCATTCTTTCAAAGCTAACCAACAACCGAAGAAAATTTCTATCTAAGTTCCATCTAGGCACAACAGCCGGTTCGAATCGGTTGGATAACTGCGGATCAGTTTGCAACGCACGGAAAGCATCCTTAGTGCCTATACCGACAATCGGTATTTGTAAATCGTTTCCTAGATATTTGATGACATTCAGAAAAAGCCCTTTGCCGGTTCATGCTACCAGCCAAGATATGATGGATTTCGTCAATAATCAGCATTCTAGTTTGCATACGTTTGAGTAAGTGTATGACTTGAGTCTGCTTCTTATCTATTCTGTCATGCGATTTATATGGTGCAAAGATTGCATCTAAAATGGTATTGTAAAATCTTCCTTCATCCGGAAAAGGTGGAGCCTGAACCAGCAGTACAGGAACTAATACACTGTCACCATCCAAATTTTGGTCAGCAGGATGTTTTCTCAAAAAACGGTGAGCCAGCATGGTTTTACCGTTATTGGTATCTCCGACAATCAGAAGATTCGGCATACGGTGGATTTTGGGATAAACCAAAAGATCTTCCAGTTTGTTCAAAATGCGCTTCAGCTTGGGATAACCTATCCAATGCGGCGAACGGATGTGCCAGATGCGTTCCTCTGTGTCAGCATCCAAATATGTGGCGGTTTTTGTGCAAATGAGGATATTTCATGACAAATCATCCAAGTCGTCAAACGGCTGTACATTTTCAAAAGACATTTCAGTCTCCAGCAAATCCGTTTGCGGAAAAGCAGTGGCGGTATTGTTGATACCATTATTATCTTTGGAAACTGGTTTGCTTATAGCAATACTTTCGTTTTTACGTCGTTGCATCGCTCTGCGTACCGCTTTGGTTTTTGCCTTGAGCTTGTTCTTCCATCTCGCGCATCTTGCCATAAGCTGAAAAAAATCATTCTTTCGTCAATGTTGGATTTGTGTTCCTGTTTGAGTTGGCGGTTGATTTCCTAATTCCCAAATACTCATAACTGGATGGGAACTGTCCCGATAAGGGATAGAAAAATAGCTGTTCAATTCAGGGTCAAAAAACCAGATTACGCTGAGATCACGGGGATCAAATCGAAACACAAACTGACGGGCTCTTTTCGGGTTTCCCGGTTCTGTTGCACCAATCCAAGTGCGAAGTGCATCATGCCAATAATGAATTTTATGGATGGATACGCCATATTGCTGGACAGTTCTCATCTCAAAAGGCATGAAATCCAATCGGAATTTGGTTTCATCTAGGACTTTAGGCGGCATACCTGTTCCCGGAAGAGAGTCAGTACCGAATATGCCTTCTCTATATTTGGCCAGCGGCGACATACCCAATGCTGAATGCATTCTCTGGTGATACACACCAGTAATGAAAATTGTCAGCCATTTTTCAAATTCCGACAGTGTAAATACTGCACTGTCTTCGGAATCATAATTACTACGTTCGACAACATTGGAAAAAGTCGTACCGGGCAAAGTGTGAATTTCCTGTAAAACCGTACCCAGCAGTCGCTCTATATGGCCACCGAAATGTGGCCGTGCCACTCGACGCCATTCAATGTCGATGCCGTATTGTTTACAGGCTTTTTCCAATACTTTACCGTGAAATTCTCTTGCATTGTCCAAATGGATTTTCGCGGTAATCCCCAACACGGCCACAAAGCCTTCCACTTCATGCTGGGCAAAGTCATGTTTCTTTTGTCAGTACGGAATGAGCCAGACACAATCCTGCCGATAATGCACTAGGTGGATCAAAGGAAATATAGAATCCGGGAATCATTCGGCTAAACACATCAACTGCCATTGTGATCCACGGACGACCAATTGGTTTACGGTAAACATCATCAACCAAAATAATATCTAGTTTGGTATGGTCTATTTGAACGACTGCTAACGGAAAGTCCGCATTGGGAAAACTGCCCCTCAGACGGTTTAAATTGCTCCTCAGCAGCTTTTTCCCCTGTCTTTTCGCTATCTTAAATTGAGGATCCAGCTTGTTGATACGGCGACGGATAGTATTGTTATGAGGATATGCAAAATCCTGCATCCAAGCATTGCCGTTTGATCTCGTTAATTATTTGTTGAACTGGCTTTTTTTGTTTGGTCAGATATTCTTTTCAATAACTGATTGGACGATCTTTTTCGACATTGTCGTCAATACGGTAACGGCCTTGTCTTTTTCGGCGTTGTTTGAATAAACCCGTCAGCAAACCTGTTTTCGTGGTATTTTCGAAGCCATCGGTAAATGGTATTGGCACGAACACCAAACTGTACAGCTCTTTCTTCAATGGCTTTCTTCGTCCGTTTTTTATTGTCTAGTAAAGGCTTGATAATCTCAAAACGTTTTGTTGCTATGGACCATTCTTGTGCATCAATGGTATTTAAATCTTGTGCGGAAGAAGGTTCATCTCGTTATGGAGGACAACTCCGCCACTTTAACTTGATAAGTTTTTACGGCTTTCTACCTCAGTCAGCAAAACCGTGTCCAAATCCACAATGTTTGTAATTACACAGCAGATCCCGTTAAATTCGACCATTGCCCCCGGTCGAATATCTAACACAGCCTTTCCGGTATTCATCGCTTTCTCCATAATGTAGAATTCATCGTCAGCGGTAGGTTCAAATCTGCACCGATTTCTCCTACGGCCACTAGATACCATAACACTGGTAAAATCTTTGCCTGATTCCACTCATCTTGAAAAACAGCTGCAACTAGCTCTCTCGGAGTAGCTGTTTTAAGCTCTTTTAATTTTTGGTCAAGTAGTATCATATATGGCTCGTAATATTCATGCACAACGGCATTCCGCATATAGGGCAGCAGAAATCGCATCGTTTTGAAGATAGACTGTATGAATTTCAACTTCAGTGACCAGTTTGAACATCCAGCCCTTTTTGTCGGCAAAATGCTCTTGCTGCCTTAAATTTTTGGCTGCAATACTGACCAGTTTTTCCTCAAATCGCTTCGGTATTTGACTTCATAGAGAATTATCGTAACAGGTTGCCGACTAGGTTTGTAGCGCATCAAAAACATCAGGTGTGTACATATGCTTTTTGCCGGAATCATCAAACCATTCGATAGAAACCGGTTGTACCTGAAGCGGATTACATCGGGACAAAAACTCCAATAAACTAAGGAAATCCCTGTTCCAAAGAAGATTCATAAGTTGCGCAGCCTCACAGACTTAGAATGGGCGGCCATTCCGTGATATTGCGGTAATTTTTGGGAATTTTTTTCTGACAGGCATGATAATTCAGTCTCAAATATCGCTGTAATTTTTGGCTTAAAGATAAATTTTTAACTCGTTTAGTATTAAATAGCAATGTAGAAAATAAAGTTTTAGGTCGTTTTAGCACCATTTAATGATAGAATTTACAGAAAGTCATGGCGGCGGTTGCGGTCATCACTGATATCAAAAAGGTCGTCTGAAAATTTTTCAGACGACCTTTTTCAAACAAGCGGCTTAGGCTTTATACATCATATGTTCCCATTACGCTTGCGCTGTCCAAGATATGTCCCTGCATGGCGAAATGCAGGTCGTTGAAGCGGAAGCCGCGCGGCAGGTTTAATAAGGTGTCGAGTGCGTAAACGATGAGTTCGTAGCGGTGGCGGCAGTTGGGCGGATACATGCCGCCGTAGCCTGTGGCCTCTTCGATGTCCAACTTGCCCAACAGGCTCGCCCAGCTGTTTGCGCCTTGCGTGTGTCGGTGGCGGTCAGGCTTTCGTTTTCGGCGACGGAGGTACGCTTGAGGTCGGCAATCAGCCAGTGTGTCCACACGAATCCGCTGGCGGTAATGGCGTCTTTGTCTTCCAAAAACGACGGCGAAGGATTTCGTGCCTTCGGGCGCGCCGCTGATTTCAAAGGGAATGGAATAAGTCGGCATATTGTTCGGACTAAACTGACTGCCGCGCTTGCCGTATTTGTCTTCAAATTCGCCGTTGACAATGGCTGAAGTCGTTACCCGCATAGTGTTCTCCTGTGGGGTTGGGGAAGGGGTCGTCTGAAAAAGGAAGGCTTGTTCAGACGGCTGGTGGATTGTCCGGTTTGCCGGGCCGCCGTTTTCAGACGACCTGTTTTTATACCTGCCAGTCTATCGGCGTTATGCCTTTTTCCTGCAAATAGGCATTGGCGCGGGAAAAGTGTTTGCAGCCGAAAAAACCGCGATAGGCAGAACAGCGGCGAGGGGTGCGGCGCGCTGAGGACGAGATGGCGGTTGCGGTCGATAAACGCGCCTTTTTCTGCGCGTGGCTGCCCCAAAGCATGAAGACGACGTGTTCACGGTTTTGGTTGATTTGGTTGACCACTTCGTCGGTAAAGCGTTCCCAACCCAATGTGGCATGGGAATGCGCCTGTCCCGCGCGGACGGTCAGTACGGTATTGAGCAGTAAAACGCCCTGCTCCGCCCAATATTGCAGATAGCCGTGTTGCGGGATACGGAAGCCTTTCGATGTCGTCCGCCAGCTCTTTGTAAATATTGGCCAACGAGGGAGGGACGGCGACGCCTTCGCGGACGGAAAACGCCAGCCCGTGCGCCTGTCCTGCACCGTGATACGGGTCTTGCCCCAAAATCACGACTTTGACGTTACCGAATTCGGTTGCTTTAAAGGCGTTGAACACGTCTTCGGCAGGCGGATAGATAATCCTCCCCATGCCGCGCTCTTTCTTGACGGTTTCGATGATGTGTTGAAATAGGATTCGGACTTTTTCCGAGCCGATTGCTTCGTGCCAAGTTTGCATATTGATGCCTTCATGATCGTGAAAAATGATTATAACGCAGCAAAATGGAGATGACGCCTTTTCTGCCGACCTTCCATTTCCTCCGGACGTATCAAATAAAATATTGTCATGATTGAATTGTCAGTCAGCCTTTGTACCGTTATGATTGAGTCTGTCCCACCCGAATCTTAAGGAATCTATATGACTACTTGGTTTATCGTTGCCGCCGCCGTCCTGATTGTCGAGCTGTTTGTCGGTACTGTATATCTCTTTGGTTGTCAGCGCGGCTTTTGTTCGGCGCGGGATTGGTGTATTGGCTGACCGGTAATACTTCGATTGCCGTCGCTGCGGCAGCCGTTTTATCCGCCGTCGGTATCTGGGTGGTACACAGTAAATTCAAAAAAACCGCGCCCGCCAAGAATTGAACGATGATTTGGACATCGGACAGACCGTTCAAATCCTCCGCCGCCTTCACGGCGATTGCTATGAAGTTTCGTATCGGGGAACGTACTGGCAGGCACAGGCTGAAAAATGCCGATGCCGTTCAGACGACCTCTACCGCCATGATTACCGGTAAAAACGGTAATGTTTTTACTCATTCGTTTTTAATTGATTGATAAAATCGAAAAGGAGCATCATAGGCGAATTAATTACCCTTCCTGAAAATATTCACCTATTAATATTAATTTTTGCTCTCACCGCATAAGGAAAAACAATGGAATTTTTATACAGTTTCCCCGTCATCCTGTTGCTTGTCGTTGTAATTTTCGGCTTCAAAGCCTTTATCGTCGTGCCGCAGCAGGAAGTTTATGTGGTCGAACGATTAGGCCGTTTTCACAAAGCGCTGACTGCAGGTCTGAACATCCTTATCCCATTCATCGACCGCGTCGCCTATCGTCACTCGCTGAAAGAAGTTCCTTTGGATGTTCCCAGCCAAGTCTGTATTACCCGCGACAACACTCAGCTGACTGTGGACGGCATCATCTATTTCCAAGTTACCGATCCAAAACTCGCTTCATATGGTTCCAGCAACTACATCATGGCGATTACCCAGCTTGCGCAGACAACTTTGCGCTCTGTCATCGGTCGCATGGAATTGGATAAAACCTTTGAAGAGCGCGACGAAATCAACAGCATTGTTGTTGCTGCTTTGGACGAAGCGGCAGGCGCATGGGGCGTGAAAGTATTGCGTTACGAAATCAAAGACTTGGTTCCGCCGCAAGAAATCCTCCGCTCAATGCAGGCGCAAATTACCGCCGAACGTGAAAAACGCGCGCGCATTGCTGAATCCGAAGGCCGTAAAATCGAGCAGATCAACCTTGCCAGCGGTCAGCGTGAAGCAGAAATCCAACAATCCGAAGGTGAAGCGCAAGCCGCCATCAACGCGTCAAACGGTGAAAAAATCGCCCGCATCAACCGCGCACAAGGTGAAGCCGAAGCCCTGCGCCTGGTTGCAGAAGCCAACGCCGACGCCATCCGCAAAATCGCCGAGGCTGTCCGCTCCGAGGGCGGTGCTGAAGCTGTTAATCTGAAAGTTGCCGAGCAATACGTTGCCGCCTTCAGCAATTTGGCTAAAGAAAGCAACACGCTGATTATGCCTGCCAACGTTGCCGACATCGGCAGCCTGGTTTCAGCCGGACTGAAGATTATCGACAGCAACAAAGCGGCAAAATAAACCTTACGTTTTAGCTACAAGGTCGTCTGAAAACGAGTGCAACGCGTTTCGCTACCATAAACAGCGGATTTCGCCAAACCGTTTTTTCAGACGACCTTTATTCACATGATGGCAGACAGGATGCCCATCTGACCAAGCTTCAATATAGTGGATTAAATTTAAATCAGGACAAGGCGACGAAGCCGCAGACAGTACAGATAGTACGGAACTGATTCACTTGGTGCTTCAGCACCTTAGAGAATCGTTCTCTTTGAGCTAAGGCGAGGCAACGCCGTACTGGTTTAAAAGTTAATCCACTATACATTCTGATTGTTACCCAAGACCAATTCAATGACTCAGAAAACACACACCATCAAAACCTACCTCGTCGGCGGCGCCGTCCGCGATTATCTTTTTGGGTTTGCCCGTCAAAGACCGAGACTGGTGGTCGTCGGCGCTGACGCACAAAACCATGCTGGCGCAAGGCTTCCAGCCGGTCGGCAAAGATTTTCCCGTGTTCCTCCACCCCGAAAACCCACGAAGAATACGCCCTCGCCCGCACCGAACGCAAAACCGCCAAGGGCTATGCCGGATTCAGTTTTTCACGCCGACAAAGACGTTACGCTGGAGCAGGATTTGATGCGCCGCGACCTGACCATCAACGCGATGGCGCAGGATTCAGACGACCTCATCATCGACCCCTTCGGCGGGCAACAGGATTTTGGCGGCGGGCATTTTGCGCCACGTCTCGCCCGCTTTTGCCGAAGACCCCGTCCGCATCCTGCGTACCGCCCGCTTCGCCGCGCGCTACGGGTTTGAAATCGCCGAAGAAACCATGAAACTGATGCGGCAGATGGTGGAAAACGGCGAAGCGGACGCTTTAGTTGCCGAACGCGTCTGGCAGGAGTTGGCGAAAGGTTTGATGGAAAAATCCCTCGAAAGATGATTGAAGTGTTGCGCGAATGCGGCGCGCTCAAAGTCTTGCTGCCCGAAGTCGACGCCCTTTTCGGCGTACCGCAACGCGCCGACTACCATCCCGAAATCGACAGCGGCATCCATACCCCTGATGACGCTGCAACGCGCCGCCGATATAGGTCTGAGCCTGCCCGAACGCTACGCTGCCCTGCTGCACGATTTGGGCAAAGCCAAAACCCCGCCCGAAATCCTGCCCAAACACCACGGACACGACCTTAATGGCGTCGGTCCCCGTACGCGAAGTCAATCAGCGGCTGCGCGCGCCGAAACATTGTTCCGAGCTTGCCGAACTTGTTCTGCCGATGGCACATCATGTTCCACCAGGTCGAGCAATTCAAAAACAAAACCATCTTAAGCGTCCTGAAAAAAACCGATGCTTTCAGACGACCCTGAACGCTTCGCCGCCGCCCTGAACGTCTGCATTGCCGACAAACAAGGTCGTCTGAACCGCGAAAACGCTCCCTACCCGCAACGCGCGCACTGGCTCGCCCTACTTGAAGCCGCCAACCAAGTGGATTCGGGCAAAATCGCCGCCGAATGCCGCACACAGGGAAAAAGCGCACCTTATCGCCGAAGAAATCGACCGGGCGCGGTTGGCTCAAATCGCCCCGCTGCAAAAAAAGCGTATCAGGCGGCGCAAGACAAAAACAGAAAGACATTAAAATGCCCAATGCAGCGACTTTTTAAAGTTTTGAGGACGATACCCAACCCAAGCTTTGAAACAGCCGCCGCCATATCCGCTATAATCTGCCTCTCAGCCATTCCGTTCCAAATATAAAAATCATGATCCCTACAAACCGATTTATTGCCTAAAATCAACAACGAAGATTATCAACGCCTCATCCTCAAACACAGCGTAGAATTCAGCGAAGGCGAAATCCGCCTGCTGAACGAAATCCTCGAAAAATTCACCTTCGACGTCGTTCAGGCTCAGGCATTGGCGCAGGCGGTGATGCAGCAGGTGCGCTTCGACCCCAACGCCTACCACATCGACAGCGACGACGAAGACACCACAGGCATCTGCCCCCACTGCATCAACCCGCCCATGCCGCCCCTGCGCGATTACCCTCGTTTGGCGCGAAACACGCGGCTAAACCCCTTTTCAAAAAGGTCGTCTGAAAGCGGCAAACCGATTTTCAGACGACCCCAAACCCACCGGAAAACCCATGCTGCAAACCGACAACCTGACCGCCGCCCAGCCCCAGCGCATCATCACCGCCCAAAGCATCTCCTCGCAGGAAGAGTTGCTCGAACGCGCCCTGCGCCCCTAAAAACGCTGGACGACTATATCGGGCAAGACAAAGCCAAAGAACAGCTCGCCATCTTCATCCAAGCCGCCAAAAAAACGCGGCGAAGCCCCTAGACCACACCCTGCTCTTCGGCCCGCCTGGGCTGGGCAAAAACCACATTGGCACACATCATCGCCAAAGAGCTGGGCGTCAACCTGCGCCAAACCAGCGGCCCCGTCCTCGAACGCGCCGGCGACCTTGCCGCCCTTCTGACCAACCTCGAGCCGCACGACGTATTGTTTATCGACGAAATCCACCGCCTCAGCCCCGTCGTCGAAGAAATCCTCTACCCCGCGCTCGAAGACTACCAACTCGACATCATGATAGGCGAAGGCCCCTGCCGCCCGTTCCGTCAAAAATCGACCTACCGCCCTTCACGCTCGTCGGCGCAACCACCCGCGCAGGTATGCTGACCAACCCTCTGCGCGACCGCTTCGGTATCGTTGCCCGCTTGGAGTTTTATCAAAATCAAGACCTTGCCACTATTGTCAGTCGTTCCGCGCAATTACCGCAACTCGACATGGGCGAAGAAGGCGCGATGGAAGTCGCCAAACGAAGCCGCGGCACGCCCCGCATCGCCAACCGCCTCGCTGCGCCGCGTACGCGATTTTGCCGATGTGAAAAACAACGGCGTAATTGATGCTGCCATCGCCGATGCCGCTTTAAGCATGCTGGATGTGGACGCGCAAGGTTTGGACGTCATGGACAGAAAATTCCTCGAAGCCATCCTGCACAAATTCAGCGGCGGTCCCGTCGGCCTTGATAATGTTGCCGCCGCCATCGGCGAATCCACGGACACCATCGAGGACGTTATCGAACCCCTACCTCATCCAACAAGGCTTCCTGCAACGTACCCCCCGCGGCAGAATGGCCACCGAACGCACCTACCCTGCACTTCGGCTTGAAAAATGGAAAAAAATAAGCGTATTGAAAGTCGAAGAAAGGTCGTCTGAAACCGGATTTGTGGTTTTCAGACGACCTTTTGTTATCGGCGTAGTTGGTGCGGATAGGCTTCAAGGCAGAGCAAGGCAATCCATCCCGAAATGGTATAAATGGTATAGAGATTGAGAAACGATTTGCCATGCAGTTCAGCACATTAGGCCACAGAAGCCAATTCTTTCCTCATGGCATCAATCACCGCCTTATAGTCCGGCTTGCCAAAGATGGCGGAACCTGCCACAAAAGTATCGGCACCCGCCGCCGCGACGGCAGCGATATTGTCGGTTTTAATACCGCCGTCCACCTCGATGGCGATGTGCCGTCCGCTTTGCGCTTCGTACCGATCCAACATCGCCCGCACTTGACGGATTTTTTCAAGGGTATGCGAGATGAAGCTTTTGTCCGCCGAAACCGGGGTTGACCGACATCAACAATACCATGTCCAACCTGTCCAATACATTTTCCAAAACGTAGGCGGGAGTGGCCGGATTCAACACCAATCCTGCCTGACAGCCCGCATCTTTAATCAGGCTGAGGCTGCGGTCGATATGGCGGCTGGCTTCGGGATGAAACGTGATAATCGACGCCCCTGCTTTGGCAAATGCCTGAATCAGATCGTCAACGGGTTCGACCATCAGATGCACATCAATCGGCACGGTGGCATAAGGCTTCAACGCCGCGCAGACCATAGGGCCGAAAGTCAGATTCGGCACATAATGATTGTCCATCACGTCGAAATGAATCAAATCGGCTCCCGCTTCGATAACTTTCGTTACTCTTCACCCAAACGGGCAAAATCGGCGGATAAGATGCTGGGCGCAATACGGAAATTGTGGTTCATAGAAATCCAGTCGGATGGTGTGGTTTGATAAACGGATAATTTTTCGTATTCTACCACCAACGCCTCACGCAACACTAACTATGCATTATTAATATTTAACAAAAGTAAGCATATGCATAAATAATTATAGGTTAAGGATATGTTTTGTCAGAAATAAAATAAAGATATGAAGTTAACAAAAAGTTAACTGGAGGGATACTGCCTTTCACACGCTAATCGGGTATATTTGCGCGGTTACGGAAACTAGGAAAACGCTGTGTCTGTCGGATTCAAATCTTATTTACCCCTCTGTGCATTATCGGTTGCGCTGCTGACGGCTGTCGGTCAAGCGCACGCCGGCCCCCAATATATCAAGCTGGACGATTTTTCAAGCCAATTGTGACATCCGCTCCCTTAATCTGACGCAAGACCAACACAATGCTTTTGCGCCGAATCCGCAATGATTACAAACAGGCATCGGACAAAGCATACCGTAAACTCGTCCGCACAGACCGTAACCGCCGCCAAGTCATTATGAAAAATCCTTTGCGGCAGATAATTTCGATCAAAACAACGCCCGCGATTATGTCGAAACCCGCTACTTGTCGAGCATGGACTTCGCCGTGGAAGAATTGGAAATCCAACACCGTTTCTACCACCTGCTCAATCCACGCCAACGCCAGATTTGGCTCTCTTCCTGCCTTCGCTGACATATCGCTTTCCTGATTGGTCCGTAGCAAAAAGGTCGTCTGAAATCCTGTTTCAGACGACCTTTTAAACGATATGGCGATTCAAAGCGATGCGGCCGGAAGAAATTGAACCGAAAAAGCTTTTCCCTACCCTTATCCTCCCGCAGATTTCAGTACGGCAGACCTATTTCCCCAAAAAAACTCAATCCAAAACCCGTTGTTCCGCAAACGCCCCTGCCCAATCGCACGCAAACTGCCAAGCCGAACGCCCAGAGCGGTTGCCGCGCATTTGCGCTCATTGCAATGCCGCCTTGCGTGCCGTTTCATCAAAATCCACGCCGAGGTCGCCCAGCCAATTTTCAACCGCTTGAAGATAGTCACTTTTGATCGAACGGATAAAAACTCAACCACAAACCGAAACGGTCGGACAGGGAAATTTTTTTCCTCAACAGCTTCTTTTTGATGAATTTCGCCGCGTATGCCCGTTGTCCCGCCGTTTTCATCCATATATTCAGGCATCAGGTGGCGCCGGTTGAGGTCGCGTACACCAACACGTTGCTGCATCTTTTGCGACAAACCGCCGTCCAATGCGGTTTTTAGGGCTTTGTAGGTTTCATCACCGGTTTCAAACGACAGGTCATCGCAGAATACGATGAATTTTTCGGGACGGTCTTTCAGCAAGGAAAGCAGCGCGGGCAGGCTGACCAAATCGCTCTTATCAACTTCAATCAGACGCAGCCCTTGTTCGGCATATTCGTGCAACAGGGCTTTGACCAGCGAGGATTTGCCCGTTCCGCGCGAACCGCTCATCAAAAACATTATTCGCAGAGCGGCCTGCCAAAAACTGCTCGGTATTGCGTTTGAGTTTTTCGGTTTGCGTCCCGACGGCAGCCAGACGGTCAAGCGGGAATGTATGCGGGTTTGGCAGGCTCTCCAAAATCCCTTTTTTACCGACGCTGTGCCAACGGTATGCCAAAAGCGTTCCAGTCGGTTTTACCGGGTTTTTCGGGCAACACCAAATCAAGACGGTCCAAAACGGAATAGGCTTTTTTTGCAAAAAGGTGGCGAGTTTCATATGTGCTCCTATTGTCCTGACATAGCAGGATTTTGCTGCGCCATCACGCGCATCACGGTATCGACAACGGCTTGGGTTTGCGGGTCGATTTCGATATTGATGATGTCGCCCTCTTTCCGGCTGCCGAACAAAGTGCGCGTCAAAGTTTCCCGGAATCAGGTGGACATTGAATTCCGTATCGGTAACGTCGCCCTATGGTCAGGCTGCAAACCGTCCAAGCCGACAAAGCCTTTTGCTCAAAAATATAGGGCTTGAGTTCAGTCGGCAGTGCAAAACCATACCGTGCGGTTAAACTCGCTGCGATCTCATCCGCGTAATCTGCGTAGTCGTCGCGATATGCCCGCTCATGACGTGTCCGCCGATTTCATCGCCGAAACGGGCGGCACGCTCGAGATTGACGGCATCCCCTATTTTTCAGACGACCTAAATTGGTCTTTTTCCAAGGTTTCTTTCATCAAATCAAAGCTGACCGTATCGCCGTCAATTTGGGTAATGGTCAGGCAGCAGCCGTTGTTGGCGACGGATGCGCCGATTTGCAGATGCTCGGTCATCCCATCGGGCAGCTTGACGACATGGGTACGGAAATCGGCGGACGGTTCGCGGATAGCAATGATTTCGCCGACACCTTGGACGATACCTGTAAACATGGGAGATTCTCCAATCGGTTTATTTGATGCGTTTGAAAACCAAATCCCAAACGCCGCGCCTCAAAACGTTTGCCGCGGGCTTCAAATTTCGTTTCGGGACGGTAGTCAGGCGTAGGCGCGTAATCGGTGGCGGTATTTTTGCAAATTGTCAAAACCGCTCAACACTTCCAGCATCTGCTGCGCGTATTCTTCCCAGTCGGTCGCCAGATGGATATAACCGCCGACTTTCAGCTTGGGCAGCAGTTTCTGCACAAACGGCGTTTGTACCAAGCGGCGTTTGTTATGGCGTTTTTTGTGCCAAGGGTCGGGAAAGAAAATGTGGATGCCGTCGAGTACGTCGTCTGAAAGCATATTTTTCCACCACTTCGACCGCATCGTGCCGCATCACGCGGATATTGCCGATGTGTTCTTCTTCAATCAATTTCAGAATGTTGCCGACGCCGGGACCGTACACATCAATCGCCAAAAAGTCGGTATCAGGCAGGCGCTTGGCAATTTCAACAGTCGCCACACCCATGCCGAAACCGATTTCCAACACCTTGGGACGGTCGCTGCCGAAACGCTGATTCAAGTCCAACACGGAATCTTGATAATCGATGCCGAACTGCGGCCACATCGTATCAATGGCGCGCTGCTGCGCCGCAGTCATATGCCCTTGACGCAACACAAAGCTGCGGATGGAGCGTCTGTGCGCTTCAGGAATGGTGGAATCCGGGGTTATTTCGTTTCATAAATTATTTCTTGTATCTGATAAAACTGGGGAAAGGTCGTCTGAAAATCTGCGATATGGTTTCAGACGACCTCCGAATGTATGGGGTCAACCGTTAAACGGTTTGTTTTTATCGTTGATGAATAAACATGAGCCAAGCCGCTGACAGTATCAATCCTGCCGAATTTGTTTGCTTGCTGTTTTTAAAGCATGACTAAATGGCTCACTTGGAGCTTAGGCACGCATTCTTGTTCATCCACTATAATCCACTATTCTGTTTGACGAAAAAGGTCGTCTGAAAGATTCAGACGACCTTTGACTGATAAATGCAATATCAGCAGTTTAATTCAACTGACTGAATACACTTATTTTTTTCTTTTTGAGCCGGCAGGTCGGTACAAGTACCCAGCGCCACTTCGGCAGCCATACCGATGGATTCGCCCAAGGTCGGGTGCGGGTGGATGGTTTTTGCCGATGTCTTCAGCGTCGCAGCCCATTTCGATGGCCAAGCAGATTTCGCCAATCATATCGCCGCCGTTCGGACCGACGATACCGCCGCCGATGATACGGCCGGTTTCGGCATCAAAAATCAGCTTGGTGAAGCCGTTATCGCAACCGTTGGCAATCGCGCGACCGGAAGCAGCCCACGGGAAGTTGGCTTTGGTAATTTTACGGCCGGATGCTTTGGCAGACAATTCGGTTTCGCCAACCCATGCCACTTCGGGAGCGGTGTAAGCCACGCCCGGAATCACGCGGGCATCGAAGTAGGCTTTGTGTCCGGCGCAATTTTTCAGCGGCAACGTGGCCTTCATGAACGGCTTTTGTGCGCCAGCATAGGCTGACCGACGATGTCGCCGATGGCGTAGATGTGCGGCACGTTGGTACGCATTTGTTTGTCGACTTCGATGAAGCCGCGGTCGGTTACGGCAACGCCTGCTTTTTCGGCGCTGATGAGTTTGCCGTTAGGCGCACGGCCGGCGGCAACCAATACGGCATCGTAGCGCTGCGGCTCTTTTCGGCGCGTTCGCACCTTCGAAGGTAACGTAAACGCCGTCTTCTTTTCGGTTCGACTGCAACGGTTTTGGTGTTGATCATGATGTTGTCAAAACGGTATTCGTTTTGTTTTTGCCATACTTTCACCAAATCACGGTCGGCACCTTGCATCAGGCCGTCCATCATTTCAACGACGTCAAGGCGTGAACCCAGCGTGCTGTAAACCGTACCCATTTCGAGGCCGATGATACCGCCGCCGATAATCAACAGCTTGCCCGGTACTTCTTTCAGAGCCAAAGCGCCACTGGAATCGATGATGCGCGGATCTTCAGGGATAAACGGCAACTTGGTTACGCGGCTGCCCGCTGCGATGATACAGTTTTTTTGAACGCAACGATTTTTCTCACCGGTAGGCGTAGCCTGCTCGTACACGTCGCCGGTAGTCAGCGACACTTCCAAGTGGTGCGGATCTAAGAATTGACCGTCGCCTTGGATAACGTCCACTTTGCGACCTTTAGCCATGCCTGCCAAACCGGTAGTCAGGCGGGAAACCACGCCGTCTTTATAGCCGCGCAGCATGTCGATGTCGAGTTCAGGCTCGGGGTATTTGATGCCGTTGGCAGCCAAGTGGCGCACTTCGTCGATAACGGCAGCGTTGTGCAACAAGGCTTTGGAAGGGATACAGCCGACGTTCAAGCAAACGCCGCCCAAGGTTTTGTAACGCTCAACGATGGCAACTTTCAAGCCTTCATCGGCTGCGGCAAATGCAGCGGAGTAACCGCCAGGACCGCCACCCAATACGACCACGTCGTACTCTGCATCGGCAGAACCGCCGAATTGCGCAGCTTGCGGTGCAGGAGCGGCAGCTTTAGGGGCTTCTTGCGCAGGGGCAGCAGCAGGCGCTTCGGCTTTAGGAGCGGCAGCCGCGCCTTCGGCTTCAACGACTACAATCATGCCGCCTTCGGAGATTTTTGTCGCCGACTTTGACTTTGACTTCTTTGACCACGCCCGCAACTTCGGCAGGTACGTCCATCGTCGCTTTGTCGGTTTCCAAGGTAATCAGGGTATCGTCAACGGCGATGGTGTCGCCCTACGTTCACTTCAACCGCGATAATATCTACATTTTCGTGTCCGCCAATGTCGAGGCACTTTCAATTCAACTAAAAGCCATTATATTGACCTTTCAACTTAGTTAATTTCTATCAACTCTTTAGTAATAATCACTTCTTCAGGAATACAGCCACAATCTTCAGCTCTGATTGTTACTTCCTTCTCATCTGGGTTTTTCTGGATGTTCAACCTCATATTCAAAAATAGAATATTGACCAAACAAATCTCTATTTAAAAACATATATATAGCCATTTTCGATACCGGAGCTTGTTGCAAATTTTTCTGGCAATTTCCTTGTCTGTCGTTGTAGATAGATAACATCCGTCATATAAACCTGTTTCAATTTGATGGGCGTAAACTGCATTCTTCACACTTGGACCATGTGTAGCTTTACCATCATATTTAAACTTACCATCATAACGAATTGCAACTTCAGCTTTATTACCTTTAGGTTTTTAACTTTCCATTATTTTGCTCATCTTGTTGGCAACTAATGCCTCTATATAAGAAATTTCCCATAAGTCATTAATTTAAAAGTTGAATTTAACACCATCACTTATCAATCTCAAGCAATCCAAACATTATCAGACTGCTTTGAGAAGGATGTTTTATTTTTATAAGGTAATGCGGCGGAAGTCTTTCAACAGGTTTGCCAAGAATACGGTGAAGCGCATACCGGCGGCACCGTCGATGACGCGGTGGTCGAAGGACAGGCTCAACGGACACATCAGGCGAGGAGCGAACTCTTTGCCGTCCCAAACCGGTTTGATTTGGGATTTGCACACACCCAGAATAGCGACTTCAGGTGCGTTCACAATCGGAGTGAAGCCTGTACCGCCGATGCCGCCCAAGCTGGAAATGGTAAAGCAGGCGCCTTGCATTTCTTGCGGTTTGAGCTTGCCTTCGCGGGCTTTTCTTAGACAATTCGGTCAGCTCTTGGCTGATTTCTTTTCAGACCTTTTTGATCCACGTCTTTGATAACGGGAACAACCAAGCCGTTCGGCGTATCGGCTGCGAAACCGATGTTGAAGTAGTTTTTTTCAGAACCAGATTGTCGCCGTCCAAAGAAGCGTTGAATTCGGGGAAGGCTTTCAGTGCGGAAACGGAGGCTTTTGATGATGAACGCCAACGGAGACAGTTTCACGCCTTCGCGTTCCCATTCTTTGTTCAGCTGTTTGCGGAATTCTTCCAGCTCGGTCATGTCCGCTTCTTCGTGAACGGTAACGTGCGGGATAACTACCCAGTTGCGGGACAGGTTTTGACCGAAATTTTTCTTAATGCGGGACAACTCTTTAACTTCGACATTGCCGAATTTGGAGAAGTCCACTTTAGGCCACGGCAGCAAGTCCAGACCGCCGCCCAAAGATGCGCCGGCAGCAGCAGGTTTCGCCGCACCGCCCTGCATTACAGATTTCACAAAGGCTTTAATGTCGTCACCCATGATACGGCCTTCGCCGGTACCCTTGACTTGACCCAAACCATCGCCCAATTCGCGCGCCAGTTTGCGCGCGGAAGGACCGGCGTGTGCTTTGGCGAAAGCGGCTTCGTCGATTTTGGCAGCGGCAGGTGCAGGTGCGGCAACAGGAGCCGGAGCGGCGGCAGGCGCGGCAGCCGGAGCAGGTGCTGCTGCCGGTGCGGCGGCTTGGGCAGGCGCGGGAGCGGCGGCAGAACCGGCGGTTTCCACTTCGATAATGGCAGTACCTTCGGATACTTTGTCGCCGACTTTCAGGAATACGGCTTTAACGACACCAGCGGCAGTACAAGGTACGTCCATAGTCGCTTTGTCGGTTTCCAAAGTAATCAGCGTGTCGTCTTCAGCAACAGTGTCGCCAACTTTGACTTCAACGGCGATTACATCTACATCAGTATGACCGCCAATATCAGGAACGGCTACTTGAACGGTTGCACCGCCTGCGGGAGCGGCAGCGGGTACAGCGGCAGGCGCAGGTTGTGCTTCAGCCGCAGGAGCCGGAGCAGCCTCAGCAGCGGCAGCACCGGTTTCAACGGTCAGAATTACGCCGCCTTCGGAGATTTTGTCGCCGACTTTGACTTTCACTTCTTTCACAACGCCTGCTGCATCGGCAGGTACGTCCATAGTGGCTTTGTCGGTTTCCAGTGTAATCAGGGTGTCGTCAACGGCGATGGTGTCGCCCGCTTTGACTTTACTGCGATGATATCGACGTTTTTCATGACCGCCGATATCGGGTACTTTGATTTCTACGATACTCATTTGAGTTCCTTTGATGATTTCGGTTTGAGGTCGTCTGAAAAACAGTTTCAGACGACATCACTTATGTTTTTCCGGCACGGATAACCATTTCCAGAGCAGCCTTTCTGCACTTCGAGCTTTTTGCACGACTTGCGCCCGCTGCTTGTTAACTGGAAGTTTATCCGTTATACAAACCGTCAACGTATTCTTGATTCAGACGACCCCGCAAGCAAATTGACTTTGAGGTCGTCTGAAAACAGGATTAGCGTTTCCAGCTTGGAGCCACGTCGGCATTGATGCCGTATTTTTCGATGGCTTGCTGAACGGTTTCTTTGCTGACTTTGCCTTGTTCTGCTAATGCGCTCAATGCTGCCACGGCAACGTTGTAGCGGTCCACTTCAAAGAAGCGGCGTAGGTTGGCACGGCTGTCGGAACGGCCGAAACCATCGGTACCCAAGACATGGTAGTCGTTCGGGATGTACGCGCGGATACGGTCGGCATAGCTGCGGATATAGTCGGTAGCGGCGATAACCGGACCATCATGACCTTGCAGTTGAGAGGTCACGAAAGGCACTTTTTCAGCTTCCAGCGGATGCAGGCGGTTGAAACGTTCTGCTTCGATGGCATCGCGGTGCAACAGGTTGAAGGACGGGCAAGACCAAATGTCTGCTTCTACACCGAAGTCGGCTTTCAGCAATTCGGCACCGGCAATCACTTCTTGCAGGATGGTACCAGAACCCATCAATTGAACTTTCTTGTCGCCTTTACCGCCGGCTTTCAGCAAGTACATACCTTTCAGGATGTCTTGTTCCACGCCTTCAGGCATATCCGGGTGAGTGTAGTTCTCGTTCATCAAGGTGATGTAGTAGAACACGTCTTCATGGTTGACGTACATACGGCGCAGGCCATCATGTACGATAACGGCCACTTCATATTGGAAGGTCGGATCGTATGTTACGCAGTTTGGGATCAAATCAGCTTGAATGTGGCTGTGGCCGTCTTCGTGCTGCAGGCCTTCACCGTTCAAGGTCGTACGGCCAGCAGTACCGCCCAAAAGGAAGCCGCGCGCGTGCATATCGCCGGCTGCCCATGCCAAGTCGCCGACGCGTTGGAAACCGAACATAGAGTAGTAAATGTAGAACGGAATCATCGCGAAGTCGCTGTTGGCATAGCTGGTCGCTGCAGCAATCCAGTCAGCCATGGCACCTGGTTCGTTAATACCTTCTTGCAAGATTTGACCGTCAACAGACTCTTTATAGAACATCAATTGGTCTTTTGTCTTGCAGGGGTGTATTGTTGGCCTTTCGGATTCCAAATACCGTATTGTCGGAACATACCTTCCATACCGAAGGTACGGCTTTCGTCAGGAACGATAGGTACGACGCGTTTGCCAATTTTTTTGTCTTTCAACAGAGTAGACAAAATGCGGACGAAAGCCATAGTGGTTGAGAATTCACGGTCACCGCTGGATTTCAGTTGGGCATCAAATGCTGACAACTCAGGCACTTCCAGAACTTCTTGGGTAGGGTTGCGTTGAGGCAGGTAGCCACCCAAAGATTCGCGGCGTGCGTGCAGGTATTTGTATTCTTCGCTGTCGGGAGCAAAAGTCAGGTAAGGCAGATCGCCGCTGTCGATTTGCTCGTCGGTAACCGGAATGTCAAAGCGGTCGCGGAATTGTTTCAGAGACGCTTTGTCCATTTTTTTGGCTTGGTGGGCAACGTTTTGACCTTCACCGGATGCACCCATACCGTAACCTTTAATGGTTTTTGCCAAGATTACAGTAGGTTTGCCGTCTGCATGGTTAGCTGCGCGGTCGTAAGCGTTGTACACTTTTTGAGGGTCGTGACCGCCGCGGTTCAATGCCCAAATTTCGTCATCGGTCATATCGGCAACCAATGCTTTCAATTCAGGGTATTGAAGAAGTGTTCGCGCACGTACGCGCCGTCTTTTGGATTTGTAAGTTTGGTAGTCGCCGTCCAAACATTCTTCCATGCGTTTGCGCAGGATGCCGTCTTTGTCTTTTGCCAAGAGGCGGTCCCAACGGCGACCCCAAATGACTTTGACAACATTCCAGCCGGCACCGGCAAAGTTGCCTTCCAATTCTTGGATGATTTTTGCCGTTACCGCGGACAGGGACCGTCCAAACGTTGCAGGTTACAGTTGATGACGAAAATAAGGTTGTCCAAACCTTCGCGTGCTGCCAATGCGATGGCGCCTTGCGATTCAGGTTCATCCATTTCGCCGTCGCCGCAGAAACACCATACTTTACGGCCTTTGGTTTTTGCCAGGCCGCGGGATTCCAAGTATTTCAGGAAACGGGCTTGGTAAATCGCCATGATCGGACCCAAACCCATAGATACGGTCGGAAATTGCCAGAAATCAGGCAGCAAGTGCGGATGAGGGTAAGAAGGCAGACCATGTCCGTCCACTTCCTGACGGAAATTATTCAGTTGGTCTTCAGTCAGACGGCCTTCAACGAAAGCGCGGGCATAGATGCCTGGAGAAACGTGGCCTTGGAAGAATACCAAATCACCTTCTTCGCCTTCGCCTTTAGCCTTCCAGAAGTGGTTGAAACCCACTTCGTACATGGTTGCTGCGGATTGGAAAGATGCGATGTGCCCACCCAGTTCCAAATCTTTTTTACCGGCGCGCAATACGATGGCGGCGGCGTTCCAGCGCACGAATGCACGGATGCGGTGTTCGATGTTTTGGTCGCCCGGAATGCCTTTTTCGTCTTCAACCGAAACGGTATTCAAATACGGGGTGGTTGTGCCGTGAGGCATACGGACGCCTTTATCGCGGCTGTATTTAACCAGATGCTCCAACAGGTATTGTGCGCGTTCGCTGCCTTCGTATTCTAGAACTGAGCTTAACGCGTCCAACCACTCTTGGGTTTCAATCGGGTCAACATCGTGTAATTGGGTGGACATAGTATCTATCCTTATGTTGAGTGTTATTCAATGACAGAGGGTTATACCCCTAATGTTTTTCGTTTGCGAAAATTGATATACAAAAACGAAAAATTCCTAAAAATTAAATCAAACGCAAAACCACAATTACCCTAATATTATCAATTAATTAAAAAAATAAAATTGAAAATAAAGGGCGCAATGAGTCATTTATTTGAATTTATTCCGCCTCAAATCGTATCAGTAATTGGAATAACTGGCAAATTACAATTTATAACATCGGTTTTATTCTGAACAATGGGCATATGGATTTGATTAAATTCTGATCGTTTTTTAAACAAAAAAAGAAAAATTTTTAGATTGATTATTTTCTAAAACCAACAAACGGTCGTATTTTTCCATTATCCGTCGAATAGAAATACTTCATCAAATTTGTTAACAGTTAAATAAAAATCAATCAAATTCAGACGAGCCATTCCGTTAATGCAGCCTCCAAGCGTTTCAGCCCTTCTGCCATATCTTCATCGTTGAGCAGCAGGCTGGGGGCGAAACGGACGACATCGGCTCCGCAACCAATACCATCATGCCGTGCTTCAGCGCGGCGGCAGTAATTTCTGAAGCGCGGCCTTGGTATTGGTCCGCCAGCACGCAGCCGATGAGCAGCCCCATGCCGCGGACTTCTTTAAATACGCCGGTTTTCTCGCCTAATCCCCGCAAGGTCGTCTGAAATTTTTTTGTCCTTGTTTTTTTCCACGTGCGCCAAGGTTTCGGGCGCGTTGATGATGTCGAACGCGCGGCTGCCGACGGCGCACGCCATCGGATTGCCGCCGAAAGTCGAACCGTGCGTCCCCGGCCCGAAGGTCGGGGCGATTTTATCGGTGGTCAGAATCGCGCCGATGGGGAAGCCGCCGCCCAATGCTTTGGCGGAACTGATGATGTCGGGCGTAATGCCGTAATGCTCGTAGGCAAACAGTTTGCCCGTGTGCCCCATACCGGTTTGCACTTCGTCCAAAATCAGCAATGCGCCGTGTTCATCGCACAAACGGCGCGCAGCTTTGCAGATATTCCTGCGTGGCAGGCAGGATGCCGCTTTCGCCTTGAATCGGCTCGATGATTACGGCGCAAGTGTTTTTCGTTGATGGCAGCTTCCAATGCGGCAATATCGTTGAACGGAACGTGGGTGATGCCTTGCGGCAGCGGCGCGTAGTCTTTTGCTGTATTTAGCTGGCCGCCGACCGATACGGTAAACAATGTGCGACCGTGGAAGCTGTTCAGGCAGGAGATGATTTCGGTTTTGTGTCCGCTAAAATGATCGCGCCCGTATTTGCGCGCCAGTTTCAGCGCGGCTTCGTTGGCTTCAGCGCCGGAATTGCAGAAAAACACTTTGTCGGCGAAGGTATGCTCTACCAGCTTTTGCGCCAATTCCTGCGCGGATTTAGTGGTGTATATATTGGAAATGTGCCACAATTTTTGCGACTGCTCCGCCAGTGCGGCAACCAAATCGGGATGACAGTGTCCCAGCGAATTGACCGCGATGCCGCCCGACAAGTCGATGTATTCACGGCCTTCAGCATCCCAGACGCGGCTGCCGAGAGCGCGTTCGGGAATCATGGGGGCGAATGAAAAATTGGGGGTCAGGTAGTTTTTGCATCCGATTTCCTTTGCGGTTTTAAGTCTGATGTATAGTCAATGAAAAGGCGTTGCTTCGTATGGTCTCGTCCGACAGGGTATGAGACATTTCCTATCTGGATTGTCTTTGAACCGAATACAACAACGCCATTGCAGATATAGTGGATTAACTAAATCAGGACAAGGCGACGAAGCCACAGACAGTACAGATAGTACGGAACCGATTCACTTGGTGCTTCAGCACCCTAGAGAATCGTTCTCTTTGAGCTAAGGCGAGGCAACGCCGTACTGGTTTAAAGTTAATCCACTATATTGAGTCAATTCGTCGATTATGCGCCGATTAAGACAATGTGTCATCCGCAGCCGGACCCAAATGTTTAGATCATGCAACCACCATCAACAAAGGTCGTCTGAAAACACAGATTTAATCTGCTAAACGTTTTCAGACGACCTTTTTGCGTAACATTCACGCCAAGCTTTTAGCTTTAATAGCTCAGTCAAAGCGAGGACTGAGCATCTCTATCCCTTTGTTTCAGATTGATTTCTGCCAAACACATTTCTGCCGCCGTCAAACCCGACTGTACCGCCGCTTCCAGCGTAGCCGGATAGCGCGGGTGCAGGTAGTCGCCCTGCCGGATAGATGCGCCGCTGGTGCAACCAAGCAAAGTCAGGAGTGGCGAAATCGGGCATACAGGCTGTGGTCGCGCGTTTTTCGGTGATGACGCGGACGGCTTCAGGGTTCGTCCAAATAAGGGCAGATGCGTTTTACATCGGCATGGACTTTCTCGCCCATTCTTGGCTTTTTTGAACGCGCCGACATGGTCGGAAACGCTGATGACGGCGGCGACTTCGTTTGCCGGCAAAACCGAGCGCACCACGATACACCAGCCATTGTGCCGTACCGTCGGCAAATCCGGTCAGCGGCGCGGGCAGATGGACGGGAACGGCATAGCGCAAATAGACGGTGGTAATTGAGTGGTATTGGAGATTTTTGATAGGTCGTCTGAATATAGTCCGGGGTATCTTCAGGGAAAAGATGAACGGCATGATACGGCGCAACCGCAACAATAACGGCATCAAAAATCTCATCATTCACAACAACGCGTCCGTCAGGAAGGTTTTTTTCAGACGACCTACGCGGGTTTCAAGACGGATGTCCGCACCGCATTGCTTGAGTTTTGCCACCGCAGGCTCGGCGATGATTGCGCCCAAATCGCGCTTTGGGTAAAAAGGTAGTCGCTGCCGAATTTATCCGCCCATACGCCGTCGGACAAAACATTGCACAACACCCGCAAACTTGCATGTTCCAAGGGCGTATTGAGTGCGCCCCACACCAACGGCTGCCAAAATTCTGCAACCAGCCTGCGCGGGACATTGCGCTGCCGCAGCCATTGGGCAACAGCCAAATCAGCGCGCTTGCTGCGTGCGTAATGCTGCAACGCAGCCATATCGGATAACAGCCTGATTTTCAGCAAAAACGAAAACGTTTTTAGCACGCAATATGCCGGTCAAAATATGCAGCGGCGAAAGAAAGTTGGTACTTTGAAACTGCAAACCTTCATACATATGCCATTGCAGCGGCAAACGGCAAAAAGCGGCTTCAGGGACGGCACCGATGCGCTCCATCAGCGTCAACACACCATGATATGCGCCGAGCAAGATATGCTGCCCATTGTCCAAAAAACTGAATCCGTCAGCGCTCCCAGCCAAAGTACGCGCCCGTCCGCCCGCCTGCCGACCGGCTTCAAACACAGTAACATCAACACGGCGCGCCAACGACACTGCAGCAGACAAACCTGCCCAGCCTGCGCCGACGACGGCAATTTTTCGGGCGAAGATGCGGAGTATTCATGGCTTAAACTCGAATAACCAGGTTTTTCAGGGCAATACGCTTTTTGCGCGGCGAAGGAATGGCAATTTTTATAAGTCAGGACGTTTTGCGCGCCATCACGATCGATTTCGTTCAACAGCGCGTAATAAATCGCCGCCATCACCAACCCGACTTTTTTGGGATTTTTTTATCGGCAGCAGGCAACAGCGACATCGCCTCACGATAAGTCTCGCGAGCGCGTGAAACTTGAAAACGCATCAATTCGGCAAAATTATCCGTCGGCTTACACTGCATAATCACGCTTGCAGGTACATCAAACCGCTGCATTTCCTCCATCGGCAGGTAAATCCGACCGTTTCTCGCATCCTCGCCGACATCGCGGATAATGTTCGTCAGTTGCAGCGCAAGCCCCATCTTATCGGCGTATTCCAGCGTTCGGTCGTCTGAAAATCCCAAAATCCGCGCAATTAGGGCAACCGACTACACCTGCGACGCGGTGGCAATACAGTTTTAACTCTTCAAAACTGCCGTAACGCGCCTGAACCAAATCCATCTGCATCCCGTCGATTAAGGCTTCCAATTCATATTTCGGCAGCTTGAAAGTTTCCTTAACCTGCCGCAAAGCCTGATTGACCGGATGCTCCGGCATCACGCCGCCGAATACCTTGTCCAAATCGCCGCGCCACCAGTTCAGCGTTGCCTGCGCCACATTCGGATCGGAACAGTCATCAACCACATCGTCCAATTCGCGGCAAAAAGCATACAAAACCGTTATCGCATCCCGCTTTTCCTGCGGCAGGAAACGGAAGCCCGACAAAAAAACTGGAGCGGCTTTCTTCTGCCTTCTGACGGCAATAATCAAGTCCTTGCACGGCGTGTCCTAAAAAAATATGGTTATGAAGAACGATTTTATCGGGATTTGGGGAATTGTGGCAATTTCAGACGACCTTTCATCCCTATATTGTTCAAATCGTCCATATTTGATTTACTTCATTTTTAAGACAAGTTAATATAGACAATCGACTCTCCTAATACCAACTATATTTTATAGTCATGAACATTACGTCTAAAACACTTATCCTAACCATCCTGCTTTCCATCTCAGAAATGCAGGCTTATGCGGCAAAACCACATTACACTCCGCGTCACAATATCTCTCAAAACAGTGAAAACCAAGCCTTCCGATTGATTCAAGAAATGGCGAAACAGGGGGACACCCGCTCTCAGCTTGACTTAGGCACTATGTACGCAAAAGGCATCGGCACGACGCAGGATTACGAGCAGGCTAAATACTGGTTTGAAAAAGCGGCGCACAACGACAACGCCGAAGCGCAATTCAATCTTGGAATTATTTATTACGAAGGTCAAGGAACGGCACAAGACTATCGCCAAGCCAAATTTTTGGTGGGAAAAAGGCAGCCGAACAGGGCAATGCAGAAGCAGCATTTAATTTAGGTATTCTGCACTATGCTGGCATAGGCATTCCTCAAGACTATATACAGGCAAAAACTTGGTTTCACAAAGCAGCAGACCAAGGGGAAGACAGTGCGCAATTTTACTTGGGTTTGATGTATTACTCAGGCGAAGGCGTAGGCCAAGATTATAAACTTGCCAAGTCATGGTTTGAAAAAGCCGCCAAGAAAGGCAACGCCAAAAGCGCAATATAATTTAGGCATCATGTATGCAGAGGGACAAGGCGTTACCCCAAAAATTATCCCAAGGCAAAAATATTGGTACAAAAAGCGGCAGAACAAGGCAATGCCAACGCCCAAAACAACTTAGGCGTTTTATACGAAAACGGACAAGGGTAAACCCAAAACTTTACCCAGGCAAAATCTTGGTTTGAAAAAGCCGCCGCCCAAGGCAATACCCTCGCGCAACATGCTTTTGGAATACATTGTGCAGCAAAATCAAAACTGAACCCTGGATTTTTCCCAATACACCATTATCAATGGTGAACCCCTGTTCAATGCCCAGCGGGCAACTTTGCAAAGAAAGCTAAAACAATAAGGCATACGGTTATAACTGTATGCCTTATTTGCTGTTGCAATCCAATTTCAATTGCAATATTTATTGATATCGCTTTGATAATGTTTAATCAAATCATCACGATTGGCTGCGCGCACTTTTCCGCAAACTGACGGTTTACGCGGGCAATCCGACAGTTGTCTTCTTTATTTTTTTGCGGTTTTTCTTCTTCAACCTTCTTATTCTGCTCCTCAACCCTGCTTATTCTGCGCCAAAAATCTTCTCGTTCAGCTTAGCCTGCTGCTCTGACAGCGTCCCTTCTTGGGCATTTTTCCGGTTTGGCAACTGCAGGCGTCACGTTACGGGTTCGAATATTCACAATATTCGAACGTTCCGGCTGCAAACGATTAGGCGTATCGGAGTAGCTGGTGCTGCCACTGCCGCTTTTCCATGTATAAACATTATTTCCGGCCATTGCTCCGGCAGCATACAAAACGCCAAGCAAAAAAATAAGGATAAAGATGATTTTTCATTTTTGTTTTCATCGTAAACGTGTTTTCAGACGACCCTATTTTTACTTGATTTTTTAAAAAAATATGTCATATTAATTCAAAAAAATATGCATCGTAATGGTGTCGTAAAAATAATCTCAAATTGCAAAACAATCCGCTGTCAACAAATCTTAGCGGGTGTTATAATGCCGTGCATCTTGCACAAACTGAAAGACTGAGCATCATGCGTATCGTAGAAAAAAAGCCTATACTTTCGACGATGTTTTGTTGGTTCCCTGCACATTCAACCGTGCTGCCACGAGACGTTAAACTTCAAACCAAGCTCACCCGCGAAATCACGCTCAACCTCCCTTACTTTCCGCCGCAATGGACACCGTTACCGAAGCACGCCTCGCCATTTCCATGGCGCAAGAAGGCGGTATCGGCATTATCCATAAAAACATGACGCCCGAAATGCAGGCGCGTGCCGTTTCCAAAGTGAAACGCCATGAGAGCGGCGTGGTGAAAGACCCGGTAACGGTTGCCCCGACGACGCTTATCCGCGAAGTATTGGAAATGCGCGCGCAACGCAAACGCAAAAATGTCCGGCCTGCCCGTCGTTGAAAAACGGCAAAGTAGTAGGTATCGTTACCAACCGCGACCTGCGTTTTGAAAACCGCCTCGACCTGCCCGTTTCCGCCATCATGACCCCGCGCGAACGCTTGGTTACCGTTCCCGAAGGCACAAGCATCGACGAAGCGCGCGAACTGATGCACGAACATAAAGTCGAACGCGTTTTTGGTCTTGAACGAAAAAGACGAGCTTAAAGGCTTGATTACCGTAAAAGATATTTTGAAAACCACCGAGTTTCCAAATGCCAACAAAGACTCCGAAGGTCGTTTGCGCGTAGGCGCGGCTGTCGGCACCGGCGGCGACACCGAAGAGCGTGTAAAAGCCTTGGTCGGAGCGGGAGTCGACGTCATCGTCGTCGATACTGCACACGGCCATAGCCAAGGCGTTATCGAACGCGTGAAATGGGTAAAAGAAACCTATCCGCACATCCAAGTCATCGGCGGCAATATCGCAACCGCCAAAGCCGCTTTTGGATTTGGTCGCAGCAGGTGCAGACGCCGTCAAAGTCGGTATCGGACCGGGTTCGATTTGCACCACCCGTATCGTTGCAGGCGTAGGCGTGCCGCAACTGACCGCCATTCACAATGTTGCCGAAGCCCTCAAAGGCACCGGCGTTCCGCTGATTGCCGACGGCGGCATCCGCTTCTCCGGCGACATCGCCAAAGCTCTGGCAGCGGGCGCATACAGCGTCATGCTCGGCGGGATGTTTGCCGGTACGGAAGAAGCACCGGGCGAAATCGAACTCTACCAAGGCCGCTCGTACAAATCTTACCGCGGTATGGGTTCTCTGGGAGCAATGAGCCAAGGCTCCGCCGACCGCTACTTCCAAGATAAAACCGACAGCACCGATAAATACGTCCCCGAAGGCATCGAAGGCCGCGTTCCCTACAAAGGTCCGATTGTGAACATCATCCACCAACTGACTGGCGGTTTGCGTTCCAGCATGGGCTATTTGGGCTGCGCCAATATCGAAGAAATGCACGAAAAAGCGGAATTTGTAGAAATCACCTCCGCCGGCATGAGCGAATCCCACGTTCACGATGTCCAGATTACCAAAGAAGCGCCGAACTATCACCGCTAAGGTAAAATGAACAAAGGTCGTCTGAAACTTTCAGACGACCTACTTACTAAAAAAATTACAAATCGTTATTCCACTTCAACTGGCTTGCCTTGCTTATCAATATAAAAGAATTCATCTTCACTAAAATCTTCGTCTTTAAACATATTCTTCATATTAACAAGTGCCACACCATTTTGGAAATCATTGAAAGTACCAAATTTGAACGGGATAACCACCTTACCGGTTTTATCTAAATAGCCGAATTTGCCGTTTAATTCCGCACCAATCAAAACCCTCACTCAATGAACCTAAATATTCATATTTAAAAGGGGATAACTACCTTTCCCCTTTTTATCGATATAACCGTATTTATCATTTTGTGAAACCCTTGCCATACCATCTTCAAAAATTAGAAGCGCTTTTATATCGCGCAGGAATTACCCACTGATTTCTTTTATCGATATAACCCCATTTATCAAGAATCTGAACAGCGGCTACACCTTCATTAAAATAAAAAGCCTCTTCATATTTTGGTGGAATAACCATCTCGCCTTTTGTATTGATATAGCCATATTTATTTGTATCAGCAGTAGCGACCGCAGCGAGTCCTTCACTGAATGAATCGGCTTTTAACATATTGAAATGGAATAACAACTTTACCCTTTGTATCAATAAAACCCCATTTACCTTTTTGTTTGGCAGGGGCAATGCCTTGTGAAAAATCACCAGGCATGTATTCGAATTTTAAAGGAATAACTTCTTTGCCACTGGCGTTAATATAGCCACATAAAATCTGATCTGATTTTTCCTACGGTTTTACATACTGCTGCCAATCCTTCAGAAAAATCATAGGCATCATAATACTTAAGTGGAACAACAACCTTCCTTGTCGATTAACAAAGCCATGCAAAAAAAGGATTCTTCTTGTTACCCGGCTTCATAACCCTAGACAAGCCTTCTTCATTAAGGCAAAAAAACCGTGCTGTAACCTTCTCTACCAGTCAATTTTGGTACTTCGCAGGTATCAGCCAGTACAATAGGCATATACACTGATGCAATGAAAGCGCCTAATAATATTTTCTTCATACATTAACCTTGTTGAAAATGATGTCTGAATTTTTATAAAAACCATATGACCTGTCCATATTCAAAAAAACAGTTAGCTTACTTAAGATATTTTTCAGACGACCTTTCCACCTAAAACAAAGCATTTGCAGCAAGCCTCCCTGCCCTAAAATCTCAAAAAAACTGTTAAAATGCGAGGCTGTTTAGACGTATTTGGCTTCTTGTGCAAACCGATGTTGACGTGAAACAAACTTACAGTCGATTTCATCGCGATTCTGGTATCGCTATCGGTATAATCGCCATTGATATACTTTCAGCGGCAATCATAGGTCGTCTGAAATGTAACAAAAGCTACTTTTTCTTTTTCATCCTCATTTGGAGAATATTCATGAGTGCAATCGTTGATATTTTTTTGCCCGCGAGATTTTTGGATTCACGCGGCAACCCCACCGTAGAATGCGATGTATTGCTGGAGTCCGGCGTAATGGGCCGTGCCGCCGTACCGAGCGGTGCGTCTACCGGTCAAAAAGAGGCTTTGGAACTTCGCGACGGCGACAAATCCCGCTACTCGGGCAAAGGCGTATTGAAAGCAGTTGAACACGTCAACAACCAAATTGCCCAAGCACTGATCGGTATCGATGCCAACGAACAGTCCCTACATCGACAAAAATCATGATCGAGCTGGACGGCACTGAAAACAAAGGCAATTTGGGTGCGAATGCTACTTTGGCAGTTTCTATGGCTGTTGCCCGCGCGGCTGCCGAAGATTCAGGTCTGCCGCTTTACCGTTACTTGGGCGGCGCCGGTCCCTATGGCTTTGCCTGTTCCGATGATGAACGTTATCAACGGCGGCGAACATGCCAATAACAGCTTGAACATTCAAGAATTTATGATTATGCTCGTCGGCGCGAAAATCTTTCCGCGAAGCCCTGCGCTGCGGTGCCGAAATTTTCCACGCGCTGAAAAACTGTGTGACGGCAAAGGTTTCCCCTGACTACTGTTGGCGATGAAGGCGGTTTCGCACCTAATCTGAACAGCCACAAAGAAGCCCTGCAACTGATGGTTGAAGCAACCGAAGCTGCTGGTTACAAAGCAGGCGATGATGTCTTGTTTGCTTTGGACTGCGCATCCAGCGAGTTTACAAAGACGGCAAATACCACTTGAAGCCGAAGGCCGTTCTTACACCAGCGCAGAATTTGCCGAATACCTTGAAGGCTTGGTTAACGAATTCCCGATTATCTCCATCGAAGACGGTATGGATGAAAACGACTGGGAAGGCTGGAAACTCCTCACCGAAAAACTCGGCAGCAAAGTACAACTGGTCGGCGACGACTTGTTCGTAACCAATCCGAAAATCCTTGCCGAAGGCATCGAAAAAGGCGTGGCAAACGCATTGCTGGTCAAAGTCAACCAAATCGGTACTTTGAGCGAAACCTTGCAAGCGGTTGACTTGGCAAAACGCAGCCGTTACGCCAGCGTAATGAGCCACCGTTCGGGCGAAACCGAAGACAGCACCATTGCCGACTTGGCAGTCGCTACCAACTGTATGCAGATCAAAACCGCCTCATTGAGCTGCTCCGACCGCATGGCGAAATACAACCAACTGCTGCGCATCGAGGAAGAATTGGCAGAAGCTGCCTACTACCCCGGCAAAGCCGCATTCTATCAACTGGGCAAATAAGAAAAGGTATTGATGTATGAAGTGGGTAACTGTTGTTTTATCCATCGCGCTTGCTTACTGCCAATACAGCCTTTGGTTTGGAAAAAGGCAGTATCGGGCATACGGAAGAATTGCAGGAACAACTTTCCGTGCAGGGAGGAAAAACCAGACGCTCACTTTGCGCAATCAGTTCCTTGCTGCGGAAGTCGATGATTTAGCGAACGGTCAAGAAGCGATTTCTGAAATTGCCCGTGTGGAATTGGGTTACGTCCAAGACGGCGAAACCTATTACCGTTTTATCGAACGCAGCCGTTAATTGCCCTGATGGGAATAAAAGGTCGTCTGAAAAAGCGTTATTCCTAAATTTTAGATATCTATAGACACCTGTTCAGACTGTTTCATACAAGCCGGTTTCTGTATACCACAGAAACCGCTTCTATAATTTCAAAACAATATCACTCCCCATCATTTCCCCAAACATATGCAATCATCTATCTGTTATCAATTCATACCCGATTCCGATTCAGATATCCCATTCTCAACACGACAAAGAAATCCATCCTAGACACAAATCTTTCTATTGAGAAAAATATTGTACTTCAAATCTAAATCCGCCCCCTATTCTTTTTCTAATATGCGGTTTTCAAACGCTTTTTGCGGTACAATACCGCCCTTAAATTTTTCTCTTATTTCAAAGCACAAACAGCCATGTCCAAAAAAACCAAGCAAGAATTAGAAAACAACAAACTCAACAAACGTCTGCGCCATGCCGTCGGCGACGCGATTAACGATTTCAACATGATCGAGCCGGGCGACAAAATCATGGTTTGCCTCTCCGGCGGCAAAGACAGCTACGCCCTGTTAGACATCCTGCGCCAGCTCCAAGCCAGCGCGCCGATTGATTTCGAACTGGTTGCCGTCAATCTCGACCAAAAGCAGCCGGGCTTCCCCGAAGAAGTGCTGCCGACCTATCTCGAAAGCATAGGCGTTCCCTACAAAATCGTTGAAGAAGACACCTACTCCACCGTCAAACGCGTGTTGGACGAAGGCAAAACGACTTGTTCGCTGTGCAGCCGCCTGCGCCGCGGCATCCTCTACCGCACCGCAAAAGAATTGGGCTGCACCAAAATCGCTTTGGGACACCACCGCGACGATATCCTCGCCACCATGTTCTTAAATATGTTTTACGGCGGCAAACTCAAAGCCATGCCGCCCAAGCTGGTGAGCGACAACGGCGAACACATCGTCATCCGCCCGCTGGCGTATGTGAAAGAAAAGATTTGATTAAATACGCCGAACTGAAACAATTCCCGATTATCCCGTGCAACCTCTGCGGCTCGCAGCCCAACCTGCAACGCCAAGTCATTGGCGATATGCTGCGCGATTGGGACAAACGCTTCCCCGGCCGCATTGAATCGATGTTCTCCGCCCTGCAAAACGTCGTTCCCTCCCATCTTGCCGACCCCGAGCTTTTCGACTTCGCCGGTTTGGAACGCGGTCAAACCTGAAAACACGGCGGCGACTTGGCGTTTGACAGCGAAAAAATGCCCGAACGCTACCCGACGGCAGCGAAGAAGATGAAAGGCGAAATCAAAATCACCCCGTCCAAACCTGAACGTAAAGTCATCAATATTCTGGCGAACAAGCCGAAAAACTTGCGGTTTATAACGGGATTTAGATTTTCAGACGACCTTTGGGATTCCCTCCCGGTCGTCTGAATTTTTATAGTGGATTCACTTTAAACCAGTACGGCGTTGCCTCGCCTTGGCTCAAAGAGAACGATTCTCTAAGGTGCTGAAGCACCAAGTGAATCGGTTCCGTACTATCTGTACTGTCTGCGGCTTCGTCGCCTTGTCCTGATTTAAAGTTAATCCACTATATATCTAAAATTCAACGTATTCGCCAGTTTGCATCAGCTCAACTGTTTTCTAGAGAATCCGGCATTATTCTTCCTCTTCTTGACAATCCATACAGAAACAATCTCAGCCTATTCTTGCGACGCTTTTGCAGGGAAACTATATAAAGCACGAACCGTCATAGATCACAACAAAAGATCGTCTGAACATTCAGTTTTCAGACGACCTTTTCGTTTTTCTCCCACTCACTATTAATATACTATTAAATAGTATCTCTTTACTCTAAATTAATATACAAAAACAATAATATAAATTATTATCTCTTTCCCATCATTTTATTCCCCGATACAATCGGCATCATACGACACAATAAAAAATCTATTAATGTCAAATAGATAGCATTATTTTTTCCCAGCAACTTGTTCTCAAGGAGAGCCATTATGGCCAATACATTGCACTCTTTATCCCACAGCGCAGCAAACAATAAATCAGACGTCCTTAAAGGAACGCCCCGCGATGACGTTTTTACATGGCAGTCTCGGACACACCACATTCTACGGCGGCTTGGGCAACGATATTTATTACAGTAAGAACGCAGGCGACACCATCGTTGAATATGCACATGAAGGCAATGATACGGTTTACGCCGATACAACCTTTACCTTACCGACCCACGTCGAAAACCTGACACTGACAGGCAACGGCAACACCTTCCGGATTTGGCAACAACTCCAACAATATTCTAATAGGCAACAGCGGCAACAACCGCTTGAGCGGCGGTCGCGGCAATGACAAGCTAGAAGGTATGGCTGGTAACGACCTGTTGCTAGGCGGTGACGGCGACGACTCGCTCTATGGTGGAGATGGCAAGGACTCACTCTATGCTGGAGATGGCGATGACCGGCTCTATGGTGGAGATGGCGATGACCGGCTCTATGCTGGAGATGGCGACGACTGGCTCGAGGGCGGACATGGTCGCGACGGCCTTGTGGGCGGAGATGGCAACGACACTTTTAAACGGTGGTAGTGGAGTAGACTTCATGCGTGGTGACCAGGGGGATGATATTTACTATGTTGATAATTGGCTCGATGAAGTTGACGAATATTTTGATGAAGGTACCGATACTGTTTACAGCAGCGTTTCCTACTTTATTAATAGCAACGTCGAAAACTTGACGCTGATAGGAAACGATAACATCAACGGTTATGGCAACGAAGAAAGCAACATCCTGACAGGCAACAGCGGCAACAACTACTTGCTCGATAATCTAGATGGATATGACACGCTCTACGGCATGGACGGTGACGACCTTCTGCAGAGTGGCGCAGGTGACGACCGTCTTTACGGGGGTAACGGAGATGACATCCCTAGAAGGTGGTGAAAACAACGACGTACTTGATGGCGGACATGGAAATGATACTTTAGACGGTGGCTACGGCGTAGACAAGATGACCGGTGGGGATGGAAATGATATCTATTATGTGGACAATGTAAATGACACAGTTACCGAGCGATCGGGAGAAGGTACCGATACCATTTACAGTAGCGTTTCCTACACCGCCGCAGCAAATGTTGAAAAACCTGACTTTGACAGGTAGCAACAACATCTTCGGTATTGGCAACCATAATGACAATATCTTGACAGGCAACAAAGGGGATAATCGTCTGAGCGGTGAAGACGGCAATGATACCCTGTACGGCATGGGTGGCAACGACACCCTGTTAGGCGGAAATGGAAATGACCATCTCAACGGTGGAGACGGTGATGACTATATTGCAGGCGGCTCGGGTAGCGACACCATCATCACAGGTGAAGGCAACGACACCGTTGCCTTTTACTGCATCAGATATTCGTGAAGGCAGTATAGATCGCGTGGTCGAATTTGACCCCTAATACGGACAAACTCGACCTATCTGGTATGCGTTCACTGCTGACTGGCAGCAACGCCAATTTGAGCTGGTCAAAGATGTTCGTTGAAAAAGACCCTGAGGTCATTCTCCAAAAAGACCGTCCTTATCTCATCTTCGATACAGAGCAGCATACTCTTGCTTATCGTGAGGCAGGTTCAAGCAGCAGCACCATATTTGCCAAATTCGATTTTGTCTGGTTGAGTCCATCCAATATCATCGGCTAAAAGATTTGCTAAAAAGAACAGACCATTTAAAACGAATCTGCTTTTACTGGGAAACGACACATAAAAGCATGATTCGTTACAGATAGCATCAAAAGGTCGTCTGAAAATCAGTTTTCAGACGACCTTTCGTTTTTTTCACCCTCTCGACATTAAAAATACTATTAAATATTATTTCATATTTTAAATTAATATAAAAAAACAATAATATAAATTATTATATCTTTTGCATCATTCTATTTCTCGATACAATCAGCATCAAACATACAAGAAAAAACCTATAAATGTCAAATAGATATTTATATCTATTTTTTTCCCAGCAACTTGTTCACAAGGAGAGCCATTATGGCCAATACATTGCATCCTTTATACTATAACGTAGCAAAACAATGAATCCGTCGTCATTAAAGGCACGACCCGCGATGACGTTTTATATGGCAGTCTCGGGCATACCGTATTCTACGGCGGCTTAGGCAACGATGTTTACCACAGTAAAAATGCAGGTGACACCATCGTTGAATATGAATATGAAGGCAACGATACCGTTTACGCCGATACAAACTTTACCTTACCGACACACGTCGAAAACCTGACACTGACCGGCTACGGCAACAATTACGGTTTCGGCAACAACTCAAATAACACCCTGATAGGCAACAGTGGCAACAACCGCTAAGCGGTGGTCGTGGTAATGACACACTACACGGCATGGATGGTAACGACCTGCTGATGGGCGGCGATGATCGCGACTATCTTTACGGAGGTAGTGGAAATGACGTGCTACAAGGAGGAGAAGGAAACGACCTGCTCGATGGTGGATACGGCAACGACACTTTAGACGGTGGCAGCGGTGCAGACAGCATGAGCGGAGGATACGGAGATGATATTTACTATGTAGATAATGTGAACGATACGGTTACTGAATGGTGGGGAGAAGGTACCGATACCATTTACAGCAGCGTTTCTTACACAGCCCCAACCAACGTCGAAAACCTGACACTGACAGGCTACGGCAACAATTACGGTTTCGGTAACAACTCCGACAATACCCTGATAGGCAACAGCGGCAACAATCGTTTGAGCGGTGGTCGTGGAAACGACACGCTGCACGGCATGGACGGTAACGACCTGCTGATGGGCGGCGATGACCGTGACTATCTTTACGGAGATAGCGGAGATGACGTGCTACAAGGAGGCGAAGGAAACGACCCTGCTTTGATGGTGGATACGGCAACGATACTTTAGACGGCAGCGGCGCAGACAGCATGAGCGGCGGATATGGAAATGATACCTATCATGTGGACAATATAAATGATACTGTCACCGAGCGGTGGTTCGAGGGTACTGATACTATTTACAGCAGCGTTTCACACCGCTCCAACCAACGTCGAAAACCTGACTTTGACAGGCTACGGCAACAATTACGGTTTCGGTAACAACTCCGACAATACCCTGATAGGCAACAGTGGCAACAACCACTTAAGCGGTGGTCGTGGAAACGACACGCTGCACGGCATGGACGGTAACGACCCTGCTGATGGGCGGCGATGATCGTGACTATCTTTACGGAGATAACGGAGATGACGTGCTACAAGGAGGCGAAGGAAACGACCTGCTCGATGGTGGATACGGCAACGATACTCTTTAGACGGTGGCAGCGGTGCAGACAGCATGAGCGGCGGATATGGAAATGATATCTATCATGTGGACAATATAAATGATACTGTCACTGAGCGGTGGTTCGAGGGTACTGATACCATTTACAGCAGCGTTTCCTACACCACCCCAACCAACGTCGAAAACCTGACTTTGACAGGTAGCAATAACATCTTCGGCATTGGCAATTATGGCGACAATACCCTGACAGGCAACAGCGGGCATAATCGCTTGAGTGGCGAAGAAGGCAATGATACCTTGTATGGCATGAGCGGTGACGACACACTGTCAGGCGGCAATGGATATGACTATCTCAACGGTGGGGACGGTGATGACTATCTTGCAGGCGGTTTAGGCAGCGACACCATCGTCACAGGTGCAGGCAAAAGACACCGTCGCCTTTACTGCAGCAGATATCCGTGAAGGCAGTATCGATCGTTTAACCGACTTTTAACTCTGATATGGACAAACTCGACCCTATCTGCTATGCGTTCTCTGCTGAGTGGCAACAGCGCAAATTTGAGCTGGTCAGAGATGTTTGTTAGAAACCCTGCTTATTACGATGCCGACCGTTCTTATCTCGTGTTCGATTCATATCAACAAACTCTTGCTTATCGTGCGGCAGGTGCAAGCAGTAATACCGTATTTGCCAAAATTCGATAGCGACCAAGCAGCATGGTTGAACGCATCCAATATCATCGGTTAAAGATTCGCTTAAAAACGTCGTCTGAAAAATCTAGCTGTATGGTAAAAGCATGTTACACTGATAAAAACTGCACTTTAGTGAACCTACTAAAGTGCAGTTTAATCTATTCTAAAGCCTAAAAACACCATTTCAGACGACCTTCTTAGCAGAGAATGTGCTATTTTCTCTACTTTTTTATTTGAAACAGGTTCGCAACCAGTATTACCGTTTTTAGTTGTTAACTTGGCTTTGGCCGATTCTGCATCGGTACATTTGTAGGCATTGCCCAAACTATCCATCCAAACGGAAAGTTTGTAATTCGTCCCACTTTTCGGGGTAGCAAAAGATAATAGGCTCTGCTGTGTTTAGAGTCCTTATCTTTCATTGCGCCACTGAAATCATATTTAGCCGCAACCTCAGATGTAGCCTGATATTTTTTAAAAAACCCAGCGTCCCCCTCAATTTCATCTTTCATTTTGAGGGCGGGGTTTTTGACCAGTTTGGTTTTCAAGGAATTATTGATGATAACCAATTCCGCATGTGCCTGAGATTGATAGCCGCGTTCAATGTAATGAATATAGGAAGGGTAAGCGATGGTACTGAGGATGCCGATGATAGCAACGACAATCAACATCTCAACCAGCGTAAACCCTTGAAATTTAGTGATAGACGTATTCATGATTTTATCTATTTATTTTATTCGTTGGCTACATAAGATTGCAGCATGACTACCGTATTTTCGGTTTTTCCCCACGCTTTCGCAGTGACGCGATAAATGGTACGGTTGTCGGTAGAATTGGTGCTTAGGTATTCGATAATGTAGCGGGGAGGTTTTTTAGCCCCGCTATTTTTATCAAGCGGATACTCTCTACCATTAACATTAATACATTCTGTTTCTTTCTTAGAATATGAATCAAGACATTCTGCATGCTTTCTTTTCCAAGCTTCTTCAACTTTTGCTCAGATCTGCCTCGCCTTTAACATCAATAATACCAGTTGGGGTAGTGTATTCTTTAACACTAAGCTGTTTAGCTCTGCAAAGCCCCTTGGAACATTGATCATTAAAAATCTGCGTGCCTTCTTCAATAGAATAGATATAGTCCTCACCTTCGCGTAATGCCGCCTCAGCAAGTGTAGTAGCAAATTTATGGTCGGCATCATTGGTACTGATTCGCTGCTCAGTATTGTAGGACTGGGTTGCCGTAACGACGAGCAGGGCAATGACGATCATGATCATCAGGACGATGAATAATGCAAAGCCTTTTTGTGCAGAAGCTTTAGCGGGAAGATAGTTTAGAGTAATCGGTCTGCGCATTTGTTTCCTCCGCGTACAGTTGCATTGATTTGATAGAGTTGAACTTTGTTTTCATCATTGCTTCCCGCCAGCATTAATACTGCCGCTGTTCAACAGGAGTTCGATAGAGGCTGGAGTTTCATCACCAGACAGTGTCGGAGTATATTTAAATGTTTCATCTTTTGTCTTATCCTCCTCCTGCTTCTGAGCATTTCCGGCAGGAGTTGGAGTAGGTGCAGACGCAGATGCCGTTTCACTTTCCTCAAATGTTTCAGGACAATTTTGGGTATAAAAAGTAATGAATACTCATACTTTCTATTCCCTTAATCAGCAACTGCGGATTACTCCACTCACCTTTGTCTGTTAGTTGGAAACGGTAAAGACCCTTTTGCCCTCCCGCAGTACCGACAGCATAGGCATTCACCTCATGTTTCATTATGGAAATATTGCCCGCTTGTGAACCATCTGTCTTCAAATCTGCTTTAATATCAGTAATTAGCTTTCCTGGTTTGGTAATGTTTGTGCAGCTACTGGCCACTACTGTTGTCGCATTTTGGTGATGCGGTATCTATGCCGTATTGGAAAATCAGCGCCTTACCGCTCTGGGTAAAGTCCTTTACACCTAAAGAATCTGTTTCTCTGACAGCAGGAAGCATTTTTCCACTACCTTTAAGCTTGAGAAAGTCTTTGGAGCCAGAATCAGCGATAACGGCTTGGGCATCATAGGCCGACATATTGAAACAGCCGAAATTTCCTGCCATACGGGCATCACGTACGATTTGATTTGACGCATTGCGCAAATCCTGCTGAACATTTAAGCGCGCTGTGGCAGCAGTATTCAAACTGCGTGCAGTGAAAATAGCTGGAGCTGACGGCCAGTAGGACTATCATGCTCAATGCGCTTGCTACAAGGAATTCAATCAGACTGAAGCCTTGCATACCTGTTTTGACCGGAATGTGTGAACGGTTTTTATTATTCATTATTTTTCCCTTACGCGTACTTGGTAGGTGTAAATGATGGAATCTTCATATGTTTTGACATCACTTGCGGCTTTACCGCCTTCCAAATCTTTAAGCCATAATACTTTGATAACGGTATCAGCACCTGCTTTTTATCGCAATTTTCGTGAAAAGCCCTGTCATAAGTAGGCTCCTTTATTCAAACTATCTTGGCATACTGAATAGTAGAACGCAGAGTCAGGAAGAGCTGCTTTCAGTTCATCATGAAATTTACCAAGCTGTGCTTTAGCCAACTCTTCTTTTTTCATACTCTCTTCCTCTTTCAGCGGTCCTTTTTTCAATGGCTCAGTAGAGGAATCACCATATGTGGTGTAGTAATCCCTATAATTTTTACACCACCCTCTATCGCGCCCACTCTTTGGTAGCTCCCGCTTGATGAGTATCGCATTTTTCAAGTCTAGGATTAATCAGCATCCCTTCGACTAAATTTTGAGTAAGTTGCGATACGATAGTCTGTCCTTCGCTTCGCGAACGCTGGAAACGGTACGCAACTGGATGGCGAGCAGGGGCGAGAACGCCGATTGCAAGAACAAACATGGCAACCAAGACTTCAATTAAAGTCATACCCTGACTGATATGGCTTAGAGAAACTTATTGAAACTCGTTTTTCAGACGACCTTTTTATGTAATGTCATGGGTTTCATAGAGCTATATTTTTATTGTTAGGGTTGTTTGTTGGATTTTGCTTTAGATTCTGCATATTTTACAGAGATCGCGTGAATCTGATTTGGCGCAGATTTCCACTCGTCCGCTACTGTCAACCAACACAATGCTGGCGCGAGACTTTTTGGTACTTTCTGTGGTTGCGGCGGAATCGGTCATGCTGATTTTGATATAGCCGTCCGAGTAGGTAAAATCTGTTTTTACTGGGTTTATTGACAGAATAGCCAAAAGTACCGTTCGGCTGGAATGCGAAGAAAACAGGCTGTGAATCAGAGTCTTTTGCCACCGAATTTGACATGGTCAAATTGATAGGTGACTTTATTCGCATCCTTAGCGTTCAATACAATAGTGCGCAGGAAAATATCCGCCCTATCATCATTGTAGTTAACATCACCACTCTTATCAGCATAGGCTAAGATGCCACTTTGATTGTATTTGGTATCACATTTATTGTCTGGAATCCCGTTTTTTCTGATTTGTACGGGACAGACATAGACAGGAGATTGAGGCGGACTGCTTCGGCTCGTGCGAAACGCAAGAGGTTGGCCACCTGCTCTGCCTGACTGGCTGCGCGGCGGGAGGCAATCCATTCGCTCATATTGGGAAGGGCGATGGTGGCCATGATGGCGGTAATAGCGATCACGACCAACAATTCGATTAAGGTAAAACCTTTTTGTTGTGCGTACATGAGTAGTAAAAACGTCTAGAGTTAAGTAATGTGTTTTATCATCCGGCTTAGAAATGTTTTTATCGCCGGTAATTATGCGGTTTGGCTCATTCTAAACGATATTGGGATGAATTGCCTAATAAAATATGAAATTTGCTTGGTTTTTAGACTGATTTGTCTCAATCTTCCATCAATGCGGATTCGGGAATGTAGGCTGCATTGTCGAATTTGGTAAATTGTCCCATCCAAGTGAGGAATACTTTCCCGACGGGACCGTTACGGTGTTTACCGATAATACATTCTGCAAGGCCTTTCATTGGCGATTCTTGGTTATAATATTCGTCGCGGTACATAAACATAATCAGGTCGGCATCCTGCTCGATGGCACCGGACTCCCGCAAGTCGGACATCATTGGGCGCTTGTCGGTACGCTGCTCTACGGTACGGCTCAACTGCGACAAAGCAATAACAGGGAACTTGCAACTCCTTCGCCAATGCTTTGAGGGAGCGCGAAATTTCGCCGAGTTCTGAGGCGCGGTTGTCCGAACGGCCTGAGCCTGCCATCAATTGCAGGTAGTCAATCACGATTAAGCCCAATTTTTCCATTGAACTGGCGTGCAAGACGGCGGGCGCGGGCGCGCAATTCGAGCGCGGTCAAGCCCGGTGTTTCATCAATATACATAGGCGCATCGGAAAGCTTTGACTACGCTTCGTTCAGACGACCCCAATGTTCATCTTCCAATCTGCCTGTTTTCAAGACGCTCTGATCAAGCCTGCCCACCGAACCCAGCATACGCATCACCAGTTGCGCCCGCCCATCTCCATCGAAAATACGGCGACAGGCAGCTTGCCCTCTACGGCAACGTGTTCCGCAATATTGATCGAAAAAGGCAGTTTTACCCATAGACGGACGACCTGCCACAATAATCAAATCGCCCGGCTGGAGACCTGAGGTTTTTATCCAAGTCGATAAACCCTGTCGACACGCCGGTCACTTCATCAGGATTATCGCGGGAATAAAGCATGTCGATGCGCTCGACCACTTCTTTTCAAAAAGCGCAGGCATTTCGAGAAAAGCCCTGTTTGGATTTAGCCGTACTTTCCGCAATTTGGAACACCTTGTTTTTCCGCTTCATCCAAAAAGCTGCCCCGCATCCCCTGCCTTGCGGATTGTAGGCGCTACGAGCGATTTCGGTACCGACTTCGGCAAGTTGGCGCATGATGGAACGCTCGCGCACGATTTCGGCATAGCGGCGGATATTCGCAGCAGACGGCGTGTTTTGCGCCAAGGTAATCAGATAATTGAACCCGCCTGCCGCCTCCAATTCTTCGTTACGCTCCAAACTTTCCTGAACGGTAATCACGTCAGCAGGACGGCTTTTCGTTAATCAGATTGGCGATGGCGCGGAAAATCAGGCGGTGTTCGTGTCGGTAGAAGTCTTCACGGTAACCACATCGGCGATTCTGTCCCAAGCCGAATTCTCGAGCAAAAAGTCCACCCAAAACGGATTGCTCCGCCTCCATAGAATGCGGCGGCAGCGACAACGCGCTGACTTCGCGGTCTTCAGACGACGTATCGGGATAATCGTTCATGGCAGTTGCTCTTAGGCTAAAATGGGAGTCCGCTATTATAGCGTAGTGGAAATCGGGTTGGCATTACCTTTGTTCTGACTTGCCTACCATCAAGAAATAGATAGGTCGTCTGAAAAATCTTCAGACGACCTTTTTGCTATAATTCTCCATTTCCCCGAACCAAAAACAGGCGGCAATATGGAAGTCATCCAATACCCCAAATTCCCCCTTCAAACTCCACCAGCCCTTCCCCCCTGCCGGCGACCAGCCCACCGCCATTGCCGGCCTGCTCGAAGGGCTTTCAGACGGCCTGGCCTATCAAACCCTGCTCGGCGTAACCGGTTCAGGGCAAAACCTACACCATGGCGAACGTCATCGCCCAAAGCAGCCGCCCCGCCATCATCATGGCGCACAACAAAACCCTTGCCGCCCAGCTCTATGCCGAAATGCGCGAGTTTTTTTCCCCGAAAACGCGGTGGAATATTTCGTCTCCTACTATGACTATTACCAACCCGAAGCCTATGTGCCCAGCCGCGATTTGTTCATCGAAAAAGACAGCGCGATCAACGAACACATCGAACAGATGCGCCTTTCCGCCACCAAAAACCTGATGACGCGCGACGACGTGATTATCGTCGCCACCGTGTCCGCCATTTTACGGTATCGGCGACCCGACCGAGTATCAACAAATGGTGTTGTCCGTCAAAGAAGGCGACACCATCGAGCAGCGCGACATCATCGCCACGCTCGTTTCCATGCAGTACGAACGTGGCGATTTGGACTTCAAACGCGGCAGCTTCCGCGTGCGCGGCGACGTGATCGACGTGTATCCCGCCGAAAGCTCCGAAAACGCCCTTTGCGCATCAGCCTGTTCGACGACGAAATCGACCGCCTCGATATGTTCGACCCGCTTTCAGGCAGCCTGCACCAACGCGTCGGCCGCTACACCGTCTTCCCCGTCCAGCCACTACGTTACCCCGCGCGACACCGTCTTACGCGCCTGCGAGTCCATCAAAGAAGAACTGCGCGAACGCATCGAATTTTTTCGCCCGCGAACAACGCCCCGTCGAACAACAACGCATCGAACAGCGCACCCGCTTTCGACCTCGAAATGCTCTACGAAATGGGCTTCTGCAAAGGCATCGAAAACTACTCCCGCCACTTCTCCGGCAAAAAAGAAGGCGAACCGCCGCCCACGCTGATGGACTACCTGCCCGACAACGCCATCATGTTCATCGACGAAAGCCACGTCACCGTTACCCAAATCGGCGGCATGTACAAAGGCGACGCATCGCGCAAGCAAAACCTCGTGGACTACGGCTTCCGCCTGCCTTCCGCCCGCGACAACCGCCCGCTCAAATTCCACGAATTTGAAAAAGTCATGCCGCAAACCGTCTTCGTTTCCGCCACCCCCGCCAAATACGAAGAAGAACACGCCGGACAAGTGGTCGAACAAGTCGTCCGCCCCACAGGACTGGTCGACCCCCAAATCATCATCCGCCCCGTCGCCACCCAAGTCGATGACTTAATGAGCGAAATCAACGACCGCATCCAAAAAAAGGCGAACGCGTACTCGTTACCACCCTCACTAAAACGCATGGCGGAGCAACTCACCGACTATTACAGCGAACTCGGCATCAAAGTGCGCTACCTGCACAGCGACATCGACACCGTCGAGCGCGTTGAAATTATTAGAGATTTGCGGCTCGGCCTGTTTGACGTACTCGTCGGCATCAACCTCTTGCGCGAAGGCTTGGACATCCCCGAAGTCTCCCTCGTCGCCATCCCTCGACGCCGACAAAGAAGGCTTCCTGCGCTCGCACCGCAGCCTGATTCAAACCATAGGCCGCGCCGCTCGCAACGTGAACGGCGTCGCCATCCTGTACGCCGACAAAATCACCGACTCCATGAAAGCCGCCATCGACGAAACCGAACGCCGCCGCGAAAAACAGATTAAATTCAACGAAGAACACGGCATCATACCGCAGCAGATTAAAAAACAAATCAAAGACATCATTGACGGCGTGTACCACGAAGAAGACGGCGGCAAAGGTCGTCTGAAAGGCAAAAACAAGGTTAAAGTCGGCGAGATTCACAACGAAGAAGACGCGATTAAAGAAATCGCCAAACTGGAAAAAGCCATGCAGCAGGCGGCTCGGGATTTGCAGTTTGAAGAGGCGGCTGTGTTGCGGGATAGGATTAGGGAATATTAAAGAGAATTTGTTGTTTGGGGCGGAGTGACTAGAAAGAAGTACATGGAAACACATAATTTAGTTGATCAGCTTAATCATTTTTAAATGAATTTAATCACTTAAATTCTTTACTATTGCTGAGCAAAAAAAACATACCAACCATTGATAATTCCAAGGCTATTTCACATATCGAATTTCAGACCTTTATGAAAGAATTTGATATAGCTTATCAACAGTTAAAATCCAGTGGTATGACCATGAATATCTGGCAATTTGCAGAATTCGGGCGCTATGAAGTGCGCAATTGCAAAGTATTGTGCTGGCTGCTTGATATGCATGCAGATCACGGATTTGGGAGAAAATTTCTAATCAATCTGCTTAAAAATTTGGATCAACAAGCCGGTATTGCTGAAATTATTCGATATTTAACGCAAGAAAGCTTCTCCACTAATCAGGAAACCTTACACTGTGGCAATATTTCGGAACGTTTTGATATTGATATTAAAAGCCGAAATTGCCGTTTGATAATTGAGGCGAAGGTGGATGCTGCTGAAATGTATGACGGTAAAACAAGCCAATTAAAAAGGTATCAGGGATATCTTGGACAAATCTTCTGAACCGCATAAATGTTTACTGTATCTGACTAGAGGATGCTATCTCCCCTTAGATGAAAGCCTACATAAGCAGGTAGTAGTTTTTGAGCTGGAAAGATATTGCTAAAAGTATAAGAAAAACTATCTATGACGAATTGAATCAAGCACAAAAGTTTTCGAAAAATGATATTTTTATCTTTGGCTCGTCATTTTGAAACCCTTTTGAAGAAAGGAATATTTATGGAAAATGTAGAAAGAGAACTGGGTAAGTTAGTTTTTAAGTAACTTGGAAATGTTGGAAAAATCTTATGGTTTTTTGGTACAAATAGATGTCCAGTTTTTACGAGAAAATTGAAAATCAGTTTAACGCTTGGTATGAGGATTTTTAAGAAAAATAGCGGTGGCATAAAAAAACCTGGTAACATCAAGATGCTATCTGGTATTGTTTGGGTGAAAAATATGATAATAAAAAAATCTAATATAGATATTGATTATAGCTGGTTAAGTGCTTGTACAGGCATTGCTAAATATGACGATGGTGAGACCATCGAGTACGGTATTCATTTTGGATTTAATCGAGATTATTTTTAATTTTACCGCCAAAACAGCCAAGCAATTTATGCAAGATCAATTTGCAAATTACCCTGAATTAAAAGGAAGGGGTTTCAATATATAGTGGATCAAGTGAACACCGTACAATACCTATCCAACTTGACTTAAAACTGTTGATTGAAGAATACCCTGATTATAAGGATCAGGCTTTTGCAGCCGCTTTCTGATGCTTTAGACAAAATAAAAAAATCATCAAGCTGTATTTGATGGTATTGCCGAAAAGTTAATGAAACATTCCAAATTACAAGAAAGTTAGACTTAATACCTCAACAAGCAGCAGCCTGCATCTATACTAACCGCGTGCGCGGCTACGCCATACAGGCGGTACAAACTTTAAAGCCGACGTAGCAAGCGTAGGTCGGATACTTGTATCCGACAAAACCTTTAACACTCCCGTCATTTGCAATTCATTGCAGCAATGCCCAAAATGTCGGATTCGAGAATCCGACCTACGCCTGAGGTCGTTGCAATAATAAGTTGAGGCCTTTTTGCATTCTCAGCGGAGGAGTTTTTGGAGACGGCGATACGTTGAGTTAACCGTAGCGTGTACCTGCCCACGGATTGTTTTATAGCTGAGGTCGTCTGAAAGCCTGCGTACAGGTTTCAGACGACCTCGTATTTTCGTGGGCATAGCCCACGCTACAAATTGAAAAATTGCTGGAAATATCGTTCTTTTCGATTGTGTTTCCATTGATGTAGTAAGCGCGGTCGTGTTCTTGTATCCGACAAAATCTTTTAACACTCCCTGTCATTGCAATCCATTGCAGCAATGCCCAAAATGTCGGATTCGAGAATCCGACCCTACGCTAAAGCTTTATTAAGTTCAACCTATATGGATGTGTGAAAACAATATCCATGCCATTTGAACGCTGCTGCCTGATGATGCGGATTATTTCCGGTGTTCCAAAAGGAGTAACTATAATGATTGATTATCTGAATATAAATCTAGATTCGAATTTCAGAAAGATTAAAAATAAAAAGATAAGCCTATCGTGGCTTTAATCAGTCAAAACTTCCTAAAAAAACAATAAATTGCAATAATTTATTTGAATCGATTAAACAATATCCTTTATTTTGGATAATTCTTATCGGAGAGAATTCTAGTCTTTTTAGAAGATGAATTTGATAATCTTTTGGAGCAGGAAGCTATCAAAAATAACAATATGTTAAATGTGGTAACAACTAATTTTCAATTTAGTGATTTAACAATAACAGATATAGAAGATATTACTTATGAATTTTTTTATTTTTTTGCCCTGTCCGAATGGCAACTGCCAATATTTATCTTTCTTAGATTTGAATCATACTGCTGACAGGAAAATTTCTGATTTCATCGAAACACAGCTTAATAATAAAACAACTTAGTGGTCATAGGACGCCTTCCTCATAATACGATCGCAGAAAAATTCATTGCTGGCGGTGCATTCTTTTTCACCGTCAAACCCGCCAACCCAAAATCGCGCCTTTTTCTCGGACAGATCAGCTTATTTCGTGCGGCTTATATGGCTACAATTCATTTTTCAGACGACCTGAAAAGAAAGGAAGGTCGTCTGAAATCAACGTTTCAAAACGACCTCAAAATCGTTATCTTCCATCACATAGAAAACTTTTTCATTCGTCAAATTTAGCATTCACTTCATGTGGATTGATACGGGCGTTTTCCTCCTGCCCTAAACCGACTAATTTACGCAACCGGGTCATATAGGCATTGACATCCAAACCACGTCCGTATCGTTGCGCTTCCTCAAATGGTTTCCGCCAGCGCATCCATCATGTCATGCTCGGCGCGTACCCAGTCGTTGTTATAACGTGCGCAAAGTTGCCGTGAATCGCCCGTATGCCCGGTGGCTGATCGATGGCTACCTGCTCTTGAAGGGAAAGATGCAGCGACATGTGCAAAAAGGATTGCTCTCCCCATCTTCCGGCAGCCAGTTTTTATCTAAATAATCTTCAATATTTTTTCAAGATAATGAGTGTATTCGGGATGAGATTCGATGATACGGAGGGCTTTAAGCTGAAGTGCATCCAGTTGCAGCGGGGTCAGGCGATGTTTCCAAACGTGTGCGAAAAAAATCGGCGGACATCGTGGGATGTTGACATCGTACATGATAAGAATGGGAAATCTGTTGAACCGTCTGAGGGATATTTTTAGAGATTGAGCGAAACTTGAATTTTGGCAAATAATGGATTTATAGCGAGGCAGAACCTGATGACAAGTTCTGCCTCGCTATATTTCCATTACTGCTAAAACCCTTATTGATCCACAAACGCGCGCTCAATCAGGTAGTCGCCGCGTACACCGGTTTTCGGGGAGACGGTCAGACCGAAATCGTCCAGAACTTTGCAGGTGTCTTTCAGCATCGCAGGGCTGCCGCACAGCATGGCGCGGTCGTCTTGCGGGTTGATTTTTGGGCAGGCCGATGTCTTCAAACAGTTTGCCGCTTACCATCAGGTCGGTCAGGCGGCCGTGGTGTTCGTAGTCTTCACGGGAAACGATGGGGTAGTAAATCAGTTTTTCTTTAACCAAGTCGCCGAGGTATTCGTGTTCGGGCAATTCTTTGGTAAAGCGGTCGTAGTACGCCAAATCTTTTTTGTAACGCACGCCGTGCACGAGGATGATTTTTTCAAATTGCTCGTAAATTTCAGGGTCTTTGGTGATGCTCAAGAAAGGGGCGATACCGGTACCGGTGCTCAACAGGTAAAGGTGTTTGCCGGGATTCAGGTCGCCGGCAACCAAAGTTCCGGTCGGTTTTTTGCTGATTAACACGTCGTCGCCGACTTTAAGGTGTTGCAGGCGGCTGGTCAGAGGGCCGTCTTGGACTTTAATGCTGAAAAATTCGAGGTGTTCTTCCCAGTTGGCGGAGGCGACGCTGTATGCGCGCATCAGCGGCTTGCCGTCCACCATCAATCCGACCATGACAAATTGGCCGTTTTCGAAGCGCAACGATTCGTCGCGGGTGCAGGTAAAGGTGAAATACGCATCCGTCCAGTGGTGTACGGACAATACTTTTTGGGTATTGAATGCTGCCATTTGAGTTTCCTGTCGGTAAATCCGTCTGATCGCGCGGGTCGGGCGGATGATGGTTTAAAAAGGGTTTTCAGACGACCTGTCTCGCCTGTGAATAGATAATGCCGAATTAGAGCAAACGCGCAATTTTAAACGAAAAATATTTATCATCACAATGCTTGTTGTCTAGCAGAGGTCGTCTGAAACTTTTCAGACGACCTCTTGGCAACGCATTACTTATCTAACGTTTCGCGGATGATTTCTTTGACGGCGGCTGCATTGTTTGGCACGACTCGGACGCGCTGCGGCAATTTTTCCAAACCTTCCAGCGCGGCGGGACGTGGAATGGCGACATCGCCGACGGCTTCGTGTATGGTCGCATCGAATTTCGCTGCCAACGCGGTTTCCAAACAAACAACCGTTTCCCCTTCTTCGCGCACTTCGCGGGCGACTTTTACGCCGTCGGCAGTGTGCGGGTCGATGAGCTCTTGGTCTTGCTCGTAAACCTGTTTGATGGTGGCGAGGCGGTCGGCGTGGGTAGATTTGCCGGAGGTAAAGCCGTATTTGCCGCCGACTTTTTCCAAGGCAAACTGCAAGTCAAAGCCCTTGCCCGCCGCGACTTCCGCCCACAGCGTATTGATTTCCTGAGGATCGCGATCCATCAGGTCGAACACGAAACGCTCGAGTTGGACGCTTTGGAAATGTCCATAGACGGACTGGAGGTAACATAAGTATGCTCGCTGTTGCGCGGGCGGTATGCGCCGGTTTTGAAAAACTCGTCCAACACGTCGTTTTCATTGGTCGCAACAATCAGGCGGCGGATAGGCAAGCCCATCTGTTTGGCGATGTGTCCCGCGCAAACGTTGCCAAAGTTGCCGCTCGGCACGCAGAAGCTGACCTGCTCGTCATTGCTTTTGCGTCGCCTTGAAATAGCCCGCAAAGTAATAAACCACTTGCGCAACGATGCGTCCCCAGTTGATCGAATTGACCGTACCGATATGGTATTTTTTTCCTTGAACGCGGCATCGTTCTGCACCGCCTTCACAATGTCCCTGACAGTCGTCAAACATCCCTTTCACGGCGATATTGTGGATATTCTCGTCTTGCAGGCTGTACATCTGCGCGCGTTGGAACGCACCTCATTTTGCCGTCGGGCGACAGCATAAATACATTCACGCCCTTTTTACCGCGCAACGCATATTCCGCAGCCGAACCCGTATCGCCGCTGGTTGCGCCCAAGATATTGAGTTCCCCGCCCTTTTTGTTCAACACATATTCAAACGCATTGCCCAAAAACTGCATCGCCATATCCTTGAACGCCAGCGTCGGGCCGTTGGACAAGGCTTGATTTTGATGCCGTCGGATCAAAGTACGCACAGGCGTGATTTCCTTAGAGCCGAACGCCGCTTCCGTATAAGTACGGTTCAGAATATCGCGCAAATCGTCTGCCGGAATATCCGTAACAAACAGGCTCATCACCTCAAACGCCAGCTCCGGATAGCTCAAACCGCGCCACTTGTCCAAAGTCTCGCGACTGACCTGCGGATAACGCTCCGGCAGCATCAAACCACCGTCGGGCGCAAGCCCCATCAACAAAACCTCGCTAAACGGTTTATGCGCCGTCTCGCCGCGCGTACTGATATATTTCATGATTTCTTCTCTATAAAAACAAAAATATTGCCGATCAAAACAGGGAAACCCGCCGCCTGCGAACTATCCCGCAAGCCGCCCTATCCCGACCTTAATCCACTATAAACTTTCAGACGACCCCGATACACAGAGGTCGTCTGAAAAACATCATCTATACAAACGCTTGAAACAAGCATTGACGGTTTTTCACCGTTACCGACGCAATCGCACGATCGCGCGAAGAAGGATTCAAAACATCCATCAACTCTTGGGCGGTCACCTGATTCGGCGCCTCCTCGCTCGCGCAGCCGCAGATTTTGTCTTCCCACTCGCGCTGCTTGTCCGCGCTCATCGTCAGCGCGACCAAACGCCACTCATTGCGCTTGTTCAATTCCGAACGGCACTGATGATCAACCGCCATTTTCACCACGCTGCCGCCGATACCCGTACCGCCGCCCAAACCGCCGAACGCCGAGTCAGAATCATAAGCGCAACCGCCCAACAACGCCGCCACAGAAGCAACGGCAACAATCTTTCTCATATTCATAGCCATCCCTTGCCGCAAGGTCGTCTGAAACGCCCCGCAAAGTCTTTAAACAAACGCGTATTATACCGTAAGCGGTGTGAGATGGGGGATTGTGGAAAGTCGGGTATAATCCGTTTTTTTGGGAAAAATAGAGGATTGATCAATGGCTAACTCAAACGAAAATACGCAAAACCCTAAAGACAATCAAGAGAAAACGGCTGACGAAGGCATTCAAGAGCATTCAGAGCATACCGCTGAAAATAAACAGCCTGAATCAAAAGATAGTGCAGAGAAAAAAAGATGAATCCACATGCTTATGTAATTTTTTTATAAAAAAATTAAAAATGGAGAGAAGCAAGAAAAAAATAAAAAACTCAAAGAAGGCGGATGAAAATGCCGCAGAAAAACAATGATGCTGCAAAACAAGAAGAAATGAAACAAGCTGATACGGTTGAGCAAACCAAAAGAGCAAAGAAAAACTGTCTGATTATTTGGAAATAATCAGCAAAATATTTGGTATTTCTGCAATATTGGGAATATTAATTGGCGGTTTTTTTGATATTTTATTATCTCTATTATATAGGGCAACCAAGCATTTTTCCCGATATAATAACTAATCCACCTGCATTGATAGCTACCGCCATTTATTTTTGGAAGTGTATTATTTCTTTATTTAAGATTTCTTTTTAGCATTCTTACTTGGAGATTAAACCAAGCCAGAATTTCGATAAGTTTGAGATATTTATCTTTAAATTAATCACATTCCAATTTTTAATGGGATTAGTTTATTTGAATTTTAAGCTTTTTAAATTATTACATAACAGATAGAGAATCATTTATCTTTTTAATTTTTAGACTTTTTATTATGTGTTTTTATTTTTACATACTAGGGAATGATAAGCTTTTCACAAAAGAACAATAAAATCATACTTACATACATACTTTTACAATTTTTATCTACAATTTATCTTTTTGCCAGGTAGTATCTTTACATTAGACTCTATTCATTTCATTCGTTTTGCTGAAACCCCTAAAAATTCCTCATGGTACTTATTGCATAATAACTTTCAACAAAACAATGGCTTGCAAGAAACCAGTGGGATTGATAAAAATGACTTATTCAAGTTAAAACAAAAATTTAAATGCTCTGCGCTCTCAGAAAAAGAAAAAGTAGAAAAAGGCATTTCGTGTTCTTCAATCCCCGAACAGCGCAACAACGCCCTATACGGCTACATGGCTTGGAACTTAGGTGACACTAAGGTCTTCTGCCCACCGACTGCTGAAAACAACAAAGGAAAAAAGAAGCCGCAAAATTAGCAACAGAATGTATCGTTATCAGTGGGAAATTCCTGCAAATTTTTGAATGAAAACTATATTGATATTATGCCCAAAGAGCGTTAATCCCTCCTTTTTAGACGACCTGCTATAATCCACGTCGTCTGAAAACCCTCTTTCACGGAAACCGCCATGTCCGACCTTTTTCACCCGCCAACCCTAATGCGCCGCTTGCCGAACGCTTGCGCCCGCATACGCTTGATGATGTTATCGGACAGCAGCATTTAATCGGCGAAGGCAAGCCGCTGCGCGTGGCGGTGGAAGGCGGGAAACCGCATTCTATGTTGCTGTGGGGTCCGCCGGGCGTGGGCAAAACGACGTTGGCGCGGATTTTGGCGCAGAGTTTCAATGCTCAGTTTTCTGCCTGTTTCCGCCGTGTTTTTCCGGCGTGAAGGACATACGCGAGGCAATCGATAAGGCTGAAATCGCTTTGCAGCAGGGACGCGCGACGATTTTGTTCGTCGATGAAGTCCACCGCTTCAACAAGGCGCAGCAGGACGCGTTTTTGCCGCATGTCGAAAGCGGTTTGCTGACTTTTATCGGCGCGACGACGGAAAACCCGTCGTTCGAAGTCAATCCCGCGCTGTTAAGCCGCGCGCAGGTGTATGTTTTGCAATCCTTGTCTTCAGACGACCTCAAAAACTGATTGCCAAAGTATTGGCCTTGCCCGAATACCGGGATTTCACGATTGAAGCCGATGCGCAGGAGCTGCTGGTCAATACCGCCGACGGCGATGCGCGCAGATTGTTGAATCTGTTGGAACAACTGTTACGCGCCGCCGACACACGTCGTCTGAAAACCTTAACCGCCGAATTTCTCGCCGACAGTCTCGGGGCGCAAATCCGCCGTTTCGACAAAGGCGGCGAGAGTTTCTACAACCAAATCTCCGCCCTGCACAAATCCGTGCGCGGTTCGCATCCGAATGCCGCGCTGTATTGGTTTTGCCGTATGCTCGACGGCGGCACCGACCCGCGTTACCTCGCCCGCCGCATCGTGCGCATGGCGTGGGAGGACATCGGGCTTGCCGACCCGCGCGCCTTCCAAATCGCCAACGATGCCGCCGCCACCTTCGAACGCTTAGGCTCGCCCGAAGGCGAACTCGCGCTGGCGCAAGCCGTGCTGTACCTTGCCGCCGCCGCGAAATCCAACGCGGGCTACAAGGCATACAACCAAATGCGCCGCTTCGTCAAAGAAAACGCCAGCGATGAAGTGCCCGTCCACCTGCGCAACGCCCCCGACCAAGCTGATGAAGGAATTGGGCTACGGACGCGAATACCGCTACGCTCACGACGAACCGAACGCCCTACGCCGCCGGCGAAAGCTATATGCCCGACGGCTTGGACGAACCGGACTTCTACCAACCCGTCCCGCGCGGGCTGGAAATCAAAATCGGCGAAAAGCTGGAATGGTTGAAATCGCTGGATGAAGAGGCGTTGGATAAGCAAAAATATAGTGGATTAAATTTAAATCAGGACAAGGCGACGAAGCCGTAGACGGTACAGATAGTACGGCAAGGCGAGGCAACGCCGTACTGGTTTAAAGTTAATCCACTATAAATGATGTATCAGATTTCAGACGACCTGTTTCACAACGACGGTCAAATGCTTGTATTGTCAAGCTAATTTGGCTACAATCCGATTTTTCCTTTTTTTCTTGCCGAATAATCGAAAACGTAAAAATCGCGGCTGCTGAACCCGATTTCCGAAACAAAGTTAGAAAGCAGATAATGGACAATTTAGACCAAAAGTCGCAGCCGTGCATGGCGGCGGCATCAGGCAAAACGACCCAGCCATCGCGTACACGGTAAAGACCCTTCTGAGGGTAAGCCCGAGAAAAAGTGTGATTTGATGTATTTCCGCAGAAATAAAGTTAAACGCGCGCAAAAAAACTGGGCTTTGTTTACCCCTTCAGGCAGCATGAATTTGAAGCCGAATGGTTTAATTAACTTAAAAACACATTTCGATTTTTATCGAGATGATTTTTCACAAGGCGGATATTTTTCCGCCTTTTTAATTTCTATGAACGCACTTTTTTATTTGCAGCCGCAACCAATGGCGCAGCCCCACCGCTGAAGCGGTATTCCGACGCTATCCGAACGTGCAGACCCGTTCCGCAGGCACAAGCCCTAACGCACGGCACACCGTTTCCATCAACGACATCGCATGGGCGGATAAGATTTTTGTGATGGAACAAAAAGCATAAAAACCGCCTGTCGGCGCAGTTTCCCCGCGCTTTGCAAACATAAGGAAATCATTGTTTTGGATATTCCTGACGATTACCGCTATATGGACGAAGAATTGATTGAGATATTGAAAGAAAGCGTCGAGCCGTATTTGTCTGACAGCTATTCTATAAGACTTTGAATAAACGGAGGTAAAAAGGCATGGATAAGGGTTTCAGACGACCCCAAAGGTCGTCTGAAAATCCAATCATCGAAAAAGAAAAACTGGATTCCCATCAAAGGAATCCGGTTTGTTTTATTCCAAACTTAGAAATCCATTCTCACACCTACGCGGACGGAGCGTCCCGACTGCGGGGCGATGTATTTCAGCATGGCGTTTTGCGGACGTGCGGTGCGGTTGGCAAGGTTGCGCGCATCGACAAACCATTCCGATGTTACCTTGCCGTGTTTGAACGTTTTAAGATACCGAAACCATTCAATGACAAACTCTGGTTCATCGAATTGCAGCAGCCACGTTTTTTTCAGACGACCCCTCCCTGCCGTATAATGCCGTTTTCTGTTTCCGCTTCCCAAACGACCATCATGACCGAATCCATCCGCCTCCCTGCCGCCTCGCTCAAACCCGCCACCGTCGCCCTGCCCGGTTCCAAAAGCATCAGCAACCGCACCCTGCTGCTTGCCGCCTTGTCCGACAATACTTGCGAAATCCATTTCCCTGCTCAAATCCGATGATACCGACCGTATGTTGGAAGCGCTCGATAAACTCGGCGTTGAAATCGAATATCTTGCCGAAGGTCGTCTGAAAGTTCACGGTACAGGCGGACAATTTCCAAAACCGCACTGCCGATTTGTTTTTAGGGCAACGCGGGAACGGCATTCCGTCCGCTGACTGCCGCGCTGGCGGTTTTGGGCGGCGATTATCATCTGCACGGCGTTGCGCGTATGCACGAACGCCCTATCGGCGATTTGGTCGATGCGCTGCGGATTGCCGGCGCCGATGTCGAATATCTCGGCAACGAACACTACCCACCGCTTCATATCGGCGAACGCCAAGACCGTGGCGAGCGCGTGATTCCGATTAAAGGCAATGTGTCCAGCCAGTTTCTGACCGCCCTCTTGATGGCGTTGCCGCTGACCGGGCAGGCATTTGAAATCCGTATGGTCGGCGAGTTGATTTCCAAGCCCCTATATCGACATCACCTTGAAAACTGATGGCGCAATTCGGCGTACAGGTTGCCAATGAAGACTACCGCGTCTTCAAAATCCCCGCCGATGCCTGCTACCACGCGCCCGACCATTTATATGTCGAAGGCGATGCCTCCAGCGCGTCCTATTTCCTCGCTGCCGGCTTGATTGCCGCCACGCCCGTCCGCGTTACCGGTATCGGCGCAAACAGCATACAGGGCGATGTCGCCTTTGCCCGTGAGCTGGAAAAATCGGTGCGGACGTGGTTTGGGGCGAAAACTTCGTCGAAGTCTCGCGTCCGAAAGAACGTGCCGTCCAAGCCTTTGATTTGGATGCGAACCATATCCCCGACGCCGCCATGACCCTCGCCATCGTCGCCCCTTGCCACCGGACAAACCTGCACGCTTCGCAACATCGGTTCATGGCGCGTCAAAGAAACCGACCGCATCGCCGCAATGGCAAACGAGTTGCGCAAACTCGGCGCGGAAGTCGTCGAAGAAGCCGAAGCGATTCACATCACCCCACCTGAAACACTGACTCCCGACGCTGTCATCGACACTTACGACGACCACCGCATGGCGATGTGTTTCTCGCTGGTTTCCCTGTTGGGCGTACCCGTCGTCATCAACGACCCGAAATGCACCCATAAAACCTTCCCAACTTATTTTGAAGTGTTCTCATCGCTGACCGACGCGGCTTAAAGCAGGAAGACATTTACCCAAACAAAAGGTCGTCTGAAAATTTTCAGACGACCTTTTTCTCATCACATTCAAATTAAAAACCGGATTACAGTTTCCACTCGCTCAGTTTGGCAGCGTAGGGCTTCCAAGTCTGCAATCGGACGGGTTGCCACGCCGCTTTCCATCGCAGCTTTGGCGGCAGCCGAAGCAACACGCGGCAGCAGGCGGGAGTCGAACGGGTCGGAATCAGGTATTCCGCGCCGAATTCGAATTTCTTGCCGTAAGCGGCAACCACTTCTTCAGTTACCTCTTCCTTCGCCAAATCCGCCAAGGCATAGACGCAGGCGCGTTTCATTTCTTCATTGATGGTCGTCGCGCCGACGTCCAACGCGCCGCGGAAGATGAACGGGAAGCACAATACGTTGTTTACTTGATTCGGGAAGTCGGAACGGCCGGTACCGATGACCACGTCCGGACGGGTTTCTTTTGCCAGCGGCGGCAGGATTTCCGGGTTCGGGTTTGCCATGGCGAACACGATAGGCTTGGCGTTCATGGTGTTCAACATTTCAGGCGTCAGCAGGTTCGCGCCGGAGAGGCCCAAGAAGATGTCTTTGCCTTTAACCGCATCGGCAAGCACGCGTTGACCGTTGTCTTCAATGGCGTAGAACTGTTTGGACTCGTCCATACGGTCTTTGTCTTCGCGGGTTTTGTAAATCACGCCTTTGGAGTCGCAAACGGTTACGTTTTCGCGTTTCAGACCCAAATCAAGCAGTTGGTTCAAACAGGCAATCGCCGCTGCGCCCGCGCCGAGCAAACCAAGGTCGCCTCTTCAATTTTACGGCCGGTATAGCGCAGGGCATTCAATACGGCGGCGGCGGTAATGATGGCGGTACCGTGTTGGTCGTCGTGGAATACGGGAATTTTGCAACGTTTGCGCAATTCGCGTTCGATGTAGAAGCATTCCGGCGCCTTGATGTCTTCGAGGTTGATGCCGCCGAAAGTCGGCTCCAGTGCGGCGATGATGTCCACTAATTTTTGCGGGTCTTTTTCATCGATTTCGATGTCGAATACGTCCACACCGGCGAATTTTTTAAACAATACGCCTTTGCCTTCCATCACAGGTTTGCCCGCCAACGCGCCGATGTTGCCCAAGCCCAAAACGGCGGTACCGTTGGAAATCACGGCGACCAAGTTGCCTTTTGGCGGTGTATTTGTACGCATTTTGCGGATCGGCATGAATTTCCATACAAGGAGCCGCGACGCCCGGCGAGTACGCCAAAGCCAAGTCTTTGGACGTGGCCAGCGATTTGGTGGGGGTAACGGAGACTTTACCCGGCACGGGGAATTCGTGAAATTTCAGTGCGGCTTCTTTTAATGAGTTTTCCATTTTTCGATCCTGTTGCGAGAGAGATGTTGAGACGAGGTCGTCTGAAACGTTGGTTTCGGGACGTTTGGCATTACAAAGCGGCTTATTTATTAACAAATAAACCTATTTTGTAATAGCGTGTAATTTTACCATGTTCCCAATGCGGCGCATACCGCTATTTTTTCATCTGAAACAAACAACCTCAAAGCAAAAAAACGTATCCTTTCAGACGACCTTCATTCGGTTTTAAACATCCATACCGAAACTGCGCGCCAACGCATGTTCGATATCCGCCCTCACCTCTTCCAAACTCCGGTTGCCGTCGATAAGCGCGTAGCGTTCGGGATGCGCGGCGGCGCGTTCGAGATAAACAGCACGCACGCGGGTGAAAAATCCGCCTGCTCCTGCTCGAAACGGTCCTTCTCGCGCGTCTGCCCGATACGCGCCATCGACACTTCCAGCGGCACGTCCAGCAGCAACGTCAAATCAGGACCAAACCCGCCCCTGCACCCAATTTTCCAGCGTTTCAATATCCTGCAAAGGCGCGCCGCGCCCACCGCCCTGATACGCGAAAGTCGCATCAGTAAAACGGTCGGAAACGACATGAATGCCGTCTGCCAGCGCAGGCAGGATAACGTCTTCAAGATGCTGCTGCCGCGCGGCAAACATCATCAACGTCTCCGCGCGCAATCCCGCCTTGGTTTCAGGGTTCAACAAAATTTCGCGCAAAGCCTCGCCGACAGGCGTACCGCCCGGCTCGCGGGTGAACAATACAGGGAAGGCCGTGGGATTCGAACCATTGGCGGATAACGGCAAGATTGGTCGATTTGCCCGCACCATCTATGCCGTCCAGAGTGATAAATTTGGGTTTCATAAGGTCAATTTTATTGAGAGAACAGATGTTCAAAAGGTCGTCTGAAAAGCAGGATTATAAATGCTTGATGGGGTTCGAAGTAGATTTTCAGACGACCTTAATTGTAAGAAAAACCTAGCATTGTTTACATGTAGAAAAATCGTCGCGTTGTTTACACAACAGGTTGAAAAATAAGCCTGCAAGACCTCAAACGGCGTATCGCCGTTCAAACTGCGGTGTGGCTTCACAGTGTTATAAAAATTAACAAAGCGGCACAACTCCTTTTGCCGATGTTCCGGACTGTCAAACGACTGTTTCTCATGCCACATCTCCATCAGGGTACGGATAACCCGCTCCGCCTTACCGTTGGTCTGCGGACGGGCAACCCGAGTAAACTTTTTGACCAATCCCGTTCTCGTAACAGGCTACACCGAAAAGCATGGTTGGCCGAGCCTTTGTATTCCGTACCGTTGTCGGAGTAAACGCACTCAATCAGGTATGGGCAGGGATCAATCAGGTGTTCGGTCAGAAACTTGGCGGCGCTGTCTGCGGTTTTGTCCGGCAAAATGGCGGCGTATAGCTCCCTTGAGAAATCGTCGATGGCGACAAACAGGTAATCCCGCTTATCGGTGGCTTTCTGCCCTTTGAGCAGCGGCAGCCGTTTGGTGTCGAGATGCACCAGCTCTCCGGGGTAGGGATTTATTGTAGCGTTTGGCCTGCTTTTTTTGAGTTTTTCCTGAATACTGCGTTCTACCTTGACCAGGCGTTTCATTCCGTACTTTGCCTGTTTGAAACGGTTGTTGGTACTGGTTTGCGGTTTGAGCAGCTTGGCCCTTGCGGCTTTAAGGGCGCGGTAAAATGGTGACGCGGCTGACTTGGTAGCGGCGTGCCAGGGAGGTGACGCTTTCCTTCCCTGCGTGTAGGCCAGCCAAATGGCTTGTCGGTGGTGCGGGGTGAGGCGGGTGTTTTTGTGCATGTTCATGTTTCAGTATTCTCCTGGAAATACTGTAAACAACGCTACTGATTTCTACAGTTTACAAAATTTGAAAGGCAATATGGTGAGCCTACAAAGCAAAATACGGTATGAAACGGTTGGCAAAAGTCGAGAAAACTATTGAGGAAAAACTTAAAAAGCAGACCAAACGCCACAACAAATCCTACCAAAGTAAAATGGTACATTCCGATACCAAACGACTGCCTTTATTGCAAAATCAAAAAGCAACCGACCAAAGGGATGCCCTGTTTGCCTCCATTGACGACTATTCCTCGTACTGTATGCGGCTAAATTTCTTTTTACATATCATTGATTTTGCCCATACACCATTGAATACGCCTACTCAGATAACAGTAAGGCAGAACGGGAATCCGCACCTTGATGGAAATTTGGCATGACAAGTTTTCCATCTAGAGCTTCAGAACTACCGATAAAAGGAACTGTCGTCCCATTTGTGAATTTTTTATAACAAGGCAAAGCCCCATAAAAGGAGGTCTTACAAGTTTATTTTTCAAAATAATACGGCGTTTTCTTACATCAGAGAGCCGAAGATCATCAAAAAGGCTTACATGCTACGCAGGTTGCTCAGATTCTACCGCCCCAAGTCCATGATTTTTCTTTGAACAGTTTCAAATAATAAAAACAGTCAAACTCATCCCGTTTTTTTCAAATTTTTGCAATCTGTTCAATCAGACCGATGCCACGTATGGGTGGTTTGAAGAAAATCAAACTGCTCAATGAGCCAATCATAAAATTTTTCCCTAAAAAAATATCGTCTTTTTACTAGGTATATCATTTAGTCCTTCGCATAAATAATATCCTGTTATAAAACTTTCTAAAATTTTTCATGTTTTTCGCTTAAATACATAAGCGGCCTTTTTTCAACATACACTAATAAATCTAAAAATTCATTTCTAATATTCCTATTATTAGAAAGGTTTAAATATTGATGGGTAAAAACCTAAATATCTGATACCTAAATCATTTATCCAAGTTTTTAGTGAGACACCGGAGTAATTGATATTACGAAAGATAGTGTTTCAACTCGAATGCCTGCATGCTTGCTGTTTTTAGTAATCACTTCATTTTTATCTGACCAAATAAAATTAGGTTTGAAACACAAGTAAACTTCATCTTCATAAATTTCGTCTTTTTTTGCATGGATTTCTTAAAGTTATTGGAAAATTCTTTACATCTTAAACGTTACTTGTTTTTGTAGACATCTTCTAGCTTCTCATATGATCTATTGGGTCGTATTCGCACAAGCTGTTGATGATGCCTTACGCCTTTTGGATTTCTTGTCGCGTTTTATGTCACTGATGACCTCGCCATCAAGGCTGACATCAAAAAAATAAGATTATTTAAAGCACAAATATTTCAGCGACCTCAAAAAGGATTGAGGTCATCTGAAAAGCAGGAACCGCTGCATGTATCCCGACACACGTCTCGTCAAAATTAGAAGTTTCACACAAGCTAAAACCAGCAAGTTGCTATGACAGCACCATTCGAAATATCAACTTCCCAAGTATCTGAAATCAATCCTTTGTAATTGGACTCAACAATAAAATGTTCGTCATCTATCCAACGGAAATTCAAGCTACACCATATATCGATATAAGATGGTTGTTCTGTCAGCAATGTACCCTGCTTAACTATTTCCCCCTTTTTATCAGATACTGTCCAAGTGATTTTAAAGTGGTGTTGATCGCAATATGCCCATAAAGACAGATATTGTTTTCTGTTCGGACTTAGCTTGCGCTTTTTGATTTGTCTTTTAAAGGTTAGATCGGAAGTTAAACAACTTTGGTAAGCTTCTTCCAACGGTTCCGTATCCCAATTGTAATCAGCAGCAATATCTAGCATTCCCTGATGAATAACTTGTAATACCATGAGCTTTCTATCTTCCTCATTTAAAGAAAGATATTTTTTAAAATCAAAAAATTGGTACGATATAGCAAAACCTAGTATTTTTCGCTTTGGTTGGAAATTGTCGGTCCTCACACAAAAAAATATTACATTTAAAAACTTTTTGAATCAAATTTTGGTAGAGATACCAGATATAGTTCTGATATAGCAAACATTCCTTTGCTAATGTTTTTTTATATTTTGTGTAATCTTCGAGAGGTAAGCTAATTTCTTTAATCATCATTTAGGCCTTTGTTGTAATTATTGGTTTATGCAGGCTACAATTTGCTAGTTACTAGGACAATCCCATTCAAAATATCAACTTCCCAAGTATCTGAAATCAGTCCTTTGTAATTGGACTCGACAATAAAATGTTCGTCATCTATCCAATGGAAATTCAATCGATAGCCCATTGCCAAGAAAGAAGGGCTTCTGAAAATAAAAGGTCCCCTTTGAAGGATTGTTCCTTTTTATCAGATACTGTCCAAGTAATTTTAAAATGATAGAGATCACAATGCGCAAATATGGACAAATATTGTTTTTCTATTCGGACTCATTTTTACGTTTTTAATTTGAGTATTTAAGACAAGATCAGCGTCCAAACAGGCTTGATATGCTATTTCAAACGGTTCCGTATTCCAGCCCTGCTCAACTGCAATACCCAACATTCCTTGATGGACTGCTTGTAATTGCATCATTTTTCTCAGTATCAGAAGACGCAAAAATACTTATTAAAATTAAAATACTGATAGAAATCTGCAAACCCTTGTATATTTGGTTTTTTCTGGGAAATTGTTATGCGGATGCAAAATAATCAAACAGGTATTGATTTTTTTAGAGTCAAATTTAGGAAGCGATTTAACATATAACGTCGGAATAGCATAAGCTTGTCTATTGAAATTCACAAATATTGGATTTGTACTATATTCACTTCTTAAGTCTATAACTTTAATCATAAATATCTCCTAATCAACCATAGATCGTTTTTATATTGCCTGCTTATTCTTTTTGTTAGGTCTTGAGCCAATCTTACTAATTGCTCCCAATTAATCACATATATTTAACTTTTAAATTATTATTTTTTTATATAACTATCCATCCAGTCATAGTAATCATCTGGCAGCTCAATATTAAAACCATGATTCCAATAATTGTCCCCATGTACCAACAACATTGCCCAATGATACTCTTCATCATGACATAGCATACCAACCGAATGAAAATTTAACTCTTCCTTAGAACATAAAAAGATTCATTTATTATCTTTTTCCGCATAATCATCGGTATATCTTAAATAATGGGTTAGTATCCCAAATATTATATACAACCAAGTTTTTCTATGAAAAATAACTCTATCACCAGTTTCATTATCAGTGAATATCATATTATCTTTAAAATTATCAAACATTTTTTTCCTTATGGCAGATTAAGAGCAATTTTTACCAGTTTGATTAACTTTTTAAACCGATTAAATAAATTGAATGCTTTTTTTCTGTAAAATAACAAAATGCAAACCTATAGCTTTATGTGCTTTTTCCTCTTTTAGCATCACTTGATTTGCCAACATCGGACCACTTACCGAATCATGGTTATGGTTTAAAAGTGCCCTTTCGACCTTTTGTTACAAAATCTCCCCATTCCAAATCAGCAGATGAGAATTTTTTTAATATCTAACTTATCCAATTCAGAATTAGGTATATCAAATTGTGTTATAGGAACGTTCTTCCTTGCTACCCATGTTTCTGCTTGCATACGGTTTGTTGTAACGTAGAAACCTCCTTAACCAGAAGGATTAAGGTGGCTGACATAGAAGAAGTCGTCTAAACAGCAAAACCGTGGGCGTGCGTTCTGCACACCCTTACACCAAACTAATTTAAACACACCTGGCTACGACAAAAACCATCCAACCATTCTAATGAAAACCAAACAACCGCCCTGCTTCCTCCGCCCAAAAGAAAAGAGCGTCCGCATTAACCGCGTGCTTCAACTCAACCCTGCTTATTGCGGTAATATTGCCCATCTGATCCGCCTGTACCTAAGGATTTGCCACAATCCCTATCTGCATCTGCCGCGCGTACGCGCCAACCATGCGCCATGGCATTTTATCGAACTGGACGGTCATTTTTATTTGGATCTGGGACTGGGTTTGCCTACAGGCCGCAGCGAATGTGACTTTACCCTTCAAACCTGCCAACTCCCCGCTTGTCTGCAGCAGGGGCGATGACGAGGCTGAAGGGCATTTCTGCGATATTCTGAAGGCAATGTTAATGATGTTTTTACCTGCCCGTTTTTGCGCTCAATCAGTCTCAGTCCTGCGTATGCAACAAAACCGTGTTGCTTCCTGGAGACCGCTAAACCTCCACAAAATGATGAACAACGCACCAATCTGATTCAAAATTTATTTTTTTAACAGTCATATAATGGATGCCCGCCGCAGGTTGATACAAGACGGGGAATTCTGTATTTTATATTGGACGAAGCCAATCCCACCAAACGCCGCCCGCTGCGCGAATTGATAGATGAAATAAACATTCGACCTCAAACAAGCGAACCGGACCGGCAAAAAATGCAAATTGTTATGGCGTTTTATCGCGAAATGTCCAATTTCCTGCAATCCGGCCTACCGAAACAAATAAACGAAACAATCTAGAACATTAAGGTCGTCTGAAACCATGTATTACGAACTCCACCTTACTTCCACGCCGCAACCTTACTCCGCCCTTCACCGTTTTCAGACGACCTGTGCCGACTTAGGAGGCAAAGCCGTGCTAATCGAACTGCCCGAGGGCGAGCATCCTCAGCAACCGATGTTTTCCGCTGTGATACAGTCAGACGATTATCATGCTGTTCGGCAGCATATACAGATGCTTGCCAATCGGTTCGCCGCGCAAGGCTTTACCATCGTGCGTGAAAAATTGAAATTCCTGCCGACTGCGCTGTCTGTTTTCAGACGAGCTATCCAAACGAAAAACCCTGTTATTTCGAATGGCACGGCAAGGTGCGGCATAAGGCTGAAGAATTGCCTACCCTGCGCGCCTACTGCTCTCGCTGCCATGCCCATCTGTCGCGCAACACTTTACGCCATACGCCTGACCAACGGTTTATTACCGTGCGCCATTCGGGTGATTACACTGAGTTTGTTGAGCGTGTACAAAAAGTTGTTAGACGATCTGCCCGATTCAGTATCCCTTATCAAACAGCAATTTGAATATTGTGTGTATGATGGAAATTTGGATTTGGATAAAGGATGGACGCATTGAGAGGAATCCTTCAGGTCGTCTGAATTCCCATATCCAACGAACAGCATGCTCAAGCCATGTCCCTGTTTTATAGTGGATTAACTTTAAATCAGGACAAGGCGACAAAGCTGCAGACAGTACAGATAGTACGGCAAGGCGAGGCAACGCCGTACTGATTTAAAGTTAATCCACTATATAACCTTGCTCAAAACGCATCATGAATCCCATTGAACTCTACGCCCTTCAGTATCCCGACCTTTCCGAAACCCGGCTGCTGGAGCTTATCGCCCAAGAAGCATTTATCCGCCGCGCCGCCAGCTTGGATTTTCCCTTCATGCTTAAAGGCAGCCACATCACGCGCCAATATTTTCCCCAATCTGCAAATGCGCCTGCCTGCCGATTTGGATTATGTGATGTTGCCGTATAAAGAAGACTACCGTTCTGCCGAAAACAGTCTGAACAAATGGGCGCAAGCCGTAACCACCGCTTATGCCTATGATGGCGTAACGTTCACACCATTCTCCCAAAATCCCTTTTGGCGCAATGTGGATTACGCCATGTCGGACGATTTTCCCACCACCAATACCGATTTGACCTGCACCATCAACGGTCAGCTTGTAGAATTAAGCGTTGATGTATCGTTTAATCTGGATTTGCCTATCGAACCCGATTACTACACCGTATTCAATACAGCGATGGACCAATTTACGCTGCCCTATTCCGTACCGCTCGCCCCGCAAATCGCATGGAAGCTGCATCAAACGCTCATCCGTCCGCGCTTTAAGGATTTGTATGACTTGAGTTATCTCGTTCGACACATTCAAGGCGACACCAATCTGATTGCCCAAATATTAGACATACTTACCGCCGAATGCCGCCGCGACCGCATCCCGCTGGGAAACATACGCCACCTGTTTTCGAGCAATCTGCGTGATATTTTCTGCCATTACGATACACGCCACCCTTATATCAAAAACCTCCGCCAAGACTGGGACTACCAACGTAAAACAGATGAATTTTCTTATACCTGTCCGCAAATACCAGACGATTATCAAACCGTGTTTGAGCAATACGTACAAAGCTTGCGCGATGCGGGTCTGACGTTAGACAATCTTGTCTTGCCGCAATAAAGTTCAGGTCGTCTGAAAATGATTTTTCAGACGACCTCTCAGAAAGGAGCATTATTATGGGAATCCTCATTTTTAAAAACCGACAAAACGAAATGGCAGAAAATGCTCATAGCTCTGTTAGGGTTTATTTTTCTTAACTACGGCAATAGCCGGAGGAAATATGAATTTTTCGTTCAGGTAAAAATGATAGTGATGTTTCAAGATTAGCCCATGCCAAAGCATTGGAAAGTAAATTAATTGGAGAAGAAGGGTCGAAATCCAAAGCAAAGCAATAGCTTTGAAAGATTGAATAAAGAAGGAAATAGAGATAAATTTAGAAAGTTATATCATGAATCAAAAAAATATTCATGGGAAGATATATGCTTTTAGTTTGGTTTTTCGATAATGATAAAAAAATTTGTACAGAAGATATAAGAATGAATTAAACCAAAATGAACACGTAATGATTCATCACGCAGATGTTAAATTGATTTCCCCGCTGTCTGATGTTTTCCCACTGATTGAATCAGGCTATTTAAAGAAACATATTTTTGTATTGAATGTTCAATAAATCCTACTTCGCAATCTATTACTGCAATGTCAGAAAAGCTCATATTTGAGAAAGCCACTTACAGAGACCTTTGCAAAAATGGTCTATTAACGAAATTTGGCACCTAAGAGTACGCCAAAAATTTTTCAATTAACTAAAACCTTTCTGATATTGAGTAAAAAAAGTAGGAAAAAAATCAGAAAGGTTTTTTTCATTTTGGAAATGATATTGAGCATAAAAATTTAGTAACTTATATTATTGCAAAGACCTCATACACTTTATCCAAAAAAGCAGCCTGCACTTCCAAATTTCCAAGTACAGGCTGCTTTTTCTGCCGTGCAACGTGTTCAGGCGGCCAAAAATCCTATTTCGGCTGTTGAATATTAATCAAGCCTTTCAACACGCCGTCCAATCCGCCGTACACGGAAATCTTGTCGATTTTTCTCGGTAACTTTTTCCAATGTTTCCAATTCTTTCAGACGCAGGGCAGTCGGGTTTTCCTCCATCACGCGCGCGGTGTTCAGTAGCGAGCGTGTGGCGGCGGTTTCTTCGCGGCGGCGGATGTTGTTGGCTTGGGCGGATTTTTTTCGGCTTCCACTACGCGCGTTAAGATGCTGCGAATTTCGCCCGGCAGGATAATGTCTTTCACGCCTGCGCTGTCGATTTCCGCGCCCTGCGGCACTTTGGCGCGAATGAGCGCGGTCAGCTCCGTATCCAAGCCCCTGTTTGTCCGCCAACAGTGTGTCCATACTTTTACTGCCGATGAGCGCGCGGATGGCGAACTGCAATTCGCGGTAGAGATATTCTTCGGGCGATTGATGCTGGGCAAACCATTTGGGCGCGTCCGTAATCCGGTAGTTGCATACCACATTGGCGCGTACGGTAACCTTGTCTTCAGTCAGCAGCTCCTGCCCCGATACTTCGCAAGTCTGCAAACGCAAATCTGCCACTTGGCTGCCGACCGTCTGGTTTACCAGCCAATAGTGGTAACGCCCCTGCGTCAGAGGCGGTTGCTGCACGTTGTCGATATAGACCAAGCCCTGATGGTGTTCGGGTACGTTTACCGTATGCACTGCATTTTTTAAACACAGGATGGCCGCCGAAATTGATGTTCTGCAACTGCTTCACTGTATCCGCATCGATTGCCAAATCTTGTGATAAATCAATACGTTGGATTTCATACGGCTGAGCCGCTTCGCGCCAGAACCACGCTGCTTCTTTGGGGCGGATCAGGGTTTTTGCAGCTTGCCGTTTTGCGACCACAGCAGCAATTCGTTTTCGCCGGCTTCCACGCGCTGCCAATGCGCCGCCGCAAGTTCGGGATTTTGCGCCGCCCATTGCGCCAGTTGCGCCGTATTTTTCGTATACGGGTATGCCTGTATCGGCAAACAGGGCTTTATGTTCCTCGCCCAACAGCAGTACATAATCGCCTTCGCCCAGCACGCGCATCAGGCGGTTGCGCTCGGTAATCAGCAGGCGTTCGTTGGCTTTAACGGTATATTTTTGCAGGGGTTTGTCCAACGTGGCGTGTGCCAGCAAAGCAGCCTGCACATTTTCGGGCAGCCAGTATTCGGTTTTTCGGCTGCGTGTGCGTTTCGATTTCTCCATTTTCAGGCAACCAAAACGCTGCGTGTTCGCCGCTTGCCACGACCTTTGCGCCAAAATCCTGATGCCACGCCAACGTGTTTTTGCCCCACAGGGCTTTCCAGCACCAGCCATTGCGGATTTTCAGGCTGCTCTTTCGCCCATTTCTGCGCGTCTTCCCATTGATGATACATTGCGTTGGCAGTGTGTTGCCGTTCGATTTCGATTTCGTTATTTTTTTCGCTCTCGCCTTGCTTTTGCAGCAGATACCGCCCTTCGCCCAGCACGCGCTGCAAACGCCCGTTGATGCGGATAAGCAGGCGTTCGTGTTGCTCCACGACAAATTTCTCGCAGTTTGATGGCACTTGGTTGCGCAACAGCAGCGTTTCCTGCACGTTTTCAGGTAGCCAGTATTCGTTGTGCGCCAGCGTGAGCGTGTTCAATTCGCTCTTTTTCAGGACGAAAAAAACGCCCAATAGTCCGTATTGTCGGTCATGGTGAATACGGGCATTTCATCGTGCCATACCAGTGTATTGTGTCCGGCAGGGGTTATGGACAATTTGCAGGAATTTTTTTCCGCCTTTTTTTGCGCTCCGAAGCGATTTTTCAACAAACTGCCGATGCCGTTCCACTGCACATGCAGTACGGTCGCGTCCTGTTTGTGTGTTTCAATTTCCCTTGCCCCAATGCCAAATAGTGTGTTTCCCCGCATTGAGAACGGTGTGCAGGCTGCCATCCAGCAGAACGATAAGGCGTTCGGTGGGTTTGACGACGAAATTTTTTTGAACATGACGTTTCCTTTTTAAAATTTAAAATGGATTGGGCTTGGGCATTTCCGTTGCCCCAAATCCCGTTTCAGGCCGCCTGAAAACGGCAACCCGAAGAAATAGGGGCAACCTGCCGCTGCCGCTTGTGCAACAGCCAGAGGCGGCGGACCCGTGTGTGCATCGGGGAGCATGAGAGCAGCGCAGGGCTTGGGTTTCACATCTTGCCTAAACCGTTTTTGCCATGCACGGTAACATGCCCGCCTTTGCGTCAGCCGGGCCGCAAGTCTTGCCTGTTGTCTTTGCGGTATGGCGGCGGATGAGGTTTCAGACGACCCCAATGGTGCAGGCTGCCTGAAACGCCGTCCGACGCCGCACCGCTCAGAAAGCGGCAGCAGCAGGTTGCGGTACTGCGTTTTTTTGGTTTTTGAGACCAATAAATGTCGGTTTTACAAACCATTTTCTATCGTGACAGGATAGTGTCGGATAAAAGCCCCGACAGGCTTGGTTTTTGAATACAGGAATCGAACCTGTTACACAAGGATTATGAGTCCTTTGCTCTACCCAATGAGCTAATTCAAATGCTTGTGTTGCGGGAATCGAACCCGCTACCGTCAGAATGAAATTCTGATGCTCTACCGAGTGAGCTAAACACTTCCATCAGCTTTGTGCTATGGGATTCGAACCCATGTTTGCGGACCCGTTGCCCGCCGTCTTTCCCACTAGACGAAACACGCTTTTTGCCTTTTGGTTTTCTGCTTTCCGCCACTTTCGTAGCGCAGGATGCGGAATATCGGCACGCCGCCCGCACAGTTCTGCCTGCCGCTAAACACGCAGAGCCGCTGCTAATCGCTTTGAAAAAGCATGGACAGATTGTATTAAAAGACAGCCTGAAAACAAATATTGATTTAGTAAGTTGTTTGCCATTCATTCCGGCGACTATTAAGTAGCCCATTAGCCGATAATGCCTCTACTACCTTTGCCGTTACCATTTCTTACAGCGGTTCCAAATCAAATATCATTAAGGGTTCGAACTATCTAAAACAATCAACCAAAATAAAAGGACGGATTTCCTTATCCGCCCCTTTTACATCAGTAATATCGCCAAGTATCCCGCATAAAATGGATAATCTCGTTTAATGGTACAGGTGAAAGCGTAAAATGCTTGTCACCCTTCTGCTGCTCTACTTCCAAAATCAACATACACCCCTCCGACAACTTACCCTCTCCGTCAAATTCCAATTCTTTAATTTTTACCGACTGTGTAATGCCGTTGTCTGCCAAATTTTGCTGATATGCTTCTCCAGTATGTCCGTAAAAATGGTAGGCAAAAGCAAGCTTATCCATCACTTCTGCAATTTCAACAGAGCCATAACCGCGCTGGCTGTCACCAAACTTATCATGCGTAATCAGCACATCGGGGTCATGTTTGCTTTTTCAGGCAATCTTTAACCAAACGGCGCAGATTCTGACGTTCATATTCTTGGATAAATTCGCCATGAGGTCGTTGTTTTCTATCGCCAATACGGCCGATGCCGATTATTTTCCAGCGATTCTCCTCCTTTTTGAAACACAAACGAATCCCCCGTTTTGAGTACCCAAACGCGCTCATAAGCATCAATGGTAAAAGCAGCCTGCTCGCTTTGCCGTTCTAATTCGTCTAAAAAACCATGATCTTCATGATTGCCACGTACGCAAAGCATATCGATATTAAGTTTATCGAGAAATCGGGCGATTTGAGGATTCGGTTGCACAAAATCGTCCATAAATCCCAATTCATTGCGATCTTTTGCAGCATGACGCAAGGTGGCTTTATCCATACAATCTTTACTGGGGAAAGCACCCATATCACCACATTGGAGAATCAAATCTATGCTTTTGCCTGTAATTTGCTGGTAGTGATGTACCAGCTTAAAAGGAAGTAAGAATTTGCCATGTATATCGGCGAATAGAGCGAAACGGAGCATGGGAGAAATTTCAATCAAATGAATGGAAATGAGGAGGCGGACATACCAACACCTTAAATATAAGACACATTTTAGCAGCAAACGATAAACGTTTTTTACTTGCTTAATCTTAAATAGGAAACACTATCGATGTGTTAGAACATTATGTTTGAGTGATTTATTGAGGAAAGCCCATGCTTCATCCCAAACCATACCCATTGATAAAATATCTGATGGGTCAGCCCTTATCGACCTGTTTCAAATACTAAAAAAATATTGGATTCAAAAATCCTTATCTCAAATCACGACATCCCTGCAAATATAACAAAAAGGTCGTCTGAATCTAATTTTCAGACGACCTTTTACTATTTTCAGCCCTATTGAGGCTGCACGTTGAAAGGCATATCGATCTTTTGCCATTGCGCGCTTTCGTAGTCGAGCGCGGCGGCGATTAGGGGTGTTGTTCGAGCCAGTTTTGGCTGATGCGCAGGATGAAGCCTTTGCCGGTTTCGTCGGCGCGCAGTTGGGTTTGCGGCGGCAGATCCAAAGGCAGGCGGGCGCGGCAGAAAAAGTGCGGCGAGGCGCAGGGAGAGGACGGCGTACCAAAGCATTTTCGCTGCTGCCGACGATGTCCGCCATTTTTTCATGTCGCCGCGGTGTCCGATGACCAGTTGCGCGAGTATGGTTTTGCTCTTTGCGGGAGAAACCGGGCATATCGGCGTTTTTCGAGGATGTAGGCGGAGTGTTTGTGGTAGCCGGTGTGGGCGATGTCGAGTCCGATTTCGTGCAGCCTGCCTGCCCAGCCGAGGTATTGTTGCCATTGGGCAAGGTCTTGGACGGTTACGTTTTTTTGGCGTGGCACAGGCTGTCCATAAAGGCTTGCGCGGTTTCGGCGACGCGTTTGGCTTGGTTGAGGCTGACGTGGTAGCGGTTTTTGGAACTCAGCGGTCGTCTGATCGCGCATGTCTTCGTTCAAACCGCGTCCAATCAGATCGTAGAATACGCCGTCGCGTAGGGCGGCTTCGGTAACGGTCATTTTGGTGAGGTCAAGTTCTTCAAACGCTGCCATCATGACGGCCAGTCCGCCGGCGAACACTTCCACGCGCTCGGGCTTGAGGCTTTCGAATTTGGCTTTTTTTGACGGAACCGGCTTCAATAATACGGTCGGCGAGGTAGCGCATGCCTTTGTAGGTGATGTCGGCTTCTTGGGGCAGCTCGGCGGCGATGAGGTCGCGGATGGATTTGGCGGAACCGGATGTAGCCGATGGCGAAATCCCAACCTGTACGCTTCATGAGTTTGCTGATGCGCTGGATTTCGTTGCGGGCGGCGGAGATGGCGGCTTGGAAGTCTTTGGCGGTGATTTTTGTTTTGGAAGAAACGCAGGCTGTAGGTGACGCAGCCTAAAGGCAGGCTTTCGGTGGCGAGCGGCTGGAGGTCGGAGCCGATGACAAATTCGGTTGAGCCGCCGCCGATGTCGATGACGAGCATTTTGTCGCCGTTGGGCGGCAGGGGTGTGGACGACGCCGGTGTAAATGAGGCGGGCTTCTTCACGGCCTGCGATGATTTCGATGGGGAAGCCCAGTGCGGCTTCGGCTTTGGGTAGGAATTGGGCGATATTTTTTGCTACGCGGAAGGTATTGGTCGCCACGACGCGCACTTGTTCGGGCCTGAACCCGCGCAGCCGTTCGCCGAATTTTTGCCAAACAGTCCAAGGCACGCTCTTGGGATGCTTCGTCGAGGTTTTTATGTTCGTCCAAACCGGCGGCAAAACGCACCATTTGTTTGAAGGAATCGATGACTTTCAGTTGTCCGTTGTTATTTTCGCAAACTTGGAGGCGGAAGCTGTTGGAACCCTAAATCGACGGATGCCAGGACGTTGGTGGGCGTAGTGGTCATGAAGGGATACCGGTGGATAAACGAAGCTCTAATGTTACTCTGTCCCGCCGTTGATTGACAATATCGCAAATCAACTTTAAACCGCCGCAATATTGCACCGTATTGATGTATCACGCATTGTCTGTTTCAAGTCAATCCGCTCATCAATGATACACGCCACCTTTGATTCTGCACGGAGATATTCTTATAATATCCGTTTTGCAAACGTCAAAAGGTCGTCTGAAAACAACGATAGGGTTTTCAGACGACCTTTAAACTCGACTAAACGAATGACAGTACACATGAAAACGGAAAACCTTATCCTCACGCCCGAATCCCCGTCCCGCCGCCGCTTTTTACTGGCTGGCGGCGCATTTGCTGCTCAGTCCTGCAGCCGCACTCGCCGGCGCGCAACGCGAAGAAACGCTTGCCGACGATGTCGCTTCAGTGATGCGCAGCTCCATCAACAATGTCAATCCGCCGCGCCTCGTGTTCGCCGATCCAAACGAAGGCGAACGCTGGCTGGCGGCGATGTCCTCCGCCTTGCCCGCTACGTTCCCGATGCCGCCGAACGCCGCCGCCTGCTGGTCAACATCCAATACGAAAGCAGCCGCGCGGGGTTGAATACCCAGTGATTTTTGGGCTTGATCGAAGTCGAGAGCGCGTTCCGCCAATACGCCATCAGCGGCGTGGGCGCGCGCGGGCTGATGCAGGTCATGCCGTTTTGGAAAAAAACTATATCGGCAAACCTTCGCACAACCTGTTCGACATCCGCACCAACCTGCGCTACGGCTGCACCATCCTGCGCCACTACAACAATATCGAAAAAGGCAACATCGTCCGCGCTTTGGCGCGCTTCAGCGGCAGCCTGGGCGGCAACAAATACCCCAACGCCGTCTTAGGCGCATGGCGCAACCGCTGGCAATGGGGCTGACCGCGGGGTATAAACGGCTGCGGTCCGTGCAAATGCAAACCCCTTTTTGAATCCTGTATAATCCGCACATCTGATAATTTTAAAATTTCAGACGACCTAAAAAAATCCTACCGGGTCATCTGAAAAACCTTTTATGGCAAAAAGACACCCGCATCCAAATGTTCCCGCACGAATGGCGTGCCAGCACCACCCTCTCCGGCGTTTACGCACTGCGTATGTTGGGGATGTTCTTGGTTCTCCCCTGTTTTGTCCTTATATGCCGCCTCATTGCCCGGCGCGGAAAACAACAAAAACCTTGGTCGGTCTAGCAATGGGTATCTACGGACTGACGCAGGCGTTGCTGCAACTGCCTTTTGGGCATCGCCTCCGATAAATTCGGACGCAAAAACCATTTATGTCGGACTGATTGTCTTTGCCGCCGGTAGTTTTCTCGCTGCTGCCGCCAACTCATTGCCCATGCTGGTTGCCGCGCGCGCCATCCAAGGGGCGGGCGCAGTCAGCGCCGCAGTGACCGCGCTGCTTGCCGACTTGACCCGGGACGGCGTGCGTACCCGCGCAATGGCGATGATAGGTTTGAGCATAGGTTTGACCTTTTCCGTCAGCCTGGTGGTCGCCCCGATGATTGCCGACATAATCGGCGTTCCCGGATTGTTTATGCTGACCGGTATCCTGACCGTCATCAGCATAGGCGTTGTCGCTTGGATGACTCCCGACCCCGAAGTGTCCAAACTGCACGAAGACACACAGGCGCAGCCCTCGCGCATGGGCGAAGTCCTCCGTGACCGCCAGCTTCTCAACCTGGATTTCGGCATTTTTCGCACTGCACGCCGCACAAATGGCGTTGTTTACCGCCCCTGCCTTTTTGCCATGACGCAGCTCGGTTTGGAAAAATCCAGCATTGGAAAGTCTATCTGCCCTCGACCATCGCAGGGCTGGTGATCATGATCCCCCTCATCATCATCGGCGAAACCCGCAACAAGCTCAAACAAGTCTTCATCCTCGGCATCGCCTGCATTGCCGCGGCGCAAATCGGCTTATTGTTCGGCATGCACTCGATTTGGCTGATTACCGCCTATCTGGTTGTTTACTTTATCGGCTTCAACGTATTTGGAAGCCAGCCTGCCGTCCATGGTGTCTAAGATTGCGCCGGCCGATTTGAAAGGCACGGCGATGGGCGTTTACAATACCATGCAGTCCGTCGGGCTGTTTGTGGGCGGCGCAAGCGGCGGATGGCTGTTTCAACAATACGGCTTTGCAGGCGTTTTTCACCTTTTGCAGCGCGTTGATGCTGTTGTGGCTGGTCATCGCCATACTCGCCCCCGCGCCCAAACCCGTCAAAAACCTCAGCTATCCCGTCAGCCGCGCATGGCAGGAAAAACACGATTCGCTCTACCAAGCATTGTCCCAAATCGAAGGCGTCGAAAGCATTACCTTCAGCGCAGACAAACAAACCATTTACATCAAGGCGTTGCAAAAAGGATTTGACCAAGAGGCCGCCGAAAACATCATCACAGGAGTTTAAAAAATGTCATTGAACAAAGTCATCCTTATCGGCCGTCTCGGTCGTGACCCCGAAGTCCGCTATATGCCCAACGGCGAAGCCGTCTGCAATTTCAGCGTCGCCACCAGCGAAACATGGAACGACCGCAACGGCCAGCGCGTAGAACGCACCGAGTGGCACAACATCACCATGTACCGCCGCCTCGCCGAAATCGCCGGACAATACCTGAAAAAAAGGCAGCCAAGTTTATCTGGAAGGCCGCATCCAAAGCCGTAAATACCAAGGCAAAGACGGCATCGAACGCACCGCATACGACATTATCGCCAATGAAATGAAAATGCTCGGCGGCCGCAACGACAACAGCGGCGGCGCACCTTACGACGACGGCGGTTACAGCCAAGGCGGCTACCAACAACAAGCGCCGCAGCAACAATACCAAGCAGCCCCGCAAAACCAAGAACCCCCTGCTGCCCCCCGCCGCCAAGCTCCCGCCGCACCGGCAGCCCCTGTCGAAGACATCGACGACGATATTCCGTTCTGAGTTACATATAATTAAATATTGTAAAATATAACACAAAAACCATTATTCAGACCGCCGGCAGCAAACAGCGTCAGGCCATAGAAGTCGATGAGGAAGGACAAGTCAGCGGCCAAACCACACCGAGTAAGGACAAAGATGCTCGCTGGACAAAGAAAAAAACGGCCTCTACAGACTCGGTTACAAACAACATACCCGCACCGATGAGGAAGGCTATATCGAGAAACTGCACATCACCCCCGCCAATACCCATGAGTGCAACCATCTGTCCCCTTTGTTGGAGGGTATTGCCGAAGGTACGACCATTTATGCTGACAAAGGCTACGACAGCACGGAAAACCGGCAACATCTGGAAAAGCATCAGTTGTTAGACGGTATTATGCGCAAAGCCCAGCGCAACCGTCCGCTGACAGAAGCGCAAACCAAACGCAACCGCTATTTGTCGGAGACCCGTTATGTGGTCGAACAAAGCTTTCGGTACGCTGCACCGTAAATTCCGCTACGCCCGGGCAGCCTATTTTGGTCTGCTCAAAGTGAGTGCGCAAAACCATCTGAAGGCGATGTGTTTGAACCTTTTGAAAGCCGCCAACAGGCTAAGTGCGCCTGTCGCTGCCTAAAAGGTGGCTGGATGCCTGATTATGAGGTGTCTGGGGAGGATTAAGGGGTATTTGGGTAAAATTAGGAGTGATTGGGGAGAAAACAGCCGAAAAACCTGTTTTTGGGTTTCGGTTGTTGGAGGAAAAAGAAATTTTTGCAAAGGTCTCTGCCTTTTTGCGTTGAAGTTTTCCAACCCCCGCCCGATACGTTTTTTTCGTTATAATCATCCCGATTCCTGTTTATATATATTTCAAAATGTTCAAACGCTTCCCTTTATTTTTTTCCTCTGTGCCGCACTGTTTTCGGGCTGCGCCACTCATCCCCAAGCACACCCCCGCCGCCGTGGAAACCGCCGAAACGCTCGGTCTGCCCGCCAGCTCGCAGCCGCCGATTGCGCCGCAATGGTGGCGTGCGCTCAACGATGCCAAGCTCGACAGCCTGATTGACACCGCCCTCGCGCGTTCGCCCGATTTGGCGGCGGCACGGGCGCGCCTGCGGCAGGCGCAGGCGGGGGGCGGATTTGGCGGATTCGCAGCGCGGCGTGAAGATTGGATTGGGGCTGAGCGGCGCACTGCTGCACCGCGACGGCGTAAACGAGCGCGAGAGCCCGAACTCATCAGCGATTTGGAAAAGCGGCTGCTGGGCGACCACGGCACCAATATCACTTATGAATCGCTGCAACTGCAAGGGCAATGGTCGCCCGATGTGTTCGGCAAATACAAGCACCAGCTGGAAGCTGCGCTGGGGCAGCAACGCGCCGTGGAATACGAAATCGCGCAGACGCGGCTACTGCTGGCGCAGGGGCGTGGCGACGTATTACCGCCAATGGCAGTTGCTGCTGGAAACGCGGCAGCGCGTGGCGCAGCAGGGCGCAGTTGAACCGCGAGCGCGAGCAGGTGGTGCGCGAACTCATCCGCGCCGGACAGGTCGCGCCGAGCAGGCTCTATGCGGTACAGCAAGGCAACAGCCGTTTTCAGGCTGCCTTGTCGGATTTGGACGGCAACATTGCGCAAATCCGCCACGCGCTTGCCGCCTTGACCGGGCAACCGGCGCAGGCGTTGGACAACTTCGCGCCCAACCCCGCCGCCAACACCCCCGCGCCGCCCGTGTCGCAGCTCACCGCCGACCTGCTCGGCAAACGCCCCCGATTTGGCGGCGCAGCGCGAGGCACTGACCGCCCGCCGCCATCTGGTTGCCAGCGCGAAAACCGAGTTTTATCCGAACATTACCATCAAGGCGCTGGCCGGCTTGTCCAATGTGGAAATCGGCAACCTGCCGCATTCGTCGTCGTTTCTCGCCGGACTGCTGCCGAGCGTGAGCCTCGCCGATTTTTACTTCCGGCACGTTGCGGGCTAACCTGTCGCGCAAGGAAGCTGAGTTTGACGAGCAGGCGGCGCGTTACAACAAAAAAACGTTTACACCGCCCTGCGCGAGGCGGCCGACGCGCTGACGCAATACGAAACCGCTGCCGCAGCCGTGCGCGACCAAACCGAGATGACCGCGCTGGCCCGCAAAAACGCCGCCGCCGCGCAAAGCCGCTACCGCGCGGGGCTGGACAACAAGCTTGACTGGCTCGCCGCGCAGGACGAAACCCTGCAAGACGAAGCGCAACTGGCGCAGGCACAGGCGAAGCTATTTACCGCGTGGCTGGCGTTAAATACCGCCTTTGGCGGAGGTTTTGCGACGGACAAATAAGGTGTAGAAATCCCTAGCGTTGTTTACAGTATTTCCAGGAGAATACTGAAACATGAACATGCACAAAAACACCCGCCTCACCCCGCACCACCGCCAAGCCATTTGGACAGCCTACACCCAAGAGAAGGAAAGCGTAAGCTCATTGGCACGGCGTTACCAAGTCAGCCGCGTCACCATCTATCGCGCACTTAAAGCCGCAAGGGTAGGCTGCTCAAACCCCAAACCAGCACCAACAACCGTTTCAAACAGACAAAGTACGGAATGAAACGTCTGGCCAAGGTAGAACGCAGTATTCAGGAAAAAAACTCAAAAAGCAGGCCAAACGCTACAACAAGTCCTATCCCGGCGAAATGGTGCACGTCGATACCAAACGACTGCCGCTGCTCAAAGGGCAGAAAGCCACCGACAAACGAGATTACCTGTTTGTCGCCATTGATGATTTCTCAAGAGAACTGTATGCCGCCATCCTGCCGGACAAAACCGCAGACAGTGCGGCCAAGTTCCTGACCGAACAAGTCATCGAACCCCTGCCCCTATTTGATCGAGTGCGTGTATTCGGACAATGGCAGCGAATATAAAAGGCGGGGCAAGTCATGCTTTCGGTACTGCCTGTTATGAAAAACGGCATCAATCAAAAGTTTACCCGTCCTGCCCGTCCGCAGACCAACGGCAAAGCCGAGAGGGTTATTCGGACGATTATGGAAATGTGGCACGAAAAAGCAGAGTTTTTGACAGTCGGGAACACCGGCAAAAGGATCTGTGCCGATTTGCGAACTTTTATAACACCGTGAAGCCGCACGGTAGTCTGGGCGGCGATACGCCGTTTGAGGTCTTGCAGGCTTACTTTTTCTCAACCTGTGGTGTAAACAATGCGGTTATTTTTCTACAGCTGAGGTAGCCTAAAAAATCTAAAAACTTTGTCCCGTCCACCCCACCAAAGAAACCCCATGCCCCTGCAATCCGGCGGCTACACCTTCAAGCCGCATGAAATGCCCTTTATGCCGGGTTCGCCCGCCTCGCCCGAGCATCCGAAAAAGCGGCGGCTCGCGTATCTTGCCATCGGTTTATTACTCGCGCTGTCGTCGGGCTTCCAAAACGGGCTGCTCACCGCCTCGCTGCCGCAGCTACGCGGCGATTTGTCGCTCGATTTGCAGCAGGGCGGCTGGATTCAGGCGGCGTATTTCATGGCTTACGCCCTGCATGAGCGTCCTCTTTTTCAAAAGTCCGCAAGGCGTATGGCCTGCAACGCTTCGTCCGCATCACCCTGTTCGCCCAGCTTGCCGCCAGCCTACTGCAACTGGTTTATCACCATTACGAAGTGCAACTCATCGCGTGTGTTGCCGCCGCCATCGCCGCCAGCGGCCTGCTGGTGCTGTCGATTTACTACATGATGCAGGGCTTTACCGGCACGAAAAAAAGCTGGTCGGGCTGGTGTTCGGGCTGGGTCTGATGCAGGTCGGCACGCCGCTGGCGCAGAGCCTCGTGCCGCTGCTGTATGGCGACGGCAACCTCAACGGCGTGTTCGCCTTTCAGGCTACCCTCGCGCTCGCCTGCACCGCCTGCCTGTTCGCCCTGCCGCTGCCGCCCGGCATCACCGTGCGCAAATCGTTCACGCTGACCGACGCGCTCAGCTTTACCCTGTTCGCCTCCGGCATCGCGCTGTTGTGCGCCTTTCTCGTGCAGGGGCGCACGGTGTGGTGGACGACGCAGTGGCTCGGCTGGCTGCTCGCGGGCGGTGTGGGGCTGACGGGGCTGGCGTTGTACATCGAATCGACGCGGCACAAGCCGATGCTGGACTGGCACTGGATGACCGTGCCGCAAATCCTCATCTTCGCCGTGATGGGCGTGATGGCGCGGCTCTTGACCTCGGAGCAGACCGTCGGCGCGGCGGGGCTGATGGGCGCGGTGGGCGTGGGCAGCGCGCAGATGAGCGCGTTTTACCTGATTGTTGCGGGCGGAATGCTGGCGGGTGTGGTCGGCAGCCTGATTTTTGCTGGATATCAACGACATCCGCCGCCCCGTGATGGTTGCGCTCGCCTGTTTCGCCCTCGGTGCGTGGCTGGAAATCGGCGTGGGCATGCAGACCCGCCCCGCGCAACTTTATTTCAGCCAGTTTATCGTTGCCTTTTGCCTCGCTGCTGTTTATGGGGCCGATGATGCTTGAAGGCGCACTGCGCGCGCTGGCGAAAAGCCCCGACCACATGATGAGCTTCTCCGCCGTGTTCGGCCTGTCGCAAACCCTCGGCGGGCTGGCGGGTGCGGCGGCATTCAGCGCGTTTTTAACTTACCGCACCCGCGACCACCTCGCCGCCATCGCGCAAAACCTGACCCTCTCCAACCCCGCGCTCGCCGCCGACATCCAGCGCAACGCCGCCGCCCTCTCCGCCACCCTCTCCGACCCGGTGCTGCTGCAAGGCCGCGCCGTCTCGCAAATCACCGCGCAGGCGGGCAAAGAAGCGTCGGTGGCGGCATACAGCGACCTGTTCGCGCTGCTGGCGGCGATGGCGGCGGTATCGACCCTCGTCGCCGTCGCCCTGTGGCTGTACCGCCGTTATTACAAGATTGATATTCTGGCGGCGGAGAAGGCGAAAGTGTTTGCGGCGTTGGGAAATAGTGTTTCAGACAGCATTAAAGGCAGCCTGAAAACCACCGCACCAACCCATTAACCGAATCAACCCCCAAATCAACGGAAAGCAAAAAAATGTCCCAACCCGACACCCCCGAACAACCCGACACCGAATCCCAAAAAACCGCCGTGCCGCAGCCCGAGATGCAGCCTGAAACGTCGTCTGAAACCCCGTCCGAGCCGCAAGAGCCCGCCCAATGGCAGCCTGAAAAACACCGTTTCGGCAGCATCGGCATACTCGCCGCCAGCGCAATCGGCGTGGTGCTTGCCCTGTATGCCTTCCGCCTGCCGCCCTTCGGCATGGGCGAGGTTTACACCAACAACGCCTATGTGCGCGGCAGCGTAACCGCCGTCAGCCCGCGCGTGGGCGGCTATGTGCAGAAAGTGCTGGTGCGCGATTTTGACAACGTAAAAAGCAGGGCAGCCGCTGGTGGAAATCGACCCGCGCCCTACCGCGCCCTACCGCGCCAAAGTCGCCCTAAGCCGAAGCTGGGCTGGCGGGGCAGCAGGCGGCGTTGAACAAAACCGCGCAGGACAAAGCCTCCGCCCTCGCCGTCTCCAAAGCCAACCAAGCCGCGATTGACAACGCCCGCGCCCAGCTTGACCGCGCCCGCCGCGAATGGCAGCGCATACAGGCGGTGAGTGCCGATGCCGTGTCGCAAAAGCAGCCGCGATGCCGCGCAAAACCGCCGTTAAACAAGCCGAAGCGGGCCTGAAACAGGCGCAGGAGCAATACGCCGTGGCGCAGCAGAACATCATCAACACGGGCGTAGGGGCGCGAGGGCGCACAGGCGGGCATCGCCAACGCGCAAGCCCTGCTGGACTTGGCAAAACAGGATTTGGGGCATACTGTGATTTACGCGCCCGCCAGCGGCAAACTCGGCGAAGTCAGCGTAAAACAAGGGCAGCTTGTGAGCGCGGGCGCGCAGCTGATGTCCGTCGTGCCGCCCGAACGCTGGATCATCGCCAACATCAAAGAAACCGATATGGCCAACGTGAAAATCGGGCAGAGTGCCAGCGTGAGTATCGACGCACTCGGCGGCAAGGCGTTCAGCGGCAAAGTCGCCGAAATCTCGCCCGCCACCGCTTCCGAATTCAGCCTGATTAAAAGCCGACAGCGGCACGGGCAACTTCGTCAAAATCGCCCAACGCATCGCCGTAAAAAAATCGTATTTGACGCAGGGCAACAGGATTTGGAACGCCTCGCGCCGGGGATGTCGGCGGAAGTGAACATTGCTACGAAGTAAGGTAAAAGGTCGTCTGAAAAGTTTTTCAGACGGCCTTTCAGACTGCTTTTTTTATTGAAGTAAAGCAAATCGGGCATTATCCGTGCATCAATTGCCCAACCCACTCAACAAAAAAAGCAGCCTCAAACTCCATTCCCCCATTTTTCAGGCTGCCTTGTAAAATTCTATAATTACGCTTTTATGCCAAACCATTTATCTGCGAAAGTCCCACACCCAATTTGACGTTGCCGTCATCGGCGCAGGCCCGTCAGGCTCGGTTGCCTCCGCCCTGCTTAACAAACAGGGCTTCAAAGTATGCGCGCTGGAAAAACAGCATTTTCCGCGCTTTGTGATTGGCGAGAGCCTGCTGCCGCACTGCATGGAAATGCTGGAAGAAGCCGGTTTGGCCGATGCCGTGCGCGCCGAGAAAGGCTTTCAGTTTAAAAACGGCGCAGCGTTCGCATGGCGCATTTCACGCGCATCACCGACAACATCGCCGCCGAAGCCGATTTTGACCGCAACAAAATCCTGATTACCACCCACCCGCAGCACCGCGACGTATGGTTTTGGACAATCCCTTTCGGCGACAACACCTGCTCGCTCGGCGTGGTCGGCACACCCGACAAACTGGCGGGCGATTCCGAAGCCGTGTTGAAACAAATAGTGGCAGAATGCCCCAATCTGGTTGAATTTTTTAAACATTCCGAATGGGAAAACGGCTTCCCCTACCGCAGCATCCAAGGCTATTCCGCCAAACTCGCCGCTGACCTGCTTGCCCGCCAGCTCAAAGGCGAAGCGGCAGACTGGCAGCGCGAGTTCGCCGAGCCGCTGATGGTGGGCGTAAACGCTTTTCGCACCTATGTGGACGGCTGGTACGACAACCGTTTCCAAAACGTGGTGTACGCACCCAACCGCGCGCCCGAAATCAGCCGCATGATTTCCGCCATTCTCGCGGGCTATGCGTGGGATACGGCAAACCCGTTTGTAGAAAAATCGGAACAGCGGCTGAACACGCTGGCGGAACTGGTGGGGGATTTGGCGTTTGAATAGGTGTTGATGTCGTCTGAAAACAGTTGCAGGTTGGGCATTGATGCCCGACAAACACCGACCTGTTTATCTTAAAATGAGACCTTTTGCAAAATTCCCCAAAAATCCCCTAAATTCCCCACCAAGACATTTAGGGGATTTTTGGGAATTTTTGCAAAAGGTCTCAAAAAGGAGAAGAAATATTACAAACAGCTGTTCCGTTAATTGAGCAAATTGATGAGTTATTTTTTTCGGAAAGTTGGATAACAACGAAGAACAATTTAAGCATTTTCTTGTTAGATTAAACAAAAGAATAAGAATATTATTTATGGAGTTGTCAATTTTGATAGCTCCATACCACATTTGAAACTCAAAAATAGAGCATAGCTATAGAACAGAAAGTTATTCAAGAGAAATATTTACACCAAAATATAGAAGTCCTCTGTTTTATTTTTCAAAAAGTAAAACAGAGAACATAAATGGTTGGCTCTTGAAAGCAATGTGTAAAAAAATTTTTACGTTAATATTGTAAAATATAATGATATAATTACTCTGTTATCGGGGTTATTTTTTTACGTATTTTTAAGAAAGTCATCAATATTTGATTGCAACAAGTTGAAATAATTAGAGTTTTATTTTTTTCATTCTTTCCTTATATAGAAACAACCGTTCTGAACAGAAACAATATAAAAGGTCGTCTGAAAATTGGTTTTCCCGGTTTTCAGACGACCTTTTTGTTGTGTCTCGCAGTTAAAACCGGATTAATAGCCTGACAGCCTTCTGTGTTTACGCACAATCGTGAAATATGAATCTTGCGCGTTCTACTTGTTTAAAAAAACATAGTGGGCAAGTTTAAGCCGGTTCTGTTTTTCGGTTTCGTTGCCTTGTCCTGATTTAATCTAAATCTACCCTGTATAATTTGAGGTTGATTCCGAATAGGAAAAATACATTTGCACCAAAATTGTTTCAATGGGAAACCATTTAAGCAGAGAGTTTTCAGGATGTTTACTTATGCAGTTGAAGCAAATGAAAGCTACTTGGGTTATCATTGAAAATTACAAAAAGCAGTTGCAGAGCAGCCGGGAAAAATTGTTGTGTTCGCTTTTTTGAAGCGGGACGGCAAGTTATACAGTTTCACCGAATACAACAAATGAACATCTTTATTTATCAATCTTAACGCGTTATCTAGGATAGTATTTATGAGCAAACAGGTAACCTACAACCAACATCCCCGAACAGCAAGCCCGCGACATCATCGACCAAAAACTGGAGCAGGCAGGGCTGGGCGGTACAGTCGGTGAAGTACTTTTAATCCCAACAGTAGTTTTGGGGGTAGCGGTGCGTGAATATCCGACTGACAGCGGTCCGGTAGATTATCTGTTGTTTGTCGATGGCGAGCGGTTGCCATTATTGAGGCCAAAGAAGAAAACTTTGGCCATAAGCTCAATACGGTTGAAGAGCAAAGCGCACGCTATGCCGACAGCGAAACTCAAGTATATTGAGCAAGCAGAGATTGCCTTTTTATATGAAAGCACGGGCGTAGTAACACGTTTTACCAACCGCAACGATCCCGCCCCTCGTGCTCGTGAAGTATTTCACTTTTCATCGTCCTGAAACATTGCAAAAATGGGCAAACGAAGGCAAAAAAACACCCTGCGCGCCAAACTTAAAAGCCATACCTGCGCTCAATCCCTAACCATCTGTCTGCGGCTGAACTCGGTTTGCGCGATTGCCAATTAACCGCCATCGAAAAATATGCAAGATTCTTTTGGCAAAAGATTTACCGCGCGCCTTGATTCAGATGGCTACAGGTGCAGGCAAAACCTATACCGCTATCAGCATTATGTATCGTTTGCTCAAATACACAGGCAAACGCCGCATTTTGTTTTTAGTCGACACCGTCAACTTGGGCGAACAGGCCGAGCAGGAAATGTTGGTTTTCACCCCACCTGACGACAACCGCAAATTTACCGAACTCTACAACGCTCAAGTCATTAAATCGCCGCATATTCCCAACGGCGTAGAAGTCTGCATTTGTACCATTCAACGCATGTATTCCCTATTAAAAGGGGAAGATCTGGCGATACCGGATGACAGCATGGAATTGGAGGAATGGGAAAACCGCTTAAAAGAGCCATTGCCTGTTGCCTATCAACCGGATCTGCCACCCGAATTTTTTGATTTTATCTTTATCGACGAATGCCATCGCTCCATTTACAACCTGTGGCGGCAAGTGTTGGATTATTTTGATGCTTATCTGATTGGTTTAACCGCCACACCGGACAACCGCACTTTTGGTTTTTTCAATCAAAATGTCGTCAGCGAATACAGCCACGAGCAAGCCGTTGCCGATGGCGTAAACGTAGGCAATGAAGTCTATCTGATCAATACCAAAATCAGCCTTGATGGCGGCAAATTCAAAGCCGAAGAACTGGTCGAACACCGCGAACGCACCACACGCCGCAAACGCTGGCAGCAGCAAGATAGCGATGAAGACTATACCGCCAAGCAACTCGACAGAGATGTTGTCAATCCAAGCCAAATCCGCACCATTATCCGTACTTTCCGAGACCATTTACCCGTAATGTTCCCAAATCGTCAAGAAGTGCCCAAAACCCTGATTTTTGCCAAAAACGACAGCCACGCCGACGACATCATCAAAATGGTGCGGGAAGAGTTCGGGCAAGGCAACGAATTTTGCAAAAAAATCACTTACAAAGCCAAAGACGATATTGTGGGAGAGAACGGCGAAATCATCGAACACGGCGAAGAACCCAAAACCGTCTTGGCGAATTTCCGCAACAGCTACAACCCGCGCATCGCCGTTACCGTTGATATGATTGCCACAGGAACGGATGTCCGCCCGCTTGAATGCCTACTGTTTATGCGCGATGTCAAAAGCCGCAACTATTTCGAGCAAATGAAAGGGCGCGGCACACGCACGCTTGATAAAGAAGGCCTGCAAAAAGTCAGCCCTTCCGCATCATCAGCCAAAACCCATTATGTAATTGTCGATGCCATCGGTGTTACCAAAATCGCTCAAAACGGCAAGCCAACAATTAGACACCAAGCGTTCGGTCAGCTTTTCCGATTTAGGAAAAGCCGTCGTCTTCGGCGGCGCATTTGATAGCGACAGCATCAGCTCACTGGCGGCACGCCTTGCCCGTTTAAACAAACAGCTGGATAACGAACAACAGCAGCGGATCACCGAAATCACAGGCGGCATCCCATTACCGCAATTGGTCAAAGACCTGTTTCACGCCATCAATACCGACGAAATCCATCGGGCAGCTTGCGAGCAAGAAGGCATTTCCATCGATGAGACGCCGTCTGAAAAAAACAGTTTTAAAGATACAAAAACAGCGCGTCAAAGCCGCTGCACGTCCGCTTTCCATGGAGCTCATCACCATATTGGACGACATTCGCAAACAAAACGAGCAGAAAATTGACGCCCAGATTGATGAAGTCATCCACGCAGGCTGGGCAGAAAATGATGAAACCCTGACCCAAGATTTTTGCCGAATGGATACACAACAACAAAGACGAAATTACCGCCTTGCAGATTTTTCTATAATCAGCCTTATCAACGCCAAGCCTTAAGCCTTGCGATGATTAAAGAGCTGGCAGATGCCATCAAAAAAAGCCAAACCGAAATTGGCATTCAGCCATATCTGGCAGGCATACGCGCGTTTTGGATAACGTCAGCGAACAGGCAGAAAGCGAACTCACCGCCTTAGTCAGCCTTGTCCGCCGAGTGATTGGCATTGATGACAAAAATCACCCCGTTTACCAAAAGCCGTGCGTAAAAACTTCCAGACTTGGACTTTTGAACACAACGCCCGCGCCGACAAACCGCTGACCGAAGAGCAAATGCAATGGCTGACCATGATTCGTGACCACATCATCACCTCCTTTGCCATCGAAGGGAACGACTTTGAACTTACCCCGTTCAACCAACATGGCGGATTGGGTCAAGCCTATGATGTATTGAGTGAAATTGCCGCCAACGACCAAGACTTTAACGCCCTATTAGACGAGATTAACCAACAATGGACAGCATAACAATGACCACAGAACAGCAATTGCCTGAAGGGTGGAAGAAAACGACTTTGGGGGAAATTGCCACTTATGTAAATGGGCGAGCTTTTAAGCCAATAGAATGGAGTAAAACAGGCATACCTATTGTTCGTATCCAAAATTTAAATAATCCAAATGCTGAATATAATTACTACGATGGAAATATTGAGGAAAAATATCATATTAGAAATGGAGATTTGCTTTTTGCATGGTCTGCATCACTTGGAGCATATATTTGGAAAGGTAAATATGCTTTCTTAAATCAGCATATTTTTTAAAGTGTTACCAAAAGAAAATATAGATAAGACATTTATTTATTATTTGCTTGATAAAGTTACTAATGAACTTTATGCCAAAGCTCATGGTTCAGGAATGGTTCATGTAACAAAAGGAAAATTCGAAGCAACATCCGTTAATATTCCTCCATTTGAAACCCAACAAACCATCGTCAATAAAAATCGAAAGCCTGTTTGACGAAATCGACGAAGGCATAGGTCGTCTGAAAAACCGCAGCGCAGCAAATCCAACAATACCGCCAATCCCTGCTCAAAAAAATGCCTTTAACGGCGAACTCACCAAAAGAATGGCGCAGCAAGCACGCAGATGCCTTGCCGTCTGAAAACGAACTGCTCGCCCAAATTCAGACGACCCGCGAACAACACCACGCCCAACAGCTTGCCGATTGGCAAACGGCTGTCAGCCAATGGGAACAAAATGGAAAAGAAGGGAAAAACCGAGCAAACCATCAACTTTGAAAAACTTGAATCAATTGAAAAAAATTGAATGAAATTGAGCTTACAGAGTTGCCAGATGGTTGGTTTTGGGAGCGTTTAGGATTAATGACTTTAGGGGTTGAATATGGTACATCGGCCAAATCACAACCTGAAGGTAAAAGTTCCTGTTTTACGCATGGGCAATATGCAAAACAGCAAAATTGATTGGACCGACCTTGTTTATTCTGATAATGATGAAGAAATTAAACAATATTTACTAAAAAGGTGATGTCTTATTTAATCGTACAAATAGTCCTGAGTTAGTTGGTAAAACATCAATTATTGAAACAGATGAAAAAGGCAATTTTTGCAGGTTATCTTATTAGAATAAATCATTTAACAGAAATTACTGATGGACGATATTTAACCTATTTTTCTAAAATTCAATGATTGCAAAAAATATGGCAATTTTGTAAAAACTGATGGTGTCAATCAATCTAATATTAATGGACAAAAACTAATTAATTATCCATTTGTATTTTGTTCTTTAAAAGAACAAAAAGAAATTGCTGACATTCTTGAGCAAAAATTTACCGCTTGCGATCAACTTGCCGATGAAATTGCCAAACAACTCAAACAAGCCGAGCTGCTTAAACAGGCCGTATTGAAAAGCGGCTTTTTCAGGTAACCTTTTGGATAAATAAATTAAAGAGAAAACGAATATGACCACAACGCAAAACCATACATCAAATGCCATCGTTCAAAAAGGTTTGGAGTTTCTGCCATATGCTGCGCGATGACGGCGTGAGCTACGGCGACTATTTAGAACAAATTACTTATCTGATTTTTCTTGAAAATGGCTTTTGAATACAGCCAGCCGCCCTACAAGCGCGATGTCGGCATTCCGGAAGAATACAACTGGAAAAAGTCTGACCGATCGCACCGGCGCGGAATTGGAAAGCCATTATCTCGCTTTGTTGCGCGATTTAAGTATGCGTAAAGGCTTGCTCGGCCAAATCTTTGCCAAGGCGCAAAACAAAAATCCAAGACCCGCCAAATTATCCCGTTTGGTGGCGATGATTGATGAAACCAAATGGACGCGCTTGGGCGTGGATGTAAAAGGCGATATTTACGAAGGCATTTTTGGAAAAATGCCGAAGATACCAAATCAGGTGCGGGGCAATACTTTACGCCGCGCGCTCTGATTCGAGCAATTGTTGAATGCGTCCGCCCGCAGGCAGATACCCTGATTGCCGACCCGGCGGCAGGCACCGGCGGCTTTTTATTGGCGGCATACAGCTATTTGGAAAAAAACATGCCAATTTAAATGCCGAGCAAAAAGTGCGGTTAAAAACGGGACGTTTTTCGGTAATGAAATTGTCGCCAATACCCGCCGTTTGTGTTTGATGAACCTGTTTTACACGGCATCGGCGAAATGGACGGCGATAGCCCGATCAGCTCCGATGATTCCTTTGGTTGCACCAAGCCCACGCAAAGTGGACTTGGTTTTGGCCAATCCGCCATTTGGCATAAAAAGCACCATGACCATTACCAATGCCGAGGGTGAAGCTGAAACCGAAGATTTTGTCTATAACCGCCAAGACTTTTGGGCAACCACCTCCAACAAACAAGTCAACTTCTTGCAGCATATTTACACCATGCTCAAAAACAACGGGCGTGCGGCGGTGGTCGTGCCCGATAATGTGCTGTTTGAAGGCGGCGCAGGCGAAACCGTGCGTAAGAAACTATTGCAGATGACCGATTTGCATACGATTTTACGTTTGCCAACGGGTATTTTCTACGCCCAAGGCGTGAAAGCAAATGTGTTGTTCTTTGATAACTGCCCCGCACAGGAAAAAGCCGTTACCCAAGAAGTCTGGGTGTATGACTACCGCACCAACGTGCATCACACGCTGAAGAAAAAACCGATGCAGTTGGCAGATTTGCAGGATTTTATTACCTGCTATTGCCCCGAAGACCGTTCAAAGCGCGCAGAAACCTATCATGCCGAAAATAATCCCGACGGACGTTGGCGTAAATTTAGTATCGATGAAATCAATCAGCGAGAGAAAACCAGCTTGGATATTTTCTGGCTGAAAGACCATTCTTTAACCGACTTGGACAATCTGCCCGCCCCCGATATTTTGGCCGATGAAATCATTGAAAATATCGAAGCGGCTTTGATGAATTTTCGAAGCGTTGCAGCGCAGTTGGCGGATTAGTTAGACCATCAATGATATAGACTAAGGCAACTGCCGCATCTCATTACAACTTCAATGATTTTTGTGAATTAGTTTACTAAGCGGTGATAGCATAAAAAGGTCGTCTGAAAATCGGTTTTCCAGTTTTCAGACGACCTTTTTCGTTGCGTTTAAACTGCTAAACAGTCTTATCAAAAAGCAATCAAGATATCGAATAAAACCGATTTACTCCTGCCAGATAATCTCGTGTTTAGAACCATAAGTAATCTTTTTAATATCGCGGTCAAGAGCAATTTCTTTATCTAGCTTTCCTGAATATTTTGAACCTGCCAATTTTTTTGAAATAAAGTAATATTCAGCTCATCCTTGTGGGAAGTTGTTTTGATATCTGAAATGCCCATTGCGCTATTGCCTAATAAACCTATCAAATGAACCTGCCTATAATCCTTAGCTTCATTGACTGTAATTTTGAAATTCCCAATATCATCCAACTTGATTTCGTCATTGGCAAAAAGCAGCCGGACAATATCAAGCCGGTAATGCCCAGCATAGTCACCTTAATTTTTCATCATCATTTTTATCCTTTTATAGAGGCATCTTCTAATGTGCCGTCGAAATTGCCATCCATAACAATACGGTATCTCTCAACAAATCTTCATCATTGAAGTCGACAATACGCTATTTAAAAATTCTTTTAGAATCATAAATAAAGGTTTGAAGAGAATTTTCAGACGACCTGACCGACGGTTTTACCCCTATTTATCCTGTTTATTGACAAGGCTCCAATGAGAAAAGTTCTTTGATAAGCGCTTTAGACATATAAACCTACAAAGTATGATGTAATACTGTTTCTTACCCATTTGAAGTAAATGTATAGATAATGGGTAACTCTTTTGCTGTATTGCCCTTGTTATTTAGAAAAAAATAATAATGATACGGTAAGTTTTATTATGTAATTTCAGGTTGTTTATCCATCATCCAATTTATCGTAGGAGCGATTATGCCTCAAATGAAATTTAAATTATGGCTGCCGGTGTTGCTGGCTGCCGTTTTTAGCAGCCTGTTCACAATCACATCAAGCAGTTGAAGCACCGGCTGCCACCAATTCAGCCGTACCGAGCCAAAGTGCGCAAGCGGCAGAGAAATTAGGAACGGGTTGGGGCGATGAGGTGGAATCTCCTGTTCATTCTGTGGATTTGCGCCGTGTCAGTCAGGAACCTTTGGCGCAAAGCGTATTAAACTACTCTTCCAAAGATTATCGCGGTCGCAGCGTCAATTCGATTGCTTTAGCTTCAGGCAAAGTGGAATTGTCTGTACGCGGTGACGATGGCAGCCTGCTGCCGATATTCCGTGACACAGGCGACTACTATCTGCGCGGTACAGACGGACAGTCATACCGTTTGGTCTATCAAAACAACAGCAACAAAACCTTGGAAATCGTAGCCAGCGTTGATGGTTTTGGATGTGATTTCAGGCAAATCGGCCAGTAAATACGCCGACGGTTATGTCTTGTACCCTCATGATTCTTTAGAAATCGAAGGTTTCCGCAAAAGCAGCAGCGCGGTGGCGTCGTTTGTCTTCAGCAGCCCCCGCGACTCTTATGCCGCCAACTCGGATAATGGCTCCATCCGCAATACGGGTGTAATCGGCACTGCAATTTTCGAACTGTACGACCCGAACCGCAGCAGAAATGAACCTCAAGCCTTTCCCGCCGATGACGGATACGCCAAACCGCCTACCCGATAAGGCATAAATAATAAAAAGCGGTCTGTAAACCAAATAAGGTTTCAGACCGCTTTTTATTTTGCAGTAGCAATGAAAATACAGTGGATTAAATTTAAATCAGGACAAGGCGACGAAGCTGCAGACAGTACAGATAGTACGGCAAGGCGAGGCAACGCCGTACTGGTTTAAAAAGTTATAGTGGATTAAAATAAAAAAATGAGACAAGGCGGCAACGCCCGCCGTGTACGGGTAGTACATAAGGGGCGTTGGCAACGCTGTATCATTGCAATTTTTAATCCACTATAATCCACTATAAAAATAACTTGATAAAGATAAACAATAATAATCTGTTCTAAATCGTCCTGAGACAAAAGGTCGTCTGAAAACCGGTTTTACAGATTTTTCAGACGACCTTTATGCTTTTGAAGCTCAGTTCAACCTATTTCTTCAAAATATATTTGCGTACAGCGGCATTGTGTTCTTCCAGATTATGGCTGAACTGGCTCAAGCCGGTGCCGTCCATTTTGGAGACGAAATAGAGGTATTTTTTTCATTCGACGGATGCGCGGCGGCATCAAGGGCGGCTTTGCTCGGCAGGGGCGATGGGGGTCGAGGGTTAAGCCGCTGCGGGTGTAGGTGTTATACGGCGTATCGCGCTGGAGGTCGGCTTTTGCGGATTTTTGCCTTTATACGCGCTACCCATGCCGTAAATCACGGTCGGGTCAGTCTGCAGGCGCATGCCGATGTTGAGACGGTTGACGAATACTGAAGCAACATGGGCGCGGTCGTCTTCGTGGGCGGTTTCTTTTTTTCAATCAGGCTCGCCATAATCAGCATTTCATACGGATTTTTGTAGGGCAATCCGCTTTGGCGATCTTCCCAAGCGTCGTTCAGACGACGTTGCATGGTTTGATAAGCGGTTTGGTAGATTTGCAAATCGCTGCTGCCTGCGTCGATTTCGTAGCTGTCGGGGAAGAACTGGCCTTCGGGATTGCTGCTGAGCGCGTCGGGGGCAATCGCCTGCATGAGTTCCGCATCGCTCCAACCGCGTGTTTTTTGTGTTCGATGTCGGGGTGTTGTCGATGATTTTTACGCATGGTGGCAAAACGCGAACCTTCGACGATTTGAACGGTAACGGCATCGGGTCTGCCGTTGCGGATTTTCTGTAAAAATGCCCCATGCGGAAATGCTGGAAGGGAGGCGGTACGAGCCGGCGTTGAGTTTGTTGTGTGCGCCTATCAGGTGAGGCGGCTGCGACCAGCACATGGCGGTTGTAAACGACTCCGTCTTCGGCAAGCGTACGGCTGACGGAAGAGATACCTTGGTTTTTTTGGCAATTTTGATGCGGTATGCTTTGCCGTTGTCTTTGGGAACGAACAGCAAGGCGGCGAACACGGCGGCAACGGCAACAAAAAATACCGCAAACCATTTCAACATTTTTCAGCATGGTAGGATTTTTGATTTGTGAACGTCGTGCGACAGTATAACCGAAATGCGCGCCTTCTTCCCTGCACGCCCGCCCGACGTATGTTTTTCCGCCTCAGTGGTCGTCTGAAATAAAGGGTCGTCTGAATATGAATCTTCCGTCCGAATGCCAAGACATTGGCTGGCAACAAGGCTGGTGGCAGCCTGCGCGCCGCGCGTTTTCGCCAAACTTCGAGCCGCGTGCAGAATCAGAAGCCGTGTCGCTGGTGGTTTTACACAATATTTCGCTGCCGCCTTTCGAATATGGGACGGGCGCGGTGGAAAAGTTGTTTACCAACCGCATCGACCCCGACGAACATCCGTTTTTCAGCGTCATCCACACCTTGCGCGTTTCCAGCCACTTCTTGATTACCCGCGAGGGCGAGGCGGTGCAGTTTGTTTCTTGCGACGATATGGCGTACCACGCAGGCGTGTCGTCGTTTCGCGGACGTGAAAAGTGCAATGCGTTTTCGGTCGGTATCGAATTGGAAGGCTGCGATTTCGAGCCGTTTGCCGAAGTGCAATATCAAACGCTGGAAACCCTGGTGCAAGCGTTGGTCGGGCATTACCCCATCACCGCTGTTACCGGCCACCAAGACATCGCCCCCGACCGCAAAACCGATCCCGGCCACTTTTTTTCGACTGGCAAAGATTGCAGGCGGCGGGTTTTTCCGGTTGTCCGTTAATCGCTCAAAAATGCCATATAGCATTTTTCAGACGACCCAGCCCGATTTTTGGGCTATCATTCACGGCATTTGCTGTCAGAAAAGTTTATTTTTCGTTATAATTGAACGTTCATACAGGGACAATCCGTGTCCGACTCCGACGAACTTACTCGCGGCAATACGATTCCGCATACGCCCAAAGGCAAACCGCCCCGGGCAACGAAGACGGAATGCCGCTCTTACAAAAAGTGATTACCCATGATTTTTCATCGTCTTAGGCTTGGCAGTCATCCTTGCCGTCATCGCCTACAATATGTACCAAGAAAACCAATACCGCAAACAGGGTGCGCGAGCAGTTCGGCCACTCCGACAAAGACGCGCTCCTGAACAGTAAAACCAGCCATGCGCGCGACGGCAAAGAATCCGGCGGCAAAGGCCTGTTCGTCAAAAAGCGAACAAAGCCCAGAAGCCGCGCTGCTAATCTGCAAGAACAAGACGAAATCTTCGCCGCCAAAGCCAAACTCGCCAAACCTTCCGCCATCAAAACCGATGTCGAGTTGGCGATTGAAGACGACTTTACCGACGAGCCGGTACAGCATACCGTCATCGGCCTGAACAACGAAATCACCACCCAAGCCGCCAGCGACGAGCCGGTCAACCTGCCGTCCGCCGCCAACCAGCCTTTGGTCAGCTTGGACGAATTGTCTCAAGTCGAATTGCCGTGGTTTGACCCGCGCTTCGACTACCTCGCCTCATCGCCCTCTCCGAAGCGCAAGAGCTGCACGCCCTGCCCCGCCTGTCCAACCGCCACCGTTTCCAAATCATCGGCTGCACCATGGACGACCGCTTCCAAGTTGCCGAACCGATTCCGAGCGTGTATTACCAAGGTTTCGTTGTCGGCCTGCAAGCAGTCAGCCGCAACGGTTTGGCAACCCAAGAAGAATTGCAACAGTTCAACCAACAGGTTGACACCTTCGCCCAACTGATGGGCGGCAAAGTCCTCCACACCGATTTGGCAGCGTTTACCGAAGTCGCGCAGGCATTGGACACCTTCTGCGCCCGTGTCGATCAAACCATCGCCATCCACTTGGTTTCACACAGCAACATCAGCGGCGTCGAACTGCGCGCTTCTGTTGAAAACCTCGGCTTCGTATTGGGCGAAGACGGCGCATTCCACTACACCGGACAAACCGGCAGCCCGATGTTTGCCATCCATAGCCTCACAGGCGATGCTTTTACCAACGCCCTTTTGGACAACCAGTCCTACAAAGGCTTCAGCATGCTGCTCGACATCCCGCATGCGCCCGCCGGCGAAAAACCTTCGACCTCTTCATGGACTTGGCGGTACGCCTCTCCGGTCAGTTGGGCTTGGATTTGGTCAACGACAAAATGGAAGAAGTTTCTACCCAATGGCTCAAAAGACATTCGCAATTACGTCTTGGCGCGTCAGGAAGAAATGCTCAAAGTCGGCATCAAACCCGGCAGCAAACAAGCCCCTGCGCCTGTTCTCCTAAAATCGAATGTAATCAAAGCGGATATGTCGTTACGGCATATCCGCTTTCGAGTAAAAATTCAGCTGTTTTTCAACTTATCCTTTTTCAGACGACCTTTGCCCGTCCCATCATGTATAGTGGATTAAATTTAAATCAGGACAAGGCGACGAAGCCGCAGACAGTACAGATAGTACGGAACCGATTCACTTGGTGCTTCAGCACCTTAGAGAATCGTTCTCTTTGAGCTAAGGCGAGGCAACGCCGTACTGGTTTAAAAGTTAATCCACTATATCAGACAAAGGTCGTCTGAAAACCTTCCTCCATGAATCCGACCGCACAACACATCCGCCACCTCACCGACCTCCTCAACCGCTACGCCTACGAATACTACACCCTCGACGCGCCCAGCGTGCCCGATGCCGAATACGATAAATTGTTCCGCGAACTCGAAGCGTTGGAACGAAACCATCCCGAACTCAAACTGCCCGACAGCCCGACCCAGCGCGTCGGCGGCGAGCCTTTGGCGGGATTTGCCGAGTGCGCCACGAAGTGCCGATGCTGTCTCTGACCAACGCCTTCTCCCCGCAAGATGAAAACGGCGTGTTCGATCATGCCGAAATGTACGCTTTCGACCAACGCGTGCGCGACGGCTTGGACGGCGGCAATCCCGAATACATTATCGAACCCAAATTCGACGGCCTCGCCATCAGCCTGCTCTACCGCGACGGCGTATTGGTGCAGGCGGCGACGCGCGGCGACGGCACGACGGGCGAAGACGTTACCCAAAACGTCAAAAACCGTCGCCAACATCCCTCTGCGGCTGCACGGCGATAATCCGCCCGAACTCATCGAAGTGCGCGGCGAAGTGCTGATGCTCAAAAGCCGACTTTGCTGCCCTCAATAAAAGACAAGCCGAAAACGGGCAAAAACCCTTTGCCAATCCGCGCAACGCCGCCGCCGGCAGCCTGCGCCAACTCGATTCGCGCATCACCGCGCAACGCAAACTGCACTTTTTCCCCTACTCCATCGCCCGCCAGCAAGGCGGTTTTGTCGCGGAAGAACACATCCAAGAACTCGCCTATTTCCGAGAACTCGGCTTCAGCCTGCCCTAACGGCAATTTCGGCTGTTTCAAAAATATCGACGAAGTATTGGCGTTTTTACGAACAAATGCAGCAAAAACGCCCCTCCCTACCCTACGAAATCGACGGCATGGTGGTCAAAGTCAACAGCTTGGCGCAACAGCGCGAACTCGGCTTCATCTCCCGCGCGCCGCGCTGGGCGATTGCCCACAAATTCCCCGCCGAAGAAGCCCTGACCGTCGTTGAAGCCATAGACGTGCAAATCGGGCGCACCGGCGCCGTTACCCCCGTCGCCCGCCTGCAACCCGTATTCGTCGGCGGCGTCACCGTCACCAACGCCACCCTGCACAATCAAGACGAAGTATCGCGCAAAGACGTGCGCGTCGGCGACACCGTCGTCGTGCGCCGCGCCGGAGATGTGATTCCCTGAAGTCGTGCGCGTGATTTTTCGAACGCCGCCCGATGCGGGAAACTACCGTTGCCGTTTCAGACGACCTCAAACATCAGCAAGACGACCTGTTTGCCGAAACACCGTCCGCCAAACCAAACCCAATCCGTTCCGCTCCATAAGCCCCTACCACCCTGCCGACCCACTGCCCCATCTGCCGCAGCGAAATCGAACGTGAAGAAGGCGAAGCCGTCGCCCGATGCAGCGGCGGCATGCTTTGTCAGGCACAACGCGCGCAAGGCTTTAATCCACTTCGCCTCGCGCAAAAGCCATGGACATCGACGGACTCGGTCAAAAACAAATTGAGCAACTTGTCGCCCAAGACCTCGTCCGCCATTTTCGCCGACCTCTACCACCTCGACATCCCGACCTTGCAAAAAAATGAAGGAAACGGCGGATAAAGCGTCGTCTGAAAACGAAAAACGGCAACACAGAAACGGTTTCAGACGACCTGTCTGAATCCAACACCCAAAACGGCAAAAAAACAACCGACCAAGTGGGCGGAAAACATCCTTGCAGGCATAGAAGCCAGCAAAACGCCCGAACTCGCCCGCTTCCTGTTCGCGCTCGGCATCCGCCACGTCGGCGAACGCACCGCCAAAACGCTGGCGCAGGCATTCGGCTCGCTGGAACACGTCCGCCGCGCACCCGAACCCATTCTCGCCTGCCTGCCCGACATCGGCACCGTCGTCGCCCGCTCCATCGCCCACTTCTTCGCCCAAGATGCGCAGCAGGCGATGATAGACGAGCTGCTCGCCGCAGGCGTTGCCCCGCAAACCCAGCCGTTACCATCCCGCCCGCCCGCCATGCCGAGCCGCAACGCTGGATTGCCCGCCTGCCCGGTTTCAAAATCAGCGAAAACAAAGCCCAAACATTATGGGAACTCGCCGGCAAAAAGCATAGAAGGCCTGCAAAACCGACAAAGCCCTGCCCTGCCGACTGGCAAGCATGGCGCAGCGAAACACAAAAACGCCGCACTGCTCGAAAAACCTGAAAAACCTTCTTCGCACAAACGTCGTCTGAAAACCAAGATCGAAAGCGTTTTCAGACGGCCTAAACGAAGCCGTAGCAGGCAAAACCTTTGTGTTAACCGGCACGCTGCCCACCCTCAAACGCGACCAAGCCCAAGCCTTGATCGAAGCCGCCGGCGGCAAAGTTTCCGGCAGCGTGTCCAAAAACCGACTACGTCGTCGCCGGAGAAGCTGCCGGCAGCAAGCTAGAAAAAGCCAACGCCTTGGGTGTGGCGGTTTTGAGTGAGGAAGAGCTTTTGGCGATGCTGGATTAAGCATTTATTAAGGATAACCGAGCCAATTTTTCCGACTGTCCAAATCGTTGATTCTGTTCTCAATCAATTTGGCAACTTATCGGGGAATGAACACTCTAAATCTGTTGAACGCCTTTTAAATACCTTACCTTTTTGCCGCCGACAATGTAGCAGCAAGTCAAACCTAGACAACCGAGGTCGTCTGAATTTTCGATTCGACAATCAAATAGAAGGAAACTGAATGAAACCGATCAAAAAGCCGTCTTCCCCGTAGCCGGTATGGGTACACGCTTTCTGCCCGCTACTAAAAGCCAGCCCGAAAGAAATGCTGCCCATCGTCGACAAACCGTTGATTCAATATGCGGTAGAAGAAGCAGTAGAAGCAGGCTGTACCGAAATGGTGTTCATCACTGGCCGCAACAAACGCAGCATCGAAGACCATTTCGACAAAGCCTACGAGCTGGAAACCGAGTTGGAAATGCGTCAAAAAGACAAACTGCTGGAACACGTCAAAGACATCCTGCCTTCCAACATTACCTGTCTTTACATCCGCCAGGCCGAAGCTTTAGGCTTGGGACACGCCGTATTGTGCGCCCGCGCCGCAGTGGGTGACGAACCCTTCGCCGTCATTCTTGCCGACGACTTGATTGACGCGCCCAAAGGCGCGCTGAAGCAAATGGTTGATATCTACAATCAAAGCGGCAACAGCGTTTTAGGCGTGGAAACCGTCGATCCGTCGCAAACCGGCTCGTACGGTATTGTTGAAGTGGAAAAACTGAAAAAGCTTTCAAAGAATTACCAATATCGTCGAAAAACCGAAACCCGAAGAAGCGCCGTCCAACCTTGCTGTTGTCGGCCGCTACATCCTGACCCCGCGCATTTTTCAGCCTTCTGGAAAACCTGCCGCGCGGTGCGGGCAACGAAAATCCAACTGACCGACGGCATTGCCCGCCTGTTGGATCACGAGTTCGTCCTCGCCCATGCCTTCGATGGCAAACGCTACGACTGCGGCAGCAAACTGGGTTATCTCGAAGCCACCGTCGCCTACGGCTTGAAACATCCTGAAACCGGCGCGCAGTTCCGCGAACTGCTGAAACAATACATCCCCAATAAAGCAAATGACAAAGGTCGTCTGAAAATTTCAGACGACCTTTTTGTTCTACTGGACACACAGTTTTTCTGTGTATAGTGGATTAACTTTAAATCAGTACGGCGTTGCCTCGCCTTAGCCCAAAAGAGAACGATTCTCTGAGGTGCTGAAGCACCAAGTGAATCGGTTCCGTACTATCTGTACTGTCTGCGGCTTCGTCGCCTTGTCCTGATTTAAAGTTAATCCACTATAAAAACCAAAAGTGCAATGCTTAAAGCTTAAAAGCGGCCCCGTAAATCTTCCTGCGTATTGCAGCTGAAAAAACATGTTCCGAACCAAAAATGCACCGATCTCGCCCGTTGCTGATGCAGCCAGCCGCTCAAGGTTTTTCATCCCCGAATACAGATACGGGACGGTGCTTTGCAGGATTTGCGGACGGATATACATTACGTTGTAATGCGGCGTGACCGGTGTTTCCACATAAAACGCATTGCACAAAGGCGTGCGTTTGGAAACCGTTTCAAATTTCGCCACCAAATCAGGCGGCAGCGCAGGCATATTGCACGGCACCACCAGCAGCCAATCCGCCGCCGCAATCTGCAAATCATTGGCAGCCGTACACAAAGCCGCCAGCGGTCCCAAATGCTGCCATTGGCGCGAATCGGCAAAAATATGCGCACTACGGCGAGCATATTCCTCCAGATTCCGGTTGGCGCTGATGGCAATGTGTTCAACTTGCGGACGCAACGCTTCAATAACATGATCAATCAAAGGTTTGTCACGCCACAATACTAATCCTTTATCCGTCCCTCCCATTCGCTCTCCCTGCCCGCCGGCCAATATCAATGCGAAGGTTTTCATTTTGGTAGTCCTTTGTGAAGTCGCTGGTTTTGTGTGCCCATACTGTTAATCGGCTGATTCTTATGTTTTTAATTCATAGGTGTTATGTTCCTACCGATTCCCTGCGAAATCGGCACATCATCTCAGGTCGTCTGAAAAGACGGTTGCCCGCGATAAAAATTCATATAAAGTGAATTTTTATCATAACACGATTTTACATTAAAAGCGCATATCGCCTCATTCGCACCAAATTCCCCTTCGGACAGGTTGTTTCCCCGCCTAAAGGATGATATGTTTATAACATTTGGCAACAAAACGCCCTTCCTTTATTCCATGAGCTTACGAACCCTATTTTTCAGGCGGCCTGAGCCTGTCCTCACGATTAAAAACTGCTGACTGTCTTATGGGTTGGTTCGGCTTTATTGTCCGTCATCCTGACCCTGATTTTTATCGCTGAGGCTGGAAAACGCAGCCACCGTCATTGATGATGCCGCAAGCTTGAGAATGCAGGTTTACCGTTTGGCTTACATGGCGAAGCGAACGCACCCCGCAAGCGCAAATCGACAACCAATTGCGCGAATTTGAAGGAACACTCCTGCGCATCACCCAAAGCGATGCCATCTATCCCCTGATGCCTTCGGAAACACCGCCGGCCTATGGCCTGATCCAATCCATGCTCTTAATCGACTGGAAATCAAACATCCAACCCGCGCTGAAACGTTACCGCAGACCGACGCAGATCGAACTCTACCGCTTTGCCGGCAATATCGAATTGTTCTTACAGGCATTGGAAAACGCCAACGAAAAAACACCTTATGGCTGCGCCGTTTCCAAATGGCGATGATGCTGATGATTTTTGTCGCCGCAGGTTTTAATGATCGTATGGCACTACGCTTGGATTATCCGTCCGCTTGAAACCCTGCGCGACGGCGTGGAAACCATCAGCCAAGGCCGATTCGGCGTACAAATCGATACCGAACAGATTCAAGAGTTTGCCCAAGTCAGCAAAGGCTTCAATCAAATGAGCAGTCGTCTGAAAGTCCTCTATACCGATTTGGAAGGACAAGTCGCCAGACAAACCCAAGACCTCGCCCGTCAAAACCGTGACCTGACCCTGCTCTACCAAACCACGCGCGACCTGCACCAAACCCTAACCCCGCGCGAAGCGGCAGAAGAATTCCTCGCACGGACCCTGCCTGCCGTTTCCGCAAGTGCAGGCAGCATCCGCCTTTTTCAGACAACGACCGTAAAAAAACACAAACCTTATTGCCTCCATCGGACTGTCTGAAGCCGAAGACAGAGATTCGGATACCGAACAAACCCAACCTGAAGAAGAAACACCCCTATTCAAACATACCGTCGTTTTCCCCATCACCTATCAAGAAGAAGAACTCGGCATCCTGACCCTATATTTTTCAGACGACCCCACACTTAACGACAACGACAACGAACTCCTGCGTACATTATGCGGTCAATTAGGGTGTATCCATCGCCAGCAGCCGTCTCGAACAAGAGCGGCGCCTGCTTGCCGTACTCCAAGAGCGCAACCTGATTGCCCAAGGTTTGCACGACAGCATCGCCCAAGCATTGACCTTCCTCAATCTTCAAGTTCAAATGCTGGAAAGCGCGTTCCATGCCGACCAGAAAGAACAAGCCGAAGAAAAACATCCGCTTCATCAAAGACGGCGTGCAAGAATGTTACGAAGACGTGCGCGGAACTCCTGCTGAATTTCCGAACCAAAATCAGCAACAAAAGACTTCCCCGGAAGCCGTAACCACCCTGCTGTCCAGGTTTAAACGCCAAACCAAAATCAATGTAGAAACAGTATGGCAGGACGACGGCCGCACACTGAATGATGACGAACAGCTGCAAATCATCTTCATCCTGCAAGAAAGCCTGTCCAACATCCGCAAACACGCCAAAGCCCAACACGTCAAAATCAGCATGCTCAACCAACAAAACTTTACCCTGAGCATCGAAGACGACGGTATCGGCTTTAACCTGCAACACCTGCACAAACTCTCCGGCGAACATGTCGGACTCGGCATCATGCAAGAACGCGCCCGCCGCATCAATGCCACCCTAGACATCCAATCCCAGCCCGAACAAGGCACAACCGTTACCTTAACCTTACCGCAACACAAGAGAACGACCCATGACTATTAAAATCATCCTCATTGACGACCACACACTCTTCCGCAGCGGCATCAAAGCCCTGCTCTCCCGTCAAAGCGACTTCGAAGTCATCGGAGAAGCTGCCGACGGTTTGTCCGGCGTCAAAATGGCGGAACAGCTCAAACCCGACGTCGTCTTACTCGACCTTGACATGCCGGTCATGAACGGTCGCGAAGCACTGGCACAAATCTTGGGCGTCAACCCGAACCAAACCGTCATTATGCTGACCGTTTCCGAAGACAGCGACGACCTGACCGAATGTATGCGCATCGGCGCACGCGGCTTTTTGCTGAAAAACATCAACGCCGACTTCCTACTCGACAGCATCCGCAAAGCCGTCGACGGCGACAACGTCTTCTCTCCCGAAATGACCACCCGCCTCGTCCAATCCCTGATTTCCCCGTCCGCACCGCGCACCGACCAGGCACTCTCCACCCTCACCCCGCGCGAACTTGAAATCCTCGGCTACCTCGCCGCCGGACACAGCAACAAAGTCATCGCCCGCCATTTGGACTTGGCAGAATCCACCGTCAAAGTCCACGTCCAGAACCTGCTGCGCAAACTCAACCTCAGCAGCCGCGTCCAAGCCGCCGTTTACGCCGTCCAACACAAAGTCCCGCAGCCTGAAATCAACTAAACGGCTCAGGATATCGATGCCAAAGCGGTAAAAACAAAAAGGTCGTCTGAAAACGGGCGGAACGAATTTCGCTCCAACCTTTTTTCAGACGACCTTTTCCATCAAACAGGTGTAGAAATGAAGATATTGATTTATTCAGTTTTACTTCCCATCAGCTTGTTTGTCCTGCTCCATCTCATCGGCTTAATGCTCCCCCAAACACGCCGACTCAGCAAAAACAACCATATTCGATACACCGATAGACCGTGTCTACCAAACCATTACCGACAATCAACATTGGCAATACCGCTCTTCTTTGGACAATTTACAAATTATCAGCCAAGAAAAAGACAAAAGAAATTTGGCTAGAAACAACAGGCAAAAATAACCATCCGATTTATCACCTTAGAAAAAAACGCGAACCAGAATATTACGCCTTTAAAATGGAACACCAACTGTTTCATGGCACATGGACAGCCAAATTAGAAGCCATATCCGCCAACCGCACCCTCTTTACCGCTACCGAAAATATCCACTACAAAAACCCAATCATCCGCTCTCATAGCTTACGCATTGATGGATTTAGACACAGCAATGCAAAACCTATCAGGACGATTTGGGTAAAGAATTGAAACGAAGGCAAACTGCTTCCAACCCAGACTTTTTCAGACGACCAACTGCACTGATCGAAGACTATATCCCAAAACACCACCAACTATAAAAATAAAAAGCCGTCTAAAAATGACGGCTTTTTAGTATCCCATAACTGCCCCAATGTGTTATAAGTATATGTTTTATATAATTATAATGGTGCGGACGGAGAGACTCGAACTCTCACACCTCTCGGCGCCAGAACCTAAATCTGGTGCGTCTACCAATTTCGCCACGTCCGCGTGATTAAACTGGGGATTATACACAAAGTATCCTGCTCTGCAAACAATCTTTGGCTTGAAATTGCTTTTATTCCGACCGATATAATGGCAGGTCGGTTATCTGCCGGAACACACTAAATATCAAAGAGGAACATCATGCCTGTTTTTACTGATTCAGGATTTTTTTACAGACACAGGGGTTTGAAGCTGTCTTCAGACGACCTCCGTGTTGCTTATCTGACCGCGAAGACGGTAATGGATATGGGCAATGCTTCGATTGACCGCTCGGTTTTGTGGCGTGAAGAAGACGGTTGGAAGCTGGCAGACCATATTGAAGAAACACCGGAAAATGAAGTTTTTGCTCAAACAGGTTTTTCATGGCTCTGGATTCGGTATTCAGTCGCGCAAAAGCTGTCAAAAGCGCGGCGGTTTATATCCACATTCCGGGCGAACCGCATGCAAGGCTGGTTCGTATCTCTGCACAAGGCGAGCCTTTGGAGAACCTGTTGGCGGTGCATGAAGAAAACGGTACGGTTTACCTTGCCTGCCGTACGGCGCAAAGCGGTTGGATGAATATTGCCAACGATATAGCTTATTGGCTTTCGCTGGACGAAATCCAAGGCAGCCGGAACAAGGGCAGCGGAAGCCAGTTGTCCATCCCTGTGGCAACGCAAAAACGGCACGGTTTTAGGCGTGGTTCACGTTGAATTTGCCGATAAAGATCAAGCCGATGACGCAGCCCAAACAGATTGGTCGGCGCTGGCGTTGGCACTTGCCGAGCCGCTGAAAGCGATTGGCGAGGCATCGAGGACAAGGAAGAAGAGCATGAATAATACCTTGAAATTCGTCGCCTCTTGCCGCCTGCCGACCGAATGGGGCGACTTCACTATGCACGGTTTTGAAGAACTGAGTGGGCAAGAACACATCGCTTTTGACGATGGGCGATTTTTCAGACGACCTCCCTGTCCTGACCCGCATCCATTCTGAATGTTTGACCGGAGATGCCCTGTTCTCCAAAAAATGCGACTGCGGCCCGCAGCTTGAGGCGGCGATGAAGGCGGTTCAACAAGAAGGGCGCGGTGTCATCGTTTATTTGCGTCAAGAAGGGCGCGGCATCGGCTTAATCAACAAAATCCGTGCCTATAAACTTCAAGACGAGGGATGGATACGGTCGAAGCCAACCTCGCACTCGGACTGCCCGTTGACGCACGCGACTTTACGCTTGCCAAGCAAATCTACGACCATCTGAATATCCGCGCCGTCAAACTGTTGACCAACAATCCTGAAAAAAATTCAGACGTTGAAAAAAATGCAGGCATCAATGTTGTCGAACGTATTCCGCTCCATGTCGGCGAGAATGCGGAAAACGAACGATATCTGCACACCAAAGCCGATAAATTGGGGCATATGATTTTTTGATTGAGATAATACTAAACTTATTTATTATTTATATTCAAATAAATATATTTATCTTGAAACAAACGGCTTGCCCTGATAGAGGTTTTTTGGTTTAATCCCGAGTTCTCAGGTGATTAGCTCAGTTGGTAGAGCGTCTGCCTTACAAGCAGAATGTCGGCGGTTCGACTCCGTCATCACCCACCAAGTTTCCTTCATTGTTGTAAAACAATGATGCGCGGTGGTAGCTCAGTTGGTTAGAGTACCGGCCTGTCACGCCGGGGGTCGCGGGTTCGGTCCCGTCCGCCGCGCCAAATTTTTAAAAAGCACCGATTTGTCGGTGCTTTGTTTTTTAGTTGCTGCATTTTAAATATTGGGTACTCAATCTAAAAAGGTCGTCTGGAAACCGAATACAGTTTTCAGACGACCTTAATCTCAAAAAGCTTTATTTATGACCATATTCAGCAATATATTGTGCAATTGCAGCTTCAGGGTTAGCAGCGTTAATAAGTTGAGGTAATTCTACATAACCGTGTTTAACCAGATTTTTTTCACGCAAAGTATTACCGAACATGCCAAACGCAAGAAAAACACTGAAACCAAGAAGACTGTTGATTGCCCTCAACAATTCATTCTGACCAGCTAATAAACTTAACACAACAAACGTGACAAGAATTCTAATTCCCAAACCCCACATTTGTTTCACACAAGCCCACATAGCCCTAAAAAGAAAAATGCAGGCCAAGACCAGCCTTGTTTGACCGCCTCGTACTGGTTCATAGGATCTTTAAAAATCTTGTAAAGTCTCATTAAACACCTTGCCTTTATGCCTTAAAACGTTAGCGTCATGATTCTATCAGAATACATTAACAAGTTGAGTCATTACAAGATAAAAGGTCGTCTGAAAACCAAATGCAGTTTCAGACGACCTTTCATTTACTTACACAATCCCAACCTTATCACTCAGCCCAGTTTTTCTTCTTACTGGTCTTACCTATGACCGGATTGAAGCTGTTGGTCGGGTCGAGTTTGCGGTAGAACTGTTTGAGCGCGGGTTTCGCTTCGTATAAATGACCGACGTTGTGCTCGGCGGGATATTGCGCGCCGCGTTGGTCTAAGAGATGAAGCATTTCGTGTTCCAATGCCATGCAGTCGTTGCCTTTTTTGATGATGTAATCCTGATGGAAAACGTGGCACATGAAATGTCCGTAGTAGAGTTTGTGGATGATTTTTATTGTCGATTTCCGACGGCAGTTTTTCAAACCAGTCGCGGTCGTCGCGGCGCAGGGCGATGTCCAGCGCAACCAAGTCTTCCACTTCGTCGTCATGCACGGCGCGGTAGCGGATGGCGGCAGACGCGACGGCAAAACGGTGCAACATGGCGGCTAGGGTTTCTTCGGCGTTGCATTCGAAAAAAACGCGCCGCCGTGGTGTGCAAAAATACTCTTTCAAAAACGCGCGCGCTTCATCGACGCCTTTTCCGCCCATTTTCAGAATCAGATGGTGTTCGTATTTGTCGCGGTAATCGCGCATGGATTTGGGCAGGTGGTCAGGCAAGTATTTGCTGACGAACTGCATGACCTTGTCGGAAAAAAATGTTTGGGCAGAAAGCTGACTTTTTGCCGAAGCGGTCAACTTTGGCTTTTAAAATCAAATAATTTCGGCAGTTGGTGCGTACCGAATTTTTGATGACGTAGAACGTGTCTTTGCCGTACACGTCGGCAATATCAAAAAGCATGACGGTGGATGTATTCGCCGGAAACAGGCAGGCTTTCAAATTTGCCCAAGGCGGCGCGGCGGATGTCGGTCAATTCGTTAATATCGTTGGTGCCGATGTAGAACACCGCGGTTTTGCTTCTCTTGCGGGAAGGTGTCCAAGCGGACGGCGAAAACCATCAGCTTGCCTGCGCAGCCCGACGCCTCGTAATGGCGCGCTGGGTCGGCGTTAAAACGCGCGGCGGTCGGCTCGTCCACTTGGCGCACATGGTCGCAATAGGCGTGGTCGTGTCCTTTGCCTGCATCTTGCGTGATGTCTTTTTCTTTGATAGTGATGGCCTTGAAGATTAGTCAGGATTTCTTCGGGCGTGTCGCCCTAAATCTATGCCCAAATGGTTGACCAGCTCCAATTTGCCCTCTTCGTTGATTTGGGCGAACAGCGCCATTTCCGTGTAGGCCGGGCCGCGCTGCCAATGCGCCGCCGGAGTTGTTGCACACGCCGCCCAAGACGGACGCGCCGATGCAGGATGAACCGATGACCGAATGCGGTTCGCGCCCCAAAGGTTTCAGCAGCAATTCGAGTTGATTCAGGGTTGAACCGGGCAGGCAGACGACTTGTTCGTTGTTGTTGATGGTTTTGGATGATGTTCATCCGCATGGTGTTCACAATCACGATGTCGCGGTCGTAATCATTGCCGTCGGGGGTCGAGCCGCCTGTCAAACCGGTATTCGCCGCCTGTGTAATCACAATCACGTCCGCTTCGACGCAGGCCTGCAAAATTTTCCACATTTCCAGAATGGTTCCGGGGCGCACCACCGCCAACGCCCCTGCCCTCGCCGAAACGGTAGCCTTGGCGGTATTGTTCGGTTTTCGCGGGGTCGGTGATGATGTATTTTTTTCGCCGACGGTTTGAGTCAGGCTGCTGATTAATTGCGAGGCGTTCATGATGCGCTCCCTTAGGGGCTGGTTTTATTGGATTAAAATAGTGATTGTAGTAACGCGACACGGCAAAGTAAAGGTCGTCTGAATACGGTCCGGCAAGGAATACTGCAAACCATCCACATCATCCGTCCACACGCCCTACCCCTGAATTGGCCATTTTTCCCCGCTATACACAATTTTTTTGCCGAACGGTGTGAACAGCCTGTGAATAAGTTCTATTACCTTTTGATAATCAAACATACAATGCTTAAAAAAAATAGGCAGTTTGTCGGTTTAGTCACATACCGTGTTTGCCTTTTGTGTGTGCAGTCTGTGGAAAAAGTCAGCTAACTTATTCTATTCTCAACCAAAATATTCAATGATTAAAAATTAGGCAATACGGCGTATAATCCGATTGATCAAACACACCCACTCAAAAATCCCGATTTTTCAAAAAGGAAAAGGAATGCACACCCTTTCGGAACAAGTCCGCTTAAATGAGGCGCGCAAAAAGTTGGCAAAAAGCAGGCGTTGGGCGACGGGCTTGCTGCTTGCGGCGTGCGTGCTGTTTGCAGCCTCCGCCGTTTATGTGCGCCAATATCCTTGGTTGGGATTTGTCAAAGCGTTTGCCGAAGCGGCGATGGTGGGTGCGCTGGCGGACTGGTTTGCCGTAACCGCGCTTTTCAGACGACCTCTCGGGCTGCCGATTCCCCATACCGCGATTTTTGCCGCGTAATCAGGCGCGTATCGGCGATGAATTGGGGCGGTTTATCGAACATAATTTTTTGCAAGGCAAACCCATTGCCATGCGTATTTATCAAGCGCAGCCCAGCGATAAATTATTGAAATGGCTGAGACGGCGAAGACGTGAAATCGCACTGGCTGCCGTGGCTTTCCAAGCAGATTCCGACCCTGCTCGCCATCGCCAAACCGGAACAGACGGCGCGTTTCACGGCGATGCTGCTGGAAGAACGTTACAGCGGCGGACAAATCGGCAACGCACTTGCCGACGGTTTTGCGGCTGCTGAAAGCGCAAGGGATGCACGAAAAAAAGCGTTTGAAAGCCTGCTCCGTCAGATTCGGCGTTGGCTGAAAACGCCGGAAACCCGCGAAATGCTGGAGCAGAACCTGCGCGAATGGGCGGCAAAAATCGAAGGTGGCAATCCCGGAACTTGGGACAGGCTTAAAGCAGCGGTGAAATCAACCTTGGTGGAGAAAGTCGATGATTGGGCGGCAGAAAAAGCGTTGGCATGGATAGACGGCTATTTGGCAGCAGCGGACAAGCAGGACAACGCGCTGCGCCGACAATTCTTGGTGCAATACGACGAACTGACCGAACGCCTGAGCGCATCGCGCCTGTGGCACCGCCGTCTGGACAAATTCAAAAAACAGCTCGCGCAATCGCCCGCACTGCAACGTCAAATCATGACCTTATGGCGCGGCATTTTGGACTGGGCGCGGGAAGATGTGGAAAAAAACAAGACTCTTTAGTGCCAAGCGCAACTGGAAAAAGCTGCTGCATCATATGCGTTCGCAAGCTCAGGCATACCCGCAATTTATGCGGCGGGCGGATGTGCGGATTTCGCTTTTTGGTTCGGGATTTTTGTGATGCGTTATAAAGATAAGGCCGCTTTGTTCGTCGCGGACAAAGTCAAAGGCTGGGACAGCCGCCTGATGGTGGAAAAACTGGAATTGAGCGTGGGCAGGATTTTGCAATATATCCGTATCAACGGCACGCTCGTCGGCGGACTGGTCGGACTGGTGATTTATACGGTATCGCTGTGGCTGGCGGGATAGTATAGTGGATTAACTTTAAACCAGTACGGCGTTGCCTCGCCTTAGCTCAAAGAGAACGATTCTCTAAGGTGCTGAAGCACCAGTGAATCGGTTCCGTACTATCTGTACTGTCTGCGGCTTCGTCGCCTTGTCCTGATTTAAAAGTTAATCCACTATATGAAAAGGGGTCGTCTGAAAAAGTTCAACGGCGCAAAAAGCAATCGGCATTTTATCCCTACTTCGTCCGTTTGTGTCGATTGAAGCTGCCGTTTTCAGACGACCCCTTGCTTTTTACGACTGTAAAATATCAATAACGCCATTTGCCTAATTTGATAAAATTACGGACCGAATTTGTGCCTGCCTGCTAAGGATGGTCTGTAAAACAGGTCGTCTGAAAAGTTTCTCAGCCGTTTTGACGGCTTGAATGTGAATTTCGCGGGCAGATATGGACGGCAGCTTCAAGCCCATTACGCCGTTCAGACGACCCCTATTTAAGATTGATATGTATAAGTTCCTTCCTATTGTCCACGTTTTGTCCAGACTGGGGCTGCTGTTTTCAATGTTGCTCGCAGTACCGACGCTGATGTCGTATTTTTTCTGGACAACGCGTTTCCGGCGTTTGCCTACACGGCTTTGGCGACGACGCTGACCTCTTGCGCGGTTTGGCTGCTGACCTTCCATTTCCGCCGCGAGCTGCGCCCGCGCGACGGGTTTACGTTGGTTTTGATGTTGTGGCTGGCATTTTGCGCTGGTGGCGGCGATGCCGATCTATATTCACATTCCGGGCATCAGTTTTACCGATGCGTTTTTTTGAGGCAATGTCCGGACTGACAACGACCGGCGCGACGGTCATGACGAGTTTGGACACGCTGGCCCCGTCGATAAATTTTTGGCGGCATATGCTCAACTGGCTGGGCGGCATGGGTATCATCGTGCTGGCGGTAGCGATTTTGCCGATGTTGGGCGTGGGCGGAACGCAGCTCTTCAAGGCTGAAATTCCGGGGATGGACAAGGAAAGCAAGATGGCGCCGCGCATTTCGCAGGTGGCAAAGAAACTTTGGTTCTTCTACACGATGACGACGGCGGCGGCTTTTTCTGACGCTGCATTTTGCGGGGATGAGCTGGTTTGACGCGCTTTGCCGCAATGTCGGCGGTGTCGCTGGGCGGTTTTCGACACACGATGCCAGCATCGCTTATTTTGATTCGCTGACCGTCGAATGGGCGATTATGTTTTTCACGCTGTGGGGCGGTGTGAATTTTGCCACGCATTTCACGGCGCTGACACGGCGTTCGCTCAAATCCTATTGGCAGGACGAGGAATGCCGCGTACTGCTGGTGCTGCTGGCGGGCAGTATTTTGATGTCGGCGGTGTATCTGTGGCAGAAGGATTTTTATGCAACCTTTGGGGATTCGCTGCGTTTTGTCAGCTTCAACTTTGTCTCCATCGGGCTGGCAAGCGGTTTTTCCAACACGGTTTCGCGCAATGGCCGCTGATCGTGTCGCTGTGGATGTTTTTCCTGTCCAACCTGTTGGCAAGCTCCGGCTCTATGGGCGGCGGCATTAAAAACGTGCGGGCGTTGGTCTTGTTCAAATTCAGCCTGCGCGAGATGATGATTCTGCTGCACCCGAAAGCGGTGCGCACGGTCAAGGTCAACGGACGCATGATTCCCGACCGCATGGCACTGACGGTGATGGCGTTTATTTCGATTTATTTCACGACGACGATTGTGTTCAGCTTTTTGCTGATGGCAAGCGGGATGGAATTTATCTCCGCCTTCACCGCCGTCATCGCGTGTATTACCAATGCGGGAGGCGGGCTTGGGCGAGGTCGGACCGGCGGGCAGCTATGCGGTATTGAGCGATGTGCAGAAATGGCTGTGTTCGGCCGTCATGCTGCTGGGCCGCTTGGAAATTTTTACGGTGTTGATTTTGCTGACACCGGCTTATTGGGAAAATAAAGACGGGTCGTCTGAAAACGGATTTCGGGTTTTCAGACGACCTTTTTCATATATCAGGTTTGCCATGCGTGCAAAGCGGCAAGCCTTGAAAAGGAGCGGCTCTGCGTTAAACTGCAAAGAGCAAAACAAGCAACGCAAAGGAAATACGATGGATATCCTTACCCGCCTTCAAAACTTGCCGCCGAGCAAGTTTCATTACAGACTTTTTGGTGCTGGTCGGTATCGGCTGGCTGTTTGACGCGATGGATACCGGGCTGGTGTCGTTCATCCTGCCCGAGCTGGGCAAAGACTGGTCGCTTGCGCCTGCGCAATTGGGCTGGATAGTCAGCATCTCTTTTATCGGCATGGCACTGGGCGCGGTCATCAGCGGCTGGTTTGCCGATCGCTTCGGCAGGAAAACCGTATTTGCCGGGACGATGGCGGTGTACAGCGTGGCGACGGGTTTATGCGCGTTTGCACCCAACCTGTCCGCACTTTTATTTTTCCGCTTCTTCGTCGGTGTAGGGACTGGGCGGACAGCTTCCCGTCGCGGTGTCCTTGGTCAGCGAATACGCCCCGCCGAAAGTACGCGGACGCTTTATCGTGTTGCTGGAAAGTTTTTGGGGGCTGGGCTGGCTTGCCGCAGCACTCGCTTCCTATTTCTTTATCCCAAAATTCGGCTGGCACAGCGCGTTTTTAATCGGCGCACTGCCGATTGTGTATATCCCGCTGGTGTTGAAATTCATGCCCGAATCCGTACCCTACCTGCTCTCGCAAGGCAAAACGGACGAAGCGCACCGGCTGGTCAGCCGCTTGGAAGAAGAAGCGGGGATGACGCCCGCCGCAACAGCCATCGCACCGCCGCAACAGGAAAAAAACAGCGCATCCGTTTTACGCAACTGTGGCAACAGCCTTTCGCACGACGCACGCTGATGCTGTGGCTGGTCTGGTTCGGCATCGTCTTTTCCTATTACGGCATTTTTACTTGACTGCCGAAACTCTTGGTCGAACAGAGGCAATACGGTGGTCAAAACCTTTGAATATGTGCTGGTGATGATAGTCGCGCAACTGCCCGGCTACATCGCGGCGGCGGCGATGGTGGAAAAATCGGGCGCAAAGCGACTTTGGCGGGTTTTCTCGCCGCCTGCGCCGTCTGCGCGTGGTTTTTTTCGGACAAAGCAGCAGCGCCACCGAAGTGATGGCATGGGGCAGCCTAATGTCGTTCTTCAACCTCGGCGCATGGGGCGTTTTATACACCCTACACGCCCGAACTCTACCCCCTCCGCTTCCGTGCCTTCGCCTCCGGCTGGGCGGGCGCAATCGGGCGCATCGGCGGCATCCTCGCGCCTATGGTGGTCGCCAAAATGGTCGGCGGCAGCGGCGGATTCGGCAATATATTCATGATGTTTGCCGGCGTGATGATGCTGATTGTATTGGTGATTTTGGCATTGGGCGAAGAAACGAAAGGCAGGGACGCTGGAAGACATCAGCTCTTAAACAACCGTATCGACAGCCCAAAATCAGCAAGGTCGTCTGAAAACGGGATATTTGGTTTTCAGAATGGCTTTTATAGTGGATAAAATTTAAATCAGGACAAGGCTACGAAGCCACAGACAGTACAGATAGTACAGCAGGGCGAGGGCAACGCCGTACTGGTTTAAAGTTAATCCACTATATGTAAAAATTTCAGTCAATTCAAACACCGCATAACTACTGCACTTTGGATTTTCAGGAAACAAGCTGCTTAGTATTAGCATTTTTCCATCATTTCAAGAAAAGACAACTCCATGAAACCCTTGTTTATCTGTGTATTACGCTACTGTATTGCCAAACAACTGCTGCCGAAATCATGTTTTTCCTGTCATGCAGGCAAAGACCATTACGAACTGAACCGCAACGGCAGCCGTCTGATACTTTCCGGCAACGGACAAATATTGTCGGACACTGCAGCCACCTCGGCATTACAAAGTTACACAGGCACTCATTCCATCAGCTTATTGGTGCAAAACAACGACAGCACCGATAATATGTATCAAATCACGGATTACAAAAAAATACCTCTTCACAATCTGCAACCATCGTACATTTCCTATCTAACCGACAGCCATGAAAAGAAAAATCAAAAACTATTTCATGTAATCGGATTGTCCGCAGCCTTTACCGTGCCGATTTATCGGACATTCCTCGCGACAATTACACAGAATTTTGGGATTTTTACAAAGATTCTGACAACAACGAACAAAAAAATAAGCTGATGCAGGTCAGATTTTCAAATTCGACATTTCAAACATTACAACAATGGATGTAATGCCGCGAACGTTAACGATTTTTGTCGAATATGGGCGGGTGCAATCAGACGCGCGGGCAGCAGCATCGGATTTTGCAATATATTCATGATGTTCACGCTGGTTATGCTGCTGATTGTCGCCGTCGTGTTGATATTGGGCGAAGAAACGAAAGGCAGGACGCTGGAAGACATCAACGGATAAGCGCCGTTCTTCAAATCATCCCGCCAAATATAGTGGATTAAATTTAAATCAGGACAAGGCGACGAAGCCACAGACAGTACAGATAGTACGGAACCGATTCACTTGGTGCTTCAGCACCTTAGAGAATCGTTCTCTTTGAGCTAAAGGCGAGGTAACGCCGTCCTGGTTTAAAGTTAATCCACTATAAAAGGTCGTCTGAAAGTGTCACTTCACCAAAGTCAAACAACACTTTCAGACGACCTATTTCATTGAAATCCGGTTACGCGCCCTACTCTGCCCAAATCACTGTTTCCGACGCATCGCGGCGCGGTTTCGGGGTGATGTCGCGCACACGGTAGCCGAAAGTTGCGGCGACGGATAAGCCGTAATGTTCGGGATCGAGCAATCCGGCTTCGGCAAGGATTTTTCCACTGCGGCATACTCCATGCCTTCGATGGCGCAAGAATCGATGCCGAGCATCGCCGCGCCCGGTAAGCATATTGCCCAGCGCGATGTAAGTTTGCTTGCTTGCCCAGTCAAACAGGGCGCGTTCGTCATCGGCGATGGGCATATCGTGGGTTTGGAAACGGCGGTAGCGTTCAAATGCGCCCGCCCGTTCTTCGGCGGTCAGACCGCGTCTGTCCATCAATTCTTCAAAAAGCAGGGCTGTCGTAGCGGGCGTGTTTTTCGAGCCAACAGGAAAACGACGTGGCTGGCATCCGAAATGGAAGCCTGCATCCCCCAGGCGAAGGGTTTGATTTTTTTCGCGCAAAGCTGCGTTCTGTACGACCACAAACTGCCACGGCTCGCAGCCGACGGAGCTGGGCGAAAAGCCGTCCGAAGTCAGGACGGCGGCAAAATCTTCGGCACTGATTTTTGCGCGCGGGGTCGTAGTAGCGGACGGAAACACGGCGTTTGAAAATTTCGAGGGCTTGTTCGCGGGTCAGTATCATGATGATTCCTTTGATTGAGTATGGAAAGGGCTTCCTTTCGGACAATCAGAATGGTCAAACGTTCGCAAAGATTGCAACACCAGCGGCAGCGAAACCGTTTGACGGTTGTGTGCAGAAAGGTAGGCGGCGTTAATCAGCTCCAGCGATTTCAAGCCTTCGCGTCCATCGACAATAGGCTCGGCTTTGCCGCGCAATACATCGACAACATTTTGATAATACAGCGGATGCCCGAAACCGTACACCGATGTGGTTTCGTAATTGGCGGTTTTTGACCTGTTCGTCGTAATCGCGTCCGTCGGCAAAATTCCATTCCTGAATTTCGTTCACCGCCATGCCGCCGATGCGTACCGTGCCGGTTTCGCCCAAAATGGTAATCGAGCCTTCGAGGTTTTTCGGGTAGGTGCGCATGGTTACCGCCATCGAACCGAGCGTGCCGTCGCGCCAACGGAGGTTCATCACGCCCGTGTCTTCGGCTTCAATTTTTCGGTGGGTCGCAATCATCGCCTGCACTTCCGCCACCGGGCCGATGAGCCATTCCATCAAATCGACGTAGTGGCTTGCCTGATTCATGAATGCGCCGCCGTCCATCTTCCAAGTGCCGCGCCAACCGCCTCCTTGGTCGTAATACGACTGCGGGCGCGTCCAAAAACATTCAAATGCACCATATAGATTTTGCCGAAGCGTTGTTCTGCGACCGCGCGTTTGAGTAGTTGCAGCGTGGCGTTGAGGCGGTTTTTGTTTCACGACAAACAAGCGTTTGCCCGCTTTGTCGGCAGCTTCGACCATGCGCTCGCCGTCGGTAAAACAGGTAGCCATCGGTTTTTCGGTGACAACGTGAAAACCCGCTTCCAACGCCTCAACCGCCTGTTCGGGATGCAAACCGGACGGCGTGGTGATGACGATTACGTCGGCATCGGTTTCCGCCAACATTTCCGTATAGCGGGCATAGCCTTTCGCCCCGGTGCGTTTTGACCGCCACTTCAAGCGCGGCAGGATCGATGTCGCACACGGCAACGAGTTCGCAATCTTCTTGCAATACTTCAAACGAACCGAAAATGGTTGTTGGAAATACGGCCGCAGCCAACTAAGGCGAATTTGATTTTGCGGTTTTGAATGGCTTCAGACATTTTCAGACGACGTATATAGTTATAAAAAAACGGAAAAAAAGATTATAGATAAATCAGCCCTCAACCGATACCTAAAATCATGAAAAAAATTTGACGTAGCGGCAGGATATGGGTGCGCTTTCCGCCGTCGGTCCTTTCCTTTCAAACTCAGGCCGATATGAAGTTAATTTACAACAAATGCGTATCGTGGTTTATAATCCTACTCTACGAAACAGGGTGCTGCCTGATGTCTCTGGCGGCTGAGAAATACCCTTTACACCCGATCGGGATAATACCTGCGTGGGGAGTTTTCACGGATTCTGTCTTTCAGACGACCTTTTTGATATTGAGGTCGTCTGAAAAAGCAAAAACGCTCCTGTTTCTTCTTTTTCAAACGAGAAAACAGGAGCATTTTTATGACTACGCCAAAGAAAAACCGCCAAAACTTCCGGCAACGAAGCACGCGAGCTTGCCGACTTGAGCGAAGACATCGGCATCCGCTTCAAATATCCGAACTCGGAGCGCGTGTATCTGCAAGGCAGCCGCGGCGACATCCGCGTGCCTTTGCGTGAAATCCGTCAAGACGACACCTACACGGCGCAAGGCACGGAAGCCAACCCGCCGATTCCCGTCTATGACACCAGCGGCGTGTACGGCGATCCGGCGGCACACATCGACCTGAAACAAGGTCTGCCGAACGTCCGCACCGCATGGCTGGACGAACGCGGCGATACCGAAATCCTGCCCAAGCTCTCCAGCGAATACGGCATCGAACGCGCACACGACCCGCAAACCGCCCATCTGCGTTTCAACCAAATCACTCGCCCGCGCCGCGCGAAAATCGGCAGCAACGTAACCCAGCTCCATTACGCCCGCCAAGGCATCATCACGCCCGAAATGGAGTTTGCCGCCATACGCGAACGCATGAAGCTGGACGAACTTTTCAGACAGCCCGAATACGCCAAGCTCTTGAAACAGCACGCAGGGCAAAGTTTCGGCGCGAACATCCCGACCCATCCCGACCAAATCACCCCCTGAATTCGTGCGCCGAGAAATTGCCGCCGGACGCGCAATCATCCCCGCCAACATCAACCACCCCGAACTCGAACCGATGATTATCGGCCGCAACTTCCGCGTCAAAATCAACGGCAACTTGGGCAATTCCGCCGTAACCTCCAGCCTGACCGAAGAAGTCGAAAAATGGTGTGGTCGCTGCGTTGGGGCGCAGACACGATTATGGATTTGTCCACAGGCGCGCACATCCACGAAACGCGCGAATGGATTATCCGCAACGCGCCCGTTCCCATCGGTACCGTGCCCTATTTACCAGGCTTTGGAAAAAACCGGCGGCATTGCCGAAGATTTGACTTGGGATTTGTTCCGCGACACCTTAATCGAGCAGGCGGAACAAGGCGTGGACTATTTCACCATACACGCGGGCGTGTTGCTGCGTTATGTGCCGATGACCGCCAACCGCCTCACCGGCATCGTATCGCGCGGCGGCTCCATCATGGCGAAATGGTGCCTCGCCCACCATCAGGAAAACTTCCTCTACACGCATTTCGACGAAATCTGCGAAATCATGAAAGCCTACGACGTGTCGTTCAGCCTCGGCGACGGCCTGCGCCCCGGCTGCATTGCCGATGCCAACGACGAAGCGCAGTTCGCCGAATTGCACACCTTGGGCGAATTGACCGACAAAGCATGGAAACACGACGTACAAGTCATGATCGAAGGCCCCGGCCATGTGCCGCTGCAACGCGTCAAAGAAAACATGACCGAAGAGCTGCAACACTGCTTTGAAGCGCCTTTCTACACACTCGGTCCCGCTCGTTACCGACATCGCCCCGGCTACGACCACATCACATCGGGCATAGGCGCGACCAACATCGGCTGGTACGGCACAGCCATGCTCTGCTACGTTACCCCGAAAGAGCATCTCGGCCTGCCCGACAAAGAAGACGTGCGCACCGGCATCATCACCTACAAACTCGCCGCCCACGCCGCCGACCTCGCCAAAGGCTGGCCGGGTGCGCAGTTGCGCGACAACGCCCCTGAGCAAGGCGCGTTTCGAGTTCCGCTGGCGCGACCAATTCCCGCTCAGCCTCGACCCCGAACGCGCCGAGAGCTTCCACGACGAAACCCCTGCCCGCCGAAGGCGCGAAAATCGCCCACTTCTGCTCGATGTGCGGCCCCAAATTCTGCTCGATGAAAAATCACGCAGGAAGTGCGCGACTACGCCGATAAGCAAAAAGCCCAGCGGCAGGGCATGGAAGAAAAAGCGGTTGAGTTTGTGAAGAAAGGGGCTGAGATTTACAGTTGATAAAAAAGGTCGTCTGAAAAGTTTTCAGACGACCTTTTTCTATTTTCCTGAACTCTTCCCTGACGATGTCCAGCCAAGCCCTGAGCGCGGGGTGGGGCGCTGGTGTTTTTCCACGCCATCGTCAGTTGCCAGCGGATTTCGGGTTTGGTCAGCGGGACGGCGGCGAAGGTGTCGGGGTTGATTTTGCGGGCATAGTATTCGGGCAGAAGGGCGATGCCCATATGGTGCGCCACCATGTCGGCGAGCAGGTCCCATTGTCCGGTGCGGCAGACGACGTTGGGGGGTGAAGCCTTGGCTGCGGCAGGCGGTTTTGGATGGTTTCGTTGAGGGGAAAATCCTGAGCCGAACAGGATAAACGGTTCGTGTTGCAGGCTTTTGAGGCTGAGGGCGGCATGGCGGGCTTGGGCGCGCGGCATAAGGACGACGAGCGGGTAGTCGCACAGGGGGATGCTGTCGAAGTCTTCGTGGACGGGGGCGAGCAGTTGTCCGCGTCGAGTTCTTTGTTGCGTAGGGATTGTTCGATGGCGAGCGAACCTTGTTCGAGGAAGGTCAGTTCGATGCCGGGCCATTGGCGGCGGAAGCGGAACAGGGCGTTGCTAAGGAGGTCGCTGCCGAGCAATGCCAAACCCAGCCGCAGCGTGCCGCTTTTTGATGTGGCGGTAGCCGTCGATGCGGGCGAGCAGCAGGTCGCGTTCGTGCAGGAGGTTCAGCGCGTGGCGGTACACTTCTTCGCCGATGGGAGTGGTGGCGACTTGGCGTTTTTGCGGCCGTTTTTCTTTAACCAGCAGCGGCACGCCCAGCTCTTCTTCCAATGCCTGTATGGTTTTGCTGACGGTGGGCTGGGTCAGGTTGAGTGCGGATGCGGTTGCGGAAAAACTTTGCAGGCGCACGAGTTCGGCGAAGCAGTGCAGGCTTTTGAAGTCCATTATTCCTCTTTGGCATGATTTTAGTGCGGATAATTCATATTATGCGCAAAGCGCGTCCTTATAATCAAGCCTTCGTTTTTGGATTACGGATGGATAAAACTTATGGATACGCTGACGCGATTTTTTTCAGACGACCTTGCAGCTTGCCGTAGTCGGCTTGGTGTGGCTGGTGTCTGATTTGATGGTGCGCTTTGCCCATCTGCCTGTTTCTTCGGGCGTATTGGGGCTGTTTTTGATGCTTGCGCTGTTGGGTTTGGGCGTGATTAAAACCGGCATGGTCGAGCGCGGCGCGAAATGGGTGTTGGGCGAGTTGGTGTTTTTCTTTATCCCGATTATGGTATCCGTATTGCAATACCGTGATTTTGCTTCTTTCCGAAGGTTGGCGGCTGGTGCTGACGATTGCGGTCGGCACTGCGCTGGTGATGATCAGCACGGCGCTGACGCTGAATTTCTGCTACCGCTGGAAACGCCGCCTGTATAAAAAAACTGCACGCCTGATAGGGAACAAAAATGGATTACACCGCGCTTGCCTGCTTCGCTTGGACCTGCTTTCGCCTATTTTGTGGCGAAAAATCTACCGTAAAAACCGCTGATGATTTTTCTCGCCCGTCGTGACCGTCTCGGTCAGCACCATCGTCCTGATGCTGCTTTTTGGGCATTTCCTACGACACTTACCACAAATACACGCAGGGCATCGTTTTCCTGCTCACGCCGGTAACGGTCGCCTTCGCTATCCCGATTTACGAAAACCGCGAGGTCATCCGCCGCCAGCTTCCCATCCTGTCGATAGCGATTTTGGTCGGCATGTTCGTCGGCGTGGCCAGCGCGTTTTTGATGGGCAATATGTTCCACTTCGACAGCGAAGTCACCAACAGCCTGATGGCGCGCTCGATTTCCACGCCGTTTGCCGTCGTGTTGGCAAGTGAAATCCACGGCTCGGCGTCGCTGGTATCGCTGTTTACCATCATCACCGGCTTCGTCGGCATGATATTCGGCGATTTGTTTTTAGCGTTCACCCGCATCCGCTTCCACACCGCCAACGGTGTCGCACTGGGCAACGCCGCCCACGGCTTCGGCACTTCCCGCGCCGGACAACGCCACGAAACCGAAGGCGTGATGGCGAGCCTGACCATGATTTTGGCGGGGCTGTTTATGGTCATCATCGGGCCGAGCATGGTGCATTTTGGTGGTTTTGGCTGATGGGCTGAACGGCAGTTTTATAGTGGATTAACTTTAAACCAGTACGGCGTTGCCTCGCCTTGCCGTACTATCTGTACTGTCTGCGGCTTCGTCGCCTTGTCCTGATTTAAATTTAATCCACTATACAAAGGTATTGGCAACGTCGTCTGAAAAGCCGTTTGCAGGTTTTCAGACGACCTTTTTCTGAGTTTGCCGCGGATATAAACATTGACAATGACAAAATATTAATACTATGCTGAAAGCCTTATTCACTAGCGGATATTTCATGCAAACAACACATCCGAACCCATCCCTCCGTCTCAATATCATCGGCACAGGCAAAGGACTGCCTTCTCGGTTGGTCCCTTCCACCGAAATCGATGCCCTGCTCGGCATCAAAGAAGGTCGTACTGAAAAACTCAGTGGCTTGACGCAACGCTACTTTCTGGCGGAAGGCGAATCTGCCGATGCCATGCAGCTTAAAGCCGCACAAAATGCGTTGATGGCGGCAGGCATCACGATTGACGATGTGGACTGCATCATCAACGCTTCGGGTATCGACCGTCAATGCATTCCCTTCAACGCCGCGCACACATTGCGTCTGCTGAATCCCATCCGCCCGATTGCCGCATTCGACGTCAACATGACCTGTTTGTCGTTTTTGCGCAGCTTGGATTTGGCGGATTCGCTGTTACACAAATATCCCACCATTTTATTGATCAGTTGCGACGTCGCCTCCGTCGGTTTGGATTGGAACGATTTTCACAGTTCGACCATTTTCGGCGATGGCGCGGCGGCGGCTGTTATTAGGTCGTCTGAACGCGGCGGCGTGTTGGCAAGCAAATTCGAGGTGCATCCCGAAGGCTATGAATTCTGCACTATCCCTGCTGGCGGCTATGAAAACCATCCGTCCAAACATCCCGAAAGCTATGTCTCCCAAGCCTATTTCCACATGAACGGCAAAAAGCTCTACAAGCTTGCCGCCGAAGCCATACCCGGCTTCTTGGACGAGGTTTTGGCGCAGGCAGATTTGACGTTGGCAGACATAGACTGGATCGTTCCGCATCAGGCAAGCCGTGGCGCTTTGCAACACATCATCAGTCGTCTGAAACTTGATCCTACCAAAATCGTCGATATTTTCAACACCCACGGTAACCAAATCTCCGCATCCATCCCTTCCGCATTGCACCACCTGCTGACCGACTTCCCCGTCCGCTCGGGCGATAAAGTTTTGCTGTTCGGCACATCCGCAGGCGTCGGCTTAGGCGCACTGGTTTGGGAAAAACCATGAAAAAAGCCATCGTCACCGGCGCTACCGGCGGACTTGGGCGCAACCTCGTGCAGACGCTGCTTTCCCAAGGCTGGCAAGTAGCCGCCTGCGGGCGTAATGCCGAAATCGGTAAAATGCTGAAGACAGAATTTCACGCCTTCGATTTGTCCGACCGCAATCAGACACTAAAGGCGTTTTCCGAAGCCGATATCGTGTTCCATTGCGCTGCACTGTCTTCGCCGTGGGGGCGATACGAAGATTTCTACCGCGCCAACGTGACCGCCACGCAAAACGTCTTGACCGCGGTACGGCACCACCACATCGGCAAGCTGATACACGTTTCCACGCCCAGCATCTATTTCGATTACCTCGACCAGCATAAAGTCCCCGAAACCTTCGTCAGTCGACACTTTGTCAACGACTACGCCTACACCAAATTCCTTGCCGAACAAGAAGTCGCCGCCACTACCGACATCTCTAGTGTCATCATCCGTCCGCGTGGCATTTTCGGCGAATACGATACCGCCGTCCTGCCGCGCCTGCTCAAAATTTCCGAAAAAGGCTTTCTGCCACTGATTCGGCGCAGCGGACGCGAAGCAGGCGGCGCATTAGTGGACGTTACCTACGTCGACAATGTCGTCCACGCGCTGATGCTGGCAGCCAAAGCCGATGTCCCACGCGCCATGCCGTTCAACATCACTAACGGCGAGCCTCAAACCATCGCCACACTCTACCGGCAAATCATCGACATCCTGCATCTTGGATGTCGTCTGAAACCCGTCTCCTACCGCCTGATCGACAGCGTTGCCCGCATCTTGGAAACACAGGCGCGGCTGACCCGTTCCTTTCGCGAACCCCTCGTTACCCGTTACAGCATAGGCACAATTTCCTTCGACCAAACTCTAGACATCAGCCGCGCCCGTTCGCTGCTCGGCTACGAACCCCAAATCAGCGTTGTCGACGGACTGCGGCAATACGCCCGCTCCTTGAAAGGCTGAATCCATGGACATCCGTTTCTACCACACCGGCTACTGCACCCATCCCGAATGTATGGTCGAACGGGGCGGCAGCCTACGCAAAGCTGCCTTTCCCGCGATGACCGCCCACATCACCCACCAAGGCGGCAACCTGCTTTTCGACACCGGCTACGCACCCCGCTTTTTCCAAGCCTGCCGCCGATTTCCCGAGAAGTTTTACGCACTGACCACACCCGTCACCCTCAGCCAACCGACCATACGCGAACGTTTGGGTGATGCCGCGCACGACATCAACCAAATCTTTCTGTCCCACCTGCACGCTGACCATATTGCCGGACTCAAAGACTTCCCCGACACAGAAATCATTCTCTCCCGCGCCGCCTATGACTTTGTTTACCGCACTGACAAGCCCGAAAGCCTGACCAACCGCATCATCGAAGTCAAACAAGGCTTCCTGCGCGAGCTGTTGCCCCAAGACCTGCCGCAGCGCGCCCGCTTTATCGAAGATCTGCCCGAAGTCCGCCTTGACGAAGCGTTTTACCCGTTTGAACAAGGCTACCGCATCAGTGCCGACCTGATTGCCGTCGCCCTGCCCGGCCATGCCGCCGGACAATACGGACTGATAGCCGGAGAATTTTTCCTGATTGCCGACGCCGTTTGGCGGTTTGCGACCATCAGCCACAACCGCCGTCCCAACCCGCTAACCGGTCTGATCGCACAAAACCGCACCGCCGTCCAAGCCACCATAGACCGCCTGCAACACCTCCACCGCCGCAACCGCGAAATCATCCTCGTTCCCAGCCATTGCGAACCCACCTTGCGCCGTTTGGGCATGGAAGGCTTGGATTAAAACAGGTCGTCTGAAAACCCGACGAGCAAAGCCCCTCAACCGCCCCAAAGAACACACCATGAAACCTTCGAAATGGCAAATCCTCAAATCCTTTTTCCACACCCGAAACTACACGGAACGCGCCGCCCTTGAAGCTCACCAGCAAAAACAGCTCGACCGCCTTTTGAATAACCACAACAGCCGCTTCTACCCCCACAGCGCCAAGCTGCAAGACTATCCCGTTATCAACAAACGCATCTTCATGCAGCATTTCGCCGACATCAACGCCTACGGCATCAGCGAAAAAGACGCCCTCTCCGTCGCCCTCAAAGCCGAAGAAAGCCGCGACTTCAGCCCCGTTTTTCAGACGACCTCGGGCAAAGAAATCACCGTCGGGCTTTCCTCCGGTACCAGTGGCAACAGGGGCATTTTCCTCGTTTCCCCCGAAGAGTCCGCCCTGTGGGCAGGCTATATGCTCAAACGCATGCTGCCACGCCCTTACCTCGCACACCACAGCATCGCCTTCTTCCTGCGCGCCAACAGCAATCTCTACACCGCCGTCAAAAGCCCGCTGATACGCTTCGAGTTTTACGACCTGCTCGAAGCCTTGGACGCGCACATCCCAAGGCTCAACGCGCAAAAGCCCACCATCCTCATCGCCCCCGCCCAAGTATTGCAACAGCTTGCCCAGCATCCCGACCTCGCCATACACCCTAAAAAGATCATCTCCGTTGCCGAAGTCTTAGAGCCGCAAGTCAAAACCCGCATCGAACAACGCTTCGGCACGCCAGTTCACCAAATCTACCAATGCACCGAAGGCTTCCTCGCCCACACCTGCGCCCACGGCAACCTGCATCTGAACGAAGACATGGTCTATATCGAAAAAGACTGGATAGACCGCGAAAGCGGCCGCTTCGCCCCCGTCATTACCGACTTCAACCGCAAAAGCCAACCCATCATCCGCTACCGCCTCGATGACGTTTTGATTGCCAACGACGCACCCTGTCCCTGCGGCAGCGCATTCGCCCGCATCAGCACCATCGAAGGACGCTGCGACGACATCCTCGACGCACGCACGACAGGCGACGAACCTTACGCCCTCTACGCCGACTTCATCCGCCGCGCCATGATTTCCGACGACCTCATCCAAGAATACCGCGTTGAACAACACGGCAAAGCCCTGCACATTTTCCTCACACCCGACACAGAGCAAACCCGCGCTGCCGCCACACGTAACCTAGACCGCCTGTGGCAAACGCTGCAACTTCGCCCCTTTGATTACGCTTTCCAACCGGAACAAACCCGTCCCCTGCACCAAAAACGTCGGCGCGTGACGAAAATTTCCTCGTATGGCGATAATCCATAATCGTTTAAAATCCCTACCTTTCAAAGTAAAGATAAAAAAGGTCGTCTGAAAAAATTTCAGACGACCCTTCCAGTAAAAAGAAAAACGCCATATCCAACCTTACCTTCCTACTTTCCGTAATACCTGCCATGTTAAGCTTGCAGTAACGCCCAACACTCTTTCAGACGACCTAAACCTTATGCGCCACCTTATTCTCCTCTTCTTCCTATCATTTCCGTTAGCAGCCTATGCAGGCGGTGATTTTTCAAAAGCCCAAGTCCTCAGTATTGTAGGCAGCCACGGTTACTATCGAATTTCCGTCCGCCAAATAGAACGCCCAATTTATGACGATGGATGTACGACATACAATATCCGTATTACTCCTCCTAGAAAAACCTTTTGGGATCTGCTTGGTCTGGGACGAGCTGCCCACCATCCCACCGCCGAACAAACACAAGCTGCTGCCACAGTATTGAAACAGCATGTCGCCAATCGGCAACCGCTAAAAATCGGCTATTTGGGCGGCGGACTGTATCCTGATCCTCGGCAAAAATGCCTTTATCACGGCACTGGGATGCAACTTGATGCACCGGACTATTTAGCCGTACTCCAAGACGAACGCATGGATCTATATCCTTATCTGACCAAACCATAAGTCCATCCCCGCCACAAAGCAAAAAGGTCGTCTGAAAACGGACGCAGTCAGTTTATGCGGAGCTAAAACGAACTCAGTGAATCTTGAGAACAGTTTTTCAGACGACCCTTCCTAATACCAGCCAATCGAAATAAAAACCTCTCCCGCCCCAACCCGCTCGGTTTCAAGCCTCATCTACTGCACGATATCGCCCCACTCCAAAACCAAATTTCTGCAAATATTTGCGCAGCCTGTCGCTGTCATTGGTTTTGACACGGCTGTTTCGGGAAACATGAAACAATGCCCTTCCCGCCTGCGCCATGTTTTGGTGTTTGCGACATTCGTCAATCACGTTCTGCAATTGCAAGCGGTCAAACAAATCCAAATTTTCCCAATCGATTTTGTCGGGGATAGTTATCCGCCTTTTCAGACGACCCCTTGTGCAAAAGGTCATCTGAATCCGCCTCTTCAGCCCATAACCATTTGAGCCGCTCAATTTCCGCCGCCACTTGCTCCGCCCTGTATCACTGCCCTGCGGGCAAGCGTGGCCAGACGCATGATGCTGGCGGCAAGGTCGCGGAAAGTGCCGCGCCATCGGGCTTCGTTTGAATGGGCGAAGGCAAGGTAAGCGGACAAGGCTCTTTATTGAAACGGGTGGCGCGGCCGAGTTCCTGCGAGCGAGCGCGAGCTGGTGTTCGATATTCGGCTCGATGTCTTCGCGGCGGTCGGCGAGTGCGGGCAGCGGATAGTTCCAAATATTGATACGGGCGAACAGGTCTTCGCGGAAGCGTCCGGCGCGGATTTCCCGCCGCAGATCGCGGTTGGTACCGGCAATCAGCTGGAAACTGCTTTGCACTTCCTTGTCGCTGCCGACAGGGATAAAAATGTTTTTCTTCAATAGCTTTGAGCAACATAGCCTGTTCGTCCAAGCCCAATTCGCCGATTTCGTCCAAAAACAACACGCCGCCGTCGGCGGTTTTCAGGTAACCTTCACGCTTTTTCCGCCGCGCCGGTAAACGCGCCCTTTTTGTGGCCGAACAGGGCGGAAGCCGCGCCGTCGCCGCGCAAGGTGGCGCAGTTCACATCGACAAACTCGCCTTTAATCAAATGGCGCGCCTTTTTTTCAACTCGAAAAATCCTGCGCGCCAGCATCGATTTGCCCGCGCCGGTAGGGCCGGAGAGCAGAATCGGCGACGGGGAATGCAACGCGACTTGTTCGATTTCGGCAATCATGCGGTTGAAGGCGGCGTTTTGTGTGGAGATGCCGCTTTTCAGATAGCGCACCGCGTCATCAGCGCGCGGCGGCAAGGCGTTCGGCAAGCACATCGTAACGCGCCAAGTCCAAATCGATGATTTCATAACCGCCGATATCACCTTTCCCCATGCTGCGCCTTTGGTTTTTCGGCGGCGCAGTCTGCAGCAGCACGCCGGGGATTTGGCGCGATTCTACCAATAAAAACAGGCAGATTTGCGCAACGTGCGTACCCGTGGTGATGTGGGTGAGATAAGTTTCTTCTTCAGTATCAAACGTATAGCCCGCCGCCCAATCGTGCAGCTTTGGTATAGACTTCGGAAAAATCCCACGGGTTTTCCAGCTCCATAGGCACGAGATTGACAACGGTGTGCGGCGACACCTGCTGAATATCGGCTTTTACATGATCCGCCAAATCGCGGTATTTCTCCGCATAAAACAGCTCCATGCGGTCAAGATGGAAATCATGACGCTGATTCATGGCGACATTCGGCCGCCACTTCTGCCAACGCCCTTGACCGAAACCGCTGTCCAATACCGTACCGAGAAAGCTGACGGCGACTTGTTTTTTGGGTGCAGTATTCATTTTCAGACGACCTCTAAACAATTCTTTCCAAGACAAATGCGCCGTAATCGTCGCCCAAAGGCAGCTCGAAATCCGTATGTAAGATTTGGCGTTCCGCCTGTACGTTCTCTTTGGTTTGCGGGTTGAAGCCCTCTTTCAAGGTCGTCTGAAAATACACGCCGAAGCCGCGTTTCTGCCACGCGGGCAGTTCGTTGAAATTAATGTTATTTTCAAACAGCAAATCGTGTTTTTGAGCGCGTGTCAGCCCGCTGACGGCATCCGTGGCGCGGGACACGCTTTCGCCTTTTTTGCGCAGCATCCAATAGCAGTGGGCGTTGAGCGCGTTGCGGTGCGCGTCTTCATGCCGCCAACGGAAATAATCGACCACCAGTTTTTCGTTCGGCAAAACGCAAACCCGTGCATCAAAAGCGGCAGGTTGCCCGTGCGCTACCGAAAAGGCAGCGCTGGCTTCGCCCGCCAATACCGAAATGATTTTGCGCGTTTTGCGTTTGAACGTATCGTCGTCGCGGCGCAACAGCAGTGAAATTTCGTCGCTTTCGGAATAGCCATACGCCACATTGAAACCGCATTTCATCAAATGACGGACGGTGTGTGCCATCAGGTCGTGGAAAGCGGATGTCAAACGGGGCTTCAAACTGCCAAATTTCCTTAGTCAACCGCGTAAAGCCGCGCCCGTCCAAGCGCACTACAATGAAATTTTCCTGCGGCACGCAGAAATCGTAAGCGGTTTCGTATTGCCGCAGGCGTTTGTCCAAATCATCGAATCGCATTACATCTCCTTAAATATCTTATTTTTCTATAAATCTATCTAAAAATATATTTTTCAGCATTCTACTCTTTTTGCCGCAAAAGACCACATAAAAATATATTTTTCTTTTTATTCAATAAATTAAAAATTAATTTTTGAAATTTTTTTATCGTTGGCACGCTGTTGGCTATGTTGTAAAATGTAACGATGCAGCAGATGCTGCGGGAAAATACAGCTCTACAGGAAAGAATTTTCCGTAAATTTTTAGCTGCCGTGTCGTTACAGGGCGAATGCCGACAAGACTACAAGGTTTCTGCAGGTTCGACTCCTGCCTCGCCCTAATAGGCGTTGACGTCTTGTTTTTCTAGTCGCCCACCTTTTCTGATTCAGCAGGCAAATGCCAGCCTTGTTTCCCTGAATGGCTGATGGCTTGCTGTATCGCTTGATCACTCAAGGTCGTCTGAAACTTTTCAGACGACCTACGATGAAAACCGTTTTAGGTGCATTCGGCAAATGCCGGAGGAATTACAGCCTGCCAACGCTCGAGGTCGCGGGTTCGAATCCCGCCTCTGCCGCCAACTATGGCAGAGTAGCTCAGAGGATAGAGCGCGTAAAAATTTCTCTACTTCTTGTTGCCAGATGTACCACCCCTACGGGCGGATGCCGGCAGGATTACATTAGATCGGTTGTGCGGGTTCGATTCCCGCCGCCGGAAACAGCGTAAATCCTGCCAATCTAGCCGCCCACCCTTTTTGCAGCATGGCGGACAAATGCCTTGGGAACTACATTCGTCGCAGGTTCGAGTCCTGCCCCGCTTTCGGCGGGTAGCTCAGTCGGTTAGAGCAATTAGGCGTTTCCAAAAAACTCGTTGTTTGCCGTGCTGCCCCTTATCAACACTTTCAGACGACCTGAAGGAGGCATAGCCATGACCGAACCATTTCATATCGCCTATCAACTGCACGATGCAGGCTGGGCAAGCGTTACCGTGAAATATGGCGAAGAGAACTATCAACAGGCTGTTTCCTATCTGCATGATTCGCTGAAAGATTTATGTGATTTAGCAATTGCTCTGCAAAGCAGCGGCAGCATTACTGAGTCGAAAGTCCTGTTTTTAGACGAACCCGGCGAACTGGCCTTACTGGTATCTGCAGCCGAACAAAGCAACGAAGCCGAAGTGAGGCTGATTTATTCAGACGACTGGTTTTTCAGTTTCAACTTCAATCGCAGTCCACAACAAACCTTATGGCACGGCAAAGTGGACAGGTATGAATTGGCGGAAAACATCCGTCTGATTTTAGAAGATATTTATCTGAATATCGGCGAAAAAGAATATTTGGAAAGATGGGTAGAACATCCTTTTCCGAAAAAAAGCTACCTGAAATTGAGCCGACTTTAAGGAATAGATATGAACACTTGGCTAATCATAGGCGTCATCGTTTTTTCGACTCTGGTTTGCTGGTCATTCCAAACCTGCCGCAGCCGCAAACGCGAGCAGGCTTGGCGGAAACAGGCTTTTCCCGAAGCGGAATGCAGTTTGATAAAGGAAGGCTGCCGTTACGACATCGCGCTTTCAGACGGCCGCACCTTCCGCCAAGCCGAAATACTCGGCACGGCGCAAGGGCAAAGAAGCAGATTTTTCTGTTCGGCTATGGAAGCATGCTTTGTGCTGCGTCTTTCAGACGACCGCAAAGCCTATGTGCGGCAGGCATGTATCCGCTGCATGATTGAAAGCAAGATTTTAGAGGATTAAATATAGTGGATTAAATTTAAATCAGGACAAGGCGACGAAGCCGCAGACAGTACAGATAGTACGGCAAGGCGAGGCAACGCCGTCACTGGTTTAAAGTTAATCCACTATAAAAAGTTTAAGGGCGCAACCGGCAAATGCCGGGGAAATTACATCACTTAGGGAGTACGAGGTACGGGTTCGAATCCCGTTTCCGTCAGATAAGGGCGGAATAGCTTAACCGGCAGAGCGCGTAAAAAATGCATTTTCCCCAACCCTTGTTGCAGGATGCGCCCACCCTTACGGGCGGATGCCGGCAGGATTACATTGGATCAGTTATACGGGTTTCGATTCGCCGCGGAAACGAAGCGTAAATCCTGCCAATCTAGCCGCCCACCTTTTTTTACGGCAGCAGGCGGATGCCTGAAGGGATTACATTAACCTTCCACGTTAAAAAACCGTATCCCTTCAAATATTAGCCGCTGCGCTGCCATCCATTCGAGGTCGTCTGAACAGTTCAGACCACCCCAAAACCAACAACACGAAAAGGAAAATGAAAAATGGCTAACACCACCTTGTTCCAATCCATTAAAACCCGTTTGACCGCTGCCGACACCCGCAACGAAGCAGGCGGCATCGCCTACACTGACACCCAAGCAACAGCTCGCCCAACTTGCCGCCACCGGCTGCCTGAACAGCACCTACTACACCGATGCGCAAGACCAGCTTGAGCAAGTATTGGAATTGGCAGAAAACCTGGATGCCGAGTTTATCGCCAAAACCGCCGTGTACGCCCGTCAAAAAGGTTTCATGAAAGATATGCCCGCGCTGTTACTTGCCGTGTTGGCGCAAAAAGACGTGAACATGCTTGCCCGCGTATTCGACCAAGTGGCGGACAACGGTAAAATGTTGCGCAACTTCGCGCAAATCATCCGCAGCGGCGCAGTCGGCAGAAAATCCTTCGGCAACCGTCCGAAAAAACTGATGCAGACCTGGCTTTTGACCGCTACCGAAAAACAACTGTTGAACGCCGCTATCGGCAATGCTCCGTCGCTGGCGGATGTGGTCAAAATGGTGCATCCCAAACCGCGTGAAGCATGGCGTGCCGCCTGGTTTGCGTGGCTTATCGGCAAACCGTACGACCGCGAAGCATTGCCGCCCATCACCCGCGCCTTTGAAGACTACAAACAAAGCCGCCAAGGCGCATTGCCCGACGTTCCCTTCCAAATGCTCACTGCTTTGGACTTGAATAGCGGCGACTGGGCGCAAATCGCCCGCAACGGCTCATGGCAGCAGGTTCGCCAAAACCTGAACACTTTCCTGCGCCACGATGTGTTTGTGAAAAGCAAAAACATCAAAATGGTGGCAGAAAAACTGCGCGACCAAACCGCCATCCGCCGCGCCCGCGTCCTGCCTTACCAATTGCTGACCGCGTATCAGGCAACATCCGAACAGATGCCGTCTGAAATCCGCGAAGCGCTGCAAGACGCGATGGAAACCGCCGTACAAAACGTACCGGCCATCCGAGGCAAAGTCGTGGTTTGCCCGGACGTCTCCGGCTCCATGCACAGCTCGGCTACCGGCTATCGCGGCAGCGCAACCAGCAAAACCCGCTGCATCGACATCGCCGCACTCGTGTCCGCCGCCATGTTGCGCACCAACCCGAAAGCCCGCGTAATACCGTTTGAACGAAATCACGGTAAACGTGCAGCTCAACCCGCGCGACAGCGTCGCGACCAACGCCCAAAAAACTCGCCAATATCGGCGGCGGCGGAACGGCATGCAGCGCACCGGTCGCCCTGTTGAACCGCGAAAAAGCCGATGTGGACTTGGTCGTCATCGTGTCTGACAACGAAAAGCTGGGCAGATTGCGGACCACATTGGAGCGGCAAAACCGGCCTGATGAAAGAATGGGACATCCTGAAACAACGCTGCCCCGAGCCAAACTCGTCTGCTTGGACATCCAGCCCTACACCACCGCACAGGCGCAAAACCGCCATGACATCTTGAACATCGGGGGCTTCTCCGACCAAGTGTTCACGCTCATCGGCTCGTTCGCCGAGCAAGGTATGGGCGCGGATTTCTGGGTGGAAGAGATTGAGAAAACCGAGCTGGCGGCGGTAAATTAGCCAAGGGGTCGTCTGAAAATAAGGTGGACAACGTTTTCAGACGACCTTACCGGTAAAAGATTGAGTGGCAAACATGAATGCTGACGAACTTGCTCTGTGCGAAACCTTTCCCGCGATCTTGCGGCATGAACGGAAAGACCGTATCCGCAGCTATTGGCATTGTTATCACAGCCGCCGTTATCCCGATTGGCAAAGTTATCCCGTCCGTTTGTTGGCGGAAGAAATCGATAAAGAAATCGCCCGTATTGTTTTCAGACGACCTCCTACGACAAACGTCGTCTGAAAATCCAAATAAAGAAACCAAACACCATGCAAAAAATTCATCTTACATCCGTGGACACCAAGGTTCGGGAAAATCGACTTTCGCCGAACAAAAAGCCGCCGAATTTAAAGCGAAGTACCGTGATGCCGAAATCGTCCGTATTGAAAACGACTTGCTCATGACCGACGAAAACGGCGTGTACCGCTGGTCGGGCGAGGCGCTGGATAAGGCTCAGAAGCGCGGTAATGCTTTGATGACCGAGACCTTGAAAAATCGGACGCCAAAATCCGAACCGCAACATTTTAATCATCCATTCCAACACCAACCAAAAGGCTTCGCGTTGCCGCCATTTATTGGATCTGGCGAAAAAAAGCGGTTTTGAAACAGAAATCTACCGTATGCACAATTTCTATCCCAACCTGCACGGCGTGAAAGGAGCATGATGTGTTGGCGGCGTATATCAAGCTGAACCAAAACCGTGTGGCAAACGAAATCCACGTCGAAGCCGTACAGCCCGCCAGCGCGGAACAACTGGAAAAAAATCAAGCAAATGCAGGCTTTCCAGCAGCAACCCCTACCGTTTGACGAAGCGCAGCAAACCTTTGTCACCGAAAATTATCTGCAACACGGCAGCCGCAACTTTACCGCCAAAGCGTCCAAACGTTACCCCCGAATTGCGCGTGTTGAAATACGCCCGCAGCGTGTTCTACGACAACCGCTTCGACGATGCGCTGCTGGAAATGCGCGGTTTGATTATCGACGCGCACAACCGCATCATCGTGCGCCCGTTTAAAAAAGTGTTCAATTATTCGGAACGTATTGCCAAAGGCAGCCGTTATCCGATCCGAATCAGCGACGATAGATTGGTGGATGCGGTCGTAAAAGTAAACGGCTTCCTCGGCTGCTGCACTTTCGTCTCGCTTTCAGACGACCATCCCGTCCCACGGCGCGGCGTTTGACGGAAAAGTGCTGTATTCGACCACCGGCTCGCTCGACAGCGCGTTTGCCGACATGACCGCCGTACACTGCGCGCAATACGAACCCCTGTTCCGCGCTTATCCGAACCACACTTTTTTGTTTGAAATCACAGACGCGAAAGACGTCCACATCATCCGCGAAGAATTGGGTGAAACCTTAATCGGCTGCATCGACGTGGCGACAGGCCGTCAGTTTAGCGAAGCCGAATTGGACGAAATCGGCAAACAATACGGCATCCGCCGCCCCGAAACGTTGAAAAACATCACGTTCGGCGAGCTGAAAGGTCGTCTGAAAAATGTGGAACACGAAGGCTTTATGGTATTTGATGCGCAAAACGGCGAAATGCTGTTCAAACTCAAATCGCCGTATTACCTGATTTCCAAGTTTCTGGGACGAAGCAACGAAAGGCAACATCGGACGCAAGCTCGACAAACGCCACGTCGATGAAGAGTTTTACCCCTTAATCGACCATATCCACGACCATCGTGAAGCGTTCAATGCTATGCCGGAATTGGATAAGATCGCGTTTATCCAAGCATTCTTACGGCAACTGTAAGGTCGTCTGAAAAAAATGCCGAACGCTTGTGATAATATGACGGCGGCGGATGCTTCGTCTCATCCGCCCCTCATTATTGCAAAAGGAAAAACGATGAAAAAAAAACATATTGTCAAAAAATTGATGCTTGCTGCCGTAATGTTCCCGTTGGCGGCACAGGCGGCGCAAGCTGCGGAGATGGCATCCTTCGGCGAACCGCCCAAAGACTTCAAAATCGACTATCAAACCGAACAAAACGGCATGATCATGGTCGAGCTCGTACCGCAAAAACAGACTGTCGACAACTGGACACAAATGATCACCCTGCAGTCCATGGCAGGCGCGAAAACCGGGCGTAGAAAGATTTCGGGCAGATATGGCCTCCTTATGGCAGAATGCCTGTCCGAAAGGCAACTTTGACACTGTACGGGAAGGGGAAGAAAACGGTTATCCCTTCGTATTATGGCTGATGGCTTGCGAAAACAACCCACAAACCAACAAATCCGAATTTACTTGGGTAAAAGCAATACAAGGCAACGACGGCCTGTATGTGAAACAATACGCCTTCCGCTATGCACCCAACAAAGCCGAAGTCTTCGAGGCTATCAACCAGTTGCGTAATTTTACCGTCTGCGACAACAGCGCGAAGCATCCTTGCGGCAAAAGCGGAAAATAAGCATTTAAACGTTTTCAGACGACCTTGATGGCAGGGTACGACAAGGTCGTCTGTTTATAGCGGATTAAAATTGCAATGATACAGCGTTGCCAACGCCCTTATGTACTATCCGTACACGGCACCCGTTGCCGCCTTGTCTCATTTTTATTTTAATCGGCTATAAAACCAAAACAATAATGCGCTTACGCCCCGCGTTCGAATGCCTCGATTTCGCCAACCTTAGGCGCATAACTACTGCTTGTGTCGTGGCGCAAATCCAGCCAAATATCCACCAACGCCCAAGCGGCAGGCGCGGCAATCACATTCTGCCCCATGCACAACACCTGCGCGTCGTAGTTTTCCACCGAGCCGCGGACGGTAAGCAAATCGTGCGCCGTCGCCGCCCGTATGCCGCGTACTCTTGTTGGCGGCAATCGCCGTACCCACGCCCGTACCGCAAATCAACAGCGCGCGGTCGGCACGTCCCGCCGCCACCTCCTGCGCTGCCGCAAACGAAAGCTGCGGATACGTTCCGTCCGGGCGAGGACAAATCAACCAGACTGCCGACACGCGGATCGTTTTGCAAAATGCGCTTTGAGCGCGTCTTTTCAATAGTGCGCCGTTGGCAGGCGCGGCAATAACCAAACGCATACATACTCCTTAACCACATAATAAACATAACCAGCATACGCCCGCTTGCAAGACGGTTCAAGCCGATAGCCGCACTACCGCACCATAAACCGCATCGAAAAATCACAGGGAAACGCAACATGAGCAAAAATCTTTTTCACATCCGACCTACATTTTTCGCACAAAAAACATCGCCAAATTCTGTCCCGCAGTTCCGCCCTTTCGACAACATCGCCGACATGGACGAATACCTGATCAGAACATGGAACGAAACCGTTTCCCCGACGATGACGTATACAACTTGGGCGATTTGTCTTTCGCCCACGACATCAAAAAAATCGCAGCCGTCCTATCGCGCCTCAACGGCAAACACCACTTGATTTACGGCAACCACGACGACATCGTCCGCCGTCACAACAAATACCCTGTTTGAAACCGTCAAACACGACGGACATCCGTTACTGTCATCCGCCCGAACCTACCGGAAACTGCAATTGGACGAAATAGACAATACGCTGATTTTGTTCCACTACCCGATTAACGAATGGGACGGCTGCCACAAAGGCTGGTATCACTTATACGGCCATTTGCACGACCGTCTGGCAGAAATCCCCGGCCGCGCCTTTAAACGTCGGCTTCGACCCTACACGGTCGTTTCCTCACCCCTGCAAGACATCGACAGCTTCCTCAGCCCGCTGCCGAAAATCTCATATTTTGGGGAAAAACCCGACCGTTCCGTCCCAAGTGGAGGCTGCCAGGATTTCGTAGCACACCAGTTACGTTCACTCAACAATAAAGCCAATCAGAAGGCGCAAAAATAAAAAAATCAAACTGATACGGGTGGTCATGTTCAAATACGGATAGCGTGACTCCATCCAATAACGAAAAGGTCGTCTGAAAAACATTTTCAGACGACCCCAGGCATCAAACAAACCATGCCGCCTTCTTTTCAATCTTGTATTGTCAAAACAAATTTACAGTCAGAATGTTATACAGTATCATCTCAAAACTCATTTACTTTTCTTTCAGACGACCCTATCTCTCTTAGAGCAGAGCCGATAATTCGGTAGCGCATTACTTTAGTTTCATAGCAAAATCAAAATTTGTTATATGCCGCCGATGTTCTTATCCGCTTGCGCCAATACATCACCTTAAGGTCGTCTGAATGCTTTACGACTTATGAATTCCATTCTCTTAACCGGCCTATTCCAACGGCTGCTGATTGCCCTTCTTGCAATTGCAGCATTATGAGCAATATTTTTTTGGGCAGTCGCATCGATGAGCATCAAGGTAGAAAAATCTGACAGTCAGCTACCAACGCCGCCCTGCTATCCACCATATCGATATTACTTTTGAAGACCACAGCATGTGGGCAATTTTTCGGTCTAACGGTGCGGGAAAATCCACGCTGCTCAAAGCCATTATGGGACTTCAAAACATCGATACGGGCAAAGTTTCCCTTGAAGGATTGCAACGTAAAGATATCGCCTATCTGCCCCAGCAGTCGGACATTGACCGCAGCCAGCCCATGACTGTCTTTTGAGCTTGCCGCGATGGGTTTATGGTACGAAATAGGCTTTTTTGGCCGCGTGAACGCCCAACAACACCAACGGGTGATGGCTGCATTGAAGCGCGTCGGCGTTCAGGATCTTGCCGACCGTCAAATCGCCCACCTTTCCAACGGGCAATTCCAACGTGTCCTATTTGCGCGGATGCTGGCTCAAAACGCCAACTTCTTGCTCTTTGGACGAACCTTTTAACGCGGTAGATGCTCGGACAACTTACGCATTGCTAGACGTATTGAAACAATGTCATGAAGAAGGTCAAGCTCATCATTGCCGTTTTGCATGATTACGAACAAGTCCGAACCTATTTTCCCCATACCATTCTGATTGCACGGGAAAAAGTTGCCGCAGGCGCAACCCATACTAGTACTGACCGACGCCAATTTAAGCCAAGCCAACGCACTGATGCAAAGGCAAGAATCGGCAGATTGGTGCGAGGTATAGTGGATTAACTTTAAACCAGTACGGCGTTGCCTCGCCTTAGTCTCAAAGAGAACGATTCTCTAAGGTGCTGAAGCACCAAGTGAATCGGTTCCGTACTATCTGTACTGTCTGCGGCTTCGTCGCCTTGTCCTGATTTAAATTTAATCCACTATATAACAAAAAAGCATTGCAAATTTCCATTGCAATGCTTTTTTATTGAAGTCCTATCAAGCAATTAGCTTACGGCTGCAAAATAAAAACTGCACTATTACTAGTGCAGTTTTTCCAAATCATCCTGAAACGATGATTAGCGTTTTTTTACCGGTAACGGTAGCAACTGCCAGATTTTTCGTTACGTTTCAGAGAAACGCTTTCTACACCTTCAGGCAGTTGGATGTCAGACAGGTGAAGGATGTCGCCGGCAACGACTTTAGTACAGTCCAAATCCAAGTATGCAGGGATGTTGGCAGGCAAAGCGACCACTTCAACAGTAGTGTTCAACAGGGATACGCGACCGCCTTGCAGTTTAACGGCTTGAGAGTTTTCAGCGTTAACAATGTGCAGGGGAACGCGGATGCGTACAGGTTGATCGGCTTTAACGGCCTGAAGTCGATATGTTGAACTTCGCGACGGAACGGGTGCATTTGGAAATCACGGACGATAACGTCTTTGGTTTCACCGTTCAGGGACAGTTTGATCAGTGCAGTGTGGAAAGATTCTTTTTCCAATGCGTAGAATACAGTTTTGTGATCCACAGCAATTGCAACGGGCTCTTGACCTTCACCGTACAAAATGCCGGGGATTTGGCCTTCGCGACGCAGGCGGCGGCTCGCACCAGTGCCTTGTGCTTCACGAACAGAGGCTTGAATTTCATAAGTCATGTTAAATACTCCAAATTAAATAAAACTACCGTCATCGGCCGCGACCAGCTTAAGACGGCTTTCGGGGTTATGGCAGCAACATGCTGCCTGTCATCACTTCTTCATTGAAAAGATATGAGACGGATTCTTCATTGCTGATGCGGCGGACCGTTTTCAGCCAAAAGGCCGGCAATCGTCACTTGACGGATACGGTCGCATTGTTTGGCCGCTTCAGACAGAGGGATGGTGTCGGTAACGACAACTTGGTCGATTTCAGACGAGGCAATACGGCTGACTGCCTCTCCCGGAGAATACGGCGTGGCTGGCATATGCCAAGACACGTTCTGCTCCGCGCTCTTTCAAAGCGACGGCAGCTTTACACAGCGTATTCGCGGTATCAATCATGTCATCCACAATCAGACAGGTACGGCCTTGAATGTCGCCGATAATATTCATGACTTCCGCCACATTGGCTTTCGGGCGGCGTTTGTCGATAATTGCCAAATCGGCATTTAATGATTTTCGCCACAGCGCGGGCGCGGACTACGCCGCCAATATCGGGGCTGACTACGGTCAGGTTTTCAATCCGCTGCTGTTTGATGTCATTCAACAGAATAGGAGTGGCGTAGATGTTGTCGACAGGGATATCAAAGAAACCCTGAATCTGGTCGGCATGCAAATCGACAGTCAAAACACGGTCGATACCTGCGGAATACAACATATTTGGCCACCAGTTTGGCGGAAATCGGAACGCGCACAGAACGCGGACGGCGATCTTGGCGTGCATAGCCGAAATAAGGAATTGCTGCGGTAATACGACCGGCTGAGGCGCGCTTCAGCGCATCAGCCATCGTCAGGATTTCCATCAGGTTATCGTTAGTTGGGGCGCAGGTGGGCTGCAGGATAAATACATCACGACCACGGACGTTTTCCATCAATTCGATGGCAATTTCGCCGTCTGAGAATTTGGATACGGAGGCTTCGCCTAACGAAATATCCAAGTGTTTGACAACGCGTTGCGCCAACTCCGGATTTGCGTTGCCGGTAAATACCATCAAACTGTCGTATGCAGCCATATTTTCACCTGATTTTTATGTTTAACTTCCGCTCAGAAAACGTCATGCTTCCTCTGCCTATGTCCAAGACATTACGAGCGGTATTATACGCACAATGAACGGCATAGTGAATTAAATTTGCAGCGTTATATCGCTGTTACGCCTCATCACAATCCAAATTTATCACTATAAAACAAAGTTTTTTTCAGCGTTGTCATTGATTAATATAAAAGAGCGTGTAAGGAAACTTACACGCTCTTATTTGGCTGGGGAGGAAGGATTCGAACCTTCGCATGCTGGAATCAAAATCCAGTGTCTTAACCGCTTGACGACTCCCCAATAAAGGGTGCTGGCTGGGGAGGAAGGATTCGAACCTTCGCATGCTGGAATCAAAATCCAGTGTCTTAACTGCTTTGACGACTCCCCCAACAAAGGGATTTGGCTGGGGAGGAAGGATTCGAACCTTCGCATGCTGGAATCAAAATCCAGTGTCTTAACCGCTTGACGACTCCCTCAACTTTATCAAATCATTTGAAACAAAGGATGAACGTCTAAACCTTCAACACAATATGCTTCATATGATTGTGAAACTTGTTGGTATATATTGTTTTGCTTCTTGCCAACTATCCGTAGAGAGAAATATACACGCTCCAGATCCCTGTCATTAGCACAGAACCATATTCGGATAATTCACAATAAGCTTTCCAAACCTCAGGATATTCCTGAAAAACAACAGCCTGCATATCATTTCTAAACGGCTGCAAAGATTGGAAAGTCGGCATTATGCTTGGTTTGGAATTTCGTGTCAAGTTCTCATGCGAGAAAATTTTAGCAGTAGAAACATGTACCGACGGTTTGACTATCACATACCATTGTTTAGGAATTTCTATTTTGACTAATTGCTCACCGATTCCTCGCGCAAGAGCACCTTGCCCAAAAAGGAAAAACGGCACGTCCGCACCCAAACCAACCGCCAAATCACTAAGCTGTTGCCTTGTCAGCCGACATTGCCACCATTGATTCAACACGGTTAACACGGTTGCCGCATCGAGCTCGCTCTCCGCCCAATCCTCCCCCTGTCGGAATCTTTTTCTCCAACCAGATTTCCACACCACGACAGGAACCGGTATGTTGCTGCAAAGAAAGTGCGGCACGATAAGCCAAATCTTGTTCGTAGGGAATACCTTCAGTAGGATTATGCAGAATAATCTTTTTATCGTCTCGTAGCTTCAGGCAGACGGTATCATACAGCCCGACAAAGCAGAAAATACTTTTCAAAATTATGATATCCGTCATCCCTTCTGCCCGTAATACGCAAATCGAGATTCAACTTAGCAGGCGCGGGAAAGGCTTGAGCATCGGAAGGAATGTCCATATCAAGCTCTTTTTTTATTTTTTTAAGGCGGGCTGACATTGCGTCTGATCGCTGGCAGCAGGTTCGTGGTTGACTTCGTCAAATACCAGACGGACATTTAATTTGGCATTTTCCAATTGAAGGATTTTCGGCTTTGCCTTTCGCTATTGGTGCTGCGTGTAATAGTCCAATTGAATTGTTCCAAACGGCCATCGGGCAACAATCGATATGGCGCATTGGCAACGCGTTTGCCATCCGCCCAAATATGCAGATATTGAACAGGCAATTCATAGCCCAGAAAGTTTGTTGCTGAGCTCTTCTGCTGTTTCTGCCCTGATAGACTCGACCTTTACTGTCTACTGCCATACACCTTGATTGTCTTTACATAACTGTCCGACCGTACTGCCCAAAGGCGTATTGACGCTAATGGTTTGGACTTGATTTTTGATAGGACCAGTCAAAATTGGCGTAAGAGCCTTTTTTTCTTCGACTTTACTGCCAATCTTCCGTCTGTAGTGAAATCATTGATATTCTCCGCCGGCTTTCCAATCATTTTGCTGAGACAAATTAGGATGCACACAAGCGGCAAGCAATGTCAGTAGTTGCAATAGATACTAAGGTTTGTAATTTCATAAATACTCCCAAAAGGTCGTCTGAAAACGGTCTATCATCCCGGCTTCTTCCAATGCCTTATTTTCAGACGACCCCTTTCATTATTTCGATTTTACGGAACGCCCCGATTGGGCTTTTTTCGTTGGTTTAGGAGCAGCCTCCACGCCGAAAACGTTTCATGGTTTCCTGCAATATTTTCATATCGCCTTCACCCTTCAGGCTGTCCGTCCATATTTTTGGCTTTTTCCTGCTCTCCGGATGCCCACAATGCTTCGCCCAAATGTGCGGCAACTTCTGCATCAGGGATATTTTTTTCAAACGCATATTGCAAATAAGGCAATGCGGTTTGTACATCGTCTTTCAGGAAATACGCCCAACCCAAACTGTCATTGATGGCGGGGTTTTCCGGCTCGATTTGATAAGCAGCCTGAATCAGTTTAAAGGCCTCGTCTAAATTTTTCTTGGTTGGGGACAGCAAAATATAGCCCAACGCATTCAAAACCGTTGGCGTTATCCCGGTGCCAATTCGACTACGCGGCGCAAATCGGCACTGCCTTTGCCCTGATCGCCCATACGGTCATCAATCATGGCTCGTTGGTACAAAACATCAGGCAACTGCTCCATGGCATCCGGCTGCCGGCTTATCTTGGGCAACATTTTATTCAGCTCGGACAATGCTTCTTTCAAATTATCGTGTTTGGACAAAGCAAACAGGGTAACCCGTTGCAATTCCTTACTGCCGAAATAACGCCCTTCCTGCTCGGGCAGGCTTTGCGCCCGACGTGCTTCTGCCAAAGCTGCCTTACCGTTTCCTTGCTCGGCCTCTAATGAAGCACCGAAAACTGCTTTATCAAAAACATAACTGGGGAAACAACTTTGGCAAGCCATTGTTTTGGCTTTTGGGATAGTCTTTAACATCGCGCATAGCCATCGCACCAATCAGGGCGGCACGGCTTTGTTGTTCGCTTGTTCCGATGTTATACGCCTTATCCAAATAATTGATAATCGTCGAAATATCGTCTTTACGATTGCTTGCCAACAACGCTGCCTGAATATACAGGTCTGGATTCGGGTTATTCTCCAACAGCGTACGCAGGCGCGCATAGGCTTTGTCGTTTTGTTTATTGGAAATCAGGTTGACGATTTCCAACTCCCGCCATACGGGCGAAAAGATTGCGCGTATCGGTTTGCCTCGAAGAAGCCGTTTAATATCTCGGGACTGCGTTGCGCCATCAGCCGCAAAAGTCAGTAAAGTCGGCGGCAGCATCTCTGCATCCAGCCCCTGCCAAACGCTGCAATGCCGCAATGGCATGTTTCTTTTTACCGCCTTGCGCACTGAAAATCACATCGGCAATCGCAGCTTCCGCAAATCTTTATATTTCAAAGCTTCCTTATGGACTTGTGACGAAGCTTTCTCTGCCAACCCCAGCTGCTGAATCGCCGCCTGAGCCAACAGCAGGAAAATACGCTGATTCTGTTCTTCGCTGGCATTGGCCAAAATATCATCCAAACCATTCAAGGTCTTATCGCCCTGCCCCAGCAAGATATTGCGTAGCCAAGTCATACGTTTTTGCGCATTACCCGGAACAGGTTCGATTTCACGCCATTTTTGATAAATCATTTCCGCCTGTTGGAACGCATTGAGCGAAACCGCCATTTCTAAAGCGCGTTCCGCCACCTCCGCGATTTGGTATTGTTCAACATCATCATGTATGTTGCCAACGCCGTACCGGCATCACCTTTCTGCAACAGTATTTCGCCGCTCAACAAGGTAAATATCTGATTTGCACGGTTTTGTATATTCACACGGCGAGCCTGCTCGACCTTGAATTCGTCAGGTGTAAAGCGGTTTCTCTTTTGAATAATCTGTTTCACGTCTTTCGGTGTTTTCACCTCGACGGCATTATCCCGCCTGGCGGCAGAAACTTGCACCGCAAACAACATCATGACCGCAGCGGCAATCGTGCGGGCGCGGGTTGGGGACAGCAACATAACAATCCTTTTGTGTACAAAAAGCCGCATCAGAATTCATACGGCCATAATCAAACGTAACTTTATCACAAGCGGCCAACTTTGTAGATTTAAGCAACCGTAAACCTATTGTAATATTCCTCCTTTTCAGACGACCCTATACCCTGAATTTTGAACAGGTTCCCGACTATCTCTTCGCGCTTAACCACCATAATCAAATATAAGCAGACTATGGCCATCAACAATTCGACTCGAAATCAAAAAAGCTGAGTCCTGTCATTTACAGAACCCAGCTTTACATCAACCGCCTGAACAAGCTTTATCAATACTGAAATATAAGGCAGTTTAAAGTTTTCAGACAACCTTACGCACCATTACAACAAATTACTGACGAAAATCAGCAAAATCACCAACGGCACGAGGTATTTCACATAGGCAAACCAAATATTGACCGTCGTATGGTTGCCTTTATAAAGCAATTCGTCCTTCGCTTCGTCCTTCATCACAAAACCGACAAACAGCGCGGAGCCGAGCGCGGTCAGCATAAACAAAATATTGCCGCTGATGTAGTCAAAAGCATCGAAAATATTTTTGCCGAACACGGAAACGTCTTTCCACGGACCATAGCTCAGAATGGACGGAATAGTTGCCGAAGATGAAGATAGCAGCCAATACAATCGTAATCGCTGCGGTACGGCGGATTTTGGTTTTTTCCTGAATGGTCGTAATCAACACTTCATAAATGGTCAGCGAAGTCGTCAGCGCGGCAATCAGGAGCAACGAGAAGAAAATCACGGCGAACACAGGCCCCAGCCCACATATTCGAGAACACAATCGGCAAACTTTGGAATACCAAAGTCGGACCGGAATTAGGGGCGACGCCGAAGCTGAAGAGCGACGGGAAAATCATAAAGCCCGCCAGTACGGCGATGATGGTATTGGTAATTGCCGTAATGACTGCGGTTTGAACCAAATTTTCGTTTTTATCCAGATAGCTGGACAAGGTAATCATCACGCCGAAACCCAAGCTGAGGCGAAAAAAATACTTGCCCCAAAAACGAAGACGAAACAGTTCTGCGGTAATCTTGCTGAAAGTCAGGCTTCAGATAGAAAGTAATCCCTTCCATCGCGCCCGCAGGGTAACGTTGCGCACGACCATGGCAATCAGGAATAAAAACAGCAGCGGCATCAGGTATTTCGCCGCTTTTTCAATGCCGCCGATGACGCCTTTGACCAAAATCCATTGGTTCACAACGACAAACAAGAAAGTGTAGAACGCAATTTCCCAAGGGCTGTTTTCGATGTGTTCGGTAAAGAAGTTTCGTTATTTCGCCGCTGACAGGGCTGGAAATATTCAGGTTTCCGCTAATAATATTAACGATATAGCTGATCACCCAGCCGCCGAGCACCATGTAATACGCCGCGATGCCGAACGATCCGAGCAAGCCCATCCAGCCGACCAGTTTCCAAATTTTGGCGACGGGTTTGCCGTTCATCGAGCCGCCGAACGCGTCCAGCGCGTTCACACCTTTGCGCCGTCCGATGACGTTTTCCACCAAAATCATCGGAATACCGATAACAAACATGGCGATACAGAATAAAAACACATACGCGCCGCCGCCGTTTTCACCGACCAAATACGGGAAACGCTACGTCGCGCCGAAAGCCGACAGTCGCGCCGGCAACGGTAAGGATATAAGTCAAACGGTTGGACCAAGTTTGACGGGGTTGGTTGGAAGACATAAAACACCATCTGCCTTGTTGGGAAAAACTTGAAATTATACGCGAACGGATTAACGGTTCTTAACTGAATATCAAAAAGCAGTATAGTGAAAATATCTGGGAATTTTTGCATTTTTCAGGAAAAACTATAAAGACAAAGGTCGTCTTAAAACAAAACAGGGGATATAGCTGGATACACTAGGAAACCATTGTCATTTTCCACCCTATTAAAAATGTCAGGATTCAGACTTGAAACCACGATATGAAAACCTGCTTTTGATCATGCAATCAAAGCAGGTTTTTTTATATTTGGTCGGAATGAGAGGATTCGAACCTCCGACCCCTTCGTCCCTGAACGAAGTGCGCTACCGGCTGCGCTACATTCCGAATGAGTGGCTATTATAGAGGAATTTTTCGGCAGGATGCACGGATTTTGTTCACAATCTAAAATAAAAATAGATGAATTGCCTTCAATCTGCCCCCTGTTTTCAATTAATATAACCTATCTTTAAAATTTATTTTATAAATAATCCTCAGACTTGATTTGAATCAAAGCTCCAAATTGAGTTTCATTTATAATCGCCGACATTGGAGCTGAGACGACAATTTCTCAAAGTCCTCAAGATTTTTCTGATCAGTAGATGACGCATCTGCTTTGATTTAATACTCTATCTCTTTCCTCTTGATGTGTGTGTTTTGGGTGTGGCTGTTGCCACCCCTTTTTGGCTTTTGTGAAGTAAAATCCGTAACAGCAAAATTCTTAATCTCAACCATTTATCCGGAAACAAAATCATGAGCAATAAATTGACTCCGCCTGCCGAACTGCCTGACGAGCAGGATTTACGGGCAGTCTTGGCGTACAACATGCGGCTTTTTCCGCGTGAATAAAGGCTGGTCTCAGGAAGAGCTGGCGCGGCAATGCGGTTTGGACAGGACTTATGTATCGGCTGTGGAGCGCAAACGCTGGAACATTGCGTTGTCGAATATTGAAAAATGGCGACGGCTTTTGGGTGTGGCGGCATATCAGTTGCTGCTGCCGCCGCAGGAGCTGCTAAACCTGATGACCAATCCCTCTGATGCCCAACAGAGGTCGTCTGAAAACGATATTTGACCGCCAAATCATCCACCTCCCTCTCCCCATAACTCGAAAAGAATAAAAATGTCTGCAAACCTGTCTTCAGCATTGGAAACCTTCAAACAGCAGCGCGCTGCCGCCGAAGCGCATTATTTGAAAGCCAACCGCGTGTCGGTATTTTTCAGGGAATACACGGTGGCAGTCGAAACATTGTTGGCGGCATTGTGGGCAGAGCATTTTTCAAAACAGCGCGTTATGCCTGATGGCGACCGGCGGCTTCGGGCGCGGCGAGCTGTATCCTTATTCTGATCTAGATTTAGAGTCGTGTCGTCTGAAAACCGTTTCAGACGACCTTCAGGAAAAATTGCGGCTTTCGTGCAGGCTTTGTGGGATATGAAACTTTCGCCGTCGGTCAAAAAGCGGCAGCGTTGACGAACTGTAGCGAAAGCGTGCGCGATGATATTACGGGGGACACGGCGTTTTTAGAGGCCTCGTTTTTTTGTTCGGCAACCGCCAGACAGCGGACGAATTGACGGAAAAAATGAATGCGCAACGCAATGTAGCCGCGTTTATCGAAGCAAAACTGGTGGAGATGGAACACCGCCATGCCAAATCGCAAGGTTCGGGAGCGGTATTGGAGCCGAACATCAAAAGCTGTCCCGCGGTCTGCGCGACATCCACACCCTGCTTTGGATAGCGAAGGCGCAAGGCTTACGGCCAACCTGCCCTGCGCTGGTCAAACAAGGCATTCTAACGCGCACCGAAGCCGGCATGCTTTCACACGGCTATCGCCGCCTCGCCCACATCCGCATCCATCTGCATTTAAACGCAAAGCGCACCGAAGACCGCCTGCTGTTCGATTTGCAGCCTCAAGTCGCCGAAAGCATGGGCTATAAAGGGCTGTGAATCTCCGCCGCCAAAGCGAAGAACTGATGCGCGTGTTTTACCGCGCGATTAAAAACTGTCAAACAACTGAGCGGCATCCTCACACCCATGCTGCAAAGCCGCGTTTCCTCGACGCCGATGCGCGTTACCCTGCGGATTGACGACGACTACATCCAAGTGAACAACCAAATCGCCGCGCGGCACACCGATATTTTTCAGACGACCCGAACACATTTTCAAAATCGTTGAAATCATGCAGCAGCGCAACGACATTACCGCGCTCGAACCGCAAACCCTGCGCGCTTGGTGGGGCGCGACGCGAAAAATCAACCGCAGCTTCTACCAAAAATCCCTGAAAACCGCCGCCGCTTCGCCGGCTTTTTTCCGCCGCGGCAACGGACTGACCCAAACCCTGCGCTTTCTCAACCTCTACGGCGTGTTGGGCCGCTACCTGCCCGTATGGAAAAATCGTCGGTCTGCTCCAACATGACCTGTTCCACATCTATCCTGTGGACGACCACATCCTCGCCGTCGTCCGCAACGTCCGCCGCCTTGCCCTAGACATGCACAGCCACGAGCTGCCCTACGCCTCCGCACTGATGCAGTCCTTTGAAAAACAAGACATCCTCTATCTCGCCGCCTTCTTCCACGACATCGCCAAAGCGACGCGGCGGCGACCATGCCATACAAGGCATCGCAGACGCGCGCCAATTTGCCGCCGACCACTTCCTGACCGAAGAAGAAAGCGACCTGCTCGCCTGGCTGGTCGAAAACCACCTGCTCATGTCCACCGTCGCCCAAAAAGAAGACATCCAAGACCCCGACGTACTCGATGCCTTCTGCAAACGCGTACAAACCCACGAACGCCTCAGCGCACTCTACCTCCTGACCATTTCCGACATACGCGGCACCAATCCCAAACTGTGGAACGCATGGCGCGCCAGCCTGCTGGAAAGCCTGTTCCACGCCGCCGACGCTACCTCGCAGGCAACGGCGGCAATCCGCACGCCCTCTTCGGCCGCCGCCAACAAGAAGCCGCCGATTTGCTCACCCGCGCCGCCGTCCCCGAAAAACAGCAGAAAAACTATGGAACGCGCTCGGTTCCGCCTACTTCGCCCGCCATCAGTCCCCAGCGAAATCCTGTGGCACGCTGCCAATCTCGTACACGACTTTGAAAACCCCCATCGTCCGCAGCCGCATCCCTGCCCAAAAGCGACAGCTTCCAAGTCATGGTCTTCATGCCCAACGGTCCGCGCCTGTTTGCCCGCCTCTGCCGCATCTTCAGCCGCCACGGCTTCGACATCCTCGCCGCCCGCGCCTTCATCACCGAACACGACTACATCCTCGACACCTTCATCGTGCAAATCCCTCGCAGCACGCCCCCGAAGACTACCCCGACATCCAAAGCGCGCTCGAAGCAGAACTTAACAGCTTTTATCCACGGACACACTGTTGCCGAAACCCAAAGCCGCAGCCGCCGCATCAGCCGCCGCAGCCGCTACATGCCGATTGCGCCAAGCATTACCATCACCCCGAAGAAGACTACCCCGACTGGTACTCCGTCGAAATCACCGCCGTCAACCGCCCCTTTCCTGCTCGCCGACATGGCGGAAGTCTTCTTCGCCCACAACGTCAGCCTGCGCTACGCCAAAATTTCCACGCTGGACGAACGCGTCGAAGACAACTTCATCGTCTTCAGCCCCGATTTGAAAAACCCGAAAACGCAGTCGTCGTTGAAACAGGCTTTGTTGGAACAATTGTCGGTGTGATGGTTTGGATTTAGAGGAAAAGTATGAGGTCGTCTGAAAATCAGCTCAAAATAATGTTGCCAGCCTTTTTGACATAAATTATCGAGGTCTTCCCAATATTGCTCGTCTAAGTCCTCGAGAGATTTTTCACTTTCCAAACTGAGATATTTCGGAACTATCCCATGTTTCCTTTTAAAAACTTTTCCTTCTTTTGCATCTCTGCACCTCAGACGTAACTGTCTCTGAGTGCCTGGCGTATCAAGGCTGCACTCACGATTGGCCTTCATTTTTCTAAAATATCGCAGGTCGTTTCGGCGGCAGAAAAGCCCCAATTACATAAAAACTGGAGCATGCCGCCGTTGTAAATATCGGCTTCCGCGCGCCAAATGTAAACCAATTCTTGCTCTTGTTTTATCCAAACGGTCGAAATTTCCATCGTATTTATCGAACAAACGGTCAACAGTTTGTTGCAACAGTGATTCAAAAATTTCTACTTGATCTTGTTCGTTCATCATTTTTCCCAATAGATACAGCCGGATTACAAAAAGGTCGTCTGAAAACCCTGTTTCCAGTTTGAACTGCACCCCAAAAAGTTGACATCCCTCCAACTCACAAGGTGCAGTTTTTTATGAGCAAATATACATTACACTTCAAATACCAAGCCGTACTCCACTACCTGCATATACGCAGCCAACAGCGTACCGCAGACCACTACGGCATTTCCCGAACCCACCTGAGACGATGGATACGCGCCTATCAAGAAGGTGGTATCGGCGCACTCGAACATCCCCAATCCAAAACCATGCCCCAACACCGCAAAAACCCCTTCATCGCAGATAAACCCGACCAAGAAAAACGCAGGCAGAGCTTTATTGAAGAGTTGTGCTATATGCGCGCAGAGGTCGCCCTATCTAAAGGAGTTAAAAGCCCTCAGCCAAAAACAGACCGAAAAGGACAAAGCCAAACCGTCCAAAACACTGAGGGCGCAACACCCGCTCAAATACCTGCTGCACATCGCAAACCTGCCCAAAAAGCAGCTTTTACTACCACCACCAAGACCGCCCAATCCCGACGAAGCCGACAAAGCACTCCTTGTCGAAACCTACCGGCGGCATAAAAGGACGCTACGGGCAAAGGCGCATTGCCGCAGCATTGGGTTGGAACCACAAAAAGTGGCGCGGTTGATGAAACAGATGGGGCTGAAAGCCCTCATCGGGCGAAAAGCTCTACCGCCATCCCGCCATGGGCGAGATATCGGAACACCTCCTCAAACGCCCGGTTCAAAGCCCGAAAGCCCAACGAAAAATGGCTGACCGACGTTACCGAACTCAGGGAAGGACGGCAAACTGTACCTCTCGCCAATCTTGGACTTGTTCAACCGGAAATCGTCGCCTACGCCATGAGCCGCAATGCCAACAGCGAAATGGTGAAGGAAATGCTCGAAAAAGCCGCACCCCGTCTGACTGATAAAGGAACGATGCTGCATTCGGACCAAGGTGTGCTGTACCGTACGGCGGGGTATAGGGAATTGCTTTGCGGAGCATTCCATGGTTCAAAGCATGTCGCGAAAGGCGAACTGTTGGGACAATGCGCCGATGGAAAGCTTCTTTGCGGTGTTGAAGACGGAGTGTTTCTATAACGCAGGTGAATTGACGGTGAGATGAATTGATGAAGCAGATAGATGACTATATGGATTACTACAACCGCGAGCGTTGCAGTTTGAAATTGAAAAAGCTGAGTCCTGTCGCATACAGAACCCAGCTTACACAGAGCGCCTGAATAGGCTTTTATGAGCGTCCAAGATTTGGGGGCCAGTTCACCTTTTTCTGTTATGGAAAGTTGCACTTCAAATGCGAATCCGCCAGCATCAAAGCAGCCCCGCCCGAAAGAAAACCCCATGCGACCCCTAATCACAGCCCTTATCCCGCTCGCCGCCCTGCACCGATTCCAATCCAAACATCCACGAGCCGCCCGCCATGACCGCCAGCCCCAGCCAAGCCCCCTGACCAAAACCGAACAGCCCAACGGCAAAACCCTGCTGCGACAAGCTCCAACAGCAATACGACGGTTACTACAAATACCAAGCCGCTTATCTTGCCTACCAAGCCGCGCGCAGGCGGGCGAAACCCTGTCGCCGCATCTGGCCGAGCTGGCAAAAACTACTAACCCGACGCCTCCCGCCACGCCGCAGTATTTTTGACATTTTGCCGCAAGACCTTGCCGCCGTAACCACGCAGCCGAACAAGGCAGCCGCAAAGCCGCCGCGCCTTGCCGAATATTACCAATTTGCCGCCTACGGCTTACCCGACCCACCCGAAAACGAGGCGCAAAGCCAAAGCCGAATACTGGCAAAAACGCGCCCAAGAAGCGCAGGCAAAATAGGGCAGCCTGAAACCCCACCCTGTCCCAACCCAAAAGGCAATCCCATGAAAAAACCCTCATCCTCCCTCTCCTACTCGCCCTATCCCTCCCCGCCCTCGCCGACCCCATCGACGACTTCGCCCAAAGCCGAGCTTGAGCGGCAAAAATCCCCGCCTTGCCGTCGGCATCTACCGCAACGGTAACATCGTCAAACAACAAGGCTACGGGCCGGCAAACGTAGAACACCAAATCCCCCGTCTCTGCCGACACCGTGTTTCAGACGGCCTCCATCGGCAAAATGCTCGCCGCTGCCGTCGTGATGCTGTTGGTGGAAGACGGTAAAATCCACCCTCGACCAATCCGTGCGTGCCTACCTGCCCGAAGCGCCCCAAAAGCTGGCAGCCCATCACCATCCGCCACCTGCTCAACCACACTGGCGGCATCGGCAACACTGAAACCGACTGGCAGCAAAACAGCAGCGAAAAACAAATGCTGCGCCGCATCTACACCGCCCCGCTGCAATTCAAACTAGGGCAGCCGCTGGGCATACAGCAACAACGGCTACGCCGTCCCTCGGCGCCGTCATCACCCGCGTCTCCGGCAAACACTACGGCGAAATCCTGCAAGAGCGCGTGTTCGCCCCGCTGGGCATGACTTCCGCCCGCGTGATCAGCGAGCGCGACATCGTCCCCCACCGCGCCGCAGGTTATGAGCTTGACGACGCCGACGGCAGCCTGAAAAACCAAGAATGGGTCGCCCCTCACCACAAACCAAAACCGCCGACGGCTCGCTCTATCTCACGCTGCACGACTCACCGCCGCTGGCTCGCCGCCGTAGAAGCACGCCAAATCCTCAAGCCCGAATCCTGGCGCGAAATCTTCACCCCCGCCCGCCTCAACAACGGCGACAGCTACCCCCTACGGCTTCGGCTGGTCGCTCGTCCCCGCTCCCGACGGCAGCCCCATGAGCGGCCACCCGCGCATGGCAGGGCTTCAGCACCGAACTGCGCCGCTACGAAGGCGACGGCACCGATATTGTCGTGTTAACCAATTTGGCAGGCGTAGATACTGAAGCCATCATTGAAGGCATCGCCGCGCGTACCAACCCGCGCTACCAAAAACCCACTGTCCCCATCCCCGACCAACACCCCGCCCTCACCTGCAACTTCGAGCGCGTCCTGCTGCTCATCAAACAAAACAAACCGCATCCCGCCGTACCCAAAGGCCGTCTGAAAGACCTGCACGCCAAATTTGCCGACGCAGGCAGGTGCCAAAGCTCTGCCCACCCGCCACCAAAACAACGGCGACATCCAAGAGCGAGACTACCGCGTAGTCTGGCGAGCGCCGCGCGTTTGAAGGCAATGCGCTGATTTTGTGAAGGGGAAAACGGTGCAGGCTGTGGTTGGAAGAGATGGCGGACGACAAAGCGCAGGGCAATAGGCAGCCTGAAAACTCTGCTTTTCTAAACGGCGTTATTCTTTCGCGCAGGTCGGGTATTCATGCCCGACGTTGTGTAAACGAAACTTATCGGGCATGAATACCCAACCTACGGCACCGCATGATGCGACGGAAAGGAAGAATTCGCCGCCGATATTTATTTGGTGCTGCACGAAGACTTCGCGTTGCTCGGCAAAAATCGCGCGGTGGCGGATTTTGGGCGAGGTGTTGGCGGAACGGGCGGGTAGGGCAGCTGGTTTATGCCAAATACTTGCCCGCATTATCCAAACAAAATTCGACAAATACCCGCACCACGCTCGACGGGTGGCGGTGCTTGACGTAGAGCAGGTGCAGCGGCAGCTGCGGGAAGGGGAAATCGGGCAGCACTTCGACCAATGCGCCTTCGGCAAGCAGCGGGCGGGCGAAGAAAATCGGGCAGGTCGGTGATGCCGCGCCCCAGCAGGGCGAGCTGGCGCAGTTGGCGGTAGTCGTTGCAGCAGAAGGCGGCGGGCGGGATGATGCTTTGTCCGCCGAGCGACCAGCGCACGGGATGTTCGGGCGGGGCGACCAGCCGATGCAGGGTTTTTGCGCCAACTCATCGGGGCGGTGCGGCGTGCCGCAGCGGGCGAGCAGGTCGGGGCTGGCGACCAGTTGCAGGCGCATGTCGCCGAATTTGCGGGCGACGAGGCTGTCGGTTGCCAAACCGCCGCTGCGCAAGGCAACATCGATGCCTTCGGCCAACAAATCCCAGTTTGCGCTCGGTGGCGAGGACGAAGACCTCAATCCGCGGATAGGCAGCCTGAAAATCGCCCAGCAGCAGCCAGCCCGCTCAAACGTCAACGGTAGCGACAGGCGCAAGCGCCCGGCACATTGCGCCTGCTCGCCGATGACTTGCTGCGCGATGTTATCCAGCGTTTCCACGCTCAAATGCGCCTGCTCGTACACCTGCTGACCGATAAGCGTCGGCTGCACGCCGCGCCCCGTACGTTCCAAAAGCTGCACGTTGAGGCCGTTTTCCAGCTCTTTTGATTTTGCGGCTGACGGTGGCAACGGGCATCTGTAAGCGCGCTGCCCCCGCCGACAAACTGCCCGCCTGCACCACGGCGGTAAACACTTTTATCGCGTTGAAATCCATCTTTGCTTTCCATATCTGAAAATTTCGTTTTCATTTTAGCGTCTACTCTTGCGGATTTGAAGAGCGATAATCCCGCCATCCCAACAAGCACAGGAGCAACAACATGAGCAACATCGCTATTATCGGAAGCGGCAATATGGTCCCGCAGGGCTGGCTGCCGCACTGACCGCTGCCGGCAAAAATGTATTTATCGGCGCACGCGACGCTGCCAGCGCAGGCGCTGGCGCAGAAAAACCGCGCACAGGCGCAGGGCGGCACGCTTGCACAGGCCGTTGCTGCGGCGCAGACCGTGTTCTCGCCCTGCCTTATGCCGCTGCGGCGGAAGTGTTGCAGCAGCTCGATGTTTTCGGGCAAGACGCTGATTGACATCAGCAATCCCGTTACGGCGGATTTCAAAAACCTGTCGCTGGGCTTTACGACGTCCGCTGCCGAGGAAATCGCCAAAGCCGCACCGCAGGCGGCCGTGGTCATGATTCAACACCGTTTTCGCCCAATTGCTCGACCCGGCCGCACGCGGTGGGCAGACGGTTCAGGTATTTTCTCGCCGCCGATGATGAAGAGGCGAAAAACGGGCGGCAGCGCTGACCGCGGACATGGGCTTCAAGGCGGTGGATGCAGGCGGCTTACGCAACAGCCGTTTCCTCGAACCGCTGGGCGAGATGAACATCCTGTTCGGCTTCTTCCTCGGCAAAGGTACGGGCATCGCCCCGATGTGGTCGGGCTTGTAAAAACCGCTTCGGCATGAGCCGCGCCGATTTCGCCCACATCCAAACGCCAACGCTGCTGCTGGCGGGCGAAAAAGACCAAAAACGCCCCGCTCGATACCGTACTTGCCGCCTACCGCGCCATGCCCAAGGCGCAACTCGCCATCGTTGCCAACGCCCCGCACGGCGTGCTGCAAAGCAGCTTTTTCCGCTGCCTGGGCGATGATTGACAAGTTTCTGCGGGATTGAGGGTTAGAAGAAAACGCCGTCTGAACGAATTCAGACGGCGTTTCAGTTTTTACTAGTGGAATTCACCCGTACATTCAGCTTGCTTCCCACAACCAGAGACCTTTGCAAAAATACCTCTCTCACCTTTTTCGCTGACAGCCGGAACCTAAATAAAGATTTTCGGCTGTTTTCGCCCCTAATTGCGCCTAATTTTACCCAAATACCCCTTAATCCTCCCCGGACGCCCCATAATCAGGCATCCGAGCCGCCTTTTTAGGCGGCAGCGCGCACTTAGCCTGTTAGCCGCCTTCAACAGGTTTAAACACATCGCCTTCAGATGGCTTTGCGCACTCACTTTAATCAGCCCAAAAATAGGCTGCCCGGGCGTAGCGGAATTTACGGTGCAGCGTACCGAAGCTTTGTTCGACCACATAACGGGTCTTCGATAAATATCGGTTGCGTTTGGTTTGCGCTTTCCGTCAGCGGACGGTTGCGGTGGGCTTTGCGCATAATGCCGTCCGGTAACCGATGTTCTTTCAGATGTTGCGGTTTTCCTTGCTGTCATAGCCTTTGTCGGCATAGACGGTCGTACCTTCGGCTATACCTTCCAGCAAAGGTGACAGGTGGTTGCACTCATGGGTATTGGCTGGGTAATGTGCAGTTTTCTCGATATAGCCTTCCTCATCGGTGCAGGGTATGTTGTTTGTAACCGAGTCTGTATAAACCGTTTTTCTTTGTCCAACGGGCATCTTCATCTTTGCTCGGTGTGGTTTGACCGCTGACTTGCCCTTCGTCATCGACTTCTATGGCCTGACGCTGTTTGCTGCCGGCGGTCTGAATAATGGTGGCGTCAATGACGGCGGCGGATGCTTTCTCTACTTTTAGGCCTTTTTCGGTCAGTTGGCGGTTAATCAGTTCCAGCAGTTCGGACAGGGTGTCGTCTTGCGCCAGCCAGTTGCGGTAGCGGCATAAGATGCTGTAATCGGAGATGCTCAGTTCGTCAAAACGGCAAAACAGGTTGAAATCGATGCGGGTGATGAGGCTGTGTTCGAGTTCGGGATCGGAGAGGCTGTGCCATTGTCCGAGCAGGACGGCTTTGAACATGGACAACAGGGGATAGGCGGGACGGCCGCGGTGGTCTCGAAGGTAACGGGTTCTTTGACGATTCAGGTACTGTTCGATCGGTTGCCAATCAATCACCTGATCCAACTTCAATAGTGGGAAGCGGTCGATGTGTTTGGCAATCATGGCTTGTGCGGTTTGCTGGAAGAAGGTGCTCATGAGAAATCCCTAAATGTCTTGATGGGAATTTAGGGGATTTTGGAGATTTTTGCAAAGGTCTCATCAGGTCTCAACCCGAGCTACGCCCCTGCGTTGCTGAAAAATCCAATCCAATACCCGGCGTGATGTTGTAGGCGTATTTCCACGTGGACGTGTGCTCCCGACGCGCCGCCCGCGTTGGCTTCGGCGGCGGTTTTGAACACCGTACCTTTGGCAAAGGTAACGAAATTCACATTGGCGTTTTGCGCGGCGATTTTGTCGAAGGCCGTCTGAAACTTGTCGACCGGCCATTGCGCGTCCCAATCGTCGGCGCGGGCGACTTTTGCGCCAAACGAAAGCGAGTTTTTTCGGTGATGGCGATTTCGCCCGGTAGGCTTTGGCGTCATCCTGCGACACGGTAATCCACCATTTCACGTTTTTTTCATCTGCGGCGTGAGCAGCGCGGGATTCCATTGGCAGGCAACGAGATATGACGTGGCGAAAAAGTCGGGATATTTGATGTTCATCGCAATCGACATCATGCCGCCGCCCGACTGGCCGGTGGTGTAGAGCCGTTTGCCGTCGATGGGTAACTGGTTTGCAAGTATTTGATTAGGTTGATAGTGGCATCGAGATAGTTGGACGCGGTGCTGGTATCGTCCACAATAATTTTCGTCAAACTCGGGCGCAATCACAAAGCAGGGATGCTGCGCCTGAAATTCGGGCGACGCCACGCAATCCCGCGCCGTTGCCCTGATACAGCGGCGCTTTAACGATGGTGCCGGTTACACCCGCGTCGTGCATAAACAGCACCAGCGGATAGCGTTTGCCATCTTCGATATTCTTCGGCGCAAACAGGTTGTAGCGCACGGTTTTGCCCGTTTGTTTGTCGGCGTATTCGCGCTGGACGAAGTCGTCGAATACTTCGTTGATGACAACGCTGGTCTGAACGGTTTGCGCACCGATGTTTACTTCGGCAGCGGCGGCTTTTAGGCGTGGGCGCGCTGTCGCCCCTGTCGCCCGCCTTGCCCGGTCGTTTTTGGCGGGGGCGGCATTGGCCGGTTTGTTGGCAGGGCGGCCTTTTTACGGTAAGCAACGCGCCCTCGTCATACTGGATTGAGCTGCACAACCACAAACGGCCGCGTTCAGACGGCGCCCCGTCGGCACTTTGCGCCACATAAACGCGCTCCACCGTGCGCCCCGCCACGCCGTATTGCGACGGCTCAAGCGCGGCGGCGGACACATCGGCGCGGTACTTCACCGCCACCGCCACCAGCCGCATCCCGTCGCCAAACACGCGGGTTACGGCGGCGGCCGATTCGACGGCATTATCCGACGCGCCGCCCAACGCAGCGCAGCCGCCCACGGTAAAGCAACACGGCTCGCGCCGGCGGCAGACAATAAAATTCACGGCGGGTAGGCATGGGAACTCCAATCGGTTCAAAACGGGAAAGGCCGCCTTTTAGCACGCTTTGCGGCGTGCTCAACCGCAGGCCGTCCGCCGGAGCGCAAACGGAAAAGGCCGTCTGAACAGCCGTTTCAGACGGCCTTTGCGCGCTCGGGCTGCGTCATGAGGTCGTCTGAAAGCAAGGCTTCAAAGAAATGAAACCGCATGCCTGCGGGTTCGGCTGTTTTTCACGCCGTTGACGCTTCGCTTTCAGACGGCCTCTGCGTGCTCTCTGTAAAACAAATTCAAACAAAACTTATAAAAACAATGTGGAACAAGTATAATCGCTATCGTTTTCAACTTTAACCACCATCAAGGACATCCTTATGAAATACCCGAAAAGCCGTCCCACTCTGCTCGCGCTGGCGCTGATGCCGCTGTTTGCCTTTGCCGAAGACGAAGCCGCCTTGGATACGGTCACCGTTACCGGCACAAAACCCGCCACGCTCAACCAAGGCTATTCCACCGCAGGCACTTACGCTCCGCTGGGCATCGGCATGACCCTGCGCGAAACGCCGCAGAGCGTCAGCGTCATGACCGCCAAACAAATGGAAGACTGGAAACTCGACAGCCTGCGCAAAGTGATGGAGCAGACCAACGGCGTCACCGTCAAAAGCGGCAGCGGCGGCAGCGACCGCTATGCCGGGCTGCACTCGCGCGGCATGGAAGTGAAAAACTTCCAGATGGACGGCGTGCCCTACCGCAGCTCCGGTTTCAGCAAAGACTCGTGGACAGGCTGGGGCGGCGTGGATACCCGCGCGCTAGACCGCGTGGAAGTGTTGCGCGGCGCGTCCGCCCTCTTGGGCGGCACGGGCGATCCCTCCGCACAAGTGAGCCTCGTGCGCAAACGTCCCACCAAAGACTTCAAAGCCGAAATCGGCACCGAAATCGGCAACCACAGCCGTTGGGGCGTAAACGGCGACGTTTCAGGCAGCCTGAACACCGAGGGCAGCCTGCGCGGACGCATTGTGGCCGGACACGAGCGCAGCGGCTACATGATTGAAGACGCGAAAATGCGCAACAGCAGCCGCATGCCGTTGCCGAATGGGATGCCGCCCCGCCACCACCCTCTCCGTCGGCACGCAGCTGCAAAACCGCCGCGAAACCGACACCCCCGTCTTCCTGCCCACCGCCTACGACAGCGAAGGCTACCCGCTGAAAAACGAAATCAGCCGCCACGCCAACAATTCGCCCAAAGGCACATCCTACAAAATACAGCAGCCGCAACGTGTTCGCCGAAGTACGCCACCGCTTTTCGCCCGACTGGAAAACCAAGCTCGAATACAACTGGACGCGCAACACCATACACGACCGCCAAGGCTACGCGGCGATGAAAACCGACCACGACACCCGCCAAATCGACCTGCTCGAAACCGATTCCGGCGAAAAAGCACCACCCATAGCTTCGTCGCCTCGGTGGACGGCAAATACAACCTTCTCGGTCGCAAACACGACATCCTGTTCGGCATCAGCGGCTTCAACACCAAAAACCGCGCCCCCAGCCGCTTTGCCCGTTACGACAACGCCTTCGGCCTGCACGACTTTCTAAACAACCGCAGCCTGCGCTCGGCCAACCCTGTACCCGACGCGGAATATACCGCCGACGACGACATCCGTGCCCGCCAGTTCGGCGGCTACTTCGCCACCCGCTTCCGCCCCGTCGAACGCCTCGCCCTGATCGGCGGCGCGCGCCAGCCGCATCACCATGCAAAAAGCCGAACACGTCGCAGGCACAAACGAAAAGTAACCCGCAGCAAAAGCCACCCCTCACATCGGCGCCGTGTTCGACCTGAGCGAAAACTCTCCGCCTACATCAGCTACGGCACCTCGTTCGAGCCCGTGTTCGACAAAGGCCAAGACGGACGCTTCCTCAAACCCACCACCGGCCGCAACATCGAAATCGGCCTCAAAGGCGAATTTTTCGACCAACGCCTCAACGTCTCCGCCGCCTCTTTGACACCCGCAAAAACGGCATGCCCAAATACGTGGAAAGCGGCGACTACTACGTTTCCGAAGACAACATCCGCACACGCGGCTTTGAAACCGAAGCCGCCGGCCGCATTAACGACAACTGGTTCGTCAGCGCAGGCTACACCGTGCAAAACCGCAAAGGCGGCGAAGACTCCTACGAAGCCGACCTGCCGCGCCACCAAATCAAACTCGCCACCACCTATGATTTGAACGAGCGTCTCACCCTCGGCGGCAGCCTGCGCTGGCAGAGTAAAACCAGCAACATCAACAAAAGCGCGCTGGCCGACGAAAACGACGCTCCCTCGCTCGAACGCGCCCGCAAGTCTGCCACCCAGAAAGCTTACACCCTGGTTGACCTGATGGCCGCCTACCGCATCGGCAAAAACTCCGAAGCCACCTTAAACGTCAACAACGTCTTCAACACCCGCTACCGTACGCTTTCCACCTTCCTCGCCTACGGCGAAGCGCGCAGCGCAGTGTTGAGCTTCAAATACCGCTTTTAAATGGGCACAGCCAACCAACCTGGCTTACGGCTGGAAAGAGTCGAATTTAGGGCAACAGCTATGAGATGGTTCTCAACTGACGAATCACTGAATCGCCCGACATTGGATTGGGCAGACGTACCGAACAACGAGAACCTGCTCCGGACAACGGCATTACCGCCGCTGCCGCACCACTGTCTACAACATTGAGGTCGAGGATTACCACACCTATTGCGTCGATTATCAATGTATCCTGGCGCATAACCAGAATTTATGTCGCCCCTGCGATGCACGCAGTTTCCGGAACTCATTGCAGATGATGGCGTAGCGGGTAACGCGTCCAACCAAGGTCAATAATGCACTTTTTCTGTCCTTTGCCGACGATGGTGTCGGCTTCCCCAATCGCCGATGCGGGCTTTTTGATCGACGACGGCGGGTCGGTTTTCTATACCGACGCGGTTGGGCACTTTGCCTCTGGTCTATGTGCTGCCGTAGCGTTTGCGGTAGGTTTTGCTGCATATTCTGAGGTGTTGCCACAAGGTGCCGCCGTTGCTTTTGTCTTGGCCGAAGGTAGCGGTAAACGGTGCTGTGATGGAGTGTGATCCCGTGGTGTTTATGCAGGTAGGCACATACTTGTTCGGGACTGAGTTTGCGGCGGATAAGGGTGTCGATGTGTTGAACCAGCTGCGAATCGAGCTTATAGGGTTTTTCGCCGGTGCTGTTTTGGTCAGCCGGCTTTTGCTTCTGTGCTTTATCGGCGCTGTATTGCTGTCCTTGGATGCAGTGCCGCTTGATTTCTCGGCTGATGATGCTTTTGTGGCGGTTAAGTTGTTTGGCGATTTCGGCGATGGTGCAGTGGCGGGACAGGTATTGGATATGGTATCGTTCGTCTTGGGTCAGTTGCATGTAGCTCATGGCAATCTTTCTTGCAGGAAAGGCCGTATGCTACCGCACATTGCTGCCTTGAACTGCACCCCAAAAGTTGGACATCCTCCAACTCACAAGGTGCAGTTTTTATGAGCAAATATACATTACACTTCAAATACCAAGCCGTACTCCACTACCTGCATACGCAGCCAACAGCGTACCGCAGACCACTACGGCATTTCCCGAACCCACCTGAGACGATGGATACGCGCCTATCAAGAAGGCGGCATCGGCGCACTCGAACATCCACAATCAAAACCATGCCCCAACACCGCAAAAACCCCTTCATCGCAGATAAACCCGACCAAGAAAAAACACAGGCAGAACTTATTGAAGAACTGTGCTATATGCGCGCAAAGGTTGCCTATCTAAAGGAGTTAAAAAGCCCTCAGCCAAAAAAACAGACCGAAAAGGACAAAGCCAAACCGTCCAAACACTGAGGGCGCAACACCCGCTCAAATACCTGCTGCACATCGCAAACCTGCCTAAAAGCAGCTTTTACTACCACCACCAAAACCGACCCGACCCCGACGAAGCCGACAAAGCCCTCCTTGTCGAAACCTACCGGCGGCATAAAGGACGCTACGGACAAAGGCGCATTGCCGCAGCATTGGGTTGGAACCGCAAAAAAGTGGCGCGATTGATGAAGCAGTTGGAACTGAAAGCCCTCATACGGGCGAAAAAAGCCTACCGCCATCCCGCTATGGACGAAATATCGGAAAACCTCCTCAAACGCCGGTTCAAAGCCCGAAAGCCCAACGAAAAATGGCTGACCGACGTTACCGAACTCAAAGGGAAGGACGGCAAACTGTACCTCTCGCCAATCTTGGACTTGTTCAACCGCGAGATCGTCGCCTACGCCATGAGCCGCAGAGCCGACAGCGAAATGGTGAAGGAAATGCTCGAAAAAGCCGCACCCCGTCTGACTGATAAAGGAACGATGCTTCATTCTGACCAAGGCGTGCTGTACCGTACGGCGGGGTATAGGGAATTGCTTGCCCAACATTCCATGGTTCAAAGCATGTCGCAAGTGAGAATTTTTGGGACAATGCACCGATGGAAAGCTTCTTTGCGGTGTTGAAGACGGAGTGTTTCTATAACGCAGGAGAATTGACGGTGGACGAATTGATGAAACAGATAGATGACTATATGGATTACTACAACCGGGAGCGTTGCAGTTTGAAATTGAAAAAGCTGAGTCCTGTCGCATACAGAACCCAGCTTACACAGAGCGCCTGAATAGGCTTTTTATGAGTGTCCAAGATTTGGGGGCCAGTTCAGTTTTCAGACGACCTCCTTACTTCATTTTCTTTAAGCCAACAATTCCCGCCAGCGTTTCACTTGAAAGCGCACTTGTTCCGGCGCGGTTCCGCCCAAGTGGTTACGCGCGTTCAGGCTGCTCGGGTGTCAGTACGCCGTACACGTCGTCTGAAATCAGGTTGCTGAAACCTTGCAGGACTTCGATCGACAGTTCGCTCAAATCGACGCCCTGCTTGGTCGGCGTGGCGCACGGCTGGGCGACGACTTCGTGGCTGTCGCGGAAAGGCATGCCTTTTTCACCAAGTAATCCGCCAAATCGGTGGCGGTAGCGAAGCCCCTGCATCACGGCGGCGCGCATATTGTCGGGTTTGACGGTCACGCCGCGCATCATGTCAGCGTAAATCCGCAGGGTGTCGATGAGCGTATCGGCGGTGTCAAACAGAGGTTCTTTTGTCTTCCTGATTGTCTTTGTTGTACGCCAAGGGCTGCGATTTCATCAGGGTAATCAAGCCGATAAGGTGTCCGATGACACGGCGGATTTACCGCGCACGAGTTCGGGCACATCAGGGATTTTTTTCTTCTGCGGCATGATGGACGAACCCTGTGCAGAAAGCGGTCGGCGATGTCGATAAAGCCGAAACGCGGACTCATCCACAAAATCAATTCTTCGGACAGGCGGCTCAGGTGAACCATGATCAGCGAGGCGGCGGCGGTGAACTCGACGGCAAAATCGCGGTCGGATACGGCATCGAGCGAGTTTTGGCAGATTTGTTCGAAAAGCCCAGCAATTCGGCGGTGATTTCGCGCTGAATCGGATAGGGTCGTACCGCAAGGGCGGCTGCGCCGAGCGGCATACGGTTGACGCGTTTGCGACAGTCGGTCATGCGCTCGAAATCGCGTCCGAGCATTTCGACGTAGGCGAGCATGTGGTGTCCGAAAGCTGACGGGCTGGGCGACTTGCAGATGGGTGAAACCGGGCATGACGGTTTTCAGCGTTTTTGTTCCGCCAAATCGACCAAAGGCCGTCTGCAGGCTTCGAATCAGGTCTTGAATGACGGTAATCTGGTCGCGCAGCCACAGGCGGATGTCGGTGGCAACTTGGTCGTTACGGCTGCGGCCGGTATGCAGGCGTTTGCCGGCATCGCCGATTTTTCGGTCAGGCGGCGTTCGATGTTCATGCGGGACGTCTTCCAAATCCAGCGACCAAGAAATAGTACCGTCCTTGATTTCTGCTATAATCTCCGCCATTCCCTGACGAATCGCCGCCAAATCTTCTTCACTCAAAACACCTGATTGAACAAGCATTTGCGCGTGAGCCAGCGAACCCTGAATGTCCCACTCGGCAAAGCCGTTTATCGAAATCGATCGAACCGTGTATTTTTTTCACCAGCTCGGAAACAGGCTCGTTAAAACGGCCCGACCAGGTTTTGTCCTTACTCATGGTTTCGTCCTTCAGATAAAAATAACAGAGCCAATAAGGCTCGTATAAACGCATTAAAAGAAAAACGGTTGGAAATTTTATGTCTATTATACGTCAAATCAACAATACATTCGCCGTCCCGGACCTGCGCAATTCGGCAACAGTCGTGCGCCTTTTGATTATTGTCTTGGGCAGTCTGTTCTTTCTACCCTTGATCAGCGATTCTTCGCTCTCCTATTCCGCAGAGATCTACCATCATTCCCAATGGGTGTTTCCCGTATTGTTGGGGATTTTGGTTGCTCATTTTCGTCAATATCTTCACCCCTGCCATCAAAACATCGCCCTACGGCGTCATTATTACCTACTTTTTGAATTTATCGATATTTGCAATCGTCGATTTCTTCATTCTGAAAAACACACGGCAGAACGACTCTCGCAACATTTCTTCCTGTTCAACCTTTTCCTGCTCGGGCTGATGTATTACGAAGCTTCGCGCCGGAACGGCCTTGCGCCTTCGATTTCCGAAGCCCGCCTCAGCGCGCTGACCGCCCGCATCCGCCCGCATTTCCCTGTTCAACAGCCTCAATGCCGCCATCAGCCTTATCCGCCTGCGTCCGTATGATGCGGAAACCCTGCTGGAGAACCTCGCCAACCTCTTCCGCGCCCAACTGCGCGACGGCAGCCAAAGCAGCACTTTTAGGACAGGAAATCGAATGGGCGCAGGAATACATCGCCATCGAACAAATCCGCATGGGCCATATGCGCGTGCAGGTATGGCAGCATCAGGCGCCCGATGACGCGGAAACGCCGCACCTCCTGCTCCAACCCCTTTTGGAAAAACGCGGTCTTCCACGGCGTCGAATCGACCCACCGCCCCGGCATGATTACCGTGTTTACCAAGCTCAACAAATCATCCATCTACATCCGCATCGAAAACCCGTACACCCCGCCCGAAAGCAGCGAAAACGCCAAACCGCACAAAGGCAACTCAATGGCATTGCACAACCTCAAAGAACGCCTGACGCTGATGTACGACAACGATGCCAAAATCCAAAGCCGCCAACTCGACGGCATTTTCCGTGTCGACATCCGCCTGCCTTACCGCAAAAAAGGCTCTGATGTAAACAGGCTGTTCGGTTAATACAACCATCCTCCAAAGGTCAAAGGTCGTCTGAAAAGTTTCAGACGACCTCAAACAAACCACCGTCAACCTTATGAAAACCAAAACAATCTTAAAATGGCTTCCCGTGGTTTTGTCCGTCTTGGGCGCATTGGGTTACAGCTCGCGCGATACCGAAATCATCCGCTCCGGCGTGCAATTCGCTTCTGCGCTCACAGGCAGCAGCCATCTCGGTATGGAAGCCTTCGGCGCATTATTATCGGAAACCGTCAAATCAGGGTCGTCTGAAAAATACTGCACACCAAAGCCGTCCGCACACTCAAAAACGCAATTCCACCACTCCCCCATACCTATCGCGGCAAAAATCTCCAAAATCCACGACGGCGACACCTCCACGTTATCGACGAAGACGGCGCGAAACACAAAAATCCGCATGGCGTATATCGATGCGCCCGAAATCAATCAGGCATACGGGCACACGTTCGCGGGACAACTTGATTGATGCCGCCGACGGCAAAAAGGCGAAGGTACGCGTATTTGAAACAGACCGCTACCAACGCGAAGTCGCGCAAGTTTCCGTCGGGACGACCGATTTGAACCCTCGCGCAACTCCGCGACGGAGCGGCATGGCATTACGACAGCTACGCCAAAAAGCAACAAAGCAAAACCGCCTATACCGATCACGCCGCCGCCCAAAAACAGGCGAAACAAAAACGCAAAGGCTTGTGGAGCGGTAAAAATCCCTAAGCCCCGTGGGACTTCCGCCGCGAAGAGCGCGAAAGTGCAAAACGGCGGACACAACGAACGCCGTCAAGAATCAAGCGGACAATGGTTTGGCATTTGCAAACCAGTGGTCTCGACATCTAATTTTCCAAGCGGATTTTTGTTCATAAAGCGGAAGATTCAAGGCGGAAACCGCAACAAGGTTGGACACCTTGCAAGGATTTCCAACGCAACGGAAACTATTGAATCTCGATAGCTCCCAGTAGTAAAAAGGTCGTCTGAAAAATATTTTCAGACGACCTTTTCATGTATTCGACAAACTAACGGCATTGCAGCCAAGTCCGTTTGAGATGATCGACATCCGTCACTTTGCAGACATTTACCGGAGCAGCTGACCGAATAATCTACTTTGGTCGGATGCCCCCATTGTTTGAAGCTGGCACGAATTTTTGCCGTTAGAAAAGGCAGACACGCTGACCTTGACTTCGGTTTCGGGGATCCTGACTGTTCCATATCGGATCGTCTCTATACACAAATCCGCCGACCGAGAAGCGGTACGGATGGCTTTTTCAAAGAATCGTCGGCATATCGGTTCGAAAACCTTCACGCCCGATTCATCATCGCGGCTTGCCTCTTGATAAATCTTCTTCACCAAACGGATCTTGGCGGCATTGTCTCCGCTTGCAAAAAGAGACAGACGGCACCAGTAACGCAGTGAAAAGTATTGTCGCTATTTTTGTTCATATTATGTTTTCCTAAAATCGAATTCTGCCCGACCATACCGTCCAATACATTATTGAAACCATACTCAGTATTGACTTGGCAGGGTTCAGCCGTAAAAATACAAAAAGAATTATATCCATTGGATATGCTTTTTTTCAAACCGATTTAAACGTCATCGCCCCATTATCCATCCTATAAAGAGGTCGTCTGAAATGCCTGTCATGCTGATTGTCCGTCCGTCCGCGCGCGCGGGAGATGATGCGCACCTGTTCGCAGGCAGGGCTGGCGCGCGGGTGTTGAGTCCGTTGAAATCGAGCCTGACGAAGCGGCGTTGCGCGACTTGAAAGAACAGTTTTCCCGCTCGGATGCGGTGTTTTGGGTCAGTCCGACGGTGGGTTGAAACCCGCGGCGCCGTATGTGGATTTTTCAGACGACCTGAAGGTTCAGGTTGCGGTTGGGCAGGCAAGCGGTCGGGCGTTGGAACGCTGCGGCGCGAAAAATGTATCTGTGCCGCAAAGAAGGCAACGACAGCGAGGCGGTGTTGCGGCTGCCGGTTTGGGATACGCTGCCGCAAGGCGCACGCGTATTGATTGTGCGCGGACGCGGCGGGCGCGATTTTTGGCGGAGTCGTTAAAGAAAAAAGGCTTTGCAGTGGAAATCGCGGAAGTGTATCTCAGACGACCTAATGAATTGAATTGGCAGGATTTTGATGCCGAATCCATTGATGCCGCCTTTATCGCTTCGGGCGAACTGGTGCGCGGGCTGTTTGCTCAGGTTCCGCCGCAATTTTCCCTGATTCTTCGAATCCTTGTTATACTTCACCCATCATCCGCGCATAGCCGACGCGCTTTCGCGAGGCGGGTGCGCGCCCATACGGGTCGTCGCTTCTCTGAAAGCGGCACTTTCATCATTTCCTAAGGAGCAAAACCGATGAGCCGGTCTGAAGACAATCCATCCGAAGCAAACGAAGCCGGTCGGCCGATTATCGTCGACAGTCAGGGTAACGCGGGGTCGTCTGAAACAGTGCTCCGAAAAAGGCCAAGCAGCCTAAAACCTCCGAATACGCAGGAACACACATGTCTGAATCTAAAAATCTTCCCTCAAAACCAACCCGCCCCTCGTCATCATCAAACAATCCCGCGGCAGAGGGCTGGCGGTAGGCGCGCTGGTGCTGGCGCTGCTGGGTTTGGGCGCAAGCGGCTTTTTGTTTGTGCAAGGACAAAACGTCTTGAAAAACCAGGAGCTTTCGTTTAACCAAAAGCTCGATAAAGCCGCCTGGGCGAATCTGAAAACGCTTTACTCCTGAAAGACCATTTAAACCGTCAAACCGCCATCCAAGCCGAATTGGAGCGCTTGGGCAAAGCCCAAATGGCAAACAGCGAACAAATCTTGTTGACGCAAAAAGCGTATCAGGAGCTGACCAGAGGGCGCGTCAACTGGCTGGTTGACGAAGCGGGAAAACCATGTTGAACCTCGCCTCGCAGCAACTGCTGCTGTCGGGCAACGTACAAGGCGCGGCGGCGGTGTTGAACATATCGACGGCCGCCTGAGCTGTTTCTGACCAGCCCGAGCTGCTGCCCATCAAACAAGCCGTCAGCCATGATTTGGCGGCATTGAAAAACCGTCCGTATGTCGATATTTCCGCACGGCGCTGCGCCTCGACCGTTTGAAAACCGCCGCTTTCCGGCCTGCCGCTGGTGTTGACGGCGTATTGCAGCCGGGCGAACAGGCGCAAAGCAACGGCGCATCTTCAGGCTCTTGGTGGCAAAATACTTGGGATAAATCTTTGGTTGCACTGAAAGGGCTGGTGAAGTCCGCCGACTCGACAATAAAGACGCGATGCTGCTGTCGCCCGAACAGGCGTATTTCGTCCGCGAAAACCTGCGCCTGCGCCTTTTGGATGCGCGTACCGCGCTGATGCAGCACAACGGCGAGGTTTATCAAAGCGATTTGAACTACGTCGAAGCCGCGGTCAAACAATACTTTGACGACAAATCGCCCGCAACACAGGCATGGCTGAAAGAGTTGTCCGAATTGAAAGCGCTGGATGTACGTATGATTTCAGACGACAGTTTGAAAGCCAGCCTCAGCGCAATCCGCGCCTATCAAGACGGTACGCGCACTCCGGTCGCGCTGCCCGAACCCGTAACAACCGCCGCGTCCGCGCCCCTGCCCTCCGCCGCGTCCGAAGCTGCCGCTCCTCAAACCGCCTCGCAGGTGAATGAAACTGCTTCCGCACCGAAAACCGCACCGGCTCCGAAGGCTGCCCATCCTGCCAAAGCAAGACCCGCTCCTGCGCAGAAACCCACCCCTTCCACCCAAACAGACGCGAAGCCTTTAGAAGCTCCGGCGCTGCCTTCCGAGGCCAAACCGCAAAACATTTCCGAGCCGGAAAAAGAAAGCGGCTCCTGAGAAACAAAGCCGCCCTGCCGCCGATGCTGAGACCAAAGGAGGCCGTGCATGAAAGCCGTCGTCTGGATTGTCGTTTTATTCGCCGCAGCAGTCGGTATCGTCCTAACTTCCGGTATTTACACGGGTAATGTCTATATCGTCGTCGGACAAGTCGCGATGCGGGTCAACCTGCACGCCTTTATCTTAGGGCTGGTTCTGTTTGTCTGTTACCCTGTATTTCCTGATCAAATTCATCGTCGGCCTGATGAACATCCCCGCCCGTATGCAGCGTTTCGGTACGGCGCGCAAAGGCCGTCAGGCAGCCGTTGCTTTGAACAGCGCAGGTTTGGCGTTTTTTGAAGGCCGCTTTGAAAAAGCGGAGCAGGAAGCCGCCAAAGTATTGGAAAACAAAGAAGCCGGCGACAACCGCAATCTCGCGTTGATGCTGGGCGCGCACGCCGCCGACCAAATGGAAAACTTCGAACTGCGCGACCACTACCTGAAAGACATCGAAAAACTGCCGAACAAACAGCAGCTTTCCGCTATCTGTTGTTGGCAGAGTCCGCACTCGGCCGCCGCGATTATCCGACCGCCCCGCAAAATCTCAACGCCGCCGCGCGCATCCATCCCAACCTGTCCCGCCTCGCCCGCCTGCAACTGCGTTATGCCTCGACCACGGCGATGCGGAAGACGTGTTGGCGAAAATCCGAAAAATTGATGAAAGTCGGCGCGATTAACGATTTTGAAGCGGAACAATACCAAAGCTGGGCATACCGCCGCCTGTTGGCGGAAGCATCAGACGCAGCCGGTCTGAAAAACCCGTCTGAAGCGCATTCCCCGAAGCACTCAAAGCGGACGAATTGTGTGTCGCCATTGCCGAAAAATACGAGCGTCTCGGACTCTATACCGAAGCCGTCAAATGGGTGCGCCAATACTACCCGCAAAACCGCCGCCCCTGAACTTTTTGGAAGCCTTCGTCGAAAGCGTCCGCTTCTTCAACGAACGCGGTCAGCAGAAAAGCCATCGACCTCTGCTGATTCTTGGCTGAAAGACAAACCCGACGACGCGCCGCTCTTGATGTACCTCGGACAGCTTGCCTACGGCCGCAGCCTGTGGGGCAAGGCGCAAAGTTACCTCGAAGCCAGCATCGCCCTGCAACCGAGCATCGCCGCCCGCCTCATGCTGGCACGCGTACTCGACGAAACCGGACAACCGCAAAAAGCTCAGGAACAGCGGAAATTGGTTTTGGAAGCCGTCTCCGATGACGAACGCCACGCGGCGTTGGAGCAGCATAGCTGAGTTTGGGAAACATCTTTATCTATCCCCCTTTTCAGACGACCTTTCATTGCGGAAACCGCCGCAAAGGTCGTCTGAAAACCGTTTTCCTTCCCCGTTTTACAAACAAACCGAAAGCCCCCCACATGACCTCTTTGAAAAACGACACCTTCCTCCGCGCCCTGCTCAAACAGCCCGTCGAATACACGCCGATTTGGATGATGCGTCAGGCGGGGCGTTATCTGCCCGAATACAAAGCCACGCGCGCGAAAGCGGGCAGCTTTCTCGATTTGTGTAAAAACACCGAATTGGCGACCGAAGTCACCATCCAACCTTTAGACCGCTTCGATTTGGACGCGGCGATTCTGTTCTCCGACATCCTGACCGTCCCCGACGCAATGGGCTTGGGACTGTATTTTTGCCGAAGGCGAAGGTCCGAAATTCGAACGCGCCTTGCAACACGAAGCCGACATTGCTAGGCTGCAAGTTCCCGATATGGAAAAACTGCAATACGTCTTTGACGCCGTCGGCTCCATCCGCAAAGCATTGGACGGCCGCGTACCGCTTATCGGTTTCTCCGCAGCCCGTTCACGCTCGCCTGCTATATGGTCGAAGGCGGCAGCAGCAAAGAATTCCGCACCATCAAAACCATGATGTACTCGCGCCCCGATTTGCTGCACAAAATCCTCGACACCAACGCCCAAGCCGTTACCGCCTACCTCAACGCCCAAATCGACGCGGGCGCGCAGGCCGTGCAGATTTTCGACACTTGGGGCGGCGTCCTGAGCGATGCGGCGTTTAAAGAGTTCAGCCTCAAATACATCCGCCAAATCATTGCCGGATTGAAACGCGAAAGCGAAGGCAGGCGCGTTCCGTTATCGTGTTTGCCAAAGGCGGCGGGCTGTGGCTGGAGGGCATGGCGAAATCGGCGCAGACGCATTGGGTTTGACTGACGTGCAACATCGGCGAAGCACGCCGCCGCGTCGGCAACCAAGTCGCCCCTGCAAGGCAACTTCGACCCGTTTGCCCTCTTTGGCACGCCCCAATCCATCCGCTCCGAAGTCGCGCGCATCCCAGCCGACTACGGAAACGGCAGCGGCTATGTCTTCAACCTCGGACACGGCATCAACCAACACGCCGACCCCCTGAACACGCCAAAATCTTAGTCGATACCGTACACGAACTGTCGCGCCAATATCACGCCTGATTAGTGTAGAAGGTCGTCTGAAAAACCCAAAACTGCCTACCGGTTTGGTTTTCAGACGACCTTTATATTGGATGAAAAGTAAAAATCAGACATTTTCTATTTAACTGACTGCATATTTACCCAAATCAAAATCAGATTGATTTCACATATTTCAAAAGACATGTATGATGATGTTCTTTAAAAACAACCTTTCCAATTTCAATAAAAATCCATCTTTTTAGGGGCTGTCAACATTTAATTTTCCCAGTGGATTTTTGTTCACAAAGCGGAAGATCTCACAGTGGAAACTGCAACAAGGTTGGACACCTTGAATCTTCCGCTTTGAGGATAAAAAGACACGGAAACTATTGAATGCGACAACCCTCTAGGAACACACATATGAACTTTCAAGACTATTTCGTCAATCTGATATTGAGCGGCGTGATGATTATCGGCGCTTATCAGTTTTACTTTTTATACCCAGCGCCACCCTTTGCGCAAAGAGATCGTTTGGAATTCCCCGATAGACGAAAAACTCTTTCCGCCCGCGTTGGTCGTGGATATACAGCTTCCTTTACTACCCCGCCATCCTCTACCTCAACATCATCGCCACCGACCACCGCCATTTCAACATGATGGCGTTCAGCTTCCTGATGTTGCTGTTTATGCACAATGCTGTTCTTCTGGCTGTTTCCCGTTTCCACCCCGCCGCATTGGCGCAGCATCAATACCGGTAAAACACCGTCCGAATGGTTTTTACAGTTTGTTCAAAAATTCGACCAAGCCAGCAACTGCTTCCCCAGTATGCACGTTTCCGTCGCCATGCTGACCGCCCTGCACGCGCTGCCGACTTTGGGCGCCGCCGCGTTCCTCTTTCCCGTATTGATTGCCCTGTCCTGCATCTTTACCAAACAGCACTACCTGATTGACCTGCCCGCAGGCGCAGCATTGGGCGGCTTTGCCTACTGGCTGTATCTTTAGTGCTTTGACGCACCCAATCCTAATAAAAAAACCTAAAAGGTCGTCTGAAAACGAGCGAAGCGAGTTTCGTTAAAACGAGCGCAGCGAGTTTCGCTAAAACAAAACTCAAAAGGTCGTCTGAAAACGAAAAACACCCGCTTATCAGTGTCAACTCGTTTTTCAGACGACCTTTTGCTATACTCACCATCTGAACCTTACCGCCTCAAACCAGTCAGACTCAAAAATATAGTGGATTAACTTTAAACCAGTACGGCGTTGCCTCGCCTTAGCTCAAAGAGAACGATTCTCTAAGGTGCTGAAGCACCAAGTGAATCGGTTCCGTACTATCTGTACTGTCTGCGGCTTCGTCGCCTTGTCCTGATTTAGTTAATCTACTATACATCCGCTCCCGCCATTCCTCCACCGCCTATCGAACATGACTTTTCTAAAAGACATCACCTGGACAGAAATCTTCATTTTCGCCCACACCTGCGCCGCGCTCGGCTGCGTCTTGCGCGTGTTGTACAAACAAAAACATCGGCTCCACGTTTGCCTGGCTGATTATCCTCTTCCTTTTCCCCGTCTTCGGCACCATCGCCTACCTGCTTATCGGCGAGCCGCGGCTCGGCACGGCGCGGGCAAAGCGCACGGGCGAGATGAACCGTTTTTATCAAAGGTTTCGTCGAAACTTACCTGTCTAACCTTTACCTTGATATCGGCGACAAAGTCAAATCCCGTTATCACGGCATCAGCAAAGTCGCTGCGAGCGGAACGGGACTCGGCGCGACGCGTAACAACGCCATGACGCTGCTGTCCACCACCGATGAAATCATCGACACCATGCTTGCCGACATCCGCTCCGCCCGCCATTCCTGCATGCTCGCCTTCTACATCATCGAACCCGAAGGCAGGATAGAAGAACTGTTAAACGAACTCCTTGCCGCCGCCGACAGAGGTTTGGATTGCGCCATCCTCGCCGACGCCGTCGGCAGCAGCCGCTTTTTCGACAGCGGCTGGGTAGAAACTCCTGCGCGAAGCCGGCAGCAGAAGTCCACGCCTCCTTGCCCGTCGGCGTCTGGCGCACCTTCTTCACCCGCACCGACCTGCGCAACCACCGCAAAATCCTCGTCATTGACAGCAAAATCGGCTACACCGGCAGCTTCAACCTCGCCGATCCCCGCTTCTTCAAAAAGATTCAGGCGTCGGCGAATGGGTGGACGTCATGATGCGCTGCACCGGCCCGCTGGTACTCGAACTCTCCGCCGTCTTCTTTGCCGACCTCGCCGTCGAAACCGACGAAAACCTCGAAAGCGTGCAGCAATATCTGACGCAGGCGCAAGAGCGCATTCCCCGAAATCCTTCCCGAAAAATGCAGCAGGGGCGACATCGTCGCCGAGTCATCCCCTCCGCGCCCAGAACAGGGCAGCCACGTCATTTACGAAACCATCATCAGCGCGATTTACGCCGCTACCAAACAAATTACCATCACCACCCCCTATTTCGTCCCCGACGAACCCCTCCTGATGGCATTGACCATCGCTGCCAAACGCGGCGTCAAAGTTACCCTGATCCTGCCTGCCAAAGTCGATTCCTTCATGGTTCGCTACGCCTCCCGCGCTTACTACCCCATGCTGCTCGACGCAGGCGTCAAAATCGCCATGTTCGAAGGCGGACTGCTGCACGCCAAAACCATGACCATAGACGAAGACTACGCCCTCTTCGGCACGGTCAACATGGACATGCGCAGCTTCTTCCTCAACCTCGAAATCAGCCTCGCCATCTACGACCGCGACATCACCAAACAAATCTGCAACCTCCAACGCGACTACCTCAAAAACAGCAGCTACATCACCGTCAAAGCATGGCAGCAACGCTCCAAATTCCGCGGGCTGATAGAAAACACCGTCCGCCTGATGAGTCCGCTGTTATAGACAGGGCTTACTGTTCATCACAAGACCAAAGGTCGTCTGAAAAGCTTGGAAACCTTTTCAGACGACCTTTTTGTTGGATAACAGTTGTCATCCCGAAGACAGATAGATAATATAAAACCGAATATTTTTCATCTCGCCCGCGCCCCGTAAACCAATATTCCCGGACTTGGTGCTTGTAAAATTTGATTCAAAAAGGCAAACAACAATGAAAAAGACTTGGAACCATATACTTGAATCAGCGCAACCCGTGGTTGATTTTTGTCATCAGACAGTTTCTTTTTCCTGTCCTTATGACGGAGATCGTGAAAGATGTATCGTTACAGCCTCTCCGGAGGAAGCCAGATATCTGTTAGGCGACGAATGGGATGAGTGGGAGGAGATTATGCGCTACTCAGCAATTCCCAGATTCGGATGATTTCGATTGGCATTACTTGGTTGGTCGTAAATTAATTAATACCAATTGCTTGGAGGCGCTAGATAAGGATTTACATGGGGCAGATAAAAAGCTCACGATGAGAGGGAGTAGTAAACTTCCTCGAGGAAACAATGCCTTATTATATGGACATTTTATTGAATTGTTACGCTAATAATTATATGCCGGAAATTTGGAAAGATATCTTATATGTTTTCCAGCATAACGGTTTCCCTTGCGGCTGGAAAGGAAATTATCCGGAAGGAAAATGATCGTTTTTCTAATGAATATCCAACGAATAAAGGATGAGAGAATTATTTAGAACTTGGGTGATTAAAAGCTTAATTCGAGGCAGTTCCTTCAGCATCATTTCGTTTAATTAATTAGAAATATCAAAATGAATTTTTAATAATTTTGAAGAGTTTGAATCTAAGTTAGATAACCTATATGCTAATGAACAATACGACATAGCCGATAGAATCATGGAAAATCAGATAGATAATATTTGCAAACCATCTTCCTTGGAAGAAATTGATCAGTATCTATGGTTTTATGCTTCTGTCGCGGAGATTGCGAATCTTTCGGTAGATTTCAGCAATTATGTAGACAATTAGTGTCTTTAAACAAGATAAAAATCGAGTGATTTAGCCAAATATGAAGAAAAATGTCCTGTCAACAGGTGGTTTTAGTTAAGGATAGATTGGCTCAAAACCCAACATTTAAAAAGGTCGTCTGAAAAGCTTGAAATCCGTTTCAGACGACCTCTTAAAACTAAACCCTGCTTACAAAGGAAATAACCGCATGAACCCCCATCCGCCCCTTCTTAGACCATACTCCGCAAGTCCACGAGTCCTGCCTTATCGAGTGAAACTTCGGTCATCATCGGCGAAGTGTCGCTTGCCGAAGACGTATCCGTCTGGCCCTATGCCGTTTTGCGCGGCGACGTGAACAGCATCAGCATCGGCGCGCGCAGCAATGTGCAGGATGGCAGCGTCTTGCACGTTTCGCACAAAAACGCGGAAAAACCTGAAGGCTCGCCCCTTGTCATCGGCGAAGACGTTACCGTCGGACACAAAGTCATGCTGCACGGCTGCCGTATCGGCGACCGCGTTTTTAATCGGTATGGGAACAATTATTCTGGACGATACCGTCGTCGAAAGCGACGTGATGATAGGCGCAGGCAGCTTGGTGCCGCCGCGCAAACGTTTGGAAAGCGGCTATCTTTATGTCGGCTCGCCCGTCAAGCAAGTCCGCCCGCTGACGGACAAGGAAAAAGAGTTTTTGAAATATTCGGCCGCGCATTATGTGCGGCTGGCAGGACAACACAAGCAATCAAAATAAGCCCTCTGCGACGCCTTATCGCTATAATTGATGAGGGCTTTTGCTGCCTGCCCCTGATTTTCAGACGACCCCGTCCCGATACCGACCATGAACCCCGAAACCCTGCAAGATTTCCTACATACCCACATCCCTGCGACCGCCCTGCTCGACCTGAGCGTCTTGGAAACCACAGCGGATCAGACCGTACTTTTCTCACCCCACGCCCCCAACCGCAATCATAAAAATACCGCCTTCGGCGGCAGTATCGCATTGGCGGCAACCGTCGGCGGCTGGGCAACGGTCTATCTCCATTGCCCCGAATCGGATGGCAATATCGTCATTCAGAAGGTACTACCCGCTACCTGCGCCCTGCACGAGGCGACCTGACCATCATCACGCGCAGTCCGCCCCGGCTGAAGAGTGGCAAAAACTCAAAACCATGTTCGAGCGCCATAAAAAGGAAAAATCGCCCTGCAAACCGGAAATCTATTCGGAAAACGAATTGGCTGCCGTCTTTGACGGACGGTTTTATCGTATTGGGATAAGGTATCGGCTGTTTCGATAGACAAAGGTCGTCTGAAATTTTCAGACGACCTTTTTATATCCAGCGGATGCCTGTTCACACCCACAACCACGCCCAAACGCTGCGCCCTTCGCCTTGCAGCAACACCAGCGTGCGGCAGGCGGAGGCTGTGTTCATACATTCCAACCCGATGCCGTGTGCGCAAGTTCAGCGGCGATTTTTCGGATGGAGGAACTGCTGCTTCTCCCCGTGCCAGCAATGATGACTTCGGGCAAATCATCCAAATCTGAGGTCGTCTGAAACAGGTCGGCGGCAGTCAGTTCGGACGGCGTTTGCACGTTCATTGCTTCAATTTTGCCGTTGCGCCAGATGATGGGCGCGGTGTAGGTTTTGCCGCCCGCTTCGATTGCGCCCGCCCGATAAGCGGTCAGGCTTAGGGTTTCATCGGTTTTTGTTTTCTTCAATCAGCATTTTTCTTCCGTTTTCCTTCTCGGCTGATCCATCTAGCTTGCAAACAGGGCTTTGCCGCCCTTTCGCCGCGTTCCGTAAAAGGTGCAAAATCAGGCAATTTCAGGTAGGATGGGCGACTTTAGCCTGCGTCTTCCGCCATTGCAAAATCAGCATTATAGTGGATTAACTTTTAAACCAGTACGGCGTTGCCTCGCCTTGCCGTACTATCTGTACTGTCTGCGGCTTCGTCGCCTTGTCCTGATTTAAATTTAATCCACTATATCAATCCTGCGGCGGCGTCACGTTTCGGGCTTTCTGAATTTCTGTTTTTACTTTTTGATTTAAGAAAATCGGCTCACAAGGAGGCACAATGAAGCCAGTAAACATCGGTCTTTTAGGTTTAGGTACGGTCGGCGGCGGTACGGCTGCCGTGTTGCAGGACAATGCGGCGGAAATCAGCCGCCGTTTGGGACGCGAAGTGCGCATCAGTGCCGTATGCGACTTGAGCGAAGAAAAAGCCCGCCAAATCTGCCCGTCCGCAGCCTTTGTCAAAGACCCGTTCGAACTGGTCGCGCGTGAAGACGTCGATGTCGTCGTCGAATTGTTCGGCGGTACCGGCATCGCCAAAGATGCTGTGTTGAAAGCCATTGAAAACGGCAAACACATCGTTACCGCCAACAAAAACTGCTCGCCGAATACGGCAACGAAATCTTCCCGCTGGCGGAAGAAAAACGTCATGGTGCAATTTGAAGCGGCAGTAGCAGGCGGCATCCCGATTATCAAAGCCCTGCGCGAAGGCCTCGCCGCCAACCGCATCCGCAGCATCGCCGGCATCATCAACGGCACCAGCAACTTCATCCTCTCCGAAATGCGCGAAAAAGGCAGCGCGTTTGCCGACGTATTGAAAGAAGCGCAGGCATTGGGCTATGCCGAAGCCGATCCGACCTTCGACATCGAAGGCAACGACGCAGGGCCACAAAATCACCATCATGAGCGCGCTGGCATTTGGCACGCCGATGAACTTCCCCGCCTGCTACCTCGAAGGCATCAGCAAACTCGACAGCCGCGACATCAAATACGCCGAAGAACTCGGCTACCGCATCAAACTTTTTGGGCATCACCCGCAAAACCGACAAAGGCATCGAATTGCGCGTCCATCCGACCCTGATTCCCGAAAGCCGCCTCTTGGCAAACGTCAACGGCGTGATGAACGCCGTGCGCGTCAACGCCGATATGGTCGGCGAAACCTTATATTACGGCGCAGGGCGCGGGCGCATTGCCGACCGCTTCCGCCGTGGTTGCCGACATCATCGACATCGCCCGCCTGATTGAAGCGATACCGACCACCGCGTACCGCATCTGGCATTCCAACCCGCGCAAGTCAAGCGCAAACCATTCTGCCTATGGACGAAATCACCAGCAGCTACTACCTGCGCGTCCAAGCCAAAGACGAACCCGGGTACGCTGGGGACAAATCGCCGCGCTTTTGGCAAAAGAAAACGTGTCCATCGAGGCCTTAATCCAAAAAGGCGTGATCGACCAAACCACCGCCGAAATCGTAGATTCTGACCCACAGCACGGTCGAGAAAAACATCAAGCGCGCCATTGCCGCCATCGAAGCATTAAGCTGCGTGGAAAAACCGATCACCATGATCCGCATGGAAAGCCTGCATGACTGAGCCGAAAAACGAAATGTCCGCCGAAGAGCAAGCCGCGGCGCGTAAAAAGCGAAAGCCAAAAATCCGCACCATCCGCATTTGGGCGTGGGTCATTTTGGCGCTGCTCGCCGCGACTGCCCTGCTCTCCCAATGCGCCATGTCCAAACCGCAGGCTAAGCAGAACATCTTTGAATCTTGCGTGAAAAACATCCCCTTTGCCGAAAAATGGCAAAACGATTTGAAAGAAAGTGGCTTGGATTCAAACAACAGCAAACTCGCCGCCGATTACTGCACCTGCATGTGGGACAAGCCTTTTGGACAAGCTCTCCGAAGAGCAAATCCGCTCCTTAGGGCAAAACTCAGCCCGCAAGAGCAGCTCGATCTGCTCGGCGGCGCAAGCGTTTGAAGATCGCGACAGGCAGTGTGTGGCAGGTTTGAAGGCGGAATAATCCGGTTTTAACATAGCAAAAAGGTCGTCTGAAAAAACTCCGTTTGTTTTTTTCAGACGACCTTTTTATTGATAAGGGATTCACTGCACATCAGGATGGAACAACAAACTATGCTCGTGCGGTCGGTTTCTTCTTCCCTTCCAACCATACCTTCAGTTTTTCCTCATCCAAAAACCAATGGCAGATTTCTTCGTCACCCATCCAATAACACAGGGGACAAGCTCGTTATACTTTTCTTCTAAAACAGGGTCTTCATCGACATCGAAGATTTCCAACTCAAAACCGAATGCCTCTTGATACGGCTTGAGCTGTTCACGCATTTTGTGACAGAGACTGCAATATTCTCGAAACATCAGGGTCAGCTTCATAGCGGATGCTTTGCGGTGTGGTAAACGAAAAACGGATTGTAAGATAAAGGCTGCCGTCAATGCAAAGGTCGTCTGAAACCTTGATTTCGGTTTCAGACGACCTTTGATAATGCTTTAGACAAGATTAGGGATTGCACATTGATACCGGCGGTAACTGTCGTTTGTGCACTGTTGGCATTCAGGAAGGAAGCCGCCAGCTCGCCGCAGCAGCCGCAGCAAGTGGCAACGCCCAATTGAGCCTGCAAATCGCTCATGGTACTCGCGCCTGCAGCGATGGTTTCTTTGATGTCGTGGTCGGTAATGGCGTTGCAAATGCAAACAAACATGATGTGCTCCGTGTTTTCTTTCGCTCAGTATTGATAGTGTGTTTTATTCTTAAACGTAAATATAAATAAAAACAGTTTGCATTGCAAGATCGGTTCGAACGGTTTTATTTGGTAATTTTCTATTGATTTTCCTTGTTTCGATTGATTCAATAGATTGGAACCACATTCTAAAAACAACAAAGCCGCGCACGTCATAACATTTCACAACAAATAAAAATACAGGCTGCGCAGCAGACGGCAAGCCTGTACTTTTTATCTTTTCATTTTGCAATACCGCTATTTCCCCTTTTCACATCAATTACCCACACTTCCGACTGTGAACCCAAGCGCAGCGGAATCCCCCAGAAACCGTAGCCGGACGTGACAAAAAAATGTCTTCCGCCGATTTCCTCGTAGCCGTAGGCAAGGCGGTAGAGGGTGCGTACAATCAGGTTTGCCGGTGCGATTTGACCGTTGTGGACATGGCCGGAAACTTGAACGTCAATAGGCAGCTTGGCGTGCGCCTCGACTTCGGTCGGGCGGTGATCCATCAGCAAAAACGGGCTGGTCGGTATTGTGGTTTTCCAGCAACTGAGCAAACAGACGGACGGTCTTGGTCCACATCGTCGTTGCGGCCGACGAGCAGGAAAGCATCGTGTTGCAACACTTGCGTTGCCGAGCGGTAATGCCCTGCCGCCTCGAGATCATGGCGGATGCGCGCGCTGTCGCCAAACATATCGTGATTGCCCAAAGTCGCGTAAACGCCCAGCGGTGCTTTCAGGCGACCCAGATGCGGCTGCATATTTTCTTTGCGGTAGGCATCGACGTTGTCGTCCATCAAATCGCCCGGCAATAGGATTAAATCGACTTTTTCGCGGTTCATGATGTCCACCAGCTTATCCAGTTGCCGCGCGCCGAACAAAAATTCCCCAAGTGCAGGTCGCTTGCCATGCCGATACGCAGCGGCTTATCCATTTTCTTATCGATCACGACGGTCTGATGACGGACGACGGGCGTATAAGCGTTGTACATCCCAAAAGCCGACCAAACCTAACACGAAACAGCGGCGCAAACAAGCGCAGGCTGCGCGACAGCGACCGACTGGCCACGAATTTGCGTGCAGCAGGGAAACAGGACAAACGTCGCCAGCGCCGCATACATCACAAACAGCAGCAACACCATCCAAAAACGCCATGATGCGGAACATAAAATGTCCCAATTCCAACAAAAGCCCCGCCAGCAGGCCGTTGGTCACGAAATACGACACCCCCATCAGCCAACGCCTGCCCGCCTTGCCGACCACCGGCGCAAACAGCCATTGCAACGAACGCCCCAGTCCGAACGTGAAAAAGCTGGAGCAATACAATCATAATCAAAAACATCGTACCGAACATAAAAGCGAACCTGTTGAAAATCAAAAACACAAACGGCGGATTCTATCATATCCGCCCTTTCGAGACGAGGTCGTCTGAAAACCTTAAGTGCTATAATATCGTCTGAAAAAAATCCAATAAACTGAAAAAGGAAACACAATGCCCCGCCCGCAAACCGCCATCATCCCCGATCACGCCCAAGCCGGCATATTTCATCGAAGCCGACATCCGCGACGGTCGCTACGATGACATCAAAACCGCCTGCCGAAGCTCGCTTGAAGCCTTTGGCGAAAGCTGACCCGCTTTCCCGAAGATATTTTAGGCATGACCATCGCCTTCGGCAGCGACGCATGGAAAGCGTTCGGACACGCAGAAGAAGGCAGCGAAATCAAAGCCCTTCCCCGTTATGGGCAACGGTCTTGCCCCCTGCAACCCAGCACGATATTTACATCCACATCCAAGCCTGCCGCCAAAAAGCCGCCTTCGCACTCGCACAATCCGTCTTTGCCGCGTTCGGCGACAGCATCAGCATCGCCACCGAAGAACACGGTCTGCGCCTGTATGAAGACCGCGGACTGGACGGCTTTGTCGATGGTACTGAAAACCCGCAAGGCGATGAAAAACGTCCGCGATGTCGCCATTATTCCCGAAGGCCAACCCGATGACGGCGGCAGCTACGTCCTGCTGCAAAAATATCTGCACGACCTGAAAAAAATGGGATGCCGTACCCCGTTGCCGAACAAGAAGCCAGCGTCGGTCGCAGCAAAGAAGCCAACGAAGAATTCAGCAAAGACGTGCGCCTGCCCGATTCGCATTTGGGGCGCGTCAACCTGAAAAGAAAAACGGCGTGGGTCTGAAAATCGTCCGCCGCAGCCTGCCCTTCGGCAAAATCAGCGGCGAACACGGTCTGATGTTCACTGCCTACTGCCACACCCCTGCACAACATCGAAGTACAGCTTTTGAGCATATGTTCGGCGATGCCGACAGCAAAAACCGACCTGCTGCTCAAGCTATCTTTCCACCGCAGTGTCCGGCGCATATTACTACGCCCCTTCGGTCGAGCGTTTGCAGGATTTGTAAAAACCGCGTTGCCGATGTGAAATATTGAAACCCTAAGACGAAAGGTCGTCTGAAAAACTTGAGATTCAGGTTTTCAGACGACCTTTTTCATGACGTTTGTAGGAAATTCAATTATTATCCCCACCTGATTTCAAAACTAATAATAAAAAAAGGGAAACAGTTTTGCTGAAATATTATGGATTGCCGTTTTGGGTAGTCGGCGTCATCGCTTCGTTCGCTTTGCCGTCGTACCGCATTGGGGTGCGTGGCTGGCGGCGGCATTGGTTTTGCTGGCGGCTTCTCGGCGGTTTGCGGTGGCGGGAATGATGCTGTGCGTCCTGCTCGGCGCGGCTTACGGCGTGTTTCGGACGGAAGCGGCTTTGTCGGCGCAATGGCCGCTGAACGGGGCTTCGGAGTCGGTGTTGACGGTTGAAGTCGCGGATATGCCGCGCGGCGACGGGCGGCAGGGTGCAGTTTGCGGCGAAGGCGTGGACGGAGGACGGGCGGCGGTTTGATTTATTGCTGTCGGATTATCAGAAACGCGATTGGGCGGTGGGCAGCCGCTGGAAAGGTGTCGGCACGGCTCAAAGCCGGTTATCGGCGAAGTGAACCTGCGCGGGCTGAACCGCGAAGCTTGGGCGTTGGCAAACGGTTTTGGATGGCGCGGGTACGCTGGGCAAAGGGCAGGAGCTTGGTTCGCGAGGGCGGCGGTGTCGGCTTGGCGGTGTGGCGCGATGCAGTCAGCCGCCGTTGGCAGGCTGTCGGGGCGAGAAGTCCGGATTTTTTCGGACGGTATCGGTCTGATGCGGGCTTTGAGCATAGGCGAACAATCGGCGTTGAGGCCCGAACTGTGGCAGACGTTCCGACCTTTGGGCTTGACGCACTTGGTCAGTATTTCGGGGCTGCACGTTACGATGGTGGCAGTGTTTGGCGGGTTGGCTGGTCAAACTGATTTTCAGACGACTGCCTTGGATACCGGCAAAACCACGCGTGTGGATTTTGGCGGGCGGCGCGGCAGGGGCTTTGTTTTATGCGCTGCTGGCGGGTTTTTCCGTGCCGACGCAGCGAAGCGTCTTTGATGTTGGCGGCGTTTGCCTGGGCTTGGTGGCGCGGCAGTCTGTCTTCGGGCTGGACGGCGTGGTGGCAGGCTTTTGGCGGTGGTGTTGCTGATTGATCCGTTGGCGGTTTTGGGTGTCGGCACTTGGCTGTCGTTCGGCTTGATTGCCGCCTTGATTTGGGCTTCGGCAGGTCGTCTGAAAGAACGCGGCTGGCGTTTGGCTGTACGCGGACAATGGGCGGCGACGGTGTTGTCGGTGGTATTGTTGGGCTATATTTTTTTGCGTCGTTGCCCATCATCAGCCCTTTGGTCAATGCGGCGATGATTCCTTGGTTTTCTTGGGTACTGACGCCTTTGGCGCTACTGGGGTCGGTATTATCGTTTGCGCCTTTGCAATGGACGGCGGCAGGTTTGGCGGAATACACTTTGCGCGGCTTGGTTTGGCTGGCGGAGGTATCGCCTGAATTTGCCGTAGCCGCCGCGTCTGTGCCGCTGTTGGTTTTGGCTTTTGCAGCGGCTTTTGCTGTGGCTGTTGCCGCGCGGTCTGGGTTTGCGGCCTTGGGCGTGTTTGGTGTTGGCTGGTTTGTGTTTTACCGCCCCAACCGCTTTGGACGACGGGTTGGCGCGGATTACGGTGATGGATGCGGGACAGGGTTTGTCGGTGTTGGTACAGACGCGCAACCGCAACCTGTTGTTTGACACGGGTACGGCGCAGGCGGCGCAAACGGGTATCGTGCCAAGCCTGAACGCCATGGGCGTGCGCCGTTTGGACACGCTGATTCTGTCGCATCACGACAGCGACCACGACAGCGGGTTTGGACGCCGTTTCCGATATTGAAATCGGCGAAACGCTGGCGGGACAGCCTGAGTTTTATCCGAACGCAAAATTTTTGCGCCGAAGCGCAATGGCAATGGGACGGCGTGGATTTCGAGTTATTGAGGTCGTCTGAAAACCCGGTCGGCGAAGACAATGACCGAAGCTGCGTCCTGCGCGTCGTTTCCGACGGACAGGCATTGTTGGTTACGGGCGATTTGGGCGTCAAAGGCGAAGCAGGGCTGGTAGAACGCTACGGCAGCTCGCTGTACAGCCAGGTTTTGATATTGGGACACCACGGCAGCAATACGGCTTCATCAGGCGGCTTCCTCAACACGGTCGCCCCCAAATACGCCGTTGCTTCCAGCGGCTACGCCAATGCCTACAAACACCCTACCCCCGCCGTCCAAACCCGCGTCCGCGCACACGGCGCGACTTTGTTGCGGACGGATTTGTCAGGGTGCATTAGTATTTGAACTGGGTGGCAGTATGAAATCTTTAAAGGTCGTCTGAAAAAGGATAAGTTTTATTGGCAGAAAAAGCCGTTTGAATAAATGCGTTCGCTGTATGGAAGAATTGGCTTTTCAGACGACCCTAAAGCCTCTATGCCGCAAAAATATAGTTATCCTTGCTTTATGTGAATCCAGTTGTGGATATATCGGATTAACAGTTGATACTAAAAGGAAAAATAAGACTGCCCAAAAAAACAGGCAGGGGGCGAAAATAGAGATTTCAGACGACCTTCATCACGCGTTTGTGCATTATCCGTCTTCATTTACCGTCGCCCAAATGGCGGCGGTAAAACCGGTCGATATCCGCTATCGCCTTTTTCATCATTCGGCCTCAAATCGATTTTTCAAATCGGCAAGCCGTATCAGCATCAGGTCTTCTTGTTCCGCCACCGCGCAGCTGACTTCCCCGCTGCTGCGCAGATGCGCGATGAGTTCGTCCCAACTGCCGCAGGGCGTTTTGCGTAGGCGGCGCTTTTGTTTGTCTTCTGCCATATGGATTCCGTTTCTCATAGACAATAAAAATGGCGGGGAATCAATCCCGCCATTATTCTACGGCATAAGCCGCACGTTTAATTAAGCAGCCTGAATGTTAGCAGCTTGTTTTGCCTTTAGGGCCGGTGGTTACGTCGAAAAGACACGCGTTGGCCTTCTTTCAGGGGTTTTGAAACCTTCCATGTTGATCGCTGAGAAGTGAGCGAACAGATCTTCGCCGCCTTCGTCAGGGTGATGAAACCAAAACCTTTAGCGTCGTTAAACCATTTTACGATACCGGTTGCCATTAGAAACTTCCTATACTTAAAAATTAACAAAATCAGCAAAAATAAGGCATACAGCAAACTTAAACGTTCAGCGTTTCTCCCTAGCTTTATATACTTGGTCGAGTGCCAGCTTCTGTAACCGTCTTTTTTTACATTTGTTAAGCCAAAACGTCAAAGCCATACAAGGGAAAAAAAGTGCGAAAATGGCGGAAACCGACCAAAAATACAACAGAAATCGAAATAAACCTTATAATCACTATATTTATAGATTCATTTGGTATCAAACCTTCCACAAGGTCGTCTGAAAACAAACCCTCTTCCACAAAGCTAAAAATACTTATGAACAACCCAAACACACATCACGAATCCGATACACTTTTAAGCGACCAAAAACCGCCCCGCCGAAACGTTACGGCGTATTTTTGCTGAACGACGATTACACCACGATGGAATTTGTCGTCGAAATCCTGACCGAAATCTTCATGCTCGGACAGGAGCAGGCGGTGGCGGTAATGCTGTTGGTTCATCACGAAGGCAAAAGGCTTGTGCGGCACTTACACACGGGACATCGCCCAAACCAAGCAGCAGCAGGTCATGCAGCGGGCAAAAGCCGAAGGGCATCCGCTGCAATGTATTGTCGAGGAGATTTAATATGCTTTCACCCCGAATTGGAACAGATTTTGCAGCAGCTTTACCGCGAGGCGCGTAAGGCTCATTATGAATTCATCAGCCTCGAGCATCTGCTTTTGGTGTTAATCGAAGAAGATGCCTCCGTCTAACGTCCTCAAGCTCTGCGGCGCGGATTTGAAAGTATTGTCCGAACAGCTCGCCGCCAGCGTTGCCGAAAATACCCCGCAGATTCCCGACCACCTTTTTGGACACGGTTGAAACCCAGCCCACGCTCGGCTTCCAGCGCGTCATCCAGCGGGCGATGGTGCATACCAATCCGCAGGCAAAGGCTTGGTCGAGCCTTTGGACGTTTTGGTGGCGCTGATGAGCGAAACCGACAGCCACGCCGTCTATTTCCTCAAAGCTGCAATCGGTTACGCGTTTTGAAGTTTTGCGCTGCATTGCCCACGGCGCAACCGAAGACGACGAACACAAAGGCTTTTCAGACGACCCCGACAATGATTCAGACGACCCCGTCGAGATCGAAAAAGCGGCTCGTTGTCGGACTACACCGTCAACCTCAACGCCGAAGTCAAAGCCGGCCGCATCGACCCCTTAATCGGCAGAAAACACGAAATGGAACGGCTGGTGCAAATCCTGTGCCGCCGCCGCAAAAACAATCCGCTTTTGGTCGGCGAAGCAGGCGTGGGCAAAACCGCGCTGGCAGAAGGCTTGGCGCATCAAATCGTCAATGGCGACATCCCCGACGCGCTCAAAAGATGCCGAAGTGTACGCACTGGATATGGGTTCGCTTTTGGCGGGTACGAAATACCGCGGCGACTTTGAAGCGCGGGTCAAATCCGTCTTGAAACAGCTCGAAAAATCCCGCACGCCATTTTGTTCATCGACGAAATCCACACCATCATCAGCGCGGGCAGCACCAGCGGCGGCACGATGGACGCGTCCAACCTGCTCAAACCCGCGCTGGCGAAAGGTTCGCTGCGCTGCATCGGCGCGACCACCTACGACGAATACCGCACTATTTTCGACAAAGACCACGCCCCTAAGCCGCCGCTTCCAAAAAAATCGACGTGGTCGAGCCACCGTCGCCGAAACCGTGCAAATCCTGCGCGGCTTGAAACCGATGTTTGAAGGTTTCCACCAAGTCCGTTACACGCAAAGGCGCACTCGAAGCCGCCGCCGAACTCTCCGCCCGCTACATCAACGAGCGTTTCCTGCCCGACAAAGCCATTGATGTAATGGACGAAGCAGGCGCGGCGCAGCGGATTCTGCCCAAATCCAAACAGAAAAAAGTCATCGGCAAAGCGCAAATCGAAACCGTCATCGCCAAAAGTCGCGCGGATTCCCTGAAAAAAACCGTGTCGCACGACGACAAACAAGTGCTGCAATTCCTCGGCCGTGATTTGAAAAACATGGTTTACGGTCAGGAAAACGCCATCGACGCGCTGGTTGCCGCCGTCAAAATGTCGCGCTCCGGCCTCGCCCTGCCCGACAAACCCATAGGCAGCTTCCTCTTCTCCGGCCCGACCGGCGTCGGCAAAAACCGAAGTCGCCAAACAGCTTGCCTACTCGATGGGCGTACCGCTGCAACGCTTTCGACATGTCCGAATACATGGAGCCCCACGCCGTATCGCGCCTTATCGGTGCGCCGCCGGGCTACGTCGGCTTCGACCAAGGCGGTCTTTTGACCGAAGCCGCCAACAAACACCCGCACTGCGTATTGCTCTTGGACGAAATCGAAAAAGCCCACCCCGACATTTTCAACGTCCTCCTGCAAGTCATGGACGCAGGCAAACTGACCGACAACAACGGCAAGAGTGCCGATTTCCGCAACGTCATCCTGATTATGACCACCAACGCAGGCGCGGAAAGCCTCAGCCGCCCCAGCCTCGGCTTTACCGCCAAGCGCGAACGCGGCGACGAAATGCAGGCGATCAACAAAACTCTTCACGCCCGAGTTTCCGCAACCGCTTGGACGCGATTATCCCGTTTGCGCCCTTGTCCGAACCCGTCATCGCCAAAGTTGTGGACAAATTCCTGCTCCAGCTCGAACACCAGCTCCTCGACAAAAAGTCGAAGCCGAATTCACGCCGGCATTGCGCAAATATCTGGCGGAAAAAAAGGTTTCGACCCGCAAATGGGCGCGCGCCCGATGCACCGCCTGATTCAGGAAAAAAATCCGCAAACCGCTCGCCGACGAACTCCTGTTCGGCAAACTCGCCGACGGCGGCTTCGTTCAGATAGACTGGGATGCGGCAAAAGAAGAAGCCGTGTTGAAATTCAAGAAAAAAACAAAGCCAAACCTGAAGCAGCCGCGGTTTGACGGATAAAAGGCAAAAGGTCGTCTGAAAACGAGATTTCGTTTTCAGACGACCTTTTCAATGGAATCGTTTAGTTTCGCGAATGATGTTCGTCAACGATGTTTTTCAGGCGGATGTTGGCGACGTGGGTGTAGATTTGGGTGGTGTTGATGTTGGCGTGTCCGAGCATGAGCTGTACGGCACGCAAATCGACGCCATGGTTGACGAGGTGGGTGGCGAAGGCGTGGCGCAGGCCGTGCGGGCTGAGCGAGGTGATGCCGGCGGCTTTCGGCGTAATTTTTTGACAATCATCCACGCAAGTTGGCGGGAGATGCCGCTGCGTTTTTGGCTGACAAAAGACTTCGTCGCAGATTTTTGTTTTTTTGAGCAACAGCGGGCGCGATTCGGCGCAATAGCGTTCGACCCAGTAAACGGCTTCTTCGCCCATAGGCACGATACGCAGTTTGTCGCCTTTGCCTATGGTGCGGATGCAGCCGCGGTTGAGGTCGAGATCGCCCAGTTGGAGCTTGACGGCTTCGAGTTACGCGCAAACCTGTGGCGTACATGACTTCGAGCAGGGCTTTGTCGCGCAGGCCGTGCGGCGTGTCGGTATCAGGCGCGGCAAGCGGGTTTTTCGATTTGCGCTTCGGTAATCAGGGTGGGCAGCTTTTGCGTCTGTTTCGGGGCTTTGAGGAAACGGGTCGGGTTGTCCGTCCGACGCTCGGTTTCTTCCAACCAGGCGTATAGGCGTTTGCAGGCGGACAGGGCGCGCGCCTGCGAGCTGTGCTTTTTCGTCCGCCGCATAGACGGCGTCCGCCAAATCGGCGGCTTCGGCATCCAACCAAGTATGCCCGCCCGCTTCCAAACGCGCGGCGATTTTTCCAAATCGCGGCGGTAGCCTTGCAAGGTGTTGTGGCTGAGACGGTCTTGCAGCCACAGCGATTCGAGCAGTTTGTCTATGAGTTCATCGGTCATGGGGTTTTACGGGCGGTCCGAAGATGGTGTATCGTGGATCGAATATGAATCAGGACAAGCAACCCTGCCCTGATTGACGTCCATTATAAAAAGTCGTCTGAAAATGAAAACCTGCTTGGGACAGAACCCGCCAACCTCGTTTTCAGACGACCTTTTGCTGCATTATCGGTTTATCGGGACAGCGTTTCCAAACACTTCCTGCGCGTGTCCGGCGACTTTGACTTTGCGCCATTCGTGGATGATTTCGCCGTTTGCATCCAAAACGAACGTGCTGCGTTCAATACCCAAAGACTCTTTGCCGTACAGCTTTTTCAGCTTGATTACGTCAAACATTTTGCACACGGTTTCGTCTTTGTCGCTCAACAATTCAAAATTGAAAGCCTTGCTTTGGCGCAGAAAATTCTGATGCGATTTCACGCCGTCGCGCGAGATGCCGACGACGGTATAGCCGAGTTCTTTGAAATTGCGGCAAACGGGCGTTGAAATCCAAGCCTTCGGTGGTACAGCCGGGCGTGCTGTCTTTGGGGTAGAAATAGACAATCAGCGGCAGATGTTCGGCAGAATCGAAGTCGTTACCCGCTGCTTGAGGGCAAAAGTGAATCGGTATTGGGTCATGATGTCTCCTTTCAGACGACCTAAGACGGAAACGCTAGAAAGCAAAGGAAATAAAATGAATCTCAAAACATAGCCGCTTCGGCGTTTCACCATAATCTTGCAAAACTGCGTCAGCGTTCGCTCAAATTCAGATAATTGCGCGTTCCCTGCAAATCGTTCAGCGCATTGAGCAACAGTTGGAAATGTTCGTCATTGCCTTGCAAGTCCAACTCGTCGGCATTGACAGTCAGCAGCGGGGCGTTTTTGATAAAGGTGGAAAAAAACTGGCTGTATCCCTCGTGTATCCGCCCCAAATAGCCTTCGGGGAAAAGATTGATGATGCCGTCGCCGCGTTTTTGCAGGCGTTTGCGGTTGCCGTCCACGGCGGTTTGCAGGTGAGATCACCAAATCAGGGGGCGGGATACTGCGGGCAGGATTTTTGTTTCAAATCGGCGAAGAGCTGCTGTTCGTCTTCATTCAACACGACCGGCGTGAAAATCCGGTCTTTTTCCAACAGGAAATCGGCGACCACCATGCCGCCTTGTGCGTATTCGTTTTTTTGATGATGTCCACGCTTTCGGCGCGGCGCATCAGGAAAAAGCTCGGTTGCCAAGCCGTGATGGGAGGCGTTGGCGTAAAACTTCATGAGGAAGGGGTTGTGTTCGGGGTTTTCCGCCAGCGACAGCGCGCTGAAATGTTCTGCAAGGCGGCGGCTCAAGGCGTTTTTCCCGCTGCCGATGGAGCCTTCGACGACAATATAACGGTAGTTCATGGTTTGATGGATGATTTTGTTTTGATATTTTTGGAAAGGTGGCATTTTATCAGACCGACGGAGTTTGCCCAAACCTGCCGCCGTCCTTCTTGAAAGGTCGTCTGAAAAAGGAAACTGCCAGCCATTTCCCTTTTTCAGACGACCTCTTGAACCTAGTTGCTTCAAATATAAACTTTGACACGCGATTGAAGCAAACAGATGTTTTTTTATTTCACCGCCTTGCTTCAAACGGCTTCTAAACAGGCGTATTCCTTCTTCGCCCAAAGCAGCCGCCAAATCCGCCGCCCGTCCGTGTCCGCCCAAAAACAAAATCGGGCAGGATTTCAGCCAGCGGCTTCATCACAAAACTGCGTTCGTGCGCGCGCGGATGCGGCAGGGTCAGATGCGGGTCGTTGCTGGAAATGCCGTCAAAATCGATGATGTCCAGATCCAATGTGCGCGGGGCGTTTCGGAACGTGCGTTCCCGCCCGAAAATCCGCCTCAATACGGTTCAACACGGCAAGCAGCGAAACGCCGTCCAATGAAGTGCGGACGGAACAAACGGCGTTGACGAAATCAGGCTGATTGTCGTAGCCGACCGGCGCGGTTACGTACAGCGAGGAAGTTTTTTTCGATTTGAATCTGCGGATGCGCCTCCAGCGCGGACAAGGCGGCGCGGACAAGGCGGGCGGGTTCGGCAAGGTTGCTGCCCAAGGCGATGACGGCAAAAATGGGTTTGGCGGCATGTTCAGACGACCTCTTTAAAACGGCAGCGTTTTTGGTTTTGGCAAGATAGACGATGCAGCCGACGCAAGCCATTGCCAAAACATAAACGGTATAAAACTTCGGCGAACGCGGACGGGCGCGCATCATGACCATGCCCAGCCCGATGTAAACCAGCAGCAACAGGATTTTTGCTGCCGAGCCACGGCGAATTGAAGGGCGAAAAAGTGGGTAATCTTCATCAGCCACAAGCCGGTAAAGAGCAGCATGGTGTCATTGAGGTGGGGAAGAGCTTTCCAGATACCCGCCAAAGGTTTGTCGGGATGCCGCCAAAGCAGGAAAGAAAGCGGATATTGAACACCAAAATGGTGATGGTGACGAAAATCTGATGGCTGTATTTTACAAACAGATATTGCATAGCGGTCGCACGTTATTGTTTTTTTGAAAGAAGCGCCTATTCTACCCCCAAACATTCATTCTTGACGTAACTTTTCAAACGCCAACAAATACGGCGGGCGGTTGCGGCGGTTGATAAAACCATAACGCAAAACGGCAAATTCATCCTGCGGCAGCTGCTGCGCCCAATCTTCGATTGCCTGCGCTTCATGCCGCCCCGCCTCATGCCCGGGATACAGGACGGCAACCGCCACCCCGCCCGTTTTCAGCAGCGACAAGGCGGATGTCAACGCGCGGATGCTGGTTGCCGCTTTCTGTCGTACAGCTTTTTATCGCCGCCGGGCAGCCAGCCGAAATTGAATACCGCCGCGTCCAGCGGTTTCGCGGATGTGGACGGCAAGGTTTTCATGTCCGTCCAATATCAGCGCCACCCTATCCACCATGCCCGCTTCTTCCAAGCGCATTCGGGTGTTTGCCAATGCCTGCTCTTGAACGTCAAACGCCCACACTTTCCCGCCGCTGCCGATCGAACGCGCCAGCATCAGCGTATCGTTGCCGTTTCCCGCCGTACCGTCCAAAGCGCGGGCATCGGGTTTTAAGGCTTGTTTGAGAAGCGAGTGTGCAAAAGGGAGGATGTTTTCGAGCTGCATAAGATGAAAACTGTACAGAGGTCGTCTGAAAATAAAAAAATACCTTACCAGACCAAGCGGTAAGGTATCAGAATCGATTAATGCGTTACATACATTATTCGGCAGGTTGTTGCACGGTCTCAACTTGAACCGGGGCAGCCGCAGCGGCTTGGGGTTTGTTCTCGTGTTGCAGGCTCACGGCACGGGCAGGAACGATCGTTGAGATGGCGTGTTTATAAACCATTTGGGTAACGGAAGTATTACGCAGCAGAACGACGTATTGGTCAAACGACTCGACTTGGCCTTGCAGTTTGATACCGTTGACCAGATAAATCGAAACCGAACGTCTCTTTACGCAACGCATTCAAAAAAAGGATCTTGTAACATTTGTCCTTTAGCTGTCATATTCTAAGCTCCATTATTATGATTTTTGAAATCGTTTTTGAAAAACGAACATGAGTCGGATTGTAGACCCGAACGAGAAAAAAATTACCAACTATTTTTTTCCGTAAGAATATGCAAACCTCTATCAAACGACGGGCTTTCCAACGATTTTTACCCAAATGCGTTATATAAATCATTTTCAATACGAAACGATTTTTTTGCAATTAGGCATAGATTGGCAGATTTGGATTTTTCAGACGACCTTGTCTTTCGGATAAAACCTTTCCGTTACAAAGTCTTACACAAACATCTTTCAGATTTATCTCCAACCGCCCTATTCTCTCGACTAGCAATCTAAAAGGGCAAGCCTCGCGGTACGCCCCTTGTTCCGTCAGATTTATTTGCTGTGCTGCTTTTTCACGCTGACTTTGGTTTTCTTTTTTTAAAACGGTTTTTCTCTTCCTTGCGGCCCTCGCGTTTTTCGATGCGGTTGCTCAGGCTGACGCGGCGCAGCGGTTTTTTTCTTCGGTTTGTCTTCCGCATTTTTCATACGGGTTTTTCCGAAACATTGTATTGAATCCGCAGCGGCGTGCCTTGCAGGTTGAAGGCTTTGCGGAACGTCTGGGTCAGGTAGCGCGTATAGCTGTCGGAAATCGCGTGCAGCGAATTGCCGTGTACCACAATTACGGGCGGGTTCATGCCGCCTTGGTGGGCATAGCGCATTTTCGGGCGTACCAAACCTGCGCGCGGCGGCTGTTGACGCTCGACGGCGCTTTGCAGGACGCGGGTGATTTTTCGGCGTCGGCATCTTAATCATGGCGGCGTTGTAGGCTGCCTGAATGCTGTCGAACAACCCGTCTATACCGCGTTCTTTCAATGCGGAAATGAAGTGGAACTTGGCAAAATCGAGGAAATACAGTTTGCGGGAAATGTCGCGTTTGATTTGCTCGCGCCGCTCTTCGCTGATGCCGTCCCATTTATTGACGGCAACCACCAGCGCGCGTCCCTGCTTCCAAAAGCGAAACCGGCAATCGTGGCATCTTGATCGGCGATGTCCTGCTGCGCATCCAACACCAAAACGGCAACGTTTGCCGCTTCAACCGCCTGCATGGCTTTGATAACGGAGAACTTTTCCACCGCCTCATCGACTTTGCCGCGACGACGCACGCCTGCGGTATCGATGATGGTAAACGGTTTGCCTTCGCGTTCGAAATCGATGTGGATGCTGTCGCGCGTCGTGCCTGCCATATCGAAGGCAATCACGCGCTCTTCGCCGAGAATGGCGTTAACCAGCGTGGATTTGCCGACGTTCGGACGACCGATAACGGCAAAAACAGGGATGTTTTACATCGGCTTCTTCGGCTTCAGGCTCAGGGAAGTTTTCTAAAATTTCTTCAATCAGGTAATACACACCGTCGCCGTGCGCCGGAAATAACGTGCGGCTCGCCCAATGCCAGCTCGTAAAACTCGGCGGCAAGAACGGCTCTGTTGCCGCCCTTCGCCTTTGTTTACCGCCAGATAAACGGGGCGCGGGCTTTGGCGCAGACGGTCGGCGATGATTTTGTCTTGCGGGGTCAAGCCGGTGCGGCCGTCCACCAAGAACACAACGGCGTCGGCTTCATCGACAGCCTGCAAAGTCTGCTTCGCCATTTCGTGCAAAATGCCGCTGTCCACAACCGGCTCGAAACCGCCGGTATCGATGACGAGATAAGGTTTGCTGCCGATTTTGCCGTGTCCGTAATGGCGGTCGCGGGTCAGGCCGGGCAGGGTCGTGCACAAGCGCGTCTTTGGTGCGCGTCAGGCGGTTGAACAAGGTGGATTTGCCAACATTCGGGCGGCCGACAAGGGCGATGGTGGGTTTCATGATGAGGTCTTTCTGTGTCAAGTGTCGGTTCGGAATCGAACCTGCAACACGAGCAGGTGTTTTTCAAAAACACGGTAGGTTAAAAAGATAAGGGGTCGTCTGAAAAATAGATTCAACAGCAACAATGGCTTGAGCTGGAATTTCCGTCCCATACAGCCATCTTTGACTTGGGGAACTTGCCTGCGCTTATCAACTTCAAATATGGTATGGCGAGTTTCATCCGGCCATAGTTAATGGATTTTACGCAATGAAAAAGATCATCTTAACATCACTATGCATTTTTCTCCCTGTAAATTTCGGGATTGACTTATTGCTCGGCGTGTATCAAACAGACCGACCACTCAAAAATCATAGTCTCATTAATTATCAGCACGCTCTTTTTATATCGTACCTATGTATTTTTCTACTCAAACGCAAAGCCAAATAATCTGCCTTTTTCAGACGACCTGTTCGGCGAATCTTGTCCCTGCATGATACGTATTCAAACAAAAGGTCGTCTGAAAATATAGTGGAACACAATTAAAACAGACAAGGCTTGCGGAAAGATTCCGACAAGCCGCATAGTCTTTCAATTTTTCAGATGACCTTATTTTTTTGCGAATCCAGCTTCATTTGCAGCAATTCGCGTTCGATGGCGTCTTTAGGCAGCTTTTCCAAAGCCTGCTGATAGCTTTGCGCGGCTTCTTTGGTTTTGTTTTGCGCGGCATAAACATCGCCTTTTCGCTTCCAAAAGCAGTGGCTCGAAATCTGCTTCAACTTTCGTATTCAAGGCTGCAATCGCGGCATCGTATTTTTTCTGCTGCAACAGGACGATGCCCAAACGCTGCGCCGCCAATGCTTGAACCAGCGGGGCTTTTTGGTTTTTCAACACCCAGTTCAGATGACCTTCCGCCACATCGTAACGGCGGGCATCATATTCGGTCGCAGCCGCCATCAGCGTCGCTTGCGCGGCGGCAATGGAGTCCGGGATAATTTTGCTGGAGGTTGGTCAAATCGGCATTCACTTCGGCTTGCGAGGCTTTTTGCCTGCATTTTATCGACGATTTTCGCCAACACTTCGGCAGCTTCCTGACTTTGCGAGGCTTTTATGGCTCTTATACATGGTATAGCCCAAATAGCCCAATGCCGCCGCGATCAGCAGGGCAAACAGCCATCGGCCGGTACTTTTCCAAAAGTATTTAAAATTGTCTAATTCTTGTTGTTCTTCGAGATGGGCTGCCATTTATGCGTTCTTCCATTGTTGTAAAGTGTGGATTAAATCGTCGGCGGCGACGGTTTTGCTGACCGTGTGCGCCGTTCATGTCTTTAAGCGTAACCGTACCGTTCGCCAATTCGTCTTGCGCAACAATCAGAGCAAAGCGCGCGCCGCTGTTGTCGGCTTTTTTTCATTTGCGCTTTCAGGCTTTGATAGCCGGAATGCTGCATCACGTTGAAACCTTGTGCGCGTAAGGCTTGCGCGTATTTCATCACTTGCAAATCCGCACCCTCGCCCTGATGCATGGCGTACACGTCAGGCGCGGCATTGACTTCCAGCGAACCGTATTCGCTAACCAGCAGCAGCAGCCGCTCGATACCCATCGCAAAACCGATGGACGGCGCAGGCTTGCCGCCGAGTTCTTCAATCAAACCGTCGTAACGGCCGCCGCCGCACACCGTCGCCTGCGCGCCGAGTTTGTCGGTCGTCCATTCAAAAACGGTTTGGTTGTAATAATCCAAGCCGCGCACCAGCCGCGGGTTTTCGACGTATTGAATGCCCTAAGCCTTCCAGCATGGCTTTGAAACGGCTGTAATGATTGCGCGATTCCTCGCCCAGATAATCAGTCAAATGCGGCGCGGCATTGCAGATTTCCTGCAAATCGGGATTTTTGGAATCCAAAACGCGCAACGGATTGGTTTTCAGACGACGTTTGCTGTCTTCGTCCAATTTGTCTTCATAACGGGTCAGATATTCGACCAAAGCCGCACGGTGCGCCGCACGTTCTTCGCGGTTGCCCAAGCTGTTGATTTCCAAAAGTCAGGTAATCGCGGATACCCAGCTTGTCCCACAAATCCGCCGACATCGCGATGATTTTCCGCGTCGATGTCCGGACCTTCAAAACCCAAACGCCTCGATACCAACCTGATGAAACTGGCGGTAGCGTCCTTTTGCGGACGCTCGCGACGGAACATCGGACCCATGTACCACAGCTTTTTGCGGGCTGTTGTACAACAGATTGTGTTCGACCACCGCACGCAGGCAGGATGCCGTACCTTCCGGTCGCAGGCTCAGGCTCAAAGAGTCGTTGGAATCGGAAAAAGTATACATTTCCTTACCGACCACATCGGTTTCTTCGCCGATGGAGCGGACAAACAAACCCGTCTGCTCGACAATCGGCGTACGGATTTGCTGATAACCATAAGCACGCGTCCAGCTGCCGACCACATCTTCAAATGCCTGCCAAAACGCTGCGGTCAGCTTGAAAATCTTTTCTGTTCGACGGGCAAAAGGTCGTTCATGCCTTTGACGGATTGGATTTTTCTGTGCCATTTCAAATAGGGATACCGTAATCAAAAATAGTCGGCAATTATAGCTGATTTTTTTAAGGAGTTGTGAGGTTTTCGGCAATGAAGGATTTAGGGCTAAAAGGTCGTCTGAAAACCCGGTGCGGCGATTTTTTCAGACGACCCCATATATTCCAAGCAGCCGAAATGCGGCAAGGATGACATTGTAGCCTTTTTTTATTTTTGTTTTTATAGTGGATTCACTTTAAACCAGTACGACATTGCCTCGCCTTAGCTCAAAGAGAACGATTCTCTAAGGTGCTGAAGCACCAAGTGAATCAGTTCCGTACTATCTGTACTGTCTGCGGCTTCGTTGCCTTGTCCTGATTTAAATTTAATCCACTATACTATACAATCCCATCATCCTTACCCAACCACCCGCCCAAACCGTGAAAATCCTCATCCTCGGCAGCGGACAGGTCGGCTCGACCGTCGCGCAAAACCTCGCCTCCGTTTCCAGCAACGACGTTACCGTTATCGACATCGACGAAAAAGCCCTGCAACACATCGGCAGCCGCCTCGACGTCCAAACCATACTCGGCAACGGCGCATCCCCGTTTATCCTCGAACAGGCGGGCGCAGCGGACTCCGACCTCCTGCTCGCCCTGACCCGCAGCGACGAAACCAACATCGTCGCCTGCAAAATCGCCGCCGATCTCTTCAATATCCCCAGCCGCATCGCCCGCGTGCGTTCCAGCGAATATCTGGAATACCCCTACCCCGAAAACGACGATACGGAAAACGGCAGCCTTACCGTCTTCGACATCACCGAAACCATCAGCCCCGAACAGCTCGTTACCGAACAGCTCGTCGGGCTGCTCAGCTACACCAGCGCATTGCAGGTATTGAGGTTTTGCCGGCGACAAAGTCCGCATGGTCATCGTACAGGCGCGTAAAGGCGGGCTGCTCGTCAACCGCGAAATCGCCGACATCAACCAACACCTCCCCGAAGGCGCGGACTGCCAAATCTGCGCCATATACCGCAACAACCGCCTCATCGTCCCCACGCCGCAAACCGTCATCATTGAAGGCGACGAGGTACTTTTTGCCGCCGACATCAGCAGCGTCAACATCATCATGCGCGAACTGCGCCCCAAAGAAGCGCGCACCCGCCGCATCATGATTGCCGGCGGCGGCAACATCGGCTACCGCCTCGCCAAGCAGCTCGAATCAAATACGACATCAAAATCGTCGAACACAACCCCCGCCGCGCCGAGTGGCTCGCCGAAAACCTCGACAACACCCTCGTCCTGCAAGGCAGCGCCACCGACGAAACGCTGCTGGACGAAGAATACATCGACGAAATCGACGTATTCTGCGCCCTGACCAACGACGACGAAAACAACATCATGTCCAGCCTGTTGGCGAAAAACCTCGGCGCAAAACGCGTCGTCACCATTGTCAACCGCTCCAGCTACGTCGATTTGCTCGAAGGCAACAAAATCGACATCGTCGTGTCGCCGCACCTCATCACCATCGGCTCCATCCTCGCCCATATCCGCCGAGGCGACATCGTTGCCGTCCACCCCCTCAGACGCGGCACCGCCGAAGCCATCGAAGTTGTCGTCCACGGCGACAAAAAAACACCTCCGCCATCGTCGGCAGGGCGCATCAGCGGCATCAAATGGCCGGGCGACTGCTACATCGCCGCCATCGTCCGTGCCGAAACGGGCGAAGTCATTATGGGGCACCACACCGACACCATTGTCCAAGACGGCGACCATATCATCTTCTTCGTCTCCCGCCGCCGCGTCCTGCCCGAACTCGAAAAACTCATCCAAGTCAAAATGGGCTTTTTCGGCTGAGACCGTCAGAGGTCGTCTGAAAACCTGTTGCAGCAAAGACAGAACCTTTGTTTCAACTTCATTGAAGCCGCGCTTTCAGACGACCCAACACAAATTATCCAATATCATCCGTTTCCACATCCCGATACCAAAAAGGAAAAATCCATGTTACGCCCCATCCTTGCCGCCCTCGTTCTCGCAACCGCCCCTGCCCGCCGCAGCCGAAACCGACACCCTTCATTACAACATGGTCGAATTTGCCGAATCTGCCCAATCTCGAAATAACCCGCGACACCATGACCGCCTACTTCAGCATTGCTTCCGAAGGCAAAGACCGCGCTACGGTGAACAAAGCGTTTCAGAAAAAAATTCAATGACTTCAACAAAGCCGTACAAAACAACAAACTCCAAACCGAAATCCTCAACCGCAGCGCCAGCCCACGCTATGAATACAACAACAACGGCAAACGCATCCAAACAGGCTGGGAAGAAGAAGCCGTGTTCAAAGTCGAAAGCAAAGACTTTGATGCAATCAACCGCCTGATTGACGAAACGCTGCAAACTGCCACGCTCAACCGCATCGGCTTCAGCATATCCAAAGAAAAACGCGAAGCCGCCGTTGATCAAGTCAGCAAAGCCGCCATCCTGCGCTTCAAAGACCGCGCACAAGACTTGGCAAAAACGCTCGGTTTTTCCAACTACAAAATCGTCAAACTCAATTTAGGCCACATCGGCAACCGTTCCATAGACAACGGTTTCGCCCGCGCCAAAATGATGAATGCCGAAGCTGCCATGTTCAAGCGTTCGGCAAGCGACGAAAAACAACGCTATCCAAGTCCCCTTCTCCCGGCTCAGAAGAAATCAGCATCACAGTCAACGGCTTGGTGCAGATGTAAACAGCTCCCCAAACAAAAGGTCGTCTGAAAACCCAAACCGGTTTTCAGACGACCTTTTTTCCATTCCAACAATCAAGCCAAGCTGACTTCCAAGTTGTCAATCAGACGCGTCGTTCCCAAGCGGGCGGCGGCGAGGACGATGAGGGCTTTGTCGCGGTGCGTGCGACAGCGAGGCTTTCGGCATGGCGGATTTCGACGTAATCAACCACCCAGCCCGCTTCGGTCAGGCGGCGGACGGTTTCTGTCTCCAGACCGACATAATCCAGATTGCCGTTTTTGAGTTCGGCAGCGACGCGTTGCAATTCGCGGTACAGACGCGGGGCTTCGGCGCGTTCGGCTTCACTGAGGTATTGGTTGCGGCTGGAAAGCGCAAGTCCCGTCAGGAGCGCGGCCGGTATCGACGGGAACGATGTCGATATTGAAATTCAGGGTCTTCGACAAAGCCTTTTGATAATCGCCAACTGCTGATAGTCTTTTTTTGCCGAAACAGGCGGTATCGGGTTGGACGATGTTGAACAGTTTGCTGACGACAGTAGCGACACCGCGGAAATGACCCGGGCGGAATTTGCCGCACAATTCGTTTTGAAGGTTGGGCGGTTCGACGTTGAAACCGTTGCTCGACATTGGGGATACAGCTCTTTTTCGTCGGGTGCGAACACGACAGCTACGCCTTCGTTGGCGAGTTTGTCGGCGTCTTGCTGCAAGGTGCGCGGGTATTTGTCGAAATCCTCGCCCCTGTCCGGAATTGTAGGCGGTTGACGAATATGCTGACGACGACGTTGTCGGCGCGTTTTTGGCTTCGCGAACGAGGGCGAGATGGCCTTCGTGCAGATTGCCCATAGTCGGGCACAAAGGCAACGCTGCCTGCGTTTTTGCGCCATTCGCGTAATTCTTTAATGGTATGAATGATTTGCATGGTGGAAAATGTCCTTTATCTTTTTCGGGGATTGTGGCGCGCAGCCGCCGTATTTTGTCAGCCCGAAAAATCACGCGCCGATTATACGCTGGGAACACGGACAAACAAAGGTCGTCTGAAATTCGGTTTTCACGATGAAAACCTTTTCAGACGACCGTTTTTCAGTTATAAACATCAGGCAAACGAATGTTCCGCAGCAGGGGAAGGTTTTTGGCTTTGACTTCATGGACATAGGCTTCAACGGCGGCCTGAATGCTATCTTTACCCTGCATGAAATTTTTGACGAATTTGGCGGTTTTTCCCGGAAAAATGCCGAGCATATCGTGCATGACCAAAAACTTGTCCCGTCGCAATCCACACCTGCACCGATGCCAATGGTCGGGCAAGAGACGGTTTCGGTTACTTTTTCGCCAATTCTGCCGGTACGCATTCCATCAATACGATGGCGGCACCCGCTTGGTCGTGTGCTTTCGCATCTACCAACAAGGCTTCCGCCTTATCGCCCCGCCCCTGCACTTTGTATCCGCCAAAGGCAAACACGGACTGCGGAGTCAAGCCGATATGGGCGCAGACGGGAATGCCGCGCATTTGCAGGAATTCAGTGGTTTCCGCCATCCAAACGCCGCCTTCGAGTTTGACCATATGCGCGCCTGCCACCATCAGTTCGGCAGCGGCGGCAAACGCCTGTTCTTTACTCTGCTGATACGCACCAAAAGGCAAGTCGCTGACAATCATCGCGTTTTCCGTACCGCGTGCGACGTTTTCGGTGTGATAACACATATCGCGCAGGCTGACGGGCAGCGTGGACTTGCGCCCCTGCACGGTCATGCCCAAGGAATCGCCCACCAGCAAGACATCGACTCCGGCGTTATCCATCAACGCGGCAAAGCTGGATTCATAGGCGGTCAGCATGGCGATTTTTTCGCCTTCTGCCTTCATCTTTTGCAGTGTGTTCACGGTAATCATTAGAATGTGTTCCGCCTTTTTTTCAGACGACCTTTTTAGATTAAAAACGGGCTATTATGGTGAAATGGCCCGCCGCCCTGCCACCCGAACGGCAAACGCAAAACAGCCCGACTGCTTTCACAATCGGGCTGTTTGATTGAGTGCCGGCACCAAGAGTCGAACTCAGGGACCCCCTGATTACAAGTCAGGTCGCTCTACCAACTGAGCTATACCGGCTTACTGAAATACCTTGCGGCACCTTCAGCGATAAACTGGTGCCGGCACCAAGAGTCGAACTCGGGACCCCCTGATTACAAGTCAGGTGCTCTACCAACTGAGCTATACCGGCAAAGAAGCCGAATTATGCCGTTAACTGCCCCGCTTGGCAATAGCTTACTGCCCACAAAGTAAATTTTTATAAAAAAATATCTGATTTAAAAAGAAATTTATTTCAGACGTAATGATTACACCATATATAAACCAAGCCGCTCAGGCATATAGCCGAAAGGTCGTCTGAAAAACACCCGCACAAAAAAAGCATTTCAGACGACACTCTGATAAAATACCCCCTTTCCCCTCCATCCGTCCACATCATGCCACGACACCCCTACCGCCGCCTGCGCCCCGCCAAGTCCGACCTGCCCGAAGTCGGCATTTCCGAAGAAGGCAATATCCGCTCGTTGCATCTGGGCAGCGACACCATCCAAAGCTCGATGAACCTCGACCATCCCGCCGAACTGGTTTTATCGTACAGCCGCGCGATGATGGGCTGGCTTCTGTTTGCGGAAGAAACGCCGAAACACATCACCCAAATCGGTTTGGGCGGCGGCTCGTTCGCACGCTGGATAGACAGCTACCTGCCCAACACCAAGCAAACCGCCGTGGACATCAACCCGCAGGTCATCGCCGTCGCCCGCAGCCTGTTCGAGCTGCCGTTTGAAGGGAAAACTTTGAAATCGTCGAAGCGGACGGCGCGGAATACATCAAAGTGTTCCGCCACAATACCGACGTGATTTTTGGTGGACGGCTTCGACGGCGAACAAATCATCGACGCGCTGGTGGAAGAACCTTTCTTCCAAGACTGCCGCCACGCCCTCTCGCCCGACGGCGTGTTCGTGACCAACTGGTGGAGCGGCGACAAACGCTACCAACGCTTTATCGAACGCCTGCTCAACGTCTTCGAAGGCCGCGTGCTGGAACTGCCCGCCGAAAGCCACGGCAATATGGCGGTGATGGCGTTCCAAAGCAGCCCGAAAAGAGCAAAAACCTCGACAAGCTGAAAAACGCGCGGAAAAAGCTAAGCGGACAATACGGCTTGGATTTCAAACGGATGTTGAACGATTTGAAAGCAAGCAACCCGAACAACGGCAAACATTTTTTTATCTGTGAGATGAACAGGTCGTCTGAAAACCCAAATACAGATTGGACGACGGCAACACCTGATAAAAGCAATAAACCCCGTCCTCACAGCACACACAAAATAAAGGAAAACCCATGTTAAAACCTGACATCATCCAAATATCCGGCCCTGTCGGCCTGCTCGAAACCATCTTCCTGCCTGCCGCGCAAACACCTGCACGCGGTGTGGCAGTCATCAACCATCAACCCGCTGCAAGGTGGCACGAACACCAACAAAGTCATCCAAACCGCGGCCAAAGCCTTATCGCAACTCGGTTTCCACTGCTACCTGCCAAACCTGCGCGGCGTAGGCAACAGCGAAAGGCACACACGATTACGGACGCGGCGAAACGCAAGACTGCATCGCCGTCATCGACTATGCCCGCGCACAACACCCCGAAGCCGAACTGTTCGCATTGGCAGGTTTCTCCTTCGGCGGCTATGTCGCCACCTTCGCCGCCCAAGAGCGCGAACCGGATTTGTTGCTGCTTATCGGCGCGGCAGTACACCACTACACCGACCGTCCCGAGCCTTCAGCCGTCCCGGACATTACCAAAACCCTGATGATTCATGGCGCAGAAGACGAAGTCGTTGAAATCAGCAAGGCTTGGACATGGGCGGAACCGCAAGGTTTGCCCGTCATCACCATCGCCGGCTCATCCCATTTCTTCCACGGCAAACTCATCGTCCTGCGCGATACCATCGCCCGATTCGTGCCGTCGGTTTTACAACAAAAATAAACGGAGCATCATATTAAATATTATGATGCCAAACCTTGCCGTGCAGCTTGTCCATACTGAATCCGATATGACAAACAACACAGCATGACCGCCGTTTTAATTGCCTAAACAATATTTTCAGACGACCCCGCTGACTATATAATTCCGCCTATTGCCTTTATTTTTAATGATCCAGAATCCAATCATGCGTTACAAACCTCTTTTACTCGCCCTGCTCATCGGTTTCGCTTCGCCTTCTTTCGCCGCCAAAGACGCGCCCAAGGAAAAGGCTGCGCCTGTCAAAAAAAGCGTCAAAGACAAAAAAGACGCCGAACCTGCTAAAAAAGAAGCTGCCAAAGACAAAGCGAAACCTGCCGCGAAAAAACACTAAGGACAAGGCGGAGGACAAGCCCGTAGCCAAAAGCAAAAGGAAACTGCCGAAGCGGCGAAAAACGAGCGTGCCAAAGAACGCAGAAACGACAAAGAAACCAAAAAAACAAGATAAAAGCCGACAAAAACCAAAAAAAGGCGAAGCCAAAGCGGAAGAAAAAGGCAGGCAAAGCCGTTTCCCGCAAAAAGCCGAGCCTGTAAAAGGCAAAGACAAAGCGGCAGACAAACCCGCAGCCAAAAAAATAATGTAAAGGCAGAAGCCGCCGAGTTGCCTAAAAAAAGACGAAGCAGCGGCAAAAACAAGATAAAAAAATCCGTCGAGAAAAAGCGGACAAAGCCGATAAGAAAACCGCTGCCGCCGATTCAGACGACTTCAAAGCCGCAGTAACCGCCGCCGCCAATGATTTGGAAAGCAAAAATCACTGCGCAGCCGCAATGAAGGTTTCATCATTCACGTCAATACCACGTTGAAACAATTGCAGCAAAAGCCGTATCAACCTGTCCGCCATCAACCGCCAACAGCGCGACGCATGGGATAAATTCCAAAAAGCTCAATGCGGATTTGAACTACCTGAAAACTCAGGTATCGAATACGCGCGCACAAATTTCCCGTTTCGTTTCAGGCAACTATAAAAACAGCCAACCCAACGCCGTTGCCCTGTTCCTGAAAAATGCCGAGCCGGGTCAGAAAACCCGCTTCCTGCGTTACACCCGCTATATCAACACCGCCAACGATCAAGTCATCAAAGACCTTGAGAAGCAGCAAAAAAAGAGCTGGCAGCGCAAGAGCAGAAAAATCAACAACGAGCTGGCATACCTGAAAAACTTCAGGTCAACATCCAGTCCTCGCTGCGCCGCCAAGGTGTAACCAACACTGCCGAACAGGCGGAAAGCCGCCGCCAAAAACGCGCAGATGGCAAAAGAGGCGCAGAAAAATCAACCACAAAGAAAACGAACAACGCCTGAACAATCTGTTGAAAGACTTGGAAAAAGCGTAAAGCCGAGCAACGCCGCCAGGAAGCCGAAGCGCGTAAAAAGCCGCCGAAGCCCGTCTTGCCGCCGCTGAAAAAAAGCGCGCAAAGACCGCGCCGCCGCCGCGCAAAAAAGCCGCCGACGAACGCGCCGCCATGTCCAACCTGACCGCAGAAGACATGAACATCCGCGCGCCTTCCTACGTCAGAATTAGCAATGCCAACAGCTTCAGCCGCATGCAGGGTCGTCTGAAAAAACCGGTCAGCGGCACGCTTGCCGGACTCTTCGGACAAGACCGCGGCGACGGTGAAGTTTGAAAGGCGTGTTCTACCAAACGACTCCGGCAATCGTCAGCAGCATCGCCGGCGGTACAGTTACCTACGCCGATGAACTGGAAGGTTTCGGCAAAGTCATCGTCATCGATCACGGCGACGGCTATATCAGCATTTATTCAGGCTTTGAGCGAAATCGAAGTCGCCAAAGGCTACGCCGTAGCCGCAGGCAACCGCCTGGGCATCAGTGGAACCCTGCCTTCGGGCATGGAAGGCCTGTATCTGGAAGTTCGCTACAACGGGCAGGCAATGAACCCGCTCTCCTGGATAAGCTGACCTGCAAACCGGTTTGACATTTTCAGACGACCTTTTGCCGTATCACGGGGTCGTCTGAAATTTAACAACCGACCCGACGGCCCCTATATTCAAAAAGCTTTTACACCCGCGCAGATATTTTTTTACGCTAACCCTGTTGTTTTAACAAGCGTAAATCGCCTACAGTCTTGCGAATGTATATTCAGGTCGTCTGAAGCAATATTTCCCACCCGTTTCACAGTCATTACGGTCTGAAATGAAATAAGACAAAAAGAAAGCCATTCATAATGTCAACATCCACTTTGAAAAAGTCGCACTCTACACACTCGGCGCATTCAGCGGTGTCGCCCTCAGCTTGAGCGTTCAAAGCTTTGCCGCCGAAAAAGACAAAAAAAGACAACGAAACCCTACCCGTACAATCCATCCGCAACATGGCGGAAGTCTACGGGCAAATCAAAAGCCAATTATTACCAAGACAAATCCGACGCCGACCTCTTTGAAGGCGCGATGAAAGGCATGGTATCCGACCTCGATCCGCATTCCGAGTATATGGATAAAAAAGGCTATGCCGACATGAAAGAATCCACCAGCGGCGAATTCGGCGGCTTGGGTATGGAAATCGGTCAGGAAGACGGCTTTATCAAAGTCATCGCCCCGATTGAAGATACGCCCGCCGAGCGCGCAGGCGTAAAAAGCGGCGACTTCATCGCCAAAATCGACAACGTCTCCACACGCGGCCTGACCACCAGCGAAGCCGTGAAAAATGCGCGGCAAACCGGGCACCAAAATCACCCTGACCCTTTCGCGCAAAAACGTGGACAAACCCATCGTCGTCAACCTGACCCGCGCCATCATCAAAGTCAAAAGCGTCCGCCACCACCTGCTCGAGCCGAACTACGGCTACATCCGCGTGTCCCAATTCCAAGAGCGCACCGTAGCGGGCATCAACGAAGCCGCCAAAGCTCTGATTAAGGCAAACAAAGGCGCGCCGCTCAAAGGCATCATCCTTGACCTGCGCGACGACCCGGGCGGTCTGCTTGACGGCGCGGTCGGTGTCTCTGCCGCCTTCCTGCCCGCAGACGCAAAAAGTCGTCAGCACCAAAAGGACGCGACGGCAAAGAAGGCATGGTATTGAAAGCCCGTCCCGAAGACTACATCCGCACGAGCGGCAGAGACCCGCTGGCAGATCTGCCCGCCGAGTTGAAAAACCATCCCGATGACCGTGTTGATTAACTCAGGGCTCCGCTTCCGCCTCCGAAATCGTCGCAGGCGCGCTGCAAGACCATAAACGCGCCGTCGTCGTCGGTACGCAAAGTTTCGGCAAAGGCTCGGTTCAAACCCTGATTCCGCTGTCCAATGGCAGCGCAGTCAAACTGACCACCGCGCTGTACTACACGCCGAACGACCGCTCGATTCAAGCGCAAGGCATCGTTCCCCGACGTCGAAGTCAAAGACAAAGACCGTGCCTTTGAAAGCCGCGAAGCCGACCTCGCCGGACACATCGGCAACCCTCTCGGCGGCGAAGACGTCAACAGCAGCAACGAAATCAGCACGCCTGATTCAAACGAAGCCGCCAAAGCCGACGAAAACGCCAAGTCCAAAAAGGCAAGGACAAAGAGAAAGACGAAGACCTCTCCAGCCGTCGTATTCCTAATCCTGCCAAAGACGACCAGCTCCGCAAAGCCTTGGATTTAGTCAAAAATCCAGCCGAGATGGCAGAAGTCTTTAGGTTTGGCGGCGAAAAAAACCGGCTCCGAAAAAGACAAGAAAGACGGTAAAGACGAAAGCAAATAAGCTCAGTCCGAATCCTTGAAAAAAAGGTCGTCTGAAAACGATATGATTGTTTTCAGACGACCTTTCACACTTCAAAAAAACCCATAGGGAAAACATCATGGCAAAAAGCCCCCAAAACCATCTACCAATGCACCGAATGCGGCGGCACTTCCCCGAAATGGCAAGGCAAATGCCCGCATTGCGGCAGAGTGGAACACGCTTCAGAAAGCCTGGCCGCGCCCGAGCCGAAAAACGCCCGCTTCCAATCTTGGGCGGCGGACACATCGACCGTCCAATCCCTCTCCGCCGTGACCGCCACCGAAGTGCCGCGCAATCCGACCGGTATGGGCGAACTCGACCGCGTATTGGGCGGCGGTTTGGTCGATGGCGCGGTCATCCTGCTCGGCGGCGACCCCGGCATCGGCAAATCCACGCTGCTGTTGCAAACCATCGCCAAAATGGCGCAAAGCCGCAAAGTGCTGTACGTTTCCGGCGAAGAATCCGCCCAACAGGTCGCCCTGCGCGCGCAACGTTTGGAGCTGCCCACCGAAGGCGTAAACCTGCTTGCCGAAATCCGCATGGAAGCGATTCAAGCGGCGTTGAAACAGCATCAGCCCGAAGTCGTCGTCATCGACTCCATCCAAACCATGTATTCCGACCAAATCACTTCCGCCCCCGGCTCCGTGTCGCAGGTGCGCGAATGCGCCGCCCAACTGACGCGTATGGCGAAACAGATGGGCATCGCCATGATACTGGTCGGACACGTTACCAAAGACGGCGCGATTGCCGGCCCGCGCGTATTGGAGCATATGGTCGATACCGTGCTGTATTTCGAGGGCGACCAACATTCCAACTACCGCATGATACGCGCCATCAAAAACCGCTTCGGCGCGGCAAACGAACTGGGCGTGTTCGCCATGACCGAAAACGGTTTGAAAGGCGTGTCCAACCCGTCCGCCATCTTCCTCGCCAGCTACCGCGACGACACGCCCGGCTCGTGTGTTTTGGTCACGCAGGAAGGCAGCCGCCCGCTTCTGGTCGAAATTCAGGCATTGGTCGATGACGCGCACGGCTTTACCCCCAAACGCCTCACCGTCGGCCTCGAACAAAACCGCCTCGCCATGCTGCTCGCCGTCCTCAACCGCCACGGCGGCATCGCCTGTTTTGACCAAGACGTGTTCCTCAACGCCGTCGGCGGCGTGAAAATCGGCGAACCCGCCGCCGACCTCGCCGTCATCCTCGCCATGCTCTCCAGCTTCCGCAACCGCCCGCTGCCCGAAAAATGGTTGCCTTCGGCGAAATCGGCCTCAGCGGCGAAGTCCGCCCCGTCGCACGCGGACAAGAACGGCTCAAAGAAGCGGAAAAAAACTCGGCTTCAAACGCGCCATCGTCCCCAAAGCCAATATGCCGCGCAACGAAAAAGAGTTTCCGAATCTAAAAAAATCTTCGGCGTTTCCAGCCCTGCAGGAAGCCATCGACATCTGCCGCGATGCGGAAAAATTGACGAGACAGCAACATGAAAGGTCGTCTGAAAACCTATTCCCAGTTTCAGACGACCTTTTCATTCTCTAATACTCAATGCTGTTATAATCCGCAAACCAAGTAAAAACAACGACTTCAAAAGGAAAAAAACATGACACTCAAGCCTCCCGTCCGCATCGCCGTTACCGGTGCTGCAGGGCAAATTGCCCTATGCGACCCTGTTCCGTATCGCCGGCGGCATTATGCTCGGACGCGACCAACCCGTTATCCTGCAACTGCTCGACCTGCCACAGGCGCAACAGGCATTGCGCGGCGTGATTATGGAAATGCAGGATTGCGCTTTTCCCGCTTCTTGCCGACATCTTCGCCACAGACGACCCCGAAGTCGCCTTCAAAGATGCCGACATCGCCCTCTTGATCGGTGCGCGCCCGCGTACGCAAGGCATGGAACGCGCCGACCTGTTGCACGCCAATGCCGAAATTTTTCAAAGTACAAGGCGCGGCGTTGAACAAAGTTGCCCATCGCGACGTCAAAGTCCTCGTCGTCGGCAACCCCGCCAACACCAACGCCTACATCGCCATGAAATCCGCACCCGACATCCCGCCGGAAAACTTCACCGCCCTGATGCGTCTTGACCACCACCGCGCCGTCAGCCAAGTCGCCGAGAAAATCAACCGCCCGATTCCTTCCATCGAGCAAATGTGCGTCTGGGGCAACCACAGCCCGACCATGTACGCCGACTACCGCTACGCCACCAGCAACGGCGAGTCCGTCCAAAGACATGATTACCGAACCCGATTGGAACACCGAAGTCTTCATGCCGAAAATCGCCGGACGCGGTGCCGCCATCATCGCCGCGCGCGGTTCGTCGTCCGCCGCCTCCGCTGCGAACGCCGCCATCTACCACCTGCGCGACTGGCTGCTCGGCAGCAGCGGCAAATGGATCACGATGGGCGTTCCCTCCGACGGCTCTTACGGCATCCCCGAAGGTTTGGTTTTCGGCTTCCCCGTCATTTTGCGACGAAGGCAGCTACCGCATCGTTCAAAGGCTTGGATTTGTCGGATGAGTTCAGCCGCCAACGTATCGCCGCGACACTGGCGGAGTTGAAAGAAGAACGCGCCGCCATACAAGATATGCTTTTAGAAAATCGAGGTCGTCTGAAAACCGGTTTTCAGACGACCTTTAATCTTAAAAACAACTAGTATTCATAATTTTCATTCTTAAAAATTCCTCCCTATATGCTGATTGTAAAATTAATTACGTTATTGGATTAAAAACATGAAAATAAATAGTCAAGAACATGATTTTGAATTATTAAATGAAGTTATAGAGAAATTACTTAAATCTCAAGATAAAGAAATTAAAAAAATAATGAAAAATTCTATTGCTGAATTAAAAGATAGGCTAAAGAGAAAATCTCAAACCGAATCAGAATTATCTAGTAAATCTCTAAAAATATAACGATTGGAAAAGTAGAGAGAATATAATAATCGTTTAAAAGAAGAGATTGCCAGATTAAATGAAGCTGAAAAAAATATTTAAATTTTTTAGTCAGTGAACAACAAAATGGCAAAGAGGATATTGAAAAATAAATGAACAATCTAAAAAAATTTTTGAATTACTATATTGGGATGCAGAACTTAAAAAGGAATTCAACGAGATAACCAAGAATATACTGGATTTTTCGAGAGGCTTATCTCCAGTCATTTTATTATTAACGGCATCAGCTATTGGAATAAAGATAGGGTACTGGTATGGATATTTAATAGCAATTTTCTTTTTTTGTTCTGTCAATCTGTCTTGCAGCAATAAACTATATTGATTTTTTTCAGATAAAAATATTCAACAGATACAAAGGAAAGATTTCATCTATTCTCATGTATATCATTTTTCATGTGGTTTTTGTCTTGTAATATTCCACTTTATATCTTTTGACAGGAGCGCTGAACAAGTAACTTGAAACAAAAGGCAATATCTGAAATTGATTGAATAGATTTGAAAAATTTTCAGACGACCTCGACTGACATGAATACCACGGAGTCCCCATGACCACATTGGCCAACAAAAACTCGCCGTCCTCATCGACGCCGACAACGCCCCCGCCGACATCATCGACCGCCTGCTTGAAGAAGTTGCCAAATACGGCATCGCCAGCGTCAAACGCATCTACGGCGACTGGAGCCACGGCCTTTCAAATGGAAAGCCGCCCTCCTGCCCCACGCCATCATCCCCGTCCAACAATTCGCCTACACCAAAGGCAAAAACGCCACCGATATGGCGTTGGTTATCGACGCGATGGATTTGCTATACAGCGGCAATTTCGACGGCTTCTGCATCGTATCCAGCGATTCCGACTTTACCCGACTGGCAAGCCGCCTGCGCGAAAGCGGGCTGACCGTGTACGGTTTCGGCGAAAAGAAAAACGCCCGAAGCCTTCCGCAAAGCCTGCGACAAATTCATCTACACCGAAATCTTCCGTCCCGAAAAACAACGCCAAGAAAAAGAGAAGAACAACGGCAAAAACAACCCCCGCCGCCGCCCCTGACGCGCTGTCCCTGCTCAAACGCGCCGTGCGCGAAAACGCCGACGACCTCGGCTGGGCAAACCTCGGCCCCTATCGGCAGCTACATCAGCAAAATCAACCCCTGATTTCGACTCAAGGCTGTACGGCTACGGCAAACTCTCCGACCTCATCAAATCCTTCGACATCTTCGAACACCGCACCGACAACAACCAACTCCAAGTCCGCCGCCGCAAATCCGCCGACAAGCCGACAGAGAGGTCGTCTGAAAACCCAGTGGCAACCCATCAGGCAGAAGAAACCGTTTCAGACGACCCCAACGCCGCGCAAAAACGCAAAAACGCGCAGCAAAAAAACCAACCCAACCAAAAAAACGAAAATACTGCACCAAACCCTGCGGCAGACACCGCGCAACCGACACCCGCCAAACCCGAACCCGCCGCCAAAAGCAGCAAACTGCCCGTTACCCGCGTGATCCCTGCCGTGCAGCAGGCAGTCGACACCCACGCCGACGAACAAGGCTGGGCGCGTTTGAGCGACGTATCGAAGCAACTCGCCGCACAAGGCACCGACCCGCAGCAATACGGCTTTTGAAACCATAAACCACCTCATCCACGCCATCTACACCGACTGGCTGGAAATCAAAAAGCCGGTCGCGGCGAACGCCTGCGCGTCAACAAACGCTTTACCGCCAAAAGGTTAAGCCTATAGGTTTGGAGGCAAAAAGACAATCTGCCGCCCACAATCCACAGAGGTCGTCTGAAAAACCTCAAAACCGTTTTTAACTTCGTTGAATCTGCACTTTCAGACGACCTTTTTCAAAATCTATCTTCTAAAACCAAAAAAATAGAAAAAGGAGAATCCATGACCACCCGTCATCAACTGAACAACACCGAATTGGCAAACCATATCTTTTTAGAGGTATGTATGACGACGATTATTTCCCGCCCGAACTCGTGCAAAAAGGAGAAAACATCCTAGTCGAACTGTGCCGCCAAATCGAAACCGAGCAGCCTGAAAATCTTGACGCACTATACAAACTGACCCACGCAGCTACCGAACGCTTTAACGAATTGGCGGAAGAGTTTGATGAAAACGACAGCGAAATCGAGACCGTCGCCAGAGACACGATTGCCACCGATATGGAATACATCGCCCAAAGCTACGGCTTTGAAGATGCGGACATCGAAGAACTGGTTGCCCCGCGCGATTGGTAAGTATGGTTGGCAAAAAGGTCGTCTGAAATTTTCAGACGACCTTTAATGCTAAAATGTTCTCTGTTTGCCACACACACCGTTTTTTTCATGAATATTCTCGAAGCCTTATTATTATTGGTCCCTGCTGATCGTCATCAGCGCATTCGTTTCCTGCTCCGAACTCGCGCTCGCCTCGGCGCGCAAAAATCAAATTGCAAGTGATGGCAAAAGACGGCGGCGACACTCGCGCGCTGGATGTGCTCAACATGCAGCAGCAGCCGGGCAGCTTTCATCACCGTCGTCCAAATCGGTTTGAACGCCGTCGCCATTCTCGCCGGTATCGTCGGCGAAGCGGCGGTGCGCCCTTATTTCGGCGGTTTGTTGGCAAACGCGGGCAGTTGGGGCAGTACGGCCGCGTCGCTGCTGACGTTCGCGCTGGTTACGGGCAGCTTCATCCTGATTGCCGACCTGATGCCCCAAGCGCATAGCGATGACCCATCCCGAAGCGGTGGCGGTGCGCATCGTGCGGCCGATGATGTTTTTGATTTTTTTATCCCTAAAGCCTTTCGTTTGGATTTTCGACGGACTGGCAAACGCGATATTCAAACTCTTCAAAATTTCCACCGTCCGCCAAGAGCAGCTGACTTCGGAAGACATTTACGCCGTCGTCGATGCGGGCGCGCAGGCGGGCGTGTTGAAAGAGCAGGAACACTACCTGATTGAAAAATATTTTTCGACATGCAGGCGCGCACGGTGACTTCCACCATGAGCACGCGCGAATACATCGCCTATTTCGATAAAAAAACGACGGCAGCGATACCGTGTTGGAAATCATGTCGGAAAAAAACCGCACAACAAATTCTTGGTGTGCGACGGCGATTTGGAACGCGTCATCGGCTACATCGAATCACACACGCTGCTGACCTTGTTTTTTTAAAAAGAAAAAGACGTCCGCCTGACCGACAAGCGCGTGTTGCGCAAAGCCTTGTTCATCCCCGACACGCTGTCGCTTTACGATGTATTGGAAACCTTCAAAACTTCCGGCGAAGACTTTGCCGTGGTGGTGAACGAATACGCGCTGGTGGTCGGCGTGGTAACGCTGAAAGACGTGATGAGCATCGTCATGGGCGAGCTGGTCAATACCGAAGAAGAGCCGCAAATCATCCGCCGCACCGAAGACACTTGGCTGGTGGACGGCGCAACCCCGCTCGCTGACGTCATGCGCGCGTTGGACATTGAGGAATTTCCCAATTCGGAAAAACTACGAAACCATCGCTGGCTTTTATGATGTATTCCCTGCGCAAAAATCCCGAAACGCACCGATTTTTTTGGTTTACGCGGGCTATAAATTTGAAATCATCGACACCGAAAAATCTGAAAAGTCGACCAGCTTTTGGTGTCCAAACAAAAGCGATACGGTAGAAAAATATAATCAGCCGCAGAAACCATCCGAAAAACTTAAAAATAAATTTCAAGGACAAATCATGATGGCGAACACCGAACCACAAAAATACGCCCGCAGCCTGCACGCACCCATCAGCCTAGGCACAACTTCAGACGACCGCTTTTATGCCTCGCGGCTACCTCGCGCATTTCGCTACTCTGCTGCAATTGGTATTGACCGAAAAGCTGGACGGGCAAAACAACTGCTTCGCCGCCCACGGTCTCTATGCCCGCAGCCATGCCGCCCCTACCCAACATCCGTGGGACAAACCGCTGCTGCAACGCTGGCAGCACATCAAAGACGACTTGGTGACCTCGAACTTTTTCGGCGAAAAACATGTACGGTATCCACTCCATCGCCTATTCGCAGTTGGAAAGCTATTTTTACCTTTTTGCCGTCCGTCGCGGCGGACATTGGCTGTCGTGGGAAGAAGTTAAATTCTATGCCCAGCTGTTCGACTTCCCCACAGTCCCCGAACTTCCCATCGTGCAGCTGCCACCGACTCTCACCCAAAAATACACCGACGAAGACATCGCTTTGGAGCAATGGCTGCTCGCCAATTTAGGTGCAACATGGACAGACAGCGTGCAAACCGCAGGCAAACTCGGCGGCTACGACCCGAAAACAGGCGAAGCATGCAGTGAAGGCTTCGTCATCCGCACTGCCGCTGATTTTTGCCACCAACAACGGTAACCTGCCCGTACAGTCCAACGAGTTTGACAACCTCTTTAAACTTGTTCGCGCCAAACACGTTAAAACCGATGTGCATTGACAAAAACTTGGAAGCCCGCCCGCCTTATCGACTACGACAAATACCATTGGCAAAGCTGGCAGTTTCAGACGACCTGAAGTCAAGTCATCCAATAATAAGAAAGACGACCATGTGGACATTCCCCCATTACACACCCGCAAACTTCCCCGACTGGCAAGCCTTGGAGCATCGCTTCAGTTGGTTTGCCGATATGAAAAACGTGCCGCAGGATCCTGAATGGCACGCTGAAGGCGATGTGTTCGTCCATACTAAAATGGTGTGTGAAGCTCTGCTGGAACTGCCCGAATTCCAAGCACTCAGCGAGCAGGAGCAACATATCCTGTTTGCCGCCGCCATGTTGCACGACGTAGAAAAACGCAGCACCACCAAGCGCGAAAGCCAAGGCGGCAAAAAGAGCGGATTGTGTCTCCGAACCATGCCAAAAAGGCGAATACACCGCCCGTACCCCTGCTTTATACCGAACTTGCTGCGCCGTTTGCCGTGCGCGAAGTGATAGCAAAACTCGTGCGCCTGCACGGACTGCCGCTATGGGCAATCGACAAACCGAATCCGGAACGCGCCGCCATCTCTGCTTCTTTGCAGGTCGATACCACCCACCTCGCCATGCTTGCCAAAGCCGACGTTCTGGGCCGCATCTGCCGCGACCAACAGGATATCCTGCTGCGCATCGACTTGTTCCGCGAGTTGTGCGAAGAAAACGGCTGCTGGGGCAAAGCGCGCAATTTCGCCAGCGATTACGGCTCGCTATCTCTACCTCAACGGCCGCAGCGAAATGCCCGATTACCAGCCGTTTGACGACAGAACCTTTGACGTCGTACGCCACGTGCGCCATAGCAGGCAGCGGCAAAAGACAGTTACATCAGGCAACACCTTGCCCATCTGCCCATGTTGTCGCTGGACGACATCCGCCGCGAGCGCAAACTCGATCCCGCCGACCCAAAAACACACCGCCGAAGCGTGCGCTTGGGTAAAGAGCAGCAAAGAATACCTGCGCGCCCGCACGTCATTTGTCTTCAACGCCACCAACCTCAACCGCGACCTGCGCAGGCAGTGGTTGCCGATGTTCGCCGACTACGGCGCGCGGGTACACCTGATTTATTTGAAGTGCCTTACACGCAATTGCTGTCGCAAAACCGTAACCGCGAACATTCCGTGCCGAATGATGTGATACATCGTGCGATCATAAGCTGGAAATCCCTCGATTACAGCGAAGCGCATACGGTGGATTTTTGTGGTTTCCGTTAACCGGTCCGCATCTGAAGTGCGGTTACCAACCACAAAGGTCAGGTAGCCTGCAGAAAAATGAGCATCCATCAAATTTCTGGATTTATCTGGGATTGATTGAAAAGGTCGTCTGAAATCTTTCAGACGACCTTGTTTTGTGACTTGCCTTTATGTTTTTTCTAAGCGCGGCGTTCAGGATGCACCCTAAAATAAAAAGCCGACGGTTGCGGGCAGCAGCCAGCCCAGTCCGACGTTGTAAAGCGGCAGTGCGCCGTTGATGTCGGCGGCGACTTCTTCGCTGAAACCGAACGCGGCTTTATAGGCATCGAGCAAAGCCGACTGCCAGCGTTGCCATCATGGTGCAGAAATAGACGATGCGGCTGCCGCCGAACAGTTTGTGCAGGAAGACCAGCAGGATGATGACGATGGTCAGCGGGTACAGCAGCATCAGCATTGGGATGGAAAAGATCAGGATGGAGGACAGGCCTTTGTTCGCCAACGCCATAGACACGACCGTATTGATGACGACGAACATTTTGTAAGGAATGCCGGGACACAGGCGGTTGAAATATTCGAACATGATGTAATCAGTCCGACGGCGGTACTCAAGCAGGCGAGCAGGACGATGACGCCCAAGAGGATGTTTCCGGGGACGCCGAAGTAGAAATTCGCGGTTTTCGACAACACTTCCGCGCCGTTTTTCCTGAAGTCCCAAACCTGACACGCTGGTCGCGCCCATATAGCCGATGAAGAGGTACACCAAAGCCAGACAAGATGCGGCGACGATGCCTGAAACGGCGGTCGTCCGCAGCAGCTCGGAGCGGTTGTCCACGCCCATCGCGCGCACGGCGTCAATGACGATAATGGAGAACACCAGCGAAGCGAGTGCGTCCATTGTGCCGTAGCCCTCCAAAATGCCTTTTATGAACGGACGGAGGGCAAAATCGCCTTGTGCCGCAGCGGGAACGCCCATCGGATTCAACGCGGCGTAGCCGACCAAAACGGCAATCGTCAAAAGCAATACGGGGGTCAGGATTTTACCGATGCGGTCCACCAGCTTTGCCCGGCGACATCGACAGCCAATACGCCACGCCGAAAAACGCCACGCTGAACGCCGCCAGCCCGACTGTTTTCTGGCTTTCATTCAAGAACGGCGCAACGGCAATCTCAAACGACACCGTCGCCGTACGCGGCATGGCAAACAAAGGCCCGATGGACAAATACAGCGCGACGGCAAACGCCACGCCGTACCAAGGCGCAACCCTGGATGCCAGCGCCTGCACATCGCGCGAACCGGAATAGCCGATGGCAATCACGCCCAACAGCGGCAGACCCGCGCCGGTCAACAGGAAACCCGTCATCGCAGAGAACCAGCTTTCCCCCGCCTGTTGTCCGAGATAAGCAGGGAAAAATCAGATTGCCCGCACCGAAAAAAACAAAGCGAACAACATCAAACCGACCGCCCACAGCGAGGCTTTACGGTTGAGCGGGGAAACACTGTTCATAAATTCGTACCTGTTTGTTTATAGTGGATTAACTTTAAACCAGTACGGCGTTGCCTTGCCTTAGCTCAAAGAGAACGATTCTCTAAGGTGCTGAAGCACCAAGCGAATCGGTTCCGTACTATCTGTACCGTCTGCGGCTTCGTCGCCTTGTCCTGATTTAAATTTAATCCACTATATAAAGGGACAGTTGATGGAAAATGGGTATGGCTTTGCCAAGCGTGAAATCATCATGCCGTTTCGCCTTCAACGTCGGCGTAGGGGTCGTCTGAAACGCCCTCTTCCGCTTCCGGGCGTTCTAAATTTTTCCTGTTTCAGGCTGATTTCGATTTCGCCGTAGCTGTCCGGCTGGACGATGCGGACCAAACCTTCTTTGGCAAGCTCCAAAGAGCGCGATGAAATTGACGACCACATACGCCGCGCCCTGCTCCGGTTTGAACAAATCGCTGAATTTGCATATCCCGCTCTCGTTCAGGCGACGTAAAACCGCCGTCATCTGCGCGCGCACGGAAATGGTTTCCTGAATCACTTCATGGCTGCGCGTATGTTTCGCCCGCGACAAAATGCCCAGCCACGCCTGCGTCAAATCGGCGACATACACCTCCGGCAGCTTCGCTTCGACCGCGATTTCCAACGGAAGATACGCCCAAGCAAAATCCCGTCCCGCGCGCGGCAACGCATCCAAACCCTGCGCCGCCAGTTTCATCTGTTCATAAGCCAAAAGGCGGCGCACCAGCTCGGCACGCGGATCCGCCTCCTCATCCTCGACCTCTTCGGGACGCGGCAGCAGTAGGCGCGATTTGATTTCAATCAGCATCGCCGCCATCAAAAGATATTCCGCCGCCAAATCAAACTGATACGCTTCCATTTGGGCGATATAGTGCAGATATTGCTCGGTAATCTTTCACCATCGGAATATCGAGAACGTCGATATTCTGTTTGCGGATCAGGTAAAGCAGCAAATCCAACGGCCCTTGGAAGCTGCTTAAGACAACCTTCAAAGCATCGGGCGGAATAAACAAATCCTGCGGCAAATCGGTTACGGGTTGACCGAATACCCACGCGACAGTATGTTCAGACGACGTTGCCGCAGCGGAAGGAATAAGGTGTTCTGAAGGCATGTTTAGAGGAGCTTTTTCTTATTAGGTTTGATGGGTGGTTAATCAACAACGGGGTCGTCTGAAAACGCAGCGGGTTTCGCCAAAACGAGTGCAGCAAACAAAAATCAGCCTTTTTGCGTTGGCTTTTTCAAAGAAGCGATGGCAATGGCAAGCGTTTGCGCCAACGCCATACCCAGCAGCGGCAAAACGGCGAAAAACGAACCGGTCAGCACCGTAACGGCATCGCGGGAAAACACAAAGCCATCGCGCGCCAGCATTGCGATTATCCAAGCCGACAATAGCAGCCATTCGCAGCCGACCAAAAACCAAATCATCCCGACCGAGCAGCGTTTGCGCCACTTCATGATGGCAGCGTGCAAAAGGCTGAATATCGGAACGGACAGGAAAGGATAAAGGAAATTGGTAAACGGCCGCGGAGAGCCGTCCTGAAAACACAAATAATCGCCCGACTGCATGTCGCATCCCATCGCGCCAAACATCGGATCGACGGCATACATCAACACGCCGAACCATACCGCATAAATCAGACTGGCAATAAAGTAGGCTTTAAAAAATCGGCTCATAGGCAAAAAAGGTCGTCTGAAAAAATAAATTTCAAAAGGCTTAAACCCACATCAAATTTTCTGATTGGCATTTGCAGAAGAGTCCAACACACTCAGGGCTTGAACTGCTGCCATGCCATAAACAGGCAATCCCGAAAAAGAAGTCCTCGTTATTGCCGTCCAACTACTATCCAGACTACTCCACTCCCACAGTAAAAAAACAAACCAAACAATCCACCATTCGATGATAGGCAAGGCAAGAGTCGTCAAAGTTGTACAGCGTTTGGTCCACTTCATAATGCCGGCATTGAGTAGGGACAATAACATTACAGATAAAAACGGAAAGAAGAAAAACTCCAAAGATGCTTTCTCAAAAGCCGACATTTCATGAGCTCGTGAACAATACTGTAGACTCTGTTCATTTTCAGGGTCAATATCAAAACAATCGAATCCTGAAAAACAGCAAACCGACACTGTACATCAGCAAACCGAAGACAACCGCATAAATCAGACTACTGATAAAGTAGGCTTTAAAAAATCGATTCATCTCACTTCCGTCCCGCAATATGCTCCACCGCCGCCTGCGCACAATACAATCCAAACGAAGCCGTCACCAGCATACTCGCGCCATAGCCCGCGCAGGACAAACCTTGCGGCGCGGTATCGGTCGAACACGCTTCGCCAGATTGCGGCGGCGTAATGTTCTCAGTCGAGAACACACACGGCACGCGCATTTTTTCTTTGGTATCGCGGCTGAAGCCGTAGCGTTTGCGCAAGGTGTAGCGCAGGTTGGCAAGCAGCGGGTCGTGGGTAACGCGGCTCAAATCAGCGGTTTGAATCAATGCCGGATTTTTGTCCGCCCGCGCCGCCGCTGAGGATAAACGGCTGATTGTGCCGCACGAAATAAGCCGCCATCGCCGCCTTGACACGCACTTGGTCTATCGCGTCGATCACAAAGTCGAAAGGTCGTCTGAAAAGCGTTTCGAGATTGTCTTCCGTCACAAAAATCCTCGATTTCCTCCACTTCGCATTGCGGATTGATTTGAGCAATGCGTTCGCGCAACGCCGTTACCTTCGCCTTGCCGAAATCGTCGGTCAGCGCATGAAGCTGGCGGTTGACATTGACTCGGCGACGTTGTCCAAATCAATCAAGGTCAAACGACCGATGCCCGTCCGCGCCAAAGCCTCCACCGCCCAAGAGCCTACCCCGCCCACGCCGACCACGCAGACGTGCGCGCTCGAAAAACCGCGCCAGTGCTTCATTTCCATAGAGTCTGGCAATACCGCCGAAACGGCGCGAAGGAAGAAAAACGGTGTCGTTCATACCCAACCTTGTGATATATCAATAAATGAATGAAAATCAACGCAAAAACGCTGCGGACGAATGCGACACATATTATACTGGAAAGCAGACGGGCTGTTGCAGCAGCCCGAAAGAGTCTCATAATCGTTTCATAACGGACCCTTCCCAACCGCATGAAACAAAAGCGCGCCTGCGGCGCAAAAAGGAGAATGAACTATGTACAAACATCTGGTTGTAGCCGTTGACGGCAGCGAAACTTCCTCAACGCCCTGAAACACGCCGCCGAGTTGGCAAGCGTCAACAACGCCCGCCTGACTTTGGTACACGTCGCCAACCCCGCCGAATACATGGCGCTCGCCCCGAATTCCTGCAACACGAAAGCTACGAGGCTGCCGCCGTCGCCCAAGGCAACGAAGTTTTTGGACTTCGCTGAAAAACCGCCCGCGAAAAACGGCGTGGAAAAACATTGTCAAACACCTGCTGGTCGCCAACAAAGGCGCACGCGAAATGGCGCAGGATTTGGTCGATTACGCCGATGAAAACGGCGCCGACCTGCTGGTACTCGGCACACACGGCCGAACCGGCCTGATGCACCTCCTGATGGGCAGCTTCGCCGAAACCGTTATGCGCCAGAGCCACCCTGCCGCTTCTGGATTATCCGCAGCAAAGCGGAAGAAGCGTAAGGGGTTTGCCCTACTGAAGAAGGTCGTCTGAAACCGCTTCGACCGACGCAGTTTCGATAATGTCCTTATCCGTCAAATAGAAAGGTCGTCTGAAAAACCTGAAACCTGGTTTTCAGACGACCTTTGTCTTGTAATCCGTTTTATCCGTCCGTTTTCAGCATCCGCAAGAAGCCCTCGTCCGATGCCCTGAAGACTCAAGGCTTTGCGTTTTTTTGGCTTTTTCATAGCGGCAGCGTTGGCGTTCGGTGGTGATTTCCAACGGCGGGACGGGAACAGGTTTGCCGTCTTCAACCGCGACCATGGTGAAGTAGCAGCTGTTGGTATGGCGCACTTCGCCGGTGCGGATGTTTTGCGCCTCGACGCGGATGCCGATTTCCATGGAGGTTCTGCCCGTGTAGTTGACGCTGGCGTAGAAAGTTACCAAGTCGCCGACGTGTATCGGCTCTTTTAAACAGGACTTTATCGACAGACAGGGTAACGCAGTAGTTGCCGCTGTAACGGCTGGCGCAGGAATAAGCGACTTGGTCGAGCAGGCGCAAAAGTTCGCCGCCGTGGACGTTGCCGCTGAAATTGGCGGTGTCGGGCATCATCAGTTCGGACATGATGAGTTCGTGTGAAGGGAGTTGGCGGGTTTGGTCCATAGTGTTCCTCTTTTAAAAATGAATGTTTGTGTTAGATGGGCGGCCGTTCAGTGGCTGGGATGGTTTTCAGACGACCTTACTGATTGTATTTAATATATGAATATACGGAAATTGGATTTTTATGGGTTTATAACCATTTTTCTGCGCGAGAAGAAAAATCAGCAGCCTGACGATGATGCACAGCATCAAACCTAAAACGATAAAATAGCCGTAATGCCAATGCAGTTCGGGCATGTTGTCGAAGTTCATGCCGTAGATGCCGGTGATGACGGTCAGCGGCATGAAAGATGATGGTGATGACGGTCAGGACGCGCATCTGCTGGTTCATGCGGTTGACTGGAAGGAAAGGTAGATGTCCATCATGCTCAACACCATGTCGCGCGAGGCGTCGAGCGATTCGATAAGCTGCATGTTGTGATCGTAAACGTCGCGCAGATAGACGGTGGACTCGCCTTTGAAAATGGTGAAATCGACGCGCACGGCAAGTTGATAGAACACGTCGCGCAAAGGGCAAAGAGCGTGCGGCGCAAGCGGACCGCATCGCGCTTGAGGCGGTCGATTTTGCCGAGGATGTCGCTGTTTTCATCTTTAAACAGGGATTTGTCTATGGCCTCGACGCGGTTGTTGTACTCTTCCAAAGACGATGAAATAGTCGTCCACGATGCGGTCGAGCAGGCAATAGGCGAGAAAGGCGGTGTTTTTACCGAGGATGCCGCGCAGGGTTTTCGCTCATTTGACGGCGCAACTGGCTGAACAGGCCCCAGCGGTTTTTGCTGGAACGACAACACGAAATCCTTGCCGATAATCAGATAAACTTGGTCGGAATTCAGTTTGCCGGCAGCGGTGTAGTGGTAAACCTGAGCGGCGATAAACAGATAATTGTCGTAGTCTTCGATTTTGGGGCGCTGTTTGCGGCTGAGGATGTCTTCGATGACCAGCTCGTGGATACCGTAAGGCTCCAGCGTGTGTTTGAGCAGCGTGGCGTCGTTGATGCCGACGAAATGCAGCCAGTTGGTCTGCCCCGCTTGCGGGCGGGCGATGTCGGGCAGTTTTTACCCGCGAGATAATCGTGTTGGGCAAACGTATCGGCGGAATAAAGCGTCTGGTGGATGGCGGAACGCGGCGCGTTGTCGGTATTGCTGCGCGGGACAGTTTGGTCTTGCGGGATTTCGGCTGGGTCTGCGCTATTGGGCTGTTTGCTCATAAAATCGGATAAGGCAGGATGGATAATGTGTTTTTCTGTTGTATAGCGGATTAAAATAAAAATGAGACAAGGCGGCAACGCCCGCCGTGTACGGGTAGTACATAAGGGCGTTGGCAACGCCGTATCATTGCAATTTTAATCCACTATAAAAAGGTCGTCTGAAAGGTTCAGACGACCTTTATGCTTGAGAAAACCGTTTCGGATATAGCGGATTAACTTTAAACCAGTACGGCATTGCCTCGCCTTAGCTCAAAGAGAACGATTCTCTAAGGTGCTGAAGCACCAAGTGAATCGGTTCCGTACTATCTGTACTGTCTGCGGCTTCGTCGCCTTGTCCTGATTTAAATTTAATCCACTATATTTTACAACCCCTTTGGCGGTCGAGCCAGCGTTCGGCATCCAGTGCGGCTTGGCAAACCGGAAGCCGCGCTGGTGATGGCTTGACGGTAGGTGTGGTCTTTGACATCACCTGCCGCCCATACGCCTTCGATATTGGTCGCGCCGACGTTGTCGCCCGTACCGCCTTTGGTTTTCAGGTAGCCGGTTTCATCCATATCGAGCTGGCCTTTGAAAATGTCGGTGTTTGGGTTTATGGCCGATGGCGATGAAAAACGCCTTTGACGGCAATATCTTCGGTGGTGCCGTCGTTGCGTTTCAGGCGAGCACCCGGTGACGCCGCCTTCGTCGCCCAAGACTTCTTCCAGATTGCTGTTGAGTTTGAGGATGATTTTGCCTTCTTCAACGCGCTGCATGAGTTTGTCCACCATGATTTTTTTCGGCGCGGAAGCTGTCGCGGCGGTGGATCAGGGTAACGGTGTTGGCGATGTTGGCGAGGTAAAGGGCTTCCTCTACGGCGGTGTTGCCGCCGCCGACGACGGCCACGTCTTGTTGTTTATAGAAGAAACCGTCGCAGGTCGCGCAGGCGGATACGCCTTTGCCGGCAAAGGTTTCTTCACTGGGCAGCCCCAGATATTTGGCGGATGCGCCGGTGGCGACAATCAGGGCGTCGCAGGTGTATTCGCCCATGTCGCCTTTGAGGGTGAAGGGTCGGTTTTGCAAATCGACGGTGTGATTTGGTCGAAAATCATTTCGGTGCCGAAGCGTTCGGCATGGGCAGGAAAGCGCGCCATCAGTTCCGGGCCTTGTACGCCTTCGGCGTCGGCGGGCCAGTTGTCGACTTCGGTGGTGGTCATCAGTTGTCCGCCCTGTTCGACGCCGGTAATGATGACGGGCTTGAGGTTGGCGCGGGCGGCATAGACGGCGGCGGTGTAGCCGGCAGGCCCTGAGCCGAGGATGATGAGTTTGTGATGGTTGCTCATGATGTTTTTCCTTACTGAGAGATTGAGTGTGTTTCAGACGAGGTAGATTTTACTTGAAACTCAGGTCGTCTGAAAATGCAGATGCGCCCGCATTCCCCTTTTCTTTTTGATAAATATAGGGGTATTGACTGAAGGATTTGAGAGTCTCTTAAAGCAGTACGGCGTTGCCTCGCCTTGCCGTACTATCTGTACCGTCTGCGGCTTCGTCGCCTTGTCCTGATTTAAAGTTAATCCACTATATTTTTATGGCTAGATAAACAAAGGTCGTCTGAATTTTCAGACGACCTTCATCTGTTTTAATCGGCAAATCTGCGAACTCTGTTATGCTGTCTTTCGATCAGCACTCAGAATCGAAACCCGTTTAAAAACAATCAAATGGCTTTAGCGGCGGCGGCCAAAACCGCGACTCATCGGGCGGCGATAATTGGACGGCTGCTGGGTTGTTTGACGGTAACGTTGCTGTTGCGCCGCCTGTTGTTGCGCAGGCAGGCTGCGGGTATTGAGTTGCTGGCTGGTACGGCTGTTGGGACGGGCCGTTTGATAATAATGGGCGCGTGCGCGTTGGGCAATCGGGCTGTTTTGATTACGCGCTTGTGTGAATTTGTTTGCCAACGCGTTACCGATGAATGCACCTGCCGCCGTGCCGACTAAGCTTTGGAGCAGCCAGCCGCCAGTGGATTGGTCATAAATATATTGTTGTCCGTCTGTTCCGGTCACAGGCTGACCATTGTTGCCGTTGGCTTGCGCTTCGGCTGGAATGGTATCTTTCACACCTTCCGGCGTGAGTTGGTAAATCGTATTGTCTTGTTGTTGGGCAAGTTGCTGCTGAAGCGCTTCGATTTGTTTTTGCTGCTGCTCAAGCTGGGCTTGGGTATTGTCTTTGCAGGCAGCGAGAGCAAGTGAGGAAAGTGCGACTAAGGCAATGAGTTTTTCATTTTTTTATCCTTTTTGAAGTGGTATTGTCTAAGCCGAGCGTTATCGGCAAACTGCGCGTCAATATACTGCGCCTTGCCGTGGAATATGGTGCAAATTTGATTTTTATCAAGTGCGTCAATATGGTTTACAAAGGCAGGCGGGGAAGTTTGGCTGCGAAAGCAAGGCTGTTGGCAATCAGGCTGCCATGGTTTTTCCATTTCGTGTTCGGTTTCGACAATCAGCAAGTTGTCAGGACGGCGGGCATGCAGGCTCATATGCATTTGGGCGGGGGTAAATGGGAGATGGTGGCGTTTGGCAAAACGCTTGGGCGCGTTGGTTGGCGGTTTTCAGCATAGGGCAACAATGTGATATCCAGATGGAAACGGTGTACACCCAATACCAAGATGCGTGCGGCAAAAAAATCGGCTTCCTCCGTAAAGACAGCAGGGCTGTCTGCTTCAAAAATCGTGCCTTTCGCCTGCAATCAAAGTGGCAACCATACGGATTTGCGGAATCAATGCCCTCGCTGATCAGCGTATCTGCACTGCCCGGCAAGGCTTGGGAATCTGTTGTGTGATGGCTGTTGCCGTCAACAATCATTTGACAGCGGTGTAAAGGAAGGTTTTTTGTTTGGGCGTTTATGGACGGTGTCATGGCTGTAATCCTGATTCAGTTGTGTTTTATTTCATATTTCAATTGATGCGGCCATGTATAGGTAATCAAAAAGCCGCTCAAATGAGGCGGCTCTGATTTGCGTATCCCTATCTCTAATCTGTGTCAGACAAGCGCAAAAAGTACCGCACGTTTGTGTGGTACCAATAGAAGAAAGCAGATGAATGATGCGCTGTTTGCATGACAGAATACATAAATAATGGAATAGGTAACGTGTGCAGTTTAAAACAAAAATTCTAAATATTTCAAGAGCAGCAAGGGAAATAATACAAAAATATTTATAACTTATTATTATTCATATAATTTTTATTTCAGTTTAAAAACCACATATGCTGCATATTCACTTCTTAACAAAGCAGGGAACCGTCTCTTTTACTAACAAAGCATAGTGGATTAAATTTAAACCAGTACGGCGTTGCCTCGCCTTAGCTCAAAAGAGAACGATTCTCTAAGGTGCTGAAGCACCAAGCGAATCGGTTCCGTACTATCTGTACTGTCTGCGGCTTCGTCGCCTTGTCCTGATTTAAAGTTTAATCCATTATATTAAGAAAAAAACGGCATATCCGGAAAAGATATGCCGTTTATGGGTGCAGGGACTGCTATATTTGGCAGTGGTTTGTGTTTTAGTCCTCTTGCGCCGCTGTTTGCAGGTAGTTCGGCAAACCGACTTTGCCGATCAGCTCCCTGCTGGGTTTCGAGCCAGTCGATGTGTTCTTCGTTGATGTCTTTTGTTTTTCCAACAAATCACGGCTGACGTAGTCTTGCTGTTGTTCCGCGATGGCGATGGCAGCGATGAGGGCATCGTGTTTTTTTCCTGTTCTTTCGTCAAATCGCAGGTCAGGATTTCCTCGGTTGATTCGCCGATAAGCAGTTTGCCCAATTCTTGCAGGTTAGGCAGGCCTTCCAAGAACAAAAATACGCTCGATTAAATCGTCTGCGGATTTCATTTCGCGGATGGACTGTTTGAAGAAATGTTCGCCCAATTCTTCAAAGCCCCAGTTTTTCAAAATGCGGGCATGCAGGAAGTATTGGTTGATGGTAACCAAAAGCAAGCCCAAGTTTTTGTTCAATTCGCGGATAACTAAGCGATCGCCTTTCATTTTCAGCTCCTTATACGCTTAATTACAGTTGGCTTTGGTAGTAGTTGCCTTCGCCGACGAGTTCGATCAGACGCAGTTGTTGTTCCAGCCAGTGGGCGTGATCTTCTTCAGTGTCTTTCAGTTGGGTAACCATCAAATCGCGGGTAACGTAGTCTTGAGCTTCTTCGCACAGTTTGATGCCTTTTTTCAACGCATCGCGTACTTCGTATTCGGTGTTCAAATCCGCTTTCAGGCAGGAAATCACGTCGGTACCGATGTTCAGTTCGGCACGGGTCATTTTAGGTGTACCGCCCAGCATCAGGATACGGCGGATGAAGTCTTCGGCGTGGGTTGTTTCTTCTTCCATCTCATGATTCAGACGCTCGAAACAGTTTGTTGTAGCCCCATTCGAGTACAGGCGTGAGTGGATGAAGTATTGATCGCGTGCAGCCAGCTCGCCGGACAACAGTTCGTTCATATAATCGATAACAGCTTGATTACCTTTGCATAATTCTTTTCTCTTTCTTTGAAATTGTAAAGTGTCTGTAAAAAAACATTGCGTGTTGTTTCTTGATGGCTGAATTGTATGAAAAAGCCTGACGCTTGACAAATTTTCTATTTAAAATACAAACAATTATCAAAAAGAAACAGAAGCCTTAAAAGGTCGTCTAAAAATTCAATACCTTTGTTTTTATATAGATATTTGTTGCCATTGGTATTAAGAATCCATTTCAACATTCAAAAACATTTTACACTCTTTTAACCATAAATAAAAGCAAATAAATTACAAAAACCCAATCAAATTTTATTATTAATTATTCTCAAATGCTTTTTATCGTCAAACTGTGCCGCAGTGTGCATAGTGAATGACGGTTGAACCGGAACAAATGCCGTACCGATTCAAATTTAATCTGCTCCCCTCCGTCCGATAAGATGAACCGTGATATAATTGCGAGTTACTTTTTGATAAAAATCATTTGAAATACATATCACCATGAAACAAACTCGCAACATTGCCATCATCGCCCACGTCGACCACGGCAAAAACCACATTAGTTGACCAACTGCTGCGCCAATCCGGTACATTCCGCGCCAACCAGCAGGTTGACGAACGCGTGATGGACAGCAACGACCTTGAAAAAAAGAACGCGGCATTACCATCCTCGCCAAAAATACCGCCATCGATTACGAAGGCTACCACATCAACATCGTCGACACTCCGGGACACGCCGACTTCGGCGGCGAGGTGGAGCGTGTTTTGGGTATGGTGGACTGCGTCGTATTGTTGGTGGACGCGCAGGAAGGCCCAATGCCGCAAACCCGTTTCGTTACCAAAAAAGCCTTGGCTTTGGGACTGAAACCGATCGTCGTCATCAATAAAATCGACAAACCGTCCGCCCGTCCGAGCTGGGTCATCGACCAAACTTTTGAACTCTTCGACAACTTGGGCGCAACCGACGAGCAGTTGGACTTCCCTGATTGTCTACGCTTCGGCCTGTCCGGTTTCGCCAAACTGGAAGAAACCGACGAGAGCAACGACATGCGTCCGCTGTTCGACACCATCTTAAAACACACGCCCGCGCCAAGCGGCAGCGCGGACGAAACGCTGCAACTGCAAATTTCCCAACTCGACTACGACAACTACACCGGCCGCCTCGGGCATCGGCCGTATCCTGAAATGGACGTATCAAACCCGGTCAAGTCGTTGCCGTGATGAACCACGATCAGCAAATCGCCCAAGGCCGCATCAACCAGCTTTTTGGGTTTCAAAGGTTTTGGAACGCGTACCGCTTGAAGAAGCCGAAGCCGGCGACATCGTGATTATTTCCGGTATCGAAGACATCGGTATCGGCGTAACCATTACCGACAAAGACAACCCCAAAGGTTTGCCGATGTTGAGCGTGGATGAACCGACGCTGACGATGGACTTTATGGTGAACACCAGCCCGCTGGCGGGTACCGAAGGCAAATTCGTGACCAGCCGTCAAATCCGCGACCGCCTGCAAAAAGAATTGCTGACCAACGTCGCCCTGCGCGTGGAAGATACCGCCGATGCCGACGTGTTCCGCGTATCCGGACGCGGCGAACTGCACCTGACCATTTTGTTGGAAAACATGCGCCGCGAAGGCTTTGAACTGGCAGTCGGCAAGCCGCGCGTCGTGTACCGCGACATCGACGGTCAAAAATGCGAACCTTACGAAAACCTGACCGTGGACGTACCCGACGAAAACCAAGGCGCGGTAATGGAAGAACTCGGCCGCCGCCGCGGCGAACTGACCAATATGGAAAGCGACGGCAACGGCCGGACCCGCCTCGAATACCATATTCCCGCGCGCGGCTTAATCGGTTTCCAAGGCGAATTCATGACCCTGACGCGCGGTGTCGGTCTGATGAGCCACGTATTCGACGACTACGCGCCCGTGAAACCCGATATGCCCGGCCGCCACAACGGCGTACTGATTTCCCAAGAGCAAGGCGAAGCCGTCGCTTATGCCTTGTGGAATCTGGAAGACCGCGGCCGTATGTTCGTGTCGCCCAACGATAAAATCTACGAAGGCATGATTATCGGCATCCACAGCCGCGACAACGATTTGGTAGTCAACCCGCTCAAAGGTAAAAACTCACCAACATCCGCGCCAGCGGCACTGACGAAGCCGTGCGCCTGACCACGCCGATCAAGCTGACGCTGGAAGGCGCGGTCGAGTTTATCGACGATGACGAGCTGGTAGAAATCACGCCGCAGTCCATCCGTCTGCGCAAGCGTTACCTGAGCGAACTGGAACGCCGCCGCCATTTTAAAAAGCTGGATTGATTCCACCAGGATGTTGATGAAATGAAAAAGGTCGTCTGAATTTGAACTGCACCCCCAAAAAGTTGGACACATCCCTCCAACTCACAAGGTGCAGTTTTTATGAGCAAATATACATTACACTTCAAATACCAAGCCGTACTCCACTACCTGCATATACGCAGCTAACAGCGTACCGCAGACCACTACGGCATTTCCCGAACCCACCTGAGACGATGGATACGCGCCTATCAAGAAGGCGGTATCGGCGCACTCGAACATCCCCAATCAAAAACCATGCCCCAACACCGCAAAAACCCCTTCATCTCAGATAAAACCCGACCAAGAAAAACGCAGGCAGAGCTTATTGAAGAGTTGTGCTATATGCGCGCAGAGGTCGCCTACCTAAAGGAGTTAAAAGCCCTCAGCCAAAAAGCGGACCGAAAAAGGACAAAAGCCAAACCGTCCAAACACTGAGGGCGCAACACCCGCTCAAATACCTGCTGCACATCGCAAACCTGCCCAAAAGCAGCTTTTACTACCACCACCAAGACTCGACCCTGACCCCGACGCAGCCGACAAAGCCCTCCTCGTCGAAACCTCACCGGCGGCATAAAGGACGCTACGGACAAAGGCGCATTGCCGCAGCATTGGGTTGGAACCACAAAAAAGTGGCGCGGTTGATGAAGCAGTTGGAACTGAAAGCCCTCATACGGGCGAAAAAAGCCTACCGCCATCCCGCCATGGGCGAAATATCGGAAAAACCTCCTCAAACGCCGGTTCAAAGCCCGAAAGCCCAACGAAAAATGGCTGACCGACGTTACCGAACTCAAAGGGAAGGACGGCAAACTGTACCTCTCGCCAATCTTGGACTTGTTCAACCGCGAGATCGTCGCCTACGCCATGAGCCGCAGAGCCGACAGCGAAATGGTGAAGGAAATGCTCGAAAAAGCCGCACCCCGTCTGACTGATAAAGGAACGATGCTTCATTCGGACCAAGGTGTGCTGTACCGTACGGCGGGGTATAGGGAATTGCTTGCGGAGCATTCCATGGTTCAAAGCATGTCGCGAAAAGGCGAACTGTTGGGACAATGCGCCGATGGAAAGCTTCTTTGCGGTGTTGAAGACGGAGTGTTTCTATAATGCAGGTGAATTGACGGTAGATGAATTGATGAAAGCAGATAGATGACTATATGGATTACTACAACCGGGAGCGTTGCAGTTTGAAATTGAAAAAGCTGAGTCCCTGTCGCATACAGAACCCAGCTTGCACAGAGCGCCTGAATAGGCTTTTTATGAGTGTCCAAGATTTGGGGGCCAGTTCAATTTTTCAGACGACCTTTTTATTGTTCGCTATTTGTTCCCTGTACAAAATTGCCGTTTAATTTCCGATTTAACTCAGCCTTATTCGCAGAAAAATATAGTGGGTTAACTTTAAACCAGGACGGTGTTACCTCGCCTTAGCTCAAAGAGAACGATTCTCTAAGGTGCTGAAGCACCCAGCGAATCGGTTCCGTACTATCTGTACTGTCTGCGGCTTCGTCGCCTTGTCCTGATTTAGTTAATCCACTATAAAAAACAGTCGGGTTTGATTTTCAGCCGCTCAAAGTCAGAAACACCTTTCAGTCAACCTGAATCAGTTGCGGCGGCTATCTGTTCTCGCCGTATTTATCATGCAGATTTCGGATTTCTTCTTTCAACCATTCATCCCAATCGGGGGCGTAAACGGCGTAACTCTTTGTTCCAATACAGACAGTCCCAAGCCATGCTGCGCGAGGCTTCGGTATCGCGCTCGAACATTCGGGCGACAAAAGGTTCGAGCGTTTGCGCGCTTTTGAACATACCGCCGTATTCTCCGTAAGTGCGGCAGGTTTCGGGATGGAGCGTTTCCATCAACGTTTCGATGTCATCCTGCAACGCAAGCCATGAACCGTTTGACTCGTCCAGCCCAAGCACATCGCGCAGCCAATGTTTGATGCTTTCCAAACCTTGAAAACGCGGGTCATGCCACAGCAGGCGCAGGGCGGCAAGCTGACTTTCGGCTTCCGTCCGACCTTGCGGGTTTTCATGATCAAAAGGGAAACGAGTTCGTACAACGCACGATTGCGCTGCTTTTCCGGCAGCGCAAGTAAGATGTCGCAGACTTGTTCGGGAGTCTGCCAAGGAGGAAGTTTGGAGAGGGTCATGGGCTTTGAGGTCGTCTGAAAGTCAATGAACATGATTAAAGCACTTGATTCATTTGATTTTCGTAACGAAACTGCTTTTTGAATTGAAAAATATGAAAATCCGCCCGAGGTCGTCTGAAAACCGATTTCAGACGACCTCTCTGCCTTAAACCATCAACCGCAATATCGGCAGTCCAATATGTCTTTGCGGATGTCGTTCAACAGGAAGGCTGCTGGTGTCTTCGTGTTCCGCCTGTACGAAGACGAAGAGTCGGGCGATGATTTTGCCGATGAAGACTTTTTGCAAGGCGCAGGCGTCGGTCAGGGTGCGTTCCTGCAGGAAGCTGCGGATGTCTTCGGGTAAAGTGTAGTCGCGCGCAACGGCGGCAAAGCGGGCGTCGGTTTGCAGACGATCGAGCAGGGTTTGGTTTTTGTCCAATTTAATGCCTGCTTCTTTTCTTCTTCGGCGGTGGCGCGGACGAACTGGTCGTAAATTTCCCGGCATAAAGCATATCGTTCGGACCTTCGAAGATGGTGAAGGGGCGGATGTCGATAGCGATATTGCTGGCGGTGTGTCCGCGTTCGAAAACCCTTCGCGCCCAAGAGTTTTTGCAACATTTGGGCAGCGGCGTATGTGTATTCCGTGGCGAGGGTTTTTGATGATGTTTGCCTCCATCAGCTGATGGGCGACGGGGCAACGGGCGAAACGCAATGGCAGACGTAGCGGTAAAGGATTTCGGAAACCTGATGGCGGCGTTGGATTTCGTGGCGTTCGTAATCGACGAATTTGATGTCGTGGCGGACATATCGGTTCAGGTTGTCAATGATGTATTCCATGATGCCGTGCGTCATGCCGATCAGTTGCAGGCGGCTGCGGATAAAGATGTTTTGGAACGCACGCAAACCGGCGGCGTCGCTCTGCGAGAGTTTCATGACGGCGGCAGCGGGCATTTGGGCATCAATGCGGTTGACGGCGTAACGGACGGCGCGCAGGCCTTCGGATGCGAGGGCTTCGTAGCGGATGTATTGTTTGGGAACGAGCAGCAGGTTGATGACTTTGGAGAGTTTGCTGTTTTTGCGCTCTTTGGCGGCAACGAGGAGGAAGTCGCTCTGCGAGTTGCCCTGCCAGTATTTCGCGGCGTTGACGTAAATCGTTTGTTCGTCGATATATTCGTAGTAGGACTCGCATTTCGCGGGCAATCGCCGCGCCGGAGGTTTCGGCTCGGTAACGCCCAAACCGCCGCCCTCGCCTTTTAAAAACCATGTCCAAACCTTTGCGCGACTTGCGTTTCTGTCGCCAAATCCTTTCGCAGAGGCTGCAACACCAGCGCACCTTCGATGCCGGTACGCAGGGTAACGGCGACGCCGTAATGCCCCGCAATCCGCAGAACTTCTTGATTTCAAACTGGCTGCTTCCCTTTGCGGCCGCCGTGTTTTTGTCGAGGAAGGGCAACAGCAAACCTGCTCTGCTTCAAGGCAAGCCATTTGTCTTCGGGTAGGTATTGCATGAGGTTATCGTCTGAAAAAAATGCGGCGGAATGCGGTTTCGATGTAGCTTTTAAAAAAAGCAGCCGTGTCCATAGTTGACGGCTGCGCGCTTTGATTCGGTGTGTGTCATCATGATTCTCTGTTGAACGGCAGTTATTAGAGTTTAGAGCTAAATTTAGAATTTCGATTTATACCACAAACCCGCATAAGCGACAATTGTTATCAGGTATAAACGGAATTTCAGCCTTAAAACATCCATTTGCGCCGCCCCCGATAAAACCGATACGGTGCTACCATAATGCAAAACACCGCCGGAACACCGCCATGTATTCACAACACAGCGAACGCCATTTCAGCAACCGCAACAACCGGCTGCGCGCGAGCGTATTGGGCGAACGACGGCCTGATTTCCACCGCCTCGCTGCTGACCGGCGTTGCAGCTGCTGCCCCGATTTTCAAACCCTGCTGCTGACGGGCGTTTCCGCCCTGATCGGCGGCGCGGTCTCGATGGCGGCGGGAATATGTTTCCGTATCCAGCCAGTCGGACACGGAAAAGCCGATTTGCACAAAGAACGCTACGAATTGAAGCCAATCCCTGATGCCGAACTGGCAGAACTGATCGAAATCTACCGCCGCCGCGGTTTGTCCGACGCACTTGCCGCCGAAGTTGCACAGGCATTGATGGAACACGACGCGCCTCCGCCCATGCACGCGACGAAATCGGCATCACCGAAACCTCCGCCGCCAAGCCCATGCAGGCCGCTCTTGCCTCCGCCGGTTCGTTCTGCGCCGTGCCATACCGCCGCTGCTGGTCGCGCTGACCGCCCCTGCCGCCCTTATCCCTACGCTGGCGGTAACCACTTTGTGCGGACTCGCCGCGCTGGGTTACGCCTCCGCCAAACTCGGCGGCGCACCTGTCGCCCCCGCCGTCCCTGCGCGTGTGCCTGTGGGCGTGGCGGCGTTGGGCCGTTACCGCATGATCGGCAAACCGGCGGGTGTAGCAGTTTGAACGGAGGTCGTCTGAAAAACTTGTAGCGAAACCCGCCATACCGGTTTTCAGACGACCTTCTGACAATCAGCGGTTCTCTATGTTTTATAGAAAACGAGTTTATGATCTCTAAATTCTGTCGTAAGGAATTTAGAGGATTTTTGGTTTTAGGATAGCGTTTTACAAAAATTCGCCTATACGGTTTATTCGTCTTCGAATTTTTTCCAAAAACTCATCGCTCACTTCATTGAACTTATCGGTACTGTCCAAGATTTTTCTCGTTGTTCTCGTCCAATTGCTCTTCATCTTCTTCCGAACCGTGTTTGCCAGAAGCGCGGATTTGGATCAGCTTTTTATAGCTGTCTTCCATCAAATCGCTAAAGAAACGCAGATGGCTTTTTCAAAGCATTCAACAGGGAAGCATCGTCTTTGTATGCACCCAATTTATCGGCTTGTGCGATGTAATTGGGAATCGCGGCTATCCACTGCACACGGACTTTTTTTCGGCTTGGGCGTAATCGCGTTTGTCCATTTCCTTGTTCATGTCTTCCATATGGTAGAGCATAAAATTGGCAATGCACATCAACTCATTGTTGTACTCTACTGCGTTATCGTAGCTGCCTTTGGCGTAATACACGCCTCTTCCTCATTCCAGCCGCCGCGTTTTTGGCGAAGACGATGCGCCGCCAGTCGCGCCAAACAGTTTTTAATGAATTCTAAGATCAGCATTTTGCTGCCTTTCTCATAAGTAGCACACAGACGGGGAAAAGTATAACGCAAATCTGAAATGCTGCTAAAAAATATAGGCAACCATTTGCTATCTTTCCTACACCCAATTCCGTCTCCATCCACCATCTAATTTAATTTGCGCCTTTTTCCACTTTCCATTCGCCGTTTTTCATTAACCATCAAAAACGGTAGAAGTCACGATCCTCTTGGGTATAGAGCCAGATTTTGCGCCCCTGTTTTTCATTATCTATGAAAACATGGTTTCCATATGTACCTTCCGCTGTCCACTGGTATGGTAACGGCCTTCTTTGCTTTTGCCGTTCTGGCAATTTTTCACCGCCGTATTGTTGGAACAGGGCAATCGTGCGTTCTGTCCAGTCATCATCAAAGTTGACGAAACTAGCCCTCACATTCCGTCATGGCATCAAAAAAAGCCTGCAACGCAGTTTGGGCGGCCTCTACATCTGCCGGTTCAGGGGGCGTTTTCGCTTTTTAGCCTGTTCGCGTTGTTGCTGCTCGAATCGGGCGTATATTTCGTCTGAAAACTGTTTGGCGATAATCGTCAAACGCGGATTACTTGTAACCGACATCAATCCAGCTTCACTGATTCGAGTATGGTTCAAATGTAACGTATCCAATTTTGACATTCGGGCCGCAAGTTGTAATGCTTGATCGTCAAACATAGTATGTTCCAACTGCAGACAACGCAATTTGCGCCTTTCTACAAATGCTGCCAGCCCGCTTCCATCAATTTTGGCATGAGTTATCCACAAATACATGAGCTTGCCCGCATCAGCCAATGCAGCCAATCCTTTATCACTTATGGCAGTATTATCCAAAGTCAGATTCACCAATTGGGGCAACTTGGCAATTTGGGCGACATCATTATCCTCTAGCGGACAATCGCGAAACACGATACCTTTGAGTCGTTTGTATTGCAGCAATTCCTGTATTTCTTCCGCTGTAAATTTTTGATGTATAAATTCCGCTGATGTGTCAGATTTTTTTAAATTGGCTAATAACATTATTTTCCTTCTAGCCACGGATGGCAGGCATAAAATAAAAAGAAGTACGATGATACCGCACCTCCGATGCGGTTGAGATCGTCTGAAAGCCATCAAACCATTCAACGACCCTCTTCATTCCAGAAATAGGAATAGTTATACCTTATCACAAACCATCTCAGGTCGTCTGAAAAACCAACCAAACCATCCTATCCCTTACACCCGCTTTTTAATCTGCTAAAATCCCGCTTTTATATCCCACCACGGCAGCCCGAAAATTTTCCGCCGCCGCAAGCCATTGTCCCTACGCCATGACCTACCCCTATCCCCAAACCCCGTGAAAAATCCCGTTGGCTCAATCTTTCGCAAGGCTCGCTGCCGCTGGCTTTGGCGCGTTATCTGCCGCATAAGCGGCTCAAAGTCGTGTTGACCCAAGATGCGGAACAGGCGTTGCGCCTTCAGACGGCATGGCGGTTTTTCCGTCCGCACGATACGGCAGTGTTCCTGCCGGACTGGGAAACGCTGCCTTACGAGCGTTTTTTTCGCCGCATCAGGATTTGGTGTCGGAGCGGCTCTCGGCGTTGTGGCAGATTAAGAGCGGCGCGGCGGACGTGCTGTTCGTACCGGTTGCCACAGCGATGCAGAAGCTGCCGCCCGTGCCGTTTCTGGCGGGCGCACGTTCTGGCTGAAAAACGGGCAGACTTTGGATATAGGCCGTCTGAAAACCGATTTGGTGGATGCGGGCTACAACCATGTTTCCCATGTTGTCGCGGCGGGCGAGTTTGCCGTGCGCGGCGGGATTGTCGATTTGTTTCCGATGGGTAGCGAAATGCCTCTACCGCATCGATTTGTTCGACGATGAAATCGACAGCATCAAAAACCTTTGACACGGACACGCAGCGCACCATCTCCCCGTTTCCGAAATCCGCCTGCCGCCGGCGCACGAGTTCCCCACCGACAGCGAGGCGCAGAAAAATCTTCCGCAGCCGCTTTCCGCGAGGAAGTCGATGGCAATCCGAAACGATGCCGCGTGTACAAAAGCCGTCAGCAACGGCCACTTCGGCGCGGGCGTGGAATATTATCTGCCGCTGTTTTTTTGAAAACGAGCTGGAAAACGTTGTTTGACTATATCGGCGAAGATGCGCTGTTTGTCTCATTGGGCGATGTTCACGCCGAGGCAAACCGCTTTTTGGAGCGACGTCAAATCGCGTTACGCCATGGCGCAGGGCGACGAAACCCTATCCGCCTTTTGCTTCCACAGCATTTGTATCTCTCTGCCGATGTGTTCGCAGGTCGTCTGAAAAACTACGGCCAGGTGCTGCCCGATGTTTCCGGCAAGAACACACCCTGCCCGACCTTGCCGTCAACCGCCAGTCCGACGAGCCTTTGCAGGGCATTGAAGGATTTTTCAGACGACCTTTGACGGGCGGATTTTTGCCGCGCGTCGAAAAGTCTGGGACGGCGCGAAACCATGCTCGGCTTCTGCAGCAAAACGGTTTGAAAGCCAAACCTGTGTCCGACTGGCAGGGCTTTTTATCGGCACACGAGCCGCTGATGATCACGGTCGCGCCGTTGGCATATGGAGTTCAAACTGGGCGGACCGCACTCTCCGAGCCAACAGCAACCCACCCTGCCTCCGAGAGAGAAGGCAAAGCGGTTACCGACCAAACCGAATTTTTCCGCAGCCGCAACAAACCCTCTCCCCAGCCCTCTCCCTCAGGAGAGGGAACAGAATGCAGCCGCCGCCGTTTCAGACGACCTGAAAACCGAAAAGCAGCCTGCACCCCTGTCGAAAAGTACTCTGCACGGGCCAATCCAACAGCAACCTGCTCCCCGTGGGGGAGGGTTGGGAGAGGGCAAAGGGTTGCCGACCAAAACCGAATTTCCTGCAGTCGCAACAAACCCTTCCCGCAGGAGAGGGAACAGTGCCGCCGCCGTTTCAGACGACCTGAAAACCGAAAGCAACCTGTACCCCGTCGCAAGTGATCTGCACGAGCCAATCCAACAGCACCTGCCCTCCCGTGGGGAGGGTTGCGGGAGAGGGCAAAGCAGTTGCCGCTCAAAGCGCCATCGCCGTCATCACCGAATCCGAGCTTTATCAATACGTCGCCCGTTCACGCGTCCACAGCCGCCGCAAGAAACACGCCGCCGTTTCAGACGGCCTGTTGCGCGACCTTGCCGAAATCAACATCGGCGACCCCTGTCGCGCACGAAGAACACGGCATCGGGACGCTATATGGGCTTGGTAACGATGGACTTGGGCGGCGAAACCAACGAAATGATGTTGCTCGAATACGCGGGCGAAGCGCAGCTTTATGTGCCTGTTTCGCAACCGCATTTAATCAGCCGCTACTCCGGTCAGGCGCATGAAAAACGTCGCCCTGCACAAGCTCGGCAGCGGCGCGTGGAACAAGGCGAAGCGCAAAGCCGCCGAAAAAGCGCGCGATACCGCCGCCGAATTGCTCAATCTCTACGCCCAACGCGCCGCCCAATCGGGACACAAGTTTGAAATCAACGAGTTGGACTATCAGGCGTTTGCCGACGGCTTCGGCTACGAAGAAACCGAAGACCAGGCCGCCGCCATCGCCGCCGTGATTAAAGATTTGACGCAGGCGAAGCCGATGGACCGCCTTGTGTGCGGTGATGTCGGTTTCGGCAAAACCGAAGTCGCCCCTGCGCGCCGCGTTTGTGGCAGTGATGGGCGGCAAACAGGTCGCCGTACTCGCCCCGACCACGCTTCTGGTCGAGCAGCACGCGCAAAACTTCGCCGACCGCTTCGCCGATTTCCCCCGTAAAAGTCGCCAGCCTTTCGCGTTTCAACAACAGCAAAGCCACCAAAGCCGCGCTGGAAGGCATGGCGGACGGCACGGTCGATATCGTTATCGGCACGCACAAATTGGTGCAGGACGACATCAAATTCAAAAACTTAGGTTTAGTGATTATCGATGAAGAACACCGCTTCGGCGTGCGCCAGAAAGAGCAGCTCAAACGCCTGCGCGCCAATGTCGATGTCCTCACCATGACCGCCACGCCGATTCCGCGCACCTCAGCATGGCGTCGAAGGTCTGCGCGACTTCGCTGATTACCACCGCCCAGCCGCCGCCTCGCCGTCAAAACCTTTGTCAAACCCGTTCAGCGAAGGCAGCGTGCGCGAAGCCGTGTTGCGCGAACTCAAACGTGGCGGGCAGGTATTTTTCCTGCACAATGAAGTAGATACGATTGAGAATATGCGCGAGCGGCTGGAAACCCTGCTGCCCGAAGCCCGCATCGGCGTGGCGCACGGACAACTGCGCGAGCGCGAGCTGGAACAAGTCATGCGCGACTTTTTGCAACAAAGATTCAACGTGTTGCTCTGTTCCACCATCATCGAAACCGGCATCGACATCCCCAACGCCAACACCATTATCATCAACCGCGCCGACAAATTCGGGCTGGCGCAACTGCACCAGCTTCGCGGTCGCGTCGGCCGCAGCCACCACCAAGCCTACGCCTACCTGCTCACGCCCGAATACATCACCAAAGACGCAGAAAAACGCCTCGACGCCATCGCGGCGGCAGACGAACTCGGCGCAGGTTTCACCCTCGCCATGCAGGATTTGGAAATCCGCGGCGCAGGCGAAACCTCGCGAAGGACAATCCGGCGAAATGATACAGGTCGGCTTCACGCTCTACACCGAAATGCTCAAACAAGCCGTGCGCGACCTCAAAAAGGCCGCCAGCCCGACCTCGACGCACCGCTGGGCATCACCACCGAAATCAAACTGCACAGCCCCGCCCTGCTGCCCGAAAGCTACTGCCCCGACATCCACGAACGGCTCGTCCTCTGACAAACGCCTCGCCGTCTGCGAAACCGTACAGCAAATCAACGCCATACACGAAGAACTCTGTCGACCGCTTCGGCCTGTTCGAACAACCCGTCAAAAACCCTCATCGAAAGCCACCACCTGCGGCTCGCCGCAAAGAATTGGGCATAGACGCCATCGACGCCACCGCGAAGCCGTTACCGTTACCTTCGGCAAACACCACCAAATCGACCTGACAGAAATCATCCTGCTGATTCAGACAGATAAAAATATCGGCTGGCTGGAGCGGATAAGTTGAAGTTTACCGCTCAGATGGAAGATGTGGAGATGAGAATTAAGATCGGTGAAAAAGTGTCTTGAAGACTTTTGAAAGAAAGAGTGCTGAAAGAATAGAGAGAAGAAGTAAAAGTGTCGTCTGAAACTGTTTCAGACGACCCATATATTACAAAACCTGTTATATACAAAAATGACGGTTTTTAGGATCTAACCTGCGATTATCGATGTAAAGTAAGGAATGATTCAATAGCAAAATATATAATTAACAGAGAATATATCATAAGGCAACAGTACAACCTATAAGTTAATATGATGAACATGCTTTAGGACTCATATCGACTCCTTTAGACTCAATATCAACTAACAATCCTTATATAATAACTGATGTAATTGAATTGACTGAGGAGAATCGAACAAAAATTAATCCTGATAGATTATCTTCTAAATAATTTATTAAATTTAAATAATTACCCATATCTTTTAGGGTATAACTTATATTTAAAAGCTAATCTATCAGAAGATAAAAATAGAATTTCCCTTTTAGAACAAGCAAAAATTCCCTTTAAAAAGGCTACTTGATTCTGAAGATGCTATGTTTACCAAAGCCTACCTAGCACATATTTATTATGACTTAAAGGAATTTAATCATTGCCTTGATATGATAGAGCAAATTCCGGATAATTACTTTTCAAAACTATTCAGCCATCAAAATTGGCGAGACTTGAAAAATCCAAGAGTTAAAAATATGTTGCCTAATCAAATTGAAAAATATTTTTCTGATTTTTGAATTTATTCTCACATAGCTATTTTTCTAAAAATTTCACGTTCAAGTGAACATGATATACCCGTACCAATAGAACTTTCCAATATAATGAAAAATATCAAATAACCCCAAAAATTAATGTCTTACATTATTATTTATAAACTATCACGTTTCTAAAAATTGACGCCATCCATCTAACCCACAAGGGTATTAAGATACAGATTAAGGTTATAAAAGATTATTGAAGACTTTGAAAGAAAGAGTGATAGCAAATTAGAGGATATTGAAGAAAAGGTCGTCTGAAATTTTTCAGACGACCTTAATAACTATTTTTGCTTACTCTAAATATTTAATACCTATATAGGATACTAATATGGGTAAATTTCATACCCCTCTGGCAACTTGACCTTTATTACTGAAGAAACAACAAACACATCTTTTCTTCAAGGTATATTTAATGAAATGTCTTTTCTATTCAAGTCAGTCAACCATTTAATTTGGAGAAAATAGATTTTAACTTTATTCAAAACAAAATGAATAATTTTCCTCAGATCAGAGCGAAAACCGAACTATTCTTAAAAATATTCTATATACCCAACCCAAAAACTCGGATTTAATCATTACAAAGATAAATTAGACAAAAACTAAAGAATTGATTTCTTTTTCCAGAGTTTATATGAAAAACAAAAGATTGGGATATTATATTTAGAGAAAGTCTGCTACCCATTGCTGAGCCATACGGCATTTTAATCAACTACCATGATAATGATATTGTTGGATTTGGAGGATATTTCAGATTCGGAAGAGTTATAGTAGTGTAGTATGTATGCAAGATTAATTATAAATTACAGACACCATATTAAAAAGATCGTCTGAAACGGCTTTTCCGGCTTTCAGACGACCTTTATCAAATGATGCGAAATATTACTTGTTTAACCTCGCGTGTGCCTCAGCCCCCACCTTCAGATTTTTGGGCAGACTACGACTTGTATCATTTGTTTATTTTTATAATTGCCGAAATTTCCAATAATCCCGTCCTTCAATTTTCCAATAACACATTCGTCCGGTATCAAATACCCAAAGTCCATTGCCTTAGAAAACCAACCATCATAGACATAATCTTCATGGCATCTGTCCCAATCCATATGAAGGTAAACTTCCGTATCAAAATTAATATAGAACAACGGTAATCTTGAAGAAATCTGATTGATTTTTAAGAAATCACTTTGTTGGCTAGAATCCGAAATAGGATCATCATACGACAACTTGTTCTCGACAACGGAATATAACCTTACCGCTTCATCAGAAGTAAACCCTGTAACATCAGTGCCTTCAATTCGTCTTTCCCCAGTACGACAACCGAATCTGATTGAAGATAACTTTCGAAATTGTCCTTAGTTAATTGCCAGATACCATTTCTGTAGTTTTTATAATCACAATCATATTGCTCTTTTAGTTATAACTCCTTTTAAATAAATATCAAAAGATATTTTTGCATTCAACTCAAAATTTTCTTTATAATCCAATCAAATAATATATATTTCTCTTATAATAAAAATGGATATACACTGATGTACTCAAAAATGTTATCCAATAATTCAGATTTAAATTTCTCAATCTTTTCCATATTTGCCAAATTCCTTAATAACTTTATCTTCAGCAAGTCGTAGCCCGCATTAAATCTGCAGGTAGGGTGTGCGCGGTACGCACGCACGCGAGCTTGAGTTTAATAAAAAGGTCGTCTGAAAATACCCAAAATGTCAGATTCGAGTACCTAATCTATGGCTGCTTAATGTGCCTATCAATGCGATTTATTTTAAGCCTCAAGAGATTTATTGGGAAAAATATCCAACAGGCTGCCCTCAATGACTCAAATTAAAACGAAGCAGTTCGGCAGCTTCATGCTTAGGCTGTTCTAATATCGCCTGCACTGTATCGATTGTAAAACGGCACATCAAAGCCTGTTCTTCAGCCGTATATTGCTTTATTTCATCCTCATCGTCGTTATTTATTACTGCCAACTCCTGTTCACTATATTTCTTCCATAAAAATCTGATTTACTTTTTATCTTGTGTTTGCGCTATTTCAGTTTCGTCCGGCATTTTTCGATGAATATCGGCAGATTGCAAAAGCTCGTACTCTAGCTTGTTTTTATAGAGGCGAAATAGGGCTTCATTTGCTTTTGAAAAAGCGAAATATCAGGAGCTAAATGAGGATACTCCAAATAAAAGCAGTTTACCGTGTCGTTTTCGTTCAGTAGTTTTGGTACGCAACTGCATATCTTCCTGAAACATAGCAATTAAGTTGTCATCATCTGCATAAGGCAATTTTTCTTAACATGATGTCTATTGTTTCTGAGAGAAAAACGTATATCTTGTTCTATGATTTTTGATTTTCATAAAAATCTTCGGCTTTCGCCACGATTTGGGCATAATCTTGCGGAAACTTGTCTTTGAATATCAGAAATATCATTCGGTTTCCTGGATCTTCCATCATCAATTCCTCCACTGTATGCGTCGGACGCAAAGCTTTATTTGCGAAATGGTAAACAGGGTTCAGCCAAGAAACAGAAAGAATAAAAATAGGTACGCCCAAAAATTCTGGGCCAGCCTGCTTTTACAATATTTTTCACACAGATATAAGTTAACCATACTGATAATAATAGGCAAAATAGAAAAAGAATATAAGGCATTATATTGTCCCCTTAATAAACAGCGAAATTTCGATATTGAACGAATGAATATATAGATACCAAATCATTTATACTGAGCATAAAAAGACATAACAGGTTATCACACCTGAATGCGATACCCCTAAAACATAGCCTGGCAAAATTTTTAGACTGCTTCCCGCATTATACCTATGGTAGCAAGCAAGCGTAGGCTGGGTTGGCAAACCCAACAAAATCTGAATGTTGGGTCACGACCCAACCTACATCTGCTGATCCAACAGCTTGCTATAAACTATGAAAACTTGGTACCTTCTGATTTTTAAACCCTATCGAGTTAATATTAAAAATGAATCTTATAAAATATCTGGTTACTTTACTCTTTATATTCTTTTATACCCGCAAAATACCATGGCTGATTCTTCTGAAATTTACAGATATTCGGGTAAAAACTATCGATAGAAAAAAAGAATACTCCCAACCTCTATTCCTTTCCATGAAAGAAATAGAGGCTAGAGGATTAAACATCTCCGAATACAATATATCATGTAGCACTTACCTTGATAAAACAGAAAACAAATATTATGTTTTTTTACCTACTCTCCCTAAATATTAAATCCTCATCGTAGAGGAGGACATGGAATTATAGAAGTTCATATAAACGCTAAAACTCATGAAATCAAATCGCATTTTTCAAGATAGCATCCTGTATTAGAAACAAGACAAGACAAACTATATGAAAAATAAAGATTCTTTGAGTTTTGATGCTTATTTAACATGTAAAAATTTATCAGCTACTGAATTACTCAATATCCTGCTGAATTCTAATACTCAAATTCGATACGAAGCAGCTAGAAGATTGCAATTTTTTTCCAGTATCGTGAAATCAAAAGACATCATCAAAAAATGTTCTCTCAACAAGCTCGGTATAGTCGGCATAGGGAAACTTGCTGTCTTTTATTCTCGGACAGATTCAGAAATAAGCTTGATAAATCTGAACTTGAAGAGGTTTTATCTCTCTTTAATTGATTTTATAAACAACGATAAAAGCATTAACGTAAAATCCTCAGCGATATCTTCTTTAGGGCATTTGTTTCACAATTATGATTTAGGAGAGGAAGAATTTTTGCGTAATAGAAGAAAAATTAAATTAATTTGGCAAATATATAGATATTCTATTGTTATTGCTACTGCGTTTCAGCTCTGCATTTTTTCCCAAAAGAGATTATATTGAAGAATATCTAATAAAAATTTAAATAGCAGACACCCCAAAGTTATCTCTTGGATTGTGTATGCATTTAAAAAGAAAAATCTATCACTCGAAATCGATTGAAACTTTGCTATTGAACAGATTAGACCATTCTCGCGTAGAATCATATATTTATAGCGAGATAGCTGCCTATTTAATTTCAATCAATCAGAACAAAATTATTCCATATATTGAAGATATGGTATTAACACAAAAACAAAATTGATGATGAAATTTATATAGGCACTTAAAAATAATTCATCAAAAAGTTTTTCATCCATAAGAAAAATAATGTTGGGAGAAAATTTCAATAAATTATTGGTATACCTTATAATATCCCATCTTCTATGCAGACAATTTTGTTTTTATTCTTAAACTCTATTTAATAACAAGGATTTAAATGAAATCTCATTTTTGATATTTTGCGCACTGCTTACATCTGCTCAATATCGCTAAGGCTGATACGAGTGGAAAACCATGCGTATGCACGATAAATCTTTGTCTAAGGTCTTTGCAGAGGCTGCCCGCGATGGCAGTTTTATTGACTTGGATAAAATCGGTCGCAGTATTGACATCCCCTGAGTTGGCGCATGAAATCAATCGAACTGCTAACCATACGATAAAAACGACAGAGCAGTTCAACAGCACATACCATGTTAACCAACAACCCCATCAACAATACGGTATCCGTAGTATTTTCGTTTTGCCGAATGGTCGTCTGAAAAAGGCAAGATGAAGCAGCTTGAATTTGAACTTCACCATAACCGCTGTCCGTTACCACCTACAAACTATGAAGAGTTCGCAGGCAACCCCCAGCTTTATCGGCCATTTAGACGGTAAAGACATATCCATTCTTACGTTACCCGCTCCGGCAAAGGCAAAACTGCTTTTTATGAAAAACGTAAAGACAACTGCGCGGTCATGATTGTTCAAGAATTTGTCACAGCCGATTTCGGACCTGGAATTATGAATAAAAAGAACGCTACTAAAACCACAGATAAAGCTTTGCTGATGTCTTCGAACTGAGACATGTAGAGCAGTGCGATTAACTCAAACCAGTAGCGTCGTTGCTCGCCTTGCCGTACTATCTGGTACTGTCTGCGGCTTCGTCGCCTTGTCCTGATGTTCAAAGTTAATCCACCATAACTTCCACTCAACCAAAGGTCGTCTGAAATCGTCATTCGTGTTCTCAGACGACCTTTTCCTACTGGATTTTTGATTTCTCAAAATCATCGTAACGAAAAACCCGCCCGAATCGTCGGGCAGGTTTGCGTATGGCTAAACCGAGTCAGATTAGCTTTTTGTCCAGGTCGACCAGTTTGTTTTTGGCAATCCAAGGCATCATGCTGCGCAGTTGCGCGCCGACTTTTTTCGATTTGGTGGTCGGCGGTCAGGCGGCGGCAGGCGGTCATGCTGGCGATAGTTGACGGCGCCTTCGAGGATGAACATTTTGGCGTATTCGCCGGTTTGGATGCGTTTGAGGGCGTTGCGCATGGCTTCGCGCGATTTGTCGTTAATCACTTCCACGCCGGTAACGTATTCGCCGTATTCCGCGTTGTTGGAAATGGAGTAGTTCATGTTGGCGATGCCGCCTTCGTACATCAAATCAACGATGAGTTTGAGTTCGTGCAGGCACTCGAAGTAGGCCATTTCGGGCGCGTAGCCGGCTTCCGTCAGGGTTTCGAAACCGGTTTTGATTAATTCCACCACGCCGCCGCACAATACGGCCTGTTCGCCGAAGAGGTCGGTTTCGGTTTCTTCGCGGAAGTTGGTTTCAATCACGCCGCCTTTGGTGCCGCCGTTGGCTGCGGCGTAGGAGAGGGCGATGTCGCGGGCTTTGCCGGATTTATCTTGGTAAACGGCGATCAGCGAGGGCACGCCGCCGCCTTTCAGGAATTCGCTGCGCACGGTGTGGCCGGGGCCTTTGGGGGCGACCATCACCACGTCCAAGTCGGCGCGCGGCACGATTTGGTTGTAGTGACGTTGAAGCCGTGGGCGAAAGCCAGTACCGCGCCTTGCTTTCAGGTTAGGGCTCGATTTCGTTTTCGATATACGACGGGCTGGTTTTCATCCGGCAGCAGAATCATCACCAAAGTCGGCTGCTTTTGGTGGCATCGGCCACGCTGACAATACGTCAAAACCGGCTGCTTCGGGCTTTGTTCCAAGAGCCGCCCTTGGCGCAGGCCGACACTCACGTTTACGCCGGAATCTTTCAGGTTGGCGGCGTGGGCGTGGCCTTTGCGAGCCGTAGCCGATGATGGCGACGGTTTTGCCTTTGATCAGGGAGAGGTCGGCGTCTTTATCGTAATAAACTTGCATTTGATTTCCTTTTGGTAAAAATGGATTCCGCTTTATGTTGAGGATGCCGGACGGTTGGATTGAGGGTAAAGGGTTAAACGGAGAGTTCTTCCATCAAAACGATTTCGAGCACGTCGGTTTTGCCGTCGATGGCTTTAACGAAACCTTGGAAATGTTCGCTGGCGTTGTGCGCGTCGATGGCTGCTTGGGATTTCAGTTTTCGACGAAGACGAAACGTTCGGGTTTGCCGATTTCTCGATGCAAATCGTAGCTGATGTTGCCTTCTTCCGCGCGGCTGGCTTTGACCAGGCTTTGGAACAAGGGTTTCAGCGTTTCCGTGTATTCGGGTTTGACGGTAACCAGCGCGACGATTTTAATGTTTGACATCAATCTCTCCTGCCGTTTCTGTTTTCAGACGACCTATCGAGTCGTCTGAAAACCTGACGGCGTTAAATTTTCAAAATACGCTCGCCGCGGCCGATGCCGGCTGCGCCTGTGCGTACGGTTTCAAAAATCTGGGCGCGTCCGGACGGTCTTCGAGGAAGGAGTCGAGTTTGTCGGTCGAGCCTGTGATTTCGATGGTGTAGTGCTGCGATCAGTTACGTCGATGATGCTGCCACGGTAGATTTCGGTCAGGCGTAAAATCGTCGCGGGTCTTTGCCGACGGCGCGGACTTTACCAGCATCAATTCGCGTTCGACAAAAACGGCTTTTCGTTCAAATCGACCACTTTGACAACCCCAATCACCTATTGAGTTGCTTGGTGATTTGTTCGATGACTTGCTCGTCGCCGTGGGTAACGATAGTCATGCGCGAAAGGGTTTTGTCTCGGTCGGGGCTACTGCCGCGAGTCGATGTTGAGTCGCGAGCGAGAAGAGGCCGACCACGCGGCTCATCGCGCCTGATTCGTTTTCCATCAGAACAGATAGATGGCGTCGCATTGTCGTTCTCCTTGCGCTGCGTTTTCGCGCATATGGCGGCAGGACCATTTCGTCCAAACCTTGCCGTTGCCGACCATAGGCAGCACGTTTTGTTTTTATCGGTCAAGAAGTCGATAAACACCAGATGGTCTTTTGTTTGACCGCTTCCAAAAGCGCGCCTTCAACATCGGATTTTTGTCCACGCGGATGCCGATGTGTCCGCAGCTCGCCAGTTTGACGAAATCGGGCAGGGAATCGAAACTAGGTTTCGATTCACGGTTGCCGTAATACAGTTCCCGTCATTGGCGAGACCATGCCGAGGTAGCCGTTGTTGAGGGTCAACGACGTTACTCGGGACATGGTATTGGAAGCAGGTGGACAATTCCCGGATGTTCATCTGAATCGAACCTTCGCCCGTAATACAGAATACGTCTTGATCGGGAGCCGGCGAGTTTCATGCCCAACGCATACGGCAGGCCTACACCCATCGTACCCAAGCCGCCGAATTGAGCCATTGGCGGCGGGCGTTCGAACGGGATAATATTGCGCCGCGAACATTTGCGTTGTCCCACGTCCGAAGTGATGATGGCGGAATTGCTCGCAACTTCGGCAAGTTTCAGCACGACATATTGCGGTTTGATGATTTCGCCGTCGTTGTCAAAACCACAGACAGTTGCGCGAACGCCATTCTTCGATGCTCCACCATTTGTCCAAAAGAGTCGGCGGCAGGCGTATCCTGTTTGCCCCACAAGGCAATCATTTTCGACAAGACGTTTTTCACGTCGCCGACAATCGGAATATCGACTTTTGACGCGTTTGGCGATGCTGGACGGGTCAACATCAATGTGAATGACTTTTTGGCTTTTTCAAAGAATTTGATCGGAACGGAGACGACACGGTCGTCAAAACGCGCACCCACCGCCAACACGACATCTGCGTTTTTTGCATGGCGAGGTTTGCGTCAGGTGCCGTGCATACCCAGCATGCCCAAGAATTGGCGGTCGCTTGAAGGGTACGCGCCCAGCCCCATCAGTAGCCGGTACATGGTCGCCCGTCAGCGGACAAACTTCGTCAGCTCTTCCGAAGCATTGCCCATCACCACGCCGCCGCCGAAATAAACGATCGGACGTTTGGCGGAAGCCAACATTTGATGGCTTTTTAATCTGCCCGATATGGCCTTTGTACGACAGGTTGGTAAGAGCGGATAAAAGATGTCTTCCTGCGGATAGCTGAATTTCGCCATCGCCTGCGTTAGCATCTTTTGGGAATATCGACTACGACCGAGCCGGGCTCGCTCGCTGGCGGCGATTTGGAATGCCTTTAATGGTCTCGGCAAGCTCGTTGACGTTGGTTACCAAGAAATTGTGTTTGACGCACGGACGGGTATGCCGACCGTATCCACCCTTTGAAACGCATCCGTACCGATGAGCGAATTGCCGACCTGTCCGCTGAGACCACCATCGGAATCGAATCGCTGTATGCGGTGGCGATGCCCGCTCAGCGCATTGTCACGCCCCGGACCGGAAGTAACCAGCGCGACGCCGATTTTGCGCCGCTGACGCGCGCATACGCATCTGCCGCGTGTACCGCCGCCTGCGTCATGTCGAGTCAGGATCAGGATGTGCAAATTTATTGAGTTGGAAAATAGCGTCGTAGATTTCGGATGACCGCGCCGCCCGGATAGCCGAAAATGTACTCTACACCTTCGGCTTTGAGACTTTGCACTATGATTTGTGCACCTGATAATTGCATAATGACCTCTTTTATACGGCTTCAAACCAATAGGGGCAACCCGCCTCGCCACAGCACCTGTAATGCAAGCCCTCCAAGCAGCGGTTTAGGGTACGCGCATTGAAGGAACACGGCGACAGTCAGACTGTCCAATCAATTGAATGAAACACAGAGTTTAGGGTGATTGAAAGAATGTAAACGATAACGCAAACCGCCTGTTCAATCAAGACAAAATCTTTTCATCTTTTAACATTATCCGAATACCGAAAAGATTGAGTATTGATTTTTATAAAATAAATATTCAGGTATTCAGAATATATTAATGAAAATTGTTGACAGTTTTTATAGAAGGGGTCGTCTGAAACCCGTTTTATAGTGGATTAAATTTAAATCAGGACAAGGCGACGAAGCCGCAGACAGTACAGATAGTACGACAAGGCGAGGCTACGCCGTACTGGTTTAAAGTTAATCCACTATACACTGTTTTCAGACGACCCTCAGGCTACCACCCTTCTCCTCCGGTTTCGCATTCTCTATAAACTCATTTCTCCCGTTTTGTCTATGCCCTCCGGCATGTTTTCCAAGAAGAGATGCAACAAATGATCAATCACCAAACCACTGGTGAAAGGCAATAAGGCCTATTCGCATAATGTTCTTTGTGATGATGGTATTGGCTTTTGATAATGGCGGAATCCTGAACCATCAGACGTTCAAGAAACGGGCGGAACAGATGGAATTTGATGGGCAAAGGAAAGCGGCTTTTAGGGAAATGGACTCGGACATTTAAGCCCATACTGCCCTTGTTTTGAGGGATAAAAAAGGCGGAAATCCGATATTCATGACTGTTCGGCGTGAAGTAATCGATACGCACCAAACCCGGAAAGGTAAATGCCGCATCGTTAACGGTAATGCCTTTTGTCGAACAGCTTGTTAATCAATCCGTTTTGCTGTTGATTGAGACGATAATGCGTCACGAAACCACGTTCATGGTGGCTCTGGCTGATCTGCATGCTTTGCCTGCCGTTGTTGCGCAGCAGTTTGGCATGGATATAGCGCGTATGGGTCGGGATCGAGGAAGTTTTCGATGGCGTGGATGAAAATCGCCTTCCATATATCGGACGGCGTTGGCGGTTTCAAAACCTCCGCGCTTCAAAATCGGCATACGGTTCAAAAGGAATATCGGAAACCAGACAAACCCACACCCAATCGTCGTACTCTCGGCATGGAAACGTAGGAACACCTTCAGCTTCTTCACAAGCACACATCCCGCCGACAACAGTCAAAACTTTGTCTTGCGCGTCAAACTCCCAGCCGTGATAACAACATTGAGTTTGCCCTGAAACGATTTTTGCCCTGCACTCAGCGGCACATGCCGATGCGGACAGCAATCATCCATACAGGCTGCTTGTCCGTTCAGCTCACCATACCAGCTGCTGTCCCAACACCCGCGATGAACGGGTTTGTCTTTCAGCTGCTTGCTCGGTATCAACGGATACCAAGCGTTTCATCTATATTCATGGTTTGTGTCGTTTTATTTTGATTGTGATGGCAAATCAACTATGTTGATACACCTCTTTGAAACTTACAGCATGGATTAACCTAGCAGCTCTTGCGCTTTATAGGGGCGGTAGGCTTTTCCATTAAAGCGGTAACGCGTCTCGGTGCAATATCCTGCATTGCCTTCTGTAACGGCGATATCGCGCAAGCCGTTATGTTGTTGCGGCAAGATATTGATTCCATAGCCTCCGTCTTCCAACAAGACCTTTGATTTGCCGCGTCCGCTGGAGAGGATTGAATTCTGTCGATGCGCTGCCGCCCATTGTGCAGACTGCGACGAAATATTTGGCGTCCTTTTCGGGGAAAGTGAAACAGGCGCAACGGCAAAATCACCGCATTCGTTTTGTATGGATTTGAACGCAGACTCTACCTTTGCATTTGGCGGAATATTGACGGAATGCCGGATTGCCCGATACTTCCAACGATATCGTTTTCGGGATGCGGCCGCAGTGGCGGCAAGGCAGATGAGTAAAAACGTCATGATGTACCCGTGTTTTAAGTTCAATATTTATAGTGGATTAACTCAAAACCAGGACTGCGTTACCCTCGCCTTAGTCAAAGAGAACGATTTTCTAAGGTGCTGAAGCACCAAGTGAATCGGTTCCGTACTGTCTGTACTGTCTGCGGCTTTCGTCGTCTTGTCCTGATTTAGTTAATCCACTATATGTTTACAGTTTGTATTTAATCAGGATTTTTTTGTAATACCCTTGGCTCAATGCGTGTAACAGCTTCCAAATAAGCCGGCGCGCAGGTCGGAGATGGGACGTATAGACTCGCCATATATTCGATTTCAGGTACTGCGCCGCGTACCCTTTTTGAAATCGGGCGCACCGGAACTGAAATTTAAAGGGACATCCGCTTCGATACAGGTTTGCATGGAACGCGTCATGCAGCGGCGGTATAAGGCATCACTTTGCGGCTTGGCATCATCGTAGCCGACGATGGGCGAAGTAGCGGTATTGCTGTCGATGACCACGCCTGATACCCGCACTTTCACCGGTTTTGCTGTCACGCAGTAGAAATAAATTCAAGATATCGCGCGATACGGCTTCGCGCATAAATTCAGCGGTAAATTGTACGTTTTGCTTGGAATATTTGTTCAGATACAGGCGGTTGTACCAATGCACCGCCGCTTCAAAAATCCGCATCAGGGCTGTCGGCACTCAAGCGCTCAAAAACATAACGTCCGTCATTAAATATCTTGCGGTCGCGTTTGGTATTGGTTTTTGCCATGACTGCCTGCCAATCGTCCATAATGTAAACCTGCCGCGTCACCACCATTTTCCAACCGAGCTGTTCCAGCCGTTCAATCAAATCCCTATGCTGGCGCGGATTCAGCGAACGGACGGACAAAGCATGTTTCGGCCATTTTTGCGACGGCGGCTTTGGGTCAGCTTCGACATTGGGGTCGTCTGAAAAGCCTCAGAGAAGCTATTGGTAGAGAGGCAATAATTGTTCAGCGTCACCATACGGTCGATCTGATTCAGCCGCAGAATGCCGCTTAACGCCGACAACAAACCGGCCGCAAGCAAACGCTGACCGCCGGGCAGCTTGACCAACTCGTCCTTCGCATAATCCACGATTGCCGAATGCGGCGACGCGGTATAGCAATTAGGCGTGATCCGGTCGATGACGGTACAGGGAATATCCAAACCGTCGATATTCAAAACCTCGGCGCGGGCATTCATATTGGCAAACAGACGTTGCAGCGGAATGTCTCGGAACAATGCCGAAAATTCGTGGGACAGATCAGTTTTCATCGCCGTCAAACTCAATATCGAAAAGTGCTGGCGCTGGTTAAAGGCTTATGATGCCGGATACCGCGCCACATCATCTCGCCCAATGCCAGCCATTGCACATAGAAAGGCAAATCGGCAATCACATCATCGGCTCGGCGGAAGTCCTGCCAAAGCGCCGTCCATTTTCCCTCTTTCCAAGCCCGATAACCGAAAAGCAGCGGCAAGGTCGCGCCGACCCGTAAAGGTTTGGATGGCGCGTTGTGTTCCCGTTGCTGCAAGCGCCCTGCTCCGTCAAATATCAAATCTCGCGTAAAGATGCAGACCGCTGGTCGCGCGGGGGTTGCATTCCAACAGCCACAAATCGTTTCCGTCATCGATAAAGTCAAAAGCCGCCTGTCCGTGATACGCGTTTTGCTCGGCAAATTTCGTCACAAATTCGTCCAATCGCGGGTCGGAAAGTGGCTCGAAATAGGTCGATGCCGAATCGTTGAGCAGGTAGCGCGGGCGGTAGGCGGCATGCGCCAACACACTGCCGTGTCTCGCAAATCACATAATTGCACACCCCCTGCCCCGTAATGAAATCCTGCTGCACCCAAGGATAATCCGCACTGATATGGATGTTTTTCAGACGACCTTCCGTTACGCCGCGTATTACGGAACGACCCGAAACGCGAATAAACAGGCTTCAATACCGTTTTCTTCACGCTGTCGCATTCGACCTCGCCGACCGACGTAATTCGGCGCGTAGCCGGAAAACGCACCGTCGTATCCTGCGGCATCCGTTCGAAAAACGGAATTTGTCATCGCAGGGTAAACAACGTTTCATGATCGGGCATCCAACATTTGTCGCGCTCCGATTCCGCAAATCCAGCTTCGCCAACAAAAATATCTTCACAGGTCGGAATCACACAATCCGCCTGCGCCACCAATTCCGTCATAGCACGCGCATAGCCGGCGAAATCCAAACGCGGCGCGGGAATGCGGCGGTACCCGCCCAATCCGCAAAAATGCCAACCGGAAAATGCAGGCTGTCGCAAAACACAACCTGATGTCCGCCGCGTTTGGCGAACCGCGCCCATTCCAGCGCAACGGGCGCACGGGGAGAAGTAATGAGGATGTTCAATTTGTATTCCTGAAGCGTTTGGCTTTGCATCGATATAGTGGATTAACTTTTAAACCAGTACGGCGTTGCCTCGCCTTAGCTCAAAGAGAACGATTCTCTAAGGTGCTGAAGCACCAGCGAATCGGTTCCGTACTATCTGTACTGTCTGCGGCTTCGTCGCCTTGTCCTGACTTTAAAGTTAATCCACTATAATTTATGTCGTCAGAATGACAGTGTATCACATTGTCAAAAAGGTCGTCTGAAAACAGGATGAACCGTTTTCAGACGACCCTGCATACCTTATCCCCAAACTCTCTGCCGCCTTCCCGATATACCCTACGGTAAAATAGGGACGAATCAGTAAACAGCTTGCAGCCGTTTCTTTTGCTTCTCCACTCAAACTTTGCGGATAGTCAACTATGGTACTGATAGCCACTTGCCAGCATGTATGTTTTAAAACATAATGACCCCTGCTTATCTATACCAGATGCTTCACAACAACAATACCATCCCTCAGCAAATCGCGCCCACCCTACTCTTCCGACAACATCCCCTGCGCGTTTTTACTGATGACACGTTACTCAAAACCGTCTGAAAACAAATGTTTGAACGTTACGCTTTCTATCCGTGACAAACGCGGAAAATGGTTTTATCCGACTGTTATCCAAGTGAGGACGCCTCCTCTTTAATTGAATTCCTTAAACAATTTCTTGCCGCTTCGCAGCCCGATGTCCTCTCCCAAACCGACTTCATCATAACGATGATTATGGTTTGACCGCTGCCTGCGTTACCGAAATTGCACCGATGGGGCTGAATTGCCCGAACTGTTGATTAAAAAATAGCTTAGTGTGATGTGGACACCAGGTCGTCTGAAACCGTCTTCTGTCTTCATTTTCAGACGACCCTTGACCCGCGCGACTCAACATCATGCGCTGTCACAACACGCCCCTTTTTATCGGTATCCATCGCTCGATGATGTTTACCGAAACCGGTTTTATTACAAAAACGAAAGGACTACCTCATGTCGGACAATACGCAACCCACGCGGCAGGGCTTGCCCTCGCTGCCGAAAAGCACGATTTGGATGCTCAGTTTCGGTTTTCTCGGCGTTCAGACGGCCTTTACCCTGCAAAGCTCGCAGATGAGCCGCATCTTCCAGACGCTCGGCGCCGACCCGCACAGCCTCGGCTGGTTCTTTATCCTGCCGCCGTTGGCAGGGATGCTGGTGCAGCCGATTGTCGGTTATTACTCCGACCGCACATGGAAGCCGCGCTTGGGCGGCCGCCGCCTGCCGTATCTGCTTTACGGCACGCTGATTGCGGTCATCGTGATGATTCTGATGCCGAACTCGGGCAGCTTCGGTTTCGGCTATGCGTCGCTGGCGGCTTTTGTCGTTCGGCGCACTGATGATTGCGCTGTTGGACGTGTCGTCGAATATGGCGATGCAGCCGTTTAAAATGATGGTCGGCGACATGGTCAACGAAGAGCAGAAAAAGCTACGCCTACGGATTCAGAGCTTCTTGGCGAATACGGGCGCGGTTGTGGCGGCGGTCTCTGCCGTTTGCGTTCGCGTATATCGGTTTGGCGAATACTGCCGAGAAAGGCGTCGTGCCGCAGACCGTGGTCGTGGCGTTTTATGTGGGTGCGGCGTTGCTGGTGATTACCAGCGCGTTCACGATTTTCAAAGTGAAGGAATACGACCCGGAAACCTACGCGCGCTACCACGGCATCGATGTGGCAGCGAATCAGGAAAAAGCCAACTGGTTCGAACTCTTGAAAACCGCGCCTAAGGCGTTTTGGACGGTTACTTTGGTGCAGTTTTTCTGCTGGTTCGCCTTCCAATATATGTGGACTTATTCCGCTGGCGCGATTGCGGAAAACGTTTGGCACACGACCGATGCGTCTTCCGTAGGCTATCAGGAAGCGGGCAACTGGTACGGTGTATTGGCGGCGGTGCAGTCGGTTGCAGCGGTGATTTGTTCGTTTGTATTGGCGAAAATCCCCAACCAATACCATAAGGCAGGTTATTTCAGCTGCCTGGCTTTTGGGCGCGCTCGGCTTTTTCTCCGTTTGCTACATCAGCAACCAATACGCGCTGGTGTTGTCTTACATCTTAATCGGCATCGCTTGGGCGGGCATCATCACTTATCCGCTGACGATTGTGACCAACGCCTTGTCGGGCAAGCATATGGGTACTTATTTGGGCTTGTTCAACGGCTCCATCTGTATGCCCCAAATCGTCGCTTCGTTGTGGAGCGTCAAAATTGTTCCCGTTGCTGGGCGGTTTGCAGGCCAAATATGTTCTTGGTAGGGGCGTTGTCCCTGCTGCTGGGCGCGTTTTCCGTGTTCCTGATTAAAGAGACACACGGCGACGCATAATTTTCTTCATTTATCGGCAGGGAGGGTCGTCTGAAACTTCTGCCGACGCTTTATTTGATTTAAAGTAAGGCGAACCGTATTTCAAAACGGTTTGCCATAAAACCATCAAAACAGGAGCTTTACGATGTATACAAGAATCATGGAAGTCAGCCCTTGGACGCTGCGTTCGGCAAAACTAGAAAAAGAACACAAACGGCTGCAAGAGAGCCTGACCAGCTTGGGCAACGGCTATATGGGTATGCGCGGCAGCTTTGAGGAAACCTACTCTGCCGACAGCCACTTGGGCACCTACATCGCCGGCGTGTGGTTCCCCGACAAAACCCGCGTCGGCTGGTGGAAAAACGGCTATCCCAAATATTTTCGGCAAAGCCATCAACGCGCTCAATTTCAGCAAAAGTCAAAATCTTTGTCGACGGGCAGGGAAGTGGACTTGGCGAAAAACGACGTTGCCGGCTTCTCCGTCGAACTCGATATGCAGCACGGCGTGTTGCGCCGCTCGTTCACCGTATTCGGCGTGCGTTTCGATGTGTGCAAATTCCTGTCCGTCGCGCAAAAAGAGCTGGCGGTCATCCGCTGGGAAGCCGTATCCGTTGACGGCAAAACCCACCAAGTCCGCATCGATTCCATCATCGACGCCGACGTGAAAAACGAAGATTCCAACTACGAAGAAAAATTCTGGCAGGTATTGGACAAAGGCGTTTCAGACGACCGCTCCTACATTGCCACCCAAACCGTCGCCAATCCCTTCGGCGTGGAACAATTCATCGTCAACGCCGAGCAAACCTTCGCCGGCAGCTTTCAAAGCCCTCGGCGGCAGCCAAACCGACTGGCAGGTCTCCAATTCTTTCGAAGCCGAAGTCGGCAGCACGCCCGAAACCTTTGAAAAACGCGTGATTGTTACCACCAGCCGCGATTATCAAGGCTTGGAAGCAGTGAAAGCCGCAGGTCGCGCCTTGTCGGAAAAAATCGCAGGCGTTGCGTTTGAAACCTTGCTGGACGCGCACAAAGCAGGCTGGCTGCACCGTTGGGAAATCGCCGACGTGGTCATCGAAGGCAGCGACGAAGCGCAGCAAGGGCATCCGCTTCAACCTGTTCCAACTGTTCTCCACCTACTACGGCGAAGACGCGCGCCTGAACATCGGCCCGAAAGGCTTTACCGGCGAAAAATACGGCGGCGCGACCTATTGGGACACCGAAGCCTACGCCGTGCCGCTCTACCTCGCACTGGCGGAACCCGAAGTTACCCGCAACCTGCTGCAATACCGCCGCAACCAACTGCCGCAGGCGCAACACAACGCGCGCGAACAGGGCTTGGCGGGCGCACTCTATCCGATGGTGACGTTTACGGGCATCGAGTGCCACAACGAATGGGAAATCACCTTCGAGGAAATCCACCGCAACGGCGCGATTCCTTACGCCATCTACAACTACACCAACTACACCGGCGACGAAAGCTATCTTGCCAAAGAAGGCTTGGAAGTCTTGGTCGAAGTGTCCCGCTTCTGGGCGGACCGCGTCCACTTCTCCAAACGCAACGGCAAATACATGATTCACGGCGTAACCGGCCCGAACGAATACGAAAACAATATCAACAACAACTGGTACACCAACACCCTCGCCGCATGGGTATTGGACTACACCCGCGAAGCCTTGGCGAAATACCCGCGTCCGGATTTGAACGTGAGCGCCGCCGAGTTGGAAAAATGGGCGGACATCAGCGCGAATATGTACCGTCCGCATGACGAAGAACTCGGCGTAGTTCGTCCAACACGACGGCTTCCTCGACAAAGACATCCGCCCCGTGTCCGCGCTTTCGCCCGACGATTTGCCGCTCAACCAGAAATGGTCGTGGGACAAAAATCCTGCGTTCGCCCTTTCATCAAACAGGCGGACGTCTTGCAAAGGCATCTACTTCTTCGGCGACCGTTTCAATATCGACGAAAAACGCCGCAACTTCGACTTCTACGAACCGATGACCGTGCACGAAAGCTCGCTGTCGCCTTGTATCCACTCCATCCTCGCCGCCGAACTGGGCAAAGAAGAAAAAGCCGTGGAAATGTACCAGCGCACCGCCCGCCTGGACTTGGACAACTACAACAACGACACCGAAGACGGCCTGCACATCACCTCCATGACCGGCTCGTGGCTCGCCATCGTCCAAGGTTTCGCCCAAATGAAAACCTGGGGCGGCAAACTCAGCTTCGCCCCGTTCCTGCCGAGTGCGTGGACAGGCTACGCCTTCCACATCAACTACCGCGGCCGTCTGATTAAAGTCGCCGTCGGCAAAGAAAACGTCGTCTTCACCCTGCTCAAAGGCGAGCCGCTCGATTTGCAGGTGTACGGCAAAGACATCACGCTCAACGGCAGCCACACTGTCGCGTTGGAAAAATAAGGAGGGCGCAAAATGACTTTTACCGCAGTACTCTTTGACCTCGACGGCGTCATCACCGACACCGCCGAATACCACTACCGCGCATGGAAAAAGCTCGCCGAAGAACTGGGCATCAGCATCGACCGCAAGTTTAACGAGCAGCTCAAAGGCGTGTCGCGCGACGATTCGCTCAAACGCATCCTCGCGCACGGCGGCAAAACCGTCAGCGAAGCCGAGTTCGCCGAACTGACCCGCCGCAAAAACGACAACTACGTCGAGATGATTCAGGCAGTCAAACCCGAAGACGTATCCCGGCATTTTGCCGCTGCTGGAAGCATTGAGGGCAAACGGCAAAAAAATCGCCCTCGCGTCCGCCAGTAAAAACGGCCCGTTCCTGCTCGAACGCATGGGGCTGACCCACTTCTTCGACGCCGTCGCCGACCCTGCCGCCGTCGCGCATTCCAAACCCGCCCCCGACATCTTCCTCGCCGCCGCCAAGGGCGTGGGCGCGGACATCCGCCGCTGCATCGGCATCGAAGACGCCGCCGCCGGCGTCGCCGCCATCAAAGCCTCCGGCGCCTTGCCCATCGGCGTGGGCAAAGCCGAAGACTTGGGCAGCGACATCGCGCTGGTGTCCGGCACCGCCGAGCTGACCTACGCCTACCTGCAAAACGTGTGGACGACAGTCGGGCAGGTAAAAGCGCGTCAGGTAAAGCGCGTGTAAAGTGTTAGGAGTAAAAGGTCGTCTGAAAACAGGATAAAACGTTTTCAGACGACCTTTCGTTATCTTGCACATAAATAAAATTTGCCGCAACGGCTTCAGAATATTAGTTCTCCTGTTGGAGCGACCTTTCAGAAGATTTTTTGCAGAAACCTAGAGATAAATGTGCAAGCGCGCAGTCACGCCCCTCTAACCCTGTCCCACGGGGAGAGGGGACAAATATAGAATCCCAAACATGGTTGGGGGTTCGGTATCTCAATCCCCTCTCCTGGTGAGCGACCTGGACAGAAATTGGCTGAAACCAAAAATGGCTGAAGTTCGGCTATCCTCAATCCCCTCTCCCACGGGAAGAGGGTACAAAATTGGCTGAAATCCCAAAGCATAGTTGGGTTCAGCATCCTCACTCCCTCTCCCCGTGGGGAGAGGGTTAGAAAGAGGCAGCAAACCGTCAGGTTTGCTTTTTAGCAATCCTTGGCGGAGCAACCTCAGCCCCTGCCGTTCCAACATCCCTTGAAACCGCAACAATGCCAGCCACAAGAATCCTACGCCGATACAGCCCGCAGATCAGCATATGTCCCCAGACGATTTCAATCCCCGCGCCGCGGAACAGGATGTCTTGAGAAAAACTTTCACAAACTGCGTCAGCGGCCAATATTCACTGATCAGTTGCGCCGCGTGCGGCATGTTGCTGCGCGGGGATGCGCCGCCGGCAAACAGGTTCATGACGATATACACCGGCAGCATCAGCATGCCAAACTGCCCCATCGTCGATGCGAACGTGGCAATCGAGTGCCCAGCGACGCCACCGAAAACAGGAACAACGCCAGCCCTACCGCATAAAGCGGCACCGAGCCGATGAGCGGCACGCCTATGCTCAAATGCACGATAAACCACAGCGACGACAACGCTGCCACCCAAATCACGGCGGCATTTGCCAGCACTTTTGCCCATCATCAGTTCGAACGCATTGACCGGCATCACCAGCAGATGCTCGATTGTGCCGCGTTCGCGTTCGCGGATAACCGCCGCCCCCGTCAATAAAAATCAGCAACATACACGACATCGAGCCGATTTGCGAAGTCGGCATAAACCACGCGCTTTCGCCGTTGGGATTGTAATAAGTATTGATGACGGGGTTGATTAATTCCGGCCGCGTCACGCCGGTGAATTCGTAAATTTCGCGGTTGATAATTTGCGAAAGATACGACGCGCCCACCCCCGCCTGCGTCATCGACGTCGCATCAACCAAAAGCTGCAAATCAGGATTGCGCCCCGCCGCCATGTCGCGCTGAAAATTGGGCGGCACTTCCAAAATAAAGGTGAACTCGCCCTTATCCATCAATTCGTCCGAATCCTCGCGCCGCACGTCCTCTACCCGGTTTGAAAAACGGATGCTGCACGGCATCGCGGATACGCATGGACAAAACCGAACGGTCTTGGTCGATAATGCCGACAGCGGCATTTTTCAAATCCGCGCCCACCTGCGCCATCTGATAAATCGTGGCGGTAAAGATATACGCAATCAGCACCATCAGCACCGGATCAGTCAGCACACTGCGGAACTCTTTGAGCATCAGGGTTAGAATGTTTTTCAGGGTACGCATGGGGATTCCTGTTTATGGGTTGTATTGTCAAAGGCCGTCTGAAAAATTGTCCGGCTGTTTTTCAGCTTTACAGCCTCGGTTTTCCCATTAAAAAGTCCGACAGCAGGGTTCGCCGTGTACACACAATAGAGTCTGTTTTTCCCAAAAATCCGTCGAAACGCAGCGGATAAAGACAACGCATATGGAATCGGCTACCATGCCGATTGGTCAATCCAACTCGTTTGGTCAGACCGACGATGTATAATTATGTTTTTCAAATAAGGTCATTTGAGATCAGCTTTTGATTTCAGACGACCTATTTTCATCAACCAAGTCTAAGGAACTATGATGTCCGTCAAACCTTTACTGCTCTGCCTGCTTCTCACTTCCCCTGCCGCCTTTGCCGGCAATCTGTCCTGCCATGAAAGCCCGAAATCTGCGGCAACCCCGAACTCGATGCCATCGTAACCCGCTACGAATGCCGTTACACCGGTTCGCTGCAACAAGCCCTACTCCGCCTTTATGAAAGCAAGGTTACAACGGCGAGCGCCCTACCCTAAAAACCGTTCCTTCCACCCTGCCGCGCAAAAACCTGACTCTGAACGGTAAAGAAAAATGGACTGCGGCAACACGGAAAACGCACAACCCGAAACCTTTGAATGGTCCTTCAAACTGCGCCGTAAAAATCCCAACCATATCAATATGGAATACCAAAAGTTTGGATTGCGCTTCAGGCGCTCATACCGATACGGAATTTAACCGCAACGGAAAAACCGTCAAAATTATTCACAAAGTTTACTCCTCATAAGCGGATAACATCCATATCGTGAAATTTGGCGTTTGCCGCATCATGGGTGGGACTACGGATAAACTGATACGAAATGGCAAACCCACTCCGTAGCAGTTTAATCAGGAGTCCCACTTATTATTCCGCCAGCGCCGCATCCACCGCCGCAAGCGCATGGATGGCGGTGCTGTCGAACACGGGCAGCGGGCTGTCGGTTTCGTTCACAAGCAGGCAGATTTCGGTGCAGCCGAGTATCACGCCCTGCGCGCCTTCGTTCTTCAGACGGCCTATCACGTCGTAAAAAGTAGCGGGCGGATTCGGGCGGATGCGGTTCAGGCACAGTTCGTCAAAAAAATAATGCGGTGGATTTCGTCTTGTTCGGCGGCGGTCGGAGTTATGGTTTGTACGCCCTGCGAACCCATCCGCTCAGTATAAAAACCGTCGCTCATGGTAAAGCGCGTGCCGAGCAGGCCGACGGCGGACAAGCCCTGCCGTTTGATGGCGGCGGCAGTCGCATCGACGACGTGCAGCAAGGGGATGCCGGCCGCCTGTTCGATGGCGGGGGCGACTTTGCGCATGGTATTGGTGGCGAGCAGCAAAAATCCGCGCCGCCCGCTTCCAGCTTCCGCGCGCTTTGCGCCAACACGTTCTCGCCGCCGCCCAGTCGCCGCTTTTTCTGCAAACGGACGATTTCTTCAAAATCCACGCTGTCGAGCAGGATTTTGGCACTGCTGGTGCCCCTCAAACGGCGGTTGGTTTCGCGGTTGATGATTTGGTAGTAGAGTACGGTGCTTTCGGGACTCATGCCGCCGATGATGCCTATGGTTTTCATGTTTTTTCCTTTCGTTTGATGTGTGGAGTTAATCAATCCTGGCGTGTCAGCACCAGCTGTCGTCTATCAGCCGCCACACGCTTTCCGCGGGCGTTTGCGCCAATACGATGCTCAACCAGTGTTCTTTGTTCATGTGGCAGGCGGGCAGGGATGCCTGCCGTCGCGCGCCATGCGCCGATGTGTTCGGGGCGGCATTTGACGTTGACGATTTCCGTCAGACCGTCCTCGCCCATGCCGAGTTTTTCAGACGGCACGGGCATATACAGGCAGAACCATTTGCGGTTGCCCGTGTGGCGGAATACGGCAAAGTCGGGAGATTTCGCCCACGGATATTCCCGCCGCCGCGCCGTAGCGTTCAGCCAGTCCGTCAAACAGGGTTGCTCGGTTCATGGCGTTTCTTTCTTTAATAGTGGAGCTGGGTTCGGGTGGACATCCGCTACCCGCCTGCTGAGTTTTCAGACGACCTCTCACTTCTCCTGTTTCTTCAACAACAAACACGCCAGAATCAGGCTGGTAGCGGCAAAAGGCGGCGATGGCGGCGTATTCGTGCAGTAGGTCGGCGGTGTGCAGCCCCTTTGGTGAAGCTAGCCGACGCTGACGGTGTAGTACCACGACGACGGGAAGGTTTTGCCGATAACCAATCGCGCCTTCCATGGTGGACAACGGGTAGAAAGCGGAATAGGTTTGCGCGGGAATCATGGTGATGATGGCGGTGGCGAAGATGGCGGCGAGCTGGGAGCGCACAAAGCAGGAAATCAAAAAGCCCCAGCGCGGTGCTGGCGGACACCATCAAGGCGTGCCGACGGCAAGTCCGGCAAACGAGCGCTTTGAGCGGCACGCCGAACAGGTAAATAATCATCAGCATCATGGCGGCGAAAGTGACCATGCCGACGGCGATATGGGGAAGCTGTTTGCCGATCAGATATTGCGCCACGGCGGCGGGCGATGCGTAGAAATTGGCGATGGAACCGATTTCGCGTTCGCGCACCACGCCGACCGCCGACATCATGGCGGGTATCATCATCAGCACCAGCATCATCACGCCCGGGGCGTGGCGTTGATGCTGTCGAAATCCTGATTGTACATAAAGCGCGGTTCGATGCGGAGGGGCTTTGAGCAGAAACGGGCAGCCCGCTTTCGGCGATGCGGTCTTTGGTGTGAGCGGTGATCAGGCTGCCGATGTAGCCGCGGATGTTGGTGGCGTTAAACGGCACGGGAGCCGTCCCATAAAATCCGACTTCGGGTTTGAGTCCGCGCGCCGTCGCGCCCGGAAACCGCTCGGAATATCGATAACCAATATGGCGCGGAGCTTTTGAGTACAGTGTCGATTTCGGCTTCGGACTGTATCGGCGGCTGTTGGAGAGTAGCGCGAACCGTCGAAATATTCGACCAGCTCGCGGCTGGCGGCGGTTTTGGTCGCGGTCGTAAACGGCGAATTTCAGATTCCGCACGTCAAACGAAATCCCCACGATACCGACGCCATGATAATCAGCGGGCCCAAACACGGCGAAAAACAGGCGGATTTTTGTCGCGCAAAAAGCTCTTTGGCTTCGCGGCGGGCGAAAGTCCAAATCATGGAGAAAGCGGTATTTGAAGCTTTGGGTGTCAGGCGTTGCCGACGGATTTTCAGACGACCTCGGATGGTGTTTTTCAGGGTCGTCTGAAAAACTCAGCTCGCCGTAAGTTGGTCGAGACCCAACTTGCCGAATCTGAAGGAATCGTTGGGCCTTGACCCAACCTTGATATCGGAACTCCCGTATCATAGCAACAAACCGCCCGCCGCCGCCCGTACCCAACCGAGGCAAACAACCGTTGCGTAGCTCAGGGAGCGGTCGGGCAACCCATCGACACAACCCGGACAGTTGCCAGACAACACAACCGAATGCAAAGGCGGGTTTATGATGAGTACCCAATACAATTACGCAGGTATCGACATCGCCAAACGAAACTTCGTCATCGCCGTTTCGTCTTTGTCTAAAACCAGAAACCAACAACCCCAAAGGTATCGCCCATACTATCGAATACCTTAAAAACACAAGGTCGCCCTCGTCGTGATGGAAAGCTACCGGCGGTCTCGAAAATCCCGCTGCCAAAAAGCCATCCACCGCGCAGGTATGGCCGTGATTATCGCCAACCCGCGTCAGACGCATCAGTTTGCCCAATCACAGTCGCTGACCAAAACCGATGCCAAAGATGCCAAAATGCTCGCCTTCTTCGCACAGATGACGGCACAGAAAGAAGGTTGGCAAACTATGCTCTACCAGCCGCCCACCGAAGCGGAAGAAGTGTTGGAAGCATTGGTTAACCGCCGCAACCAACTGGTGGATATGCGGACTGCCGAGAAAAACCGTCTCGCATCAGGTTCACGAAACGCAAGTCGAAAAGCGTCAAACAACTGATTGCCCATTTTGACCGGCTGATTGACGAATTGGACAAACAAATCGACGAGCGCACCCACACGCATTTTGACGGCAAAGCCCAGGTGGCGGAGCAAATCAAAGGTATCGGTTCGATAACGACGGCTACGCTGATGGCGATGCTGCCCGAGTGGGACAGCTGAGCCACAAACGGCTGGCGAGTTTGGTCGGCATTGCCCCCACACCCGAGGAGAGCGGGAAACCAAATTCAAAAAGCCGCTGCTTCGGCGGAAGGTCTGCGGTGCGTAAGGCGCTGTATATGGCAACCGTGGTAGCGACACGTTTTGAACCGCTTATTCGGGGTTTCTATCAGCGCCTGCTGTCCAAGGGTAAGCCGTATAAGGTTGCCGTTACGGCATGTATGCACAAACTGCTGACGATATTGAATGCCGGATGCGTGATTATTTTGCCGAAAACGGTATCCGAACGGCTGATTTGAGTTTTTGGTATTTTTTGCCCGACGGGGTGAAAAATACAGTTGCTACCCTGTTCGGAATGCACGCCGTCTGCGTTTTGGCGAAACTTGCTTTGTTCACTTTCAGACGACCTTGCGCTTTGTTCATACAGGTCGTCTGAAAAATCAACCGCCGTAGCCGTAGGTTGAGTCGAGACCCAACCTGTCGAATCCGAAAGCATTGTTGGGTCTTGATCCAACCTACCCTGTTCAGAATACCCGTTATCCGATTCCGCCTCAATCAGATACTGCACAAACGCTTCTTCCAAATCCGGCGCATTCTGTCTTGCCGCCAGTTCGGCGGGCGTGCCCACCGCCAGCACGCGGCCTTTGTGCATAAAGGAAATGCGGTCGCAGCGGGCGGCTTCGTTCATAAAGTGGGTGGAAACGAAAATGGTGATTTTTGTCTTCGCGGGAGAGTTTCAGAAGATGCCACCAAAACATATCGCGGGCGGCAGGATCGACCCCCGAAGTCGGTTCGTCCAAAATCAATACTTCGGGGTGGTGCAGACAGGCGGCGGCAAGTTGCAGGCGTTGGCGGATGCCCAGCGGCAACGATGCGGGCGCGGTGTCGGCAACGTCCGCCAAATCAAACTGTTGCAGGGCTTCTTCCACCGCCGCCGCGCGCTTTAGCACCCATCTGGTAGAGTCTGGCGTGCAAATCCAGATTGCGGCGCACGCTCAGTTCTTCATACAGCGAAAACGCCTGCGACATATAGCCGACGCGCATTTTTCGTGTCCAAGCCGCCCCGCGTCTATCGGCTTGCCCAACAGCGTGGCGTCGCCTTCGGTCGCCTCAATAAACCAGTCAGCATTTTTCATGGTGGTGGACTTGCCGCAGCCGTTGCTGCCGAGAAAGCCAATCTCGCCTTTTTGAATGGTAAAGCTGACATGGTCCACAGCGGTGAAATCGCCGAAACGCTTGGTCAGCCCATGCGCTTCCATCGCGGGCGGCGCATCGGGATCGAGGACAAACGGCGTAATGTCCAAACCGCCCGAACCCCTGCTGTTTCTCCGGTGGCAGCATTTTTGACGTGAGGCATCTTCCAACACGTCGGTGCCGTAATCCCGCCAGCACGTCGGCGGTGGGCTTGTTTTCCAGCAGCCTGCCCGCGTCCATCGCCAGCAGCCGCTCGAAACGCTGTGCCTCTTCAATATAGGCGGTCGCCACAATCACGGTCATGCCCGCATGTTTCCCGCCGCAAATCGTCCACCAACGCCCAAAACTGGCGGCGCGACAAAGGGTCCACGCCCGTGGTCGGCTCGTCAAAAATCAGCAAATCCGGGCTGTGCGCGGCGCGCAGCACAAACTCAGCTTCTGCTTCATCCCGCCCGATAGCTTGCCCGCCGCCCTGCCGGAAAAACGGCGCAAGGCGGGTCGCCTCCATCAGCCGCGCAATCTGCCGCGTGCGTTCCTGCCCGTCAAACCAGAACAGCCGCGCGTGAAATCGATATTCTCATACACCGACAAGGTAGGATACAGGTTGCGCCCCAAACCCTGCGGCATAAAAGGCGATGCGGTGCGACAAATCCCGCCGCACGTCCTTGTCCGCCATATCGCCGCCCAACACTTCCACCCGCCCGTCCTGAATCACCTTCACCCCCGCCATCAGCGAGCAGCGTCGATTTGCCCACACCGTCCGGCCCGATCAAACCGACCGTCGCGCCTTTCGGAATGTCCAGCGACACATCGTCAAGCGCAAGGGCCTTGCCGTAGCGGTGGGAAAGGTTTTGGATGGAAACGGTGTTCATGATGCAGCCTTTTTTGCAGAAAACGGGATTTCAGACGACCTATTCGTAACGGCTTATTTCCAAAAGATTGCCGTCAGGGTCGCGCAAATAAACCGACCGTATCGCGCCGACCGCTCCCGTGCGCGGAACAATCCCGCTGATGGCGTCCACCCCATGCGAAGCCAATTCTTCCAAAACCTGCTCCAACGGCGTCTCCGTCAACAAACACAAATCCGCCGTACCGCAGGCAGCATTTTCAGCATGAGGCACAACTTCAGCCCCGCGCCTGTGCAGATTGATTTTCTGCCTGCCAAACAACAAAGCCTTACGCCCCTCGCCAAACGTAATTTCTTCCATACCCAAAATACGGGTATAAAAATCAATGCTGCGGGAAATATCGGCAACGGTTAAAAACCAAATGATCCAGCAAGTAATCTTCATTTTTCAGTCTCCTTAGTTTTTGTTTTGGTTTGGTCGCAAGCAACGAGATCAATCAGGCTCCCGACTTAAAACTTCTGCCAACGTTTTTACCCGCAGGCGTATATTCGCCTTCTTTTTCTCCATAAAGCCCGAATCCGCCAACACAATCCGCAAATCGTCAGGCTGGCGGAAATCAGTAAACATAAAATATACCACCGCCGTCAAAAGGCAACCGGCAGGAAATGTGGGGCGTAACACCAAAAATTCGTAACTAAAATAAAATTCCACCACGTCTTTCGGCGAAAAAAATAGCCGAATTCCCGCCCGTTTCCTTCGATTTTCGCCACTTACGGCATAACGCCAAAAGCTGTTCCATCTCTTTGGGAATATAAAAATAATCAGGCAGCCGCAGGCGGGTGGCGGCAAATTTCTCCACCACGCCCGCTTCGGGAAAAAGCCTGCGCCAAAGCACGAATACCTTCATCGCCGATATACTTGTCCGCCGCCCGAAAAACACGACAAATCCTCATCGGATGCGGGAGCTTCGCGGCTGAGAAAGTTAAATTTCTCGTACCACATCTTTAAAAGCTTGTTCCCGGCCTTGCGCAATGGTTTTGCAGTAAGTTTTTTGGTTTGGCGGACACCGTCTTTTTCCTCATGACCGATATGGTAAACCTCAATATCGCATCCCTCTTCCTCTGACAGGTAGCGGACTTCCATAAGCCTCGCCTGCCTTGGGTGTGAAAGAAGCGGCGACTCGGCAACTATAATGGTGATTTCTCGTTTGAGACGAAAATGCGCCGTCCAAAACCACAGGCTGATTCCCCGATACGACCATCTCGCGATAAGAATCACGGAAAATGAATCCGGTGTCTTTTTCCGTTTTGCGGCTCAACTCGGTAGGCGGAATACCTATCGAAATATTCCTAACCTTACGCGGCAATCCGTTGACAAAAACGACGGTTTTACCGCGTTCCGTTTTATTCCCTCCCATTTTGCGCAGTCCGTTTCAGGATATATGCGGATCAAATCCGAACCGTATGAACCATACGAGCGGATTTGTGCCTGACTTTCACCGGATCGAAAGAAACGTTTTTTCTTCACAACCTGACTCTGCATCGAGCCACACGCCGACAACAGTAAAAATAGAACCCCCAAAGTACGACTGATTTCATTATTCTCTCCAAATTTTTCAAAATATAGTGGATTAAATTTGAAATCAGGACAAGGCGACGAAGCCGCAGACAGTACAGATAGTACGGCAAGGTGAGGCAACGCCGTGCTGGTTTAAAAATTAATCCACTATACAATTGATGATAAACAAGATTCAAGCGTAGTCGGTTATCCCGAAAAGATCGTCTGAAAAACCGTCCTACTCGTTTTCAGACGACCTCAATAACGTCACGTAATGACAAATACCGCCTGATTTATCTAAAGGATACAACGAACAAAGGTCGTCTGAAAACCGTTCCTGAAAGTGAGAAACCGATATTTTCAGACGACCTTAACGATATTAGAACCGATACGCTTAACAACGACTTTTTCAGTCAAATATCGGATACACGGTTTACCGCGCATTATTCCGCCAACCAAATCAGGCTGACCATGCGGCCGGTTTTGTCCGTCGCGGCGGTAAGAGAAGAAAGTGTCGCGCTCCAAGACGGTGCAGTGTGTGCCGCCGTAGATCATGTCCACCCCTTCGCGGCGCAGAGACCAAAACGCGCCAGTGCGTAGATGTCGGCAAGATATTTACCGCCGCCGATGTCTTCGAATGCGTCCTCAGCTTCGGGCATGGGCGTACAAAATGCGTCGAACACGTCCTGTCCGACTTCGAATGCGTCCGCGCCGATGGCAGGGGCCGAGATATGCCATGATTTCGACAGGGCGCGACATTCATTGCGGCTATGGTGTTTTTGCAATACGCCGCCGCCAAAACCGCCAGCCGGCGTGTGCAGCAGCGACGACCGTACCGGCTTTATCGCAGAACAAGACAGGCAGGCAGTCGGCAGTCATTGCGGCGCAGGCGGCTTTGCCTGTGTTGTCCACCGAAGCGTCTGCGTCGGGCGTGTTGCCCAATGCGTCGGCGGCGTTGACGACGATAGTGCTGTGGTTTGATTGAGGGTGAGGCAACAGGCAGCCTGACCTGTTCCTGCACAATTTCACGATTGCGGCGCACGGCATCGGGATCATCTCCGACGTGCGAACCGAGGTTCAAACTTTGATACGCCTTGGCTCACGCCGCCATTGCGGGTGGTAATCAGGAGTTTTCACGTTGGCGGGCGCAGGCAATCGGCAGTCAGGAAAATTTTTGCCTTGCAGGGGCGAGGTTTAAGGTTTCTGTGATGGTTTTCATGTTTTTTTATCTGAGTAAGGAAAGGTTTGAAAGGAATGCGTCTATCGGCTTCGTATTAACGCATCTCTACGACTTCCAATAATTCTGTGTTTTTTCCAATCGGTAATAAAGGTCACTAACCCCTGACCATGCTTATCTTCTCCTTGATTGGGCAGAAAGCTGATACAGGCAAATTCTTTATTCTCGGAAATATTGAACCAAATAGTATAGTTCCTCAAATCCGATTGATTCTGCAAATAACGATCAAATTCTTTTTTAGCCGCAGCCATTGCCAATAACAAGCTTCCATCTAATTCAAATAAATAATCAGATTTAAAAAGCATCTCTCAAACTTTTCCTGATAACTCATATCGGCACCTAAATCCTCTATCTTAAATTGACCATTCAGTATGGCAAGTAAAGCTTTATCAACCATGTGCCAAATTCCCATCTGCCTTAGAAAGTAATCAAGGTCATCAAAAAATAATAAAGTTACGTACTAACGCATCCCCTACTTCCAATAATTCCGTATCTTCCAGTCGGTAATAAAAATTGATAACCCCGACCATATTTATATAGTCCTCTATAAGGAATTTCAAAAATATCCCGCCTACCATTTCATCTGTTTTTGGAATAAAACTGATACTAACAAATTCTCTATTTTTCGGAAATTCTTAACCAAATAATATAGTTTTTCAGATCCCATTTACCTTGAGAATAACCATCAAATTCTGCAGCAGCAATTGCCAATAAAAATTCCCGTCAATTTCAGATAAATCGTCTAATCTAAAAAGCATCTCGCTAAACTTGCTCCTTATGACTCATCATCATCTCCTAAGCTACTCGTTTTTAAATCGACTTCTCGATATATTGAATGCGATATTGGTATGAAAAAGTCTGATCAGACTAATTGTACAAACCGTTTTTCATCCAGGGCAGATTCATCTGCCTGGCAATATTTTGTGCGGCAGCCGCAGAAATCTTTTGTCTGACGGCTTGCTATAAATAAAGTCAAAAATTCGAACGTATGGTGCGGGATATGGACGGCGATATTCCAGCGTAAAAATTCTCCATAGAGATCGCCTCTCCATCTGATTGCCGATAAGTGGTCATTTTCAGAAAGAGGATATTCCATAACGATTTCGCTGCCTTCCCAATGCGTCAGGACTCGTTTGACAGGGTCGTATCCTAAAAAACTTATCCTGTAATTTTTCCAATGCTCTTTTTGGATGATAGAGACACATACGGGAAGGACAAAATCATTTATCAAAAGATATGACAGCATGAAGACACGAGAGCCTATGTTCCAGAATCTTCATATCTTCCATGTTCCGCGTACCCAACCATACGGGCAGCGCAATCATGTAAACGATGGCAGCTTTAGTGGGAAGTCGATATGTTTTTCAGATGTCAAATTGCCGTAACCGCCAGCCACTGCATTTTCGCCGTCCATTTGTGCAAGATTTACCAAATCTGAAGAAGACATCTTAATCCCTCACATAAACCACTTCGACGTCGTAGTCGTCTTCGTTCCAATCATCGTCGTCATCCGTGCCGAGTTTGTCCTGCCATTCTTCTTCGTTGCTCAAAGACGAATCCAAGCCTGCTTCGAGGCGCAGGACGGAGAGCAGGTGGTAAATATCGTCGGGAATCGGGGCTTCAAAAGAGACGGTTTCGCCGGTTTTCGGATGGACGAAACTTAAGCGGTAGGCGTGCAAAGCCTGACGCGCGCCCAGACTTTTGACGGCTTCTTTTAGCGGTTCGCTGCACGGATGGCGCAGGTTGCCGTAAACGGGGTCGGCAGCAAGCGGGTGGTTGGCTTCGCGCATATGGACGCGGATTTGGTGCGTCCTGCCTGTTTCGAGCGAGCATTCGATGTAGCTGTGGGCAAGATAGCGTTCCAACACTTTGACGTGGGTCACGGCAGGTTTGCCGCCGAATTTGACGACCGCCATTTTCAGGCGGTTGTGCGGATCGCGTCCGATTTGGGTTTCGATTTTGCCGTCAAAGGGAACGATGCCGTTGGCGACGGCGCGGTAGATGCGTTTGACCGTGCGCTCTTGAAGTTGTTGCACGAGGGAATTTTGTGCGGGCAGGGTTTTGGCGACCACCATCAGGCCGCTGGTTTCTTTGTCTAGTCTGTGGACGATGCCCGCGCGCGGAATCTGGCTCAATTCGGGACAATGCGCCAATAAACCGTTGAGCAGCGTCCCCGTCCAGTTGCCTGCGGCGGGATGGACGACCAGTCCGGCGGGTTTGTTGACGACGATGACGGTATCGTCTTCGTACACAATATCCAAATCTATCGCTTCGGGTTTGAACGCGAGATTCTCTTCGCTCGGACGTACCGTTACGCTGACGGATTCCCCGCCTATCATTTTTGTCTTTTGGGTTGGGCGGGCTTATCGTTTACAATAACCGCGCCTTCTTTAATCCACGATGTCAGGCGGCTGCGCGAATAATCAGGCATGAGCTTTGCCAACACCGCATCCAGCCGCCCGCCCGCAAGCTCCAGCGGAACAGTCAAATTAACACAACTTTCTGCTTCGGGGGCTGACGTAAAGTCTAAATCGTCGCTATAATCGGCTTCATTATCAAAGGAAGTATTCTGCATGAAAAATTCTTTTAGTAGTTTCGTTAAGTCTGGCACTGGGTGCCTGTGCAAGCAATAAAGGTACGGTCGATAAAGACGCGCAAATCACACAAGATTGGAACGTGGAAAAAAACTCTATGCCGAAGCGCATGACGAGTTGAACAGCAGCAATTATACGCGAGCCATCAAGTTATACGAAATTTTAGAATCCCGCTTCCCCAACGGCCGCTACGCGCAACAGGCGCAGCTGGACACCGCATACGCCTATTACAAAGAGACGACGAGCCTGAAAAAAAGCCCTCGCCGCCATCGACCGCTTCCAGCGCCATCACCCGCAACATCCGAATATGGATTACGCGCTTTACCTCAAAAGGCTTGGTTTTTGTTCAACGAAGACCAATCCTTCCTCAACAAACTCGCCTCGCAAGACTGGTCCGACCGTGACCCTAAAGCCAACCGCAGCGCATGCCAAGCGTTTGCCGAGGTGGTACAACGCTATCCGGAGACGCAAATACGCCGCCGACGCAACCGAGCGCATGGCAAAACTGGTGGACGCTTTGGGCGGTAACGAAATCTCCGTTGCCCGCTACTACATGAAACGCGGCGCCTACCTCGCCGCAGTCAACCGCGCCCAAAAATCGTCGAGCGTTACCAAAATACCCGCTACGTCGAAGAATCGCTCGCTATGATGGAGCTGGCTTACAAAAAACTGGACAAACCCCAACTCGCCGCCGACACCCGCCGCGTCTTGGAAACCAACTTCCCGCAAAGCCCGTTTCTGCAACACCAATGGCAGCCGAACGATATGCCTTGGTGGCGCTACTGGCGTTAAGGCTTGAAGTTTAAAAGCATAGTGATACCGTATCACCCTATGCTTTTCTGAAACCAAAGGTCGTCTGAAACTGAAAAATACGGTTTCAGACGACCTTTTATGTTCAAGCAATCATTATTCGTGGGCAAAGCCCACGCTACCGTTCCTAGTTATGATGGTTTTGGAGATCATTCATTGTATTATTTTGAACATACGAAAACCGGTTTGTTTTTTTGATGGCAAACCAAAGCAAAGATAAGGTCATTCATAGTAATATTGATAATATGTGCTTTGACATTTAAACGAAGAGAAAGACGACTATGAAAATCTCAATAGATACAAGCAATCTAGATCAGTTTAAATTCTTGCTTAATACCTTGCTCCTAGGGGGAGTAACATCTCTATTACAAAAAGAAAGCAAATATTGACGATATAGAATATTTAATGTTTGGACCAAAGAGTATTGAACTTTTTAAAATTGATCCTATTGAATCCATATACTCAGATATTATTCACCAAGGTACGGAAATTGAAGATATAGCAAGTTTATTTCCTGATAAATTAGATGATTATTTGGAATCTATACAAAAAAACAATATTAAATAACTATCAATCTATATCTCTATCCAAACAAGACCCAATTAACATTACCTTGTTATTTGATAAGACTGAATATTTGGTTAAATGAATCATAGTAATCGTATGGTAGCCGTAGCGTGGACTTCGCCCACGAATTCTAAAATACAAAAAGGTCGTCTGAAACACAAACCTAGTTTTTTTCAGACGACCTCTACTGACCTCACTCACTTCGGCAAATTTCAACGCAAACTTTACCAATCCAACCCATAGTACCTCCACCCGCGCAGGCGAGAATCCATCGAAACCCTAAGAAACAGATATTCAAAAACAGTTGCTGAAATTCAAAAGTGGATTCCCGCCTGCGCGGGAATGACTGCTAGAGAGACCTTTGCAAAATTTCTTTTCCTCCAACAACCGAAACCCAAAAACAGGGTTTTCAGCTGTTTTCTCCCCAATCACTCCTAATTTTACCCAAATACCCCTAATCCTCCCGGATGACCCTGATAATAAGGCATCCGGACCGCCTTCTAGGCGCAGAAAACAGGCACCTAGCCTGCTAGCTGCTTTCAACAGGTTCAAACATATCGCCTTCAGATGGCTTTTGCGCACTCACTTTGAGCAGACCAAAATAGGCTGCCCGGGCGTAGCGGAATTTACGGTGCAGCGTACCGAGCTTTGTTCGACCACATAACGGGTCTTCGACAAATATCGGTTACGTTTGGTTTGCGCTTTCCGTCAGCGGACGGTTGCGGCAGGCTTTGCGCATAATGCCGTCTAACAACTGATGCTCTTTCAGATGTTGCCGGTTTTCCTTACTGTCGTAGCCTTTGTCGGCATAGACGGTCGTACCTTCGGCAATGCCTTCCAACAAAAGGGGACAGATGGTTTGCACTCATGGGTATTGGCAGGAGTGATGTGCAGTTTCTCGATATAGCCTTCCTCATCGGTACGGGTATGTTGTTTGTAACCGAGTTTGTAGAGGCCGTTTTTCTTTGTCCAGCGGGCATCGCTGTCTTTGCTCGGTGTGGTTTGGCCGCTGACTTGTCCTTCCTCGTCAACTTCTATGGCCTGACGCTGTTTGCTGCCGGCGGTCTGAATAATGGTGGCGTCAACGACGGCGGCGGATGCCTTCTCTACTTTTAGGTTTTTCGGCCCAGTTGTCGGTTGATCAGTTCCAGCAATTCGGACAGGGTGTCGTCTTGCGCCAGCCAGTTGCGGTAGCGGCATAAGGTGCTGTAATCGGGGATGCTCAGTTCGTCAAAACGGCAAAACAGGTTGAAGTCGATGCGGGTGATAAGGCTGTGTTCGAGTTCGGGATCGGAGAGGCTGTGCCATTGTCCGAGCAGGACGGCTTTGAACATGGACAACAGGGGGATAGGCGGGACGGCCGCGGTGGTCTCTAAGGTAACGGGTTCTTTGACGGTTCAGGTATTGTTCGATCGGTTGCCAATCAATCACCTGATCCAACTTCAATAATGGGAAGCGGTCGATGTGTTTGGCAATCATGAGCTTGTGCGGTTTGCGGAAGAAGGTGCTCATGAGAAATCCCCTAAGTGTCTTGGTGGGAATTTAGGGGATTTTTGGGGAATTTTCTACAAGGTCTCGGCAGAAAAATATCCCGTCGGATACGGTTATCCCAACCTACACCGACAACCAAAAATCGTCTGAAACCCACCGTAGCGTGGGCTTCGCCCACGAACCCCACTAAATACAAAAGGTCGTCTGAAAGCCAACTTTCAGACGACCTTCTTTCTAATCCCATCTACTTCATCGCAGCCTTCAACGCAAACGCTGCCAGCAGTGCGCCGAAGCGGTACTTGCGCGGAATGGCGAGTCCTGCCGTTTTATACAGCAGGCTTGTCTGCGTCAGCTCGTTGCCCAAATCCAGCAGCTTCATCAGCGTGTCCGACTTGCGCTCTTCCTGTTCCTTCAACTTGCGCTGTTTCAAATACGATGCCTCAATCCTCAGGCGGACGAGTTTGGCTTCCAGTTGCAGCAGTTCGCGTGCTTCATCGCGTTCCGTTTTATTCATCGTCCCCTCCTTCCTGCATATCTTGACCGCGCAGGCAGGCGATGTCTGCCCGGATGTCCTGCAAGGTTGCCGCGATTTGGTTGTTTTGGCTGCGCCAGTCTTTTGCGACTTTGCCGAACAAAATTGCAATGACGATCAAGCTGACGGCAGTTATCCCGAAAAAAATACCCATATCGCCGCGGTATCCGACAACGCGCGGTTTAGTCCAAAAAGCAGACTGATGAATGCAATCAGCAGCAAGATGCCCGATACGACCAGCCATATGATGATGCGGAACACGTTTTCCGCCTGCTCCGCCAAATCCAGATTCAAAATCTGCAACCGCAGCAAAAGCAAATCGATACCTTGATTCAGCAGAGTTTTCGTATGTTCGATATTTTGTCTGATACCCATATTCCGATTTCCTGATTGCTCGAAACGGATAATCCGAAGGCTTTTGGGGTCGTCTGAAACCTTTGCCGCCCCTCATAAGCAAACGCCGCCGGAACAAGATTTTGGGAAATCGTGTCCGGACGGCATTCCTGTTTGGCCGATTATCGGCGGTTCAGCAAGACGCCAACGACCAAGCCTGCCAGTGCGGCAAAGCCCATTGCGTAATAAGGTTTGTCGTGTGCAGGCTGCATCGGCAGCGTGCGCCTCGTTTGATACGGTCGCCCGCTTCTTCTCCAAACTCGGCAAAGCGTTTTTTGCCTTCTTTGAAACGCTCTTCTGCCAATTCTTCAAATTCGTCGTATTTTTCGCGCGCGCGGTCGGCATGATGTCTGATGCGCTCGCCTGCTTCGTCTTCAAAAACGATACAAACGCTCTTTGGCAGCTTCGAGTTTTTTCCTGCAATTTGGCTTTGGCTTTTTACCTTCTTCCGAACCGGCTTCCACGCCTTTGGTGTACAGCTCTTCGACATCGTTCATTACATCTTGAATGTCTTTCAACAAAGCTTCTTTGCGGGATTCAAAATCATGTTTTTCATTACCTTCTCCTTGATGTCCTTACCGTTGAAATAACAGATTGTTCATCTGTTAATCGATTATAACCCCTTTACACTTCTGCTCAAGTCAATTCGGCTAAAGGTGGTTTGAAAACATGTAAAGATTGACGCGGGAGATAAAAGGTCATCTGAAAACTTTCAGACGACCTTTGGGCCTCTTTAAAACTTTTTCCGTCATGCAAACTGCTTCTTGGCGGAAGAGTTCCGTGCAAACAGCCTACCACTTAATTTTCAAGGCAACAGAGGCATTGCGCGGCTTGCCGTAGAAATTGCTGCGGGAATTGGTGTAATAGCGTTTATTGGTCAGGTTGCCGACGTTGACCGCCAGTGCGGCGTGTTTGTTGATTTTATAGCGCGCCGCGACGTTCCATATCGAGTAGGAAGGCTGCCACAGGGCTTTGGGTTTGTCGGAAACGTAATATTGCCCGTTGGAAGACCATGCCCCCAAGGTTTTGGGCTTGGTGCCGCTAACCCAACGCATCCCCACCCCCATCGTCAGCTTGGGCGTAAAGTCGTAGCTGGTGAAGAATTTGAAGGTTTTATCCGGCGCGGTATAGGTGCCGCCGTACTCCAGATTCATGTCGTCCCCCAAGTCGTTGGAGGAGTTGGGCGCGTCGTAAGGTTTGTCTATCTTCAGTTTGACAAAGCCCTGCTGCATCCGCCATTTCGGGGTAATCTGTCCGGCAAGATTGATGTCGAACCCCCTGCTGGTATAGCCCTTGCCTGTGCCGTATTCCCAATCGCCTTGGAAGCACCACGGTTCGTTGCCGTTTTCCCCACCGTATTTCCATTCGTAACAGCGCGAGCCTGTAGGTTCGAGCGTGGGGTAATTTTTCTGGGTCATGGTGAGTAAGACAGGGCAAAATTCAGCTTGTCGTTCCACAAGCCGCCTTTAATGCCGACTTCTTTGGAATTGCCGGTAATCGGCGGCAGCCATCCGCCGCCCTCGCCATAGGCCGGCCTGTTCCTTAAGACATTGTTGGTTTTCAGGATGCCGGTATAGCTGGCGTAGGCATTGATGGTCGGCGTCAGTTCTACAATCACGCCGCCGTACGGGACGAATTTGCGCACTGTATCGTGATACATACTGCTTTTATTGTGATCGGGGGCGTACCCTTCGTCGGGCATTTCAACCGTATCGTCCGTTATCACGTTGTTTTTGTTTTTGTAAAACGACCATTTCCCGCCCCCTTTGTCCCGCCATGTCAGCCAACGCCCGCCTACCACCGCCGTCAGCCACCTGGCCGGTTTGAGCTTTCAGGGCAAAAATAGGGGCCCGTATTGCTCCGAAGCCAAATGATCGCGGGAAATCAACCCGTCCGGTCCCAATTTTTTCTCCCAAGCTCGGTTGTACCCCAACATGGGATAGCTGCCGTTATTCCAGTAATCAAGCGGAATCGCCTGCCATAAATAGAAATTACGGTCTATCGGTTCTCCCGTCATGGCCGCAATACCTGTAGGCTTGGCATCATCGACATTCAATTCACCGCTGCTGCTGAAATTATAATCGTCCCTCGTCTGGGTATGGCGGATGCCGCTAAAACCGACAATAAACTGCTGGTCCTGGTCAAAAAGTTTTGAAACGGCTGTCCAAATGGATATCGAACGCCTTGTCGTCGTATTTGTCGCGTTCACGGCCGAAATCGTAAGTTGCCGCGTTAAATTGCGGCGCGTAGCCGTTTACCCCCATATCGCCGTAACGCAAGTCGCTTTTTGGTGCGGCTGCGGGTATAGGCAGTTTGCAGCTTGATATGGTCGTTGAAATGATGTTTGTATTCGGCAAACATATTGTCACTGGTGGCTTTGTTAAACGCCCATTCCGCCCCGTTGTTGAAACTCGGGGGAACGTCGCGGGCATCTATCCAATGTGTCGGGGAATCCCCCAACTCGAAATCATAATCCTGGGTAACTTTCGAATAACGCATCAACCCCTTGGTCGGCGCACCGGTGATGTTGCGGTGCTGACGGCTGAAGCCAGACGTAAAGCTGTCTTTGTCGGTTGGCGTCCAATCGAATACGGTGTAGAAGGCATGGGATTTGCGTTTGATTCTGTCCATAAAGCTGTCGCCGTCCTCCCATGTTCCGACGACGCGGCCACGCAGGGTTTGGGATTTGTTCAACGCGCCGCCGTAATCGAATTCGACACGTTTGTTGTTCCAAGAACCGTATTTCAGGTTCAATTCCCCCGATTTTTTCGCCATCGGGCGTTTGCGCACGAAATTGACGCTTGCCGCCGGATCACCCACTCGGTCGCTCAGCCCGTTCGAACCGCGGATGATTTCCACCCTGTCGTAAAGATAGCTGTCCTGTGCGGCAATAAAGCGCGGCCCGCCGAGCAGGTATTTATTGGCCAGCACACCGTCAAGCTGGTAATTATCGACGGGGAAGCCGCGCGAATAATACTGGGCTTCGCCCATGCCGGTAACGGAGTCCTGCAAGACGGTAATACCGGCGTTTCTTCCAGCACCCTGATCAAGGTTCTGCAAATTCTGATCCTGCATCTGCTGCTGGGTGAAAACGGTTTACACTTTGCGGGGTTTCTTTGAGTTTCAAGTCAAGCTTTGGTGGCCGAGGTGCTGCCTTTTGACGGTGTAGTTGCCATTACTCTGGGCGGGTGTATTTCTTGCCCCCTTTACGGTAATTTCGTTCAGATTGACTTTATCGGGTACAGTTTGAGCATATGCGTATGAAAATGCAAAAAGCGATGACGATACTCAAACAGTTAGGCTGCCACAGGCTGTTCATAACTGCTCCTTAATGGGAAATGAATTCACATATGAGTAAGGTCGTCTGAAAAAGTATGATAGGAAGATGTTGATATGATTGATTTGTTTTTTTGAGAATGATTATATATTGAATAAAAAAATTAAAGATAACACTGCAAAGTATAGAATATCCGACAATTTATGTAGCTTATGCGACAATCTGTACGATATAGTGGATTAACTTTAAACCACTATAACGACTGGAAACAAACGCCTAACGAAATTTGCAGATTATGGCAAACCAAGTAAAAAGGTCGTCTGAAAACCTGTTTCAAGTTTTCAGACGACCTTTCAGCTTTCAGTCAAAACGACCAAGCGTTACGCCAAGCCTTTTGCTTTCAACACTTCCAGCATGGTGCTGCCCAATTCAGCAGGGCTGCGGGTGTAGGCGATGCCGGCTTTTTCGAAAGCGGCGAATTTTTCTTCCGCAGTACCTTTGCCGCCGAGATAATCGCACCGGCGTGGCCCATGCGTTTGCCTTTAGGAGCGGTCACACCTGCGATGTAGCCGACAACAGGTTTTGGTTACGTTGGATTGGATGTATTCGGCTGCTTCTTCTTCCGCAGTACCGCCGATTTCACCAATCATGAGTAATGGCGTCGGTATCTGGGTCTTCTTGGAAGAGTTTCAGTGCGTCGATTTGGTTCATACCAGGAATCGGGTCGCCGCCGATACCGATACAGGTTGATTGACCCAAGCCCAGTTTGGTGGTTTGTGCCACGGCTTCGTAAGTCAATGTGCGGAACGGGAAATGATGCCGATGCGGCCCGGGTGTGGATGTGGCCCGGCATAATGCCGATTTTGCACTCGCCGGGTAATCACGCCGGGCGGTTAGGGCCGACCAAACGGGTACCGTTGCCGTTGGTTTCAAATAGCGTTTGGCTTTGAGCATGTCCAGAGTCGGTACGCCTTCGGTAATCACAACCACCAAGCCTACGCCGGAATCAACAGCTTCAACGATAGAATCCAACACAAACGGAGCGGGAACGTAAATTACGGATGCGTCTGCGCCGGTTTCTTTAACCGCTTCTTTCATGGTGTTGAATACAGGCAGATCCAGGTGGGTTTGACCGCCTTTGCCGAGGTAACGCCGCCGACGACTTTAGTGCCGTAAGCCAGAGCTTGTTCGGAGTGGAAAGTACCGCTTTTTACCGGTGAAACCTTGAACCAATACTTTGGTGTCTTTAGTTAATCAATACGCTCATTCTTTTCTCCTTAGGCGTTTACGGCTGCGACAATTTTTCGGCTGCGTCATTCAGGCCGTCGGCGGAAGTCAGTTTCAGACCTGATTCGTTCAGGATTTTTCGCGCCGAGTTCGGCGTTGTTGCCTTCAGACGGACAACGACAGGCACGTCAACGTTGATTTCTTTAACGGCTGCCACGATGGCTTCCGCAATCATGTCGCAACGGACGATACCGCCGAAGATGTTGATCAATACGCCTTTGACGGATTTGTCTTCGAGAATCAGTTTGAACGCTTCAACTACGCGCTCTTTGGTTGCGCCGCCGCCTACGTCGAGGAAGTTGGCAGGTTGGCCGCCTGAGTTTGATGAGTGTCCATGGTTGCCATCGCCAAACCTGCGCCGTTCACCATACAGCCGATGTTACCTTCCAAAGCAACGTAGTTCAGATCAAATTCGGAGGCTTTCAGCTCGCGTTCGTTTTTCTTGGGATTTGTCGCGCAATTCGGCGATTTTTCGGCAGGCGGTAGAGCGCGTTGCTGTCGATACCGATTTTGCCGTCCACGCAGGCCAGCGCGCCGTTTTCGCGGACTGCCAGCGGGTTCACTTCAAACAGGGGCGAAGTCGTTTTCGACCAAATGCTTTGTACGCGCCGGTCATCAGTTTGACGAACTCGTTGATTTGTTTGTCTTTCAAACCCAGTTGGAACGCAACTTCGCGAGCTTGGCAGGGTTGCGAGGCCGACCAGCGGATCAACGGTTACTTTGAAGATTTTTTTCAGGGGTTTTCAGCGGCAACTTTTTCGATTTCCACACCGCCTTCGGTCGAAGCCATGAATGTGATGCGGCGGGTAGAACGGTCAACCACTGCGCAAAGCTACAGCTCGGTTTGAACAGGATACATATCTTCGCAAACCAAAAACGCTGTTAACCGGCTGACCGTTGGCATCGGTTTTGATAAGATAACCAGATTGGTGCCAATCAGGCTTTCTGCCACTTCTTTGGCTTCTTACGGCTTTTTGACGACTTTTACACCGCCCGCTTTACCGCGTCCGCCTGCGTGGACTTGGGCTTTTAACGACAGCAAATTGCCGCCCAGTTTGTCGTAAGCGGCTGCGGCTTCTTCGCCGTTGTGCGCCAAAAATACCGCCTTGCACGGGCAAGCCGTGCAAGCTTGCCAGCAGTTCTTTAGCCTGATACTCGTGTAGATTCATGGATTTCTCCTTTAGATTAGTGGAATGCCCTGAGACTGCCTCCAAATGGCAACCCCGTGCGTTTCAGACGACCTTTCGGCGGTCGGAAAAATCGTCGTTTCACTTGCTGAACGGCAACCACATCCGCGCAAGCAGATACATGATTGCCGCCGCCCTCGAGGATAAAAAAAGACGATGCCTTTTTACGCGAATTCGGACGAAACGGGTAAGCAGCAAGGCTGAAACTGATAAACAACAATGCTACGCGCCAAACCAATTCTTTGTCTTTGAAACGGTTGAGCGTATAAGTTTTCGGTCATCATCACATACATTTTGCCACAACGCGGCCATACACATGCTGATGATGCCCATCGGTATAAACAGGATACCGATTACTTCTTTATTCATAATCAAATGCTGTCTGTGAGATGTGTCGCCGATTATATATAGTGGTTCAAGTTTAAACCAGTACTGCGTTGCCTCGCCTTGCCGTACTATCTGTACTATCTGCGGCTTCATCGCCTTGTCCTGAATTTAAACTTAACCCGCTATCGCAGATTCAAATAGAAAATGCTTAAATCGTCATTCCGGTCAGGGAACAATGGCAACTGATATGCCCTTTTTCCCTCTATACCTATCGAAACATTGCTTCCGAACATTCATCTTTCCGAAAAGGTCGTCTGAAAAAGTTTCAGACGACCTTTTATGCTTTACTTGACCTCATCAGCCGTGCAAAGCGCGTTTGTCGGCGGCCAGTGCGGCTTCGTGAACCACTTCGGACAAGGTCGGATGGGCATGAATGATGCGGGCGATGTCTTCGCTGCTGGCGAAGAATTCGAGCGCAGTGACGCCTTCAGTAACCAATTCGCTGACGACCGGATCCGATCGTGCGTACGCCCAAGATGCGGTCGGTTTTGGCATCCGCCAACACTTTGACCGTACCTTTTTGCCCACCCATTGCCAACGCGCGCCGTTTGCACCGAAGCGGAAGTGCCTTTTTGTATTCCACGCCTTCGGCTTTGAGCTGCTCTTCGGTTTTCGCCGACCCAAGCGATTTCGGGGTCGGTGTAAATCACGAACGGTACGCTGTTGAAGTCGATATGCGGTTTCTGACCCGGCGATGCGCTCGGCAACCGCCACGCCTTCGTCGCTGGCTTTGTGCGCCAGCATCGGACCGCGAACCACGTCGCCGATTGCCCAGACATTAGGCAGGTTGCGTTGCGGCATTCGCCGTCCACTTTGATAAAGCCGCGCTCGTCTTTTTCCAAGCCGACGGCTTCGGCGTTCAAGCCTTTGGTGTTCGGAATACGACCGATGGCGACGATGAGTTTGTCGAATACTGCTGGTTTTTGGCTTCGCCTGCGGCAGTTTGGTGACAACGGAAACACCTTTGCCTTCAGATTTGATGTCGCCGATTTTCACGCCCAACTCGATGCTCAAGCCCTGCTCTTTGGTGAAGTATTTGAAAGGCTTCTTTGGCGATTTGCTGGTCGGCGGCGGCAAGGAAGGTCGGCATAGGCTTCGAGGATGGTGACCTGCGAACCGACGCGGTTCCACACAGAACCCATTTCCAAAACCAATCACGCCCGAACCGATGACGCCCAGTTTGGCGGGCGCTTCGGTCAGGTTCAATGCGCCTTCGTTGTCCAATACGTTTACATTATCGATGGCAACCTGTGGCAGCGGACGCGGCACGGAACCGGTCGCTACGATGACGTGTTTGGCTTCGATAACGGTTTTCTCGCCTTTGTTATCGACTTCGATTTGGTAGGCATCGCCGTTTTTCCGACAAATGAAGCCGTACCGAACAGGCTGGTTACTTTGTTTTTGGAACAGAATTTCCACGCCGCGGTGAGCTTGGTTACGATGGCGTCTTTGCGCGCAATCATTTCGCCGCGTCGAATTTGATGTCGCCGACGCTGATCACCGTGTTCGGCAAAAATCGTGCGCGCAGCGTGGAAATGTTCGCTGATTGCAACAGGGCTTTGGAAGGAATGCAGCCGACGTTCAGGCAGGTACCGCCCAGCGCGGGCGCATCGCCTGCTTTGATTGACGCCCGCATCGACACAGGCGGTTTTGAAACCCAGTTGGGCGGCGCGGATGGCGGCAACATATCCGCCAGGGGCCTGCGCCGATGACTACTACATCGTATTGAGACATGTGAAAAATCCTTTGTTTGACATTGCCGCAGGAAAACCTTCGGCAAGAGTTCATCCACTTATTTTGCATAAGAGGTCGTCTGAAAGCGCGGCTTCAACGCAGTTAAAACTCATTCTGCCCTTTTTCAGAGTACGAAGCCGCCCGCAGGCGACCTTTGAAACTTCAGCCCGATTGGTTCCGGACGCATCAACGGCGACAGGAATGCGGGCTGTATTCCCTGACTTCCTGTCCGGTGAAATTGTTGTAAACGCGGACGGTAGCGTGCGGATAGCGTTTGCACAAAACGCTGCGGGCGACGGGAATGCCCGCTTTGTTGCTGTCCATTTCAAAACGCTTGTTCAACATTCTGCCGCGCGCATCATAAGCGTTGACGGAATATTCCTTGCCTTCGAATGCGGCACACGCGCCAAGCAGGGAAACGACAGCCAAAAAGCGGAAACAGGGAGATGGGTTTCATGGATACGCTCCTATGGATTTTCAAGCGTTTGCTTTCTGCACGGAAAAATGGCAGCAACAAACTTTCTCCCTTTAGATTTCAAACATCCCGCCGTTTTCAGACGACCTCGTTTCCAAGGTCGTCTGAAAACCGATAAGCAGACCCGATTCAAACTGCTCTGTTTTATCCGCTTTATATGTCGCTGACGGCGTTTACAGATCAACAACAGGCGTGCCGGATCTTCCAGCGCGTCTTTGATGGCAACCAAAAGTCAGCACGGCTTCGCGGCCGTCGATGATGCGGTGGTCGTAAGAAATGCCAACATACATCATCGGACGGACGACGACTTGACCGTTTTTCACGACTGCAGCGGCTCTTTTGGTCGCGTGGCATGACCCCAAAATGGCGGATTGCGGCGGATTGATAATCGGGGTGGACATCATAGAGCCGAATGTACCGCCGTTGGTGATGCTGAACGATACCGCCGGGTCAAATCTTCCAGCGCGATTTTTTGCCGTCTTTGGCTTTTTGGCGTAATCGACGATGGCTTGCCTCGATGTCGGCAATGCTCATTTGGTCGGCATCACGCAGAATCGGTACGACCAAACCGCGCGGGCTGCCGATGGCGATACCGATGTCGAAGTAACCGTGATAAACGATGTCGTTGCCGTCAACGGAAGCATTCACCACGGATATTTTTCAGTGCGGCAAACGGCTGCTTTGACGAAGAAAGACATGAAGCCGAGTTTTGACGCCGTCTTTCTTTCGAATTTTTCTTTGTATTTCGCACAAGTCCATGATGGGTTTCATGTTGACTTCGTTGAACGTAGATCAGAATCGCGTTTTTCCTGTTGCGAAGCCAAGAGACGCTCGGCAACGCGGGCGCGCAGGGCGGCTCATCGGAACGCGTTGTCTCCGGACGTCGCCCGCTGGAACGGGGCTGGCGCAGCAGCGGGTGCAGCAGCAGGTTTGGCGGCGGCGTTTTGCGTCTTCTTTCAAGACGCGACCGTCACGGCGGAACCTTGCAGCGCGTTCACATCCGCGGTTTCGGCTGCCAGCTTCGCAGCGGCAGGCATGGCAGCATTGGTTTGCGCAGCAGCGGGAGCGGCTTCAGGGTGCGGAGCGGCGGCTGGGGCTTCAGCAGAAGTGGAAGCAGTTGCAGCAGTATCGATACGCGCCAATACTTGTTCGGCGGCAACGGTTTTCGCCGTTTTGAGCGATGATTTCAACCAATACGCCGCTTGTGGAGAAGGTACTTCCAGAACCACTTTGTCGGTTTCGATGTCGATCAGAATTTCGTCGCGCTGCTAGGCTTCGCCAGACTTTTTCTTCATTCAAGAGCGTGCCTTCGGATACGCTTTCGGACAGCATGGGTACTTTTACGTCAATAATCATTTTGTGTCTCCGGATGGTCGTTGGTTTTCAGACGACCTGTTGTGTGTTATCTCTTTTGTTTGGCGGGCGTTCCGTCCGAGTGTTTCATTCGGAACGCCGCACCGTATTGCGTTACAGCGTCATTGCGTCTTCAACCAGTTGTTTCAGCTGGGCGACGTGTTTTGACTCATATAGCCGACGGCTGGCGATGCGCTGCTCGGACGGCCGGCATAAGACAGTTTTTGACTTTCGCCGATAACGTCTTCCAAAGCGGTGGCGGATTTGGTAGAACGCGCCCTGGTTTTTCGGCTCTTCTTGCGCCCAAACCACGGATTTCGCGTTCCGGATATTTCGCCAACTCTGCGCGCACTCGTCGTATGGGAACGGATAAAGCTGCTCGACGCGGACGATGGCGACATCGTTTTCCAGTTTGCGCTCGGCGCGGCCTGCTTCAAATCGTAGTAAACCTGTCCGGCGCAAAGAATCACGCGTTTCACGCTTTCATTGTTCGCCACGCTCGGCGGTATCGCCGATAACGGGACGGAAGCGCGAACCTTCGGTAGAAGTTTTTCCAGCGAACCATCGCACCTTTGAAGCGCAACAGGCGTTTGGACATGAAAAATCACCAGCGGTTTGCGGTACGAACCCAAGACTTGGCGTTGCAGCAGGGTGGAACATTTGCGACGCTTCAGACGGCATGATGATTTGCATATTGTGTTCGGGCAGCAGTTGCAACCAACGTTCTACGCGGCCGGATGAGTGTTCCGGACCCTGACCGTCGTAGCCGTGCGGCAGGATGGTGGTCAGACCGCAGAGACAGCCCCCATTTGGTTTCGCCGGACGACAGGAATTGGTCGATGGTCGCCGCGCCGTTGGCAAAGTCGCCGAACTGCGCTTCCCAAATGGTCAGGTTTGTCGGGCGCGGGCAGGCAAAACCGTATTCGAACGCCATGACCGCTTCTTCATTCAAGATGGAGTCAATGACGAGGAATTCGCCTGCGCCTTCGCCCATATTGCGCAGCGGTACACAAGTGCCGTCATCCCATTTTTCGCGTTTTTGGTCGTGCAATACGGCATGGCGGTGTGAGAACGTACCGCGTCCGGAGTCTTCGCCGGAAATGCGCACGCCGTGGCCTTTGGTGACCAGGCTGGCGTATGCGAGGGTTTCCGCCATCCGAGTCAATCGGCTGACTGCCCGCAGCCATGCCTTTGCGCGCTTCGGCGACGCGTTTGGCAGTCGGATGCAGTGCAAAGCCTTCGGGAACGGCGGTAAATTTCTCCGGCAAGACGCTCGATGTCGGCAGCGGGCAGGCCGGTTTTCACATCTTCGCGCCAGTCTTTACCTTGGTATTTGCTCCAGTCGATTTGCGTGCGTTGGAAGTTGCTCAACGTCGTTTGCTCGACATGTTCGCCTTTGTCCAAAAGCATCGCGGTAGGCTTGGATATAGCCGTCGGCTTCTGCCTCGCGTTACCACGCCTTCTGCAATCAGTTGCTCGGTGTACAGCACGCGCACCGGGTGTTGCGATACTTTTTTGTGCATCATCGGCTGGGTCAGGGTCGGATCGTCGCCCTCGTTGTGGCCCCATTTGCGGTAGCAGACGACATCGATCACGATGTCTTTGCTGACATTTCTTTACGAGTCCAAAGCGGCTTGGATGGCGAAGCAAACGCGTTCCGGATCGTCGCCAGCTGACACGCGATGACCGGAGCGGAAACCATTTTTCGCCACGTCGGTACAATGCACGGTCGAACGGGTGTCGCGGGTATCGGAGGTGGTAAAGCCGATTTGGTTGTTGATGACGATGTGGACCGTACCGCCGTGGTGGTAGCCGCGCGTTTTGGACAGATTGAACGTCGCTTGGTTGACGCCCAAGCCGACAAATGCAGAGTCGCCATGAATCAATACGGGCAATACTTTGTCGCGACCGTTTTCGCCCAGGCGTTTTTGTTTTGGCGCGTGCAGAACCTTCAACAACAGGATTCACGATTTCCAAGTGAGACGGGTTGAACGCCAAAGAAACGTGCATCGGACCGTTCGGCGTAGCGATGTCGGAGCTGAACCCCATGTGGTATTTCACGTCGCCGCTGGGCAGTTTGATTTCGGCACGGCCTTCAAATTCGGCAAACAAATCGCTCGGTTTCTTGCCCAAAATGTTGACCAAGACATTCAGACGACCTCGGTGTGCCATACCAATTATGACTTCTTCGACGCCGTCTTTACCTGCGTTTTTGAATGAGGTAATTCAGACCGGCAATCACGCTTCGCCACCTTCTACGCCAAAGCGTTTCTGACCGACATATTTGGTATGCAGATAACGCTCCAAAGTCTCGGCAGCGGTCATTTCTTTCAGGATGCGGCGTTTCTGTTCGGCACTGTAACTCGGGGTGGACAGCACATCCTCAAAATAATTGCGCAACCAGCGGCGCTCTTCGGTATTGGGAATGTGGATGTATTCCAATGCGAGGTGGCCGCAGTAGGTTTGCTTGAGGTTGCTGATGATTTTGGGACAGGGGCAGTTTGCTTTTGGCGGAAAAATCGCCCTCGCCCATATTGAACTGAACCGCCATATCGGCATCATTCAGTCCGTGGAATTTGGGATCGAGGGCTTCAATGTTGCGTGGCGGGATACGTTTGAGCGGGTCAAGCTGAGCAGCGCCCACACCTTGAATACGGTAGCAGAAATCAACCGCAGTACGCCGACCTGTTTCTTCATCATGGCTTCATCCATACCGCCGGCAATAGCCCGCTGTCGATTTGGTTTTTGCCAAATTGGCGAAGGATTCACGGATCGGAGCATGGGCGATATCAACATCCGCCGCACCGGGCTGCTTGCTTAAGTCGGTGAAATACTGCTTCCATTTTTCATCGACCGAATTGGGGTTTTCCAGGAAATTCTCATACAACTCCTCGATGTAGGGAGCATTTGAACCGAACAGATAAGAAAAATTGAGTTTTTCATCCATCATGACGCGAGTCTCTTTTCTTTAAAAATATAAACAAAGGGTAGAATTCCATGTGTTTCAACGGAATCCATGCCGTTTGAAATGACACTTCATTCTACCCTATTTCCAGCCAAATTACTTGTATCTGTTTCGTTTGCTGCAGACAAACTTATTTAAAACTATTCGGCTTTCTCAAATGAAGTTCTGACAACATATTAATATACCGATTTTCAGCGTTTATCCGCCGGCACATAATCGCGGCGTTCCGCACCGGTATAAAGTTGGCGCGGACGGCCGATTTTCAGCGAAGGATCGCCGATCATTTCATGCCAGTGCGAAATCCAGCCCACGCTGCGCGACAGGGCGAAGATGACGGTAAACATTTCGGTCGGAATGCCCAGCGCGGACAGGACAATACCGGAGTAGAAGTCGACGTTGAGGGTACAGCTTGCGCTCTACGAAGAACGGGTCTTTCAGAGCACGTTGTTCCAATTCCATTGCCAGCTTGAATTTCGGACTGTCTTCCAAGCCCAATTCTTTCAGCACTTCATAACAGGTCTCGCGCATAATGCTGGCACGCGGATCCATATTGCGGTACACGCGGTGTCCGAAGCCCATCAGGCGGTATTTACGCTGTTCACGCCTTCCATATATTCGGCAACACGGGACACATCGCCGATTTCGTCCAACATTTTCAAGACAGCTTCGTTCGCGCCGCCGTGGGACGCACCCACAGACACAGGCAATACCGGCAGCGATACGGGCAAACGGGTTCGCACCTGAAGAACCTGCCAGACGGACGGTCGAAGTCGATGCGTTTTGCTCGTGGTCGGCATGAAGGATAAAAGATGCGGTCGAGCGCGCGTGCCAATACAGGATTGGGTTTGTAGTCTTCACATGGTGTGGCAAACATCATGTGCATGAAATTTTCGGAATAGAGAGGTTGTTTCTCGGATAATTGAACGGCAGACCGTTGGAATAGCGGTAGCACATTGCTGCAATCGTCGGAATTTTGGAAATCAGGCGGTAAATCGCGATTTTTCGGTGTTCAGGGGTTCGTAATGTCCAGACTGTCTTGATAGAACGCAGACAATGCACCGACCACGCCGACCATCATCGCCATCGGATGCGCATCGCGACGGAAGCCACGGAAGAACCAAGTCAGCTGTTCATGCACCATCGTATGACGGCGGACGGTATTATCGAAATTCTGCCTTTTTGCTCAAGCGTCGGCAGTTCGCCGTAAATCAGCAGGGTAGCAGACTTCCAAATAATCGGATTTTTTTCGGCAAGTTGTTCGATGGGATAACCACGGTAATACAGCAGACCTTTGTCGCCGTCGATATAAGTGATTTTGGATTCGCAGCTTGCTGTTGAAACGAACCCGGGGTCGAATGAGAATAAGCCTGTGTTTTTCGTCAGTGCGCGGATATCGACCACGTCGCTGACCGATGCTCGCTTCCAATACGGGCAGTTCTAAATCCTCTTGATTGGGTACGTTGAGTTTAATTGATTTGGACATATTTATCGCTCCTTTGTAGGTTGGGGCTTTCGTTGCTGCCTATGCAGCACGGTCTTTATTTTCAGACGACCTCCGTATCCTAGAAATCCGCCGAAAGGCAGGCGGATTTCCAATACGTCAAGCTTGTCTGATTTTTTCAAGCATGGGGATAAGGTGTTCCTTGTCTGTCGCCGAATGTCCGTTGATCAGAGCAAGAAGTTCTTGATCTCTGAAACTCAGGATTTCGGAAAAACTCGGACAGCTCTTTATCGCTCAAATGCTCGAATTCTTTTTCCATAAACCCTGCAGAAAATCAAATCTAACTCCAATAATCCCGGCGGGTTTGAAAACGGTTTTCCGTTTGGCAATATCGTCAAAAACCATCATTTCTTAAACGGCTCGTTTCAACATAATTTCTTTAATCTTACCGATGGCATCGGGTCGGATTCAAGTGTTTAGGACGACGTCCACGCAGTTCATGATGGTATGGCAGCGGAACAGGCGATGCGGGTCGTTCAAATTATCCAAACGCTCGTTGGTAATGGTATCGCGGCTGTCGGCAATGAAGCGGTAGGCATTCAGCAAACCGGACGGACCGACGAATTTGTCGGGATTCCACCAGAACGCGACGGACGGAGCGGTCGAGCAGCAGGCGCACAAAAAAATACATTCGTACAAGCCGTCCAGCTCTTTACGCTCTTCCTGAGTTTGCAGACGCTCTTTGTCGCATCGATCGGATTGTCGTTAACGACGTAAGGCTTTGATGGAATGGTATTGTTTGAAGAACTGGGTCATGTCCACAATCAGGTCGCGGATGACGGGCAGACGGGCGGTGGACGGAGTTTTTGACTGGTTGTTTCAGGCTGCGTAAATCGGTCAGACACGCCAAGCCGTTTTTGCCGTTGATGTTCATCACCGTCCGAACCGCAAATACCTTCGCGGCAGGAACGGCGGAAAGACAGGGTATCGTCTTGCGCTTTCAGGCGCACAGCGCGTCAAAGAGTTTTCACGTCGGTAGGTTCCAGTTCCAACTCGTAACGTTGCATATGGTTTGGCATCAACGTCCGGATTGTAACGGTAAATTTCAAAACTCATTTTTCCATGAGAAGTGTTCTTTTCTCATAAACCGCCTGATGGTTTTTATGTTATGGGTTCAGGCTGTTCAGTGTGGTGGTGTGTTGATTTTCAGACGACCCCTTGTGATACAGAGGGTCGTCTGAAAACGCATCAATAAACGCGCTTGGCCGGTTTGATGTATTCCACGCTCAAAGGCTGGGTGTGCACCGGTTTGTAGGACAAGGTATTGGTATCTGAATGATACAGCGTGTGTTTCATCCAGCTTTTCGTCATCGCGCTCAGGATGGTCGTTCGAAGCGTGCGCGCGCGTGATTCTTTACGTGCTTCGGCAGACACCAAAGTCGCTTTTTGCCACTTCAATCAGATTATCCAATTCCAAAGCTTCGATACGCGCGGTATTCCACACTTTGCTCTTGTCTTTGATTTCAGTACGCTTCCACGCCTCGGCAATCGCCATAATTTCTCGAACGCCTCTGCTGAGAATCTCATCGGTACGGAACACGCCGGCATGCAGTTGGACGGAACGTTGCAGTTCGCGGCGCAGCGCATCAACGTTTTCGCCACCGGTTTGTTATCAGCGTTCGATACGTTGGCGGGTCAGCTCGCCGGCATCGCGGCAGGCGGTTTCAATCGCTTTGCTCTTTGATGAATTTAATCATGCTGTCGCCGGCAGCTTTACCGAACACCACGCAAGTCCAACAGAGAGTTGGTACCTAAACGGTTCGCACCGCGCAGCAGCACTAAAGCGCACTCGCCCGCTGCGTACAGACCTTTCACCGGCACTTCATATTCGTCGCCTTGCGGAACAACGACTTCGCCGTGGTAGTTGGTCGGAATACCGCCCATCAGTGTAGTGGGTAGTCGGCACAACGGGAATCGGATCTTTAATCGGGTCGATACCGGCAAACTGAATGGAAATCTCGCGGATGCCCGGCAGTTTTTCCATAATTTTTCGGCACCAATATGGTCGATTTTCAGCAATACATGGTCTTTGCTTTTTGCCACAGCCTCGACCTTCGTAGATTTCCATCGCCATCGCGCGAGAAACTACGTCGCGCGAAGCCAAGTCTTTTACGGTCGGCGCATAGCGTTCCATAAAAGCGTTCGCCGTCAGCATTCAACAGAATACCGCCCTCACCGCGTACGCCTTCGGTAATCAACACGCCTGCACCTGCCACGCCGGTCGGGTGGAATTGCCAGAACTCCATATCTTCCAACGGAATGCCCGCACGGGCGCAAATACCCAAACCGTCGCCGGTGTTCATATAGGCATTGGTGGAAGACGCATAAATACTGGGCCGCCGCCGCCGGTAGCAAACATCACGGCTTTAGCGTGGAAAATATAAACTTCGCCGGTTTCCATTTCCATGGCAGTCACACCGACGACATCGCCGTTTTTCATCACGAATCAAATCTTGCGCCGTCCATTCCACAAAGAATTGCGTATTGGCACGGACGTTTTGTTGATACAGGGTATGCAGCATCGCATGACCGGTACGGTCGGCAACCGCGCAAGCACGTTCTACCGCGCGTTTACCGTGTTCGGCAGTATGACCGCCGAAAAGGACGCTGATAAATTTTGCCGCTTTCCACGCGGTCAAAAAGGCATACCCATGTGTTCCAACTCAATCACAGCTTCAGGCGCGGCGCGACACATAAACTCAATCGCATCTTGGTCGCCCAGCCAGTCGGAACCTTTCACAGTATCGTACATGTGCCAGTCCCAACGGTCCTCCTGCACATTGCCCAAAGAGGCAGAAATACCGCCCCTGCGCCGCTACGGTATGCGAACGGGTCGGGAACACTTTAGACAAAACGGCACAATTCAGACCGGATTTGGATAATTGGAGGGCTGCGCGTAAACCTGCACCACCACCGCCGACAATCACGGCATCAAACTTTGCGAACAGGAAAAACCCATACTTACCCCCAAATTACTTTAACTGAATACACCAAGCAGCCGACCAACCAAACGATGGTGGCAACCTGCAAAAACAAACGCACGCCGAAGGGTTTGATATAGTCCATCCACAAATCGCGGATACCCACCCAAGCGTGCAAAAATACAGCGATAAAGCTGACTGAGTGAACACTTTCACCCAAACTTTCGATCGAAAATGCCCTGCCATGCCGAATATTCTTTAGGCAGGGTAAACAGAATCACTAAAAAGTGCAACGGTATAGAATCAACATGATAACCGCAGTCGCACGCTGCATCGCCCAATCGCGCAAACCGTAATGCGCACCGGTCAATTTACGCTCTACCATAACAACGCTCCCAAAACGACGGTCAACACCAGCGCGGCAGCAAACACCAATTTGGCGGTATTGCGCGCAGTATTCAGCTCAAGGCCTTTGTGTGCATCTAAAAATTAAAAACGGATACCGGCGAGAAAATGGTGCAGATAAGCCCATAACACGCCGATTAAAATCAACTTGACCAAAGGATTGGAAACGATGGCACGTGAGTTTCAAAACGCCGACTCGCGGCTCAACGTACCGGACAGGAGATACAGCAAAACGGGAAGCATTATAAATAACCCTACCCCGCTGATGCGGTGCAAGATGGAGACAATTCCCCGGTATAGGCAACCGTATATTGGGAATCTCCAAAAAGACAGGACGCGGTTTGACGGACATAGCCAGTTCCTCTGTATTTTTATCAGCTCAAAACCAATAACTCAAATTACATCGAGTTACATAAACTATAATTTACCTGTTTTATCCGATTTTTGAACAGTCTAATTTATAAACAATCTAATAAATTTTACCAAAAACATCATAAACTGTACCAATAACAAAAACACTATCCATTAATAATTGAACCAATACCGCTTCAACTGCCATTCGGCAACCTCCATATGGCTTTCATGCCCTGAAATACCATCTTAATATCTTTTGTTTTTATAATATATAAATAGAAATAAATATTATTTTTATAATCCAATAACCACAAAATTGAATATAAATCGAACTGCAAAAAACATTACATTCAACGCCTGCAATCGGTATGTTTCAGACGACCTCTTCAGCGCCTATCACAAAAACTGCACTATACTGACATTTCTTTGCCTTACTCCGTTTTTATACTTTGCCCGCATTACGACAAACCCTTCCCACTCAATTACTGTGAGGCTTGTTATGAAACATTCCGAAGAAAAACAATACACCCATTCTTCCGATCCGGAAAAACTTTTATCCCCAAATTCAGAAGGCGCAATTTGGATAAAACGGGTTTTCTCAATAAACTCGCCCGTTTTGCAGGTCGGTTGGGCGAACCCATCGTACGCCAGTTGTATGCGCTGTATTATCTTTTGGGACTCCCTCACACCCTCCCAGACGCGCCAAAATGATTATCGTCGGCGCATTGGTTTACTCTCAGCCCTATCGACAGCATTCCCGATTTGCTGGGTCCTTTGGGATTCAGCGACGACATTGCCGTCATTACTTTGGTGTACAGCCAGATGAAAAACTTACCTGACGGAAGACATCAAAGAGCGGGCAAGACTGGCAACCGAGAGCTGCTGCGTAAAACATCATAAATATCGATCATTCATTAAAACAAAAAGGTCGTCTGAGATTTCTCAGACGACCTTTTGTTTGAAATGAGAAACTTATTTCAACGGAGTCATATTCATGACTTCCATCAGGAAGTTGGTAAATGCCGGATTAGAAGGTTTGTTACCCATATTTTTCCAGCGTTGCTGCCATCCGCGCAAGGCGTTTTGGATATACAGCTTGATTGTTCGGTATTGATTTCGCCTCGTTGGCTGTCAACGGCAGAACGCAGATAAACCTCATATACGCTGTCATCCACGACATTACGGCCAACAAGTTGAATGCGGAACTTGTTCAGATATTGGGCAGCTTGAACTTTGGTCATTTTTCCTTGGCTGACCTGATAGCTCAAACGCGTTGCCTCATCGCGGATTTTTGAAACATCACTCCAATGCGAAGAAGCCAAACTGAACGCCGCAGATTTTTCACCCTTAGTCGTTTTAACATTAGGCTTAACATTAGTCGGACGGACAGGCACTTCTTGCAAGCTTGGGACATAAATGGTCTCACAACCGGCAAGTGCTGCCAACGCAAATAAGATGGGGATATATTTTTCATGTCTACCATTATAATCAGGATTATCCAGATAACCAAATTCTATATCAATCTGACTTTTTCTGTTGACTGAATTACAACAACTTTCGCCTCATATCTCCAATCTTTACACGATATGGTGGTTTACAGTGGATTAACTTTAAACCAGTACGGCGTTGCCTCGCCTTGCCGTATACTATCTGTACTGTCTCGCGGCTTCGTCGCCTTGTCCTGATTTAAAGTTAATCCACTATAAATCCATTTTTGCGCCACATCATGCCGCAAGACTGCAAAAAGACCGCCGAAGCGGTCTTTTTCATCACTTATTTTCTCCCAACCCTATTATGCCAAATCGGCAAACAGAGGCGTAGAAAGATAGCGTTCGCCATAAGAAGGCAGCAGCACGACAATCAGTTTGCCTTCATTTTCAGGCTGTTTGGCAAGCTGCAGCGCGCTCCATACCGCCGCACCGGAAGAAATGCCGACCAAAAATACCTTCTTTTTCCGCCATCGCGCGGGCGGTTTCAAATGCCGCTTCGTTCGGAACTTGGGAAACGCTGTCATATACCTTGGTATTCAACACGGTAGGGATAAAGCACGGCGCCAATACCTTGAATCGGGTGCGGACCTTTTTCGCCACCGCTCAACACCGGAGAAGCTTCAGGCTCGACGGCAACGACTTTGACTTCGGGTTTGTATTTTTTCAGCACTTCGCCCACGCCGGTAACCGTACCGCCCGTACCGACACCCGCCACAAAAATATCGACTTTACCGTCAGTATCGCGCCAAATTTCTTCGGCGGTCGTTTCGCGGTGGATTTGCGGGTTCGCCTCGTTATCGAATTGGCGCGGCATGAAATAAGTATCGGGGTGTTCGTCCACCAAGGCTTGTGCTTTTGCAATCGCCCCTGCCATACCTTCGGACGCAGGTGTCAAAATCAATTCCGCACCGAACGCACGAAGCAGCATTTTGCGTTCTTTACTCATGCTTTCAGGCATCGTGATTGCCAGCTTGTAGCCGCGCGCCGCGCACACCATTGCCAAACCGATACCCGTATTGCCGCTGGTCGCTTCCACAATTACAGTATCCTTACCGATTTTGCCCGCTTTTTCGGCGGCTTCAACCATCGCTTCGGCGATGCGGGTCTTTCACGCTGCTGCCGAGTTGAAAAATTCCAGTTTGACGGCGACTTCGGCTTTCAAACCTTCAGTCAGACGGTTTAATTTGACCAACGGGGTGTTGCCGATCAGCTCGGTGATGCTGTTTGCAATCTTCATTTTCTACTCCAGATTTTGATGTGATATGACCTGTATATTAAAGACAGGTCGTCTGAAAAACCAATATCGAATGTTTCTTTTATTTATAACTTTTGGTTGTTTGGCTTGATGCGTCCTAATGAAGTCCGATTTCTCCGACTATCGCCCCCGTGACTAAAGTCTGCATGACCAAAGCCATCAGCCAGCCCAGTCTGAGTTGCGCTTTACTGGAACACCGCCGGCGACTGCTTACAATACTTACGGTGCAGATAAAAACCGCCATCATGACAAAACTGCAAAACAAAACCAATAAACAGGCTTGAGCGCGTACAGTTTCAACAAAGCCGGAAACGTAAAAGCCAAAGAACGGCCCGGCATCAGAAAATACAATATCGCAGCAATCGACACAAAAAGCTAAAGTCATCAATACATTGCTGACGGCAAACACGCTCAAAAAAACGGATGCTGCAAATCCGCCTGCCAAAAATCAGTATCCGCCTGCTTTTTCCAATGAAAAGCAAAGAAAACACACTGGCAAAAGTCAGATAAAAATGCGGGACAAACAACGGACCGACATGGGTAATCCCCCACATTCCCGGCAAAAGCTGCGATCCCAAAATCGACACGCCCAGCCACAAAACAACTGAAGCCCAAAACCACTGGAACATTTCAGCGCGGAAAATCAATCCAAAAAACACCAGTCCATAAGCAACAACGGCGAGAAAATCCAAATTCGTCCAAATCATGAATACCGCAACTCGCCTTCAAAACCGTTTGAACAGGCCCGGTCATCAAAACGTCCCTCACCATGCGACCAAGTAATAAACAAATCCCCGCCCGGCAGCGAAACCTTCACAGGCACGCCTTCCGCCAACAGCCCCAAACGGACGCCCGCAACCACAGCCGCACAAGCCCCCGTACCGCAAGCCTGCGTTTCACCCACGCCGCGTTCAAATACGCGCAGGCGGATAGATTCCCTATCGACAATCTGCATAAAGCCGACGTTGACACGTTCCGGAAACTGTTCGTGTGACTCAATCGCTTCACCCCAATGGGCTACGGGCGCAGTCTGAACATCCTCGACCACAATCACAGCATGAGGATTACCCATATTCACACAACTGACCTGAACCGTCTCCAGACCGACCATCACCATATGCGTCAAAGCATCATCCGCTTCGTCAGGAACTGGTACAAACGGAATTTCAGACGACGTAAAGCGCGGTTTGCCCATATTCACGGTCACCAAACCATTATCCAACAGCTTGGGAATAATCACACCCTTAGCCGTTTCCACCAAAATTTCCTTTTTATCGGTCAAACCTTTATCCGCCACAAATCGGGCAAAACAGCGCGCACCGTTGCCGCACTGCTCCACCTCTCTGCCGTCCGCATTGAATATACGATAACGGAAATCCACCGCATCGGAAGAAGGCTTTTCCACCAACAGCAACTGATCGAAGCCCACCCCTCTAAAACGGTCGGACCATTCGGCAAGCGGCGCAGTCAGCGGATCAAAATCCCTGCCCGATACCGTTTACCACCATAAAATCATTGCCCAAACCGTGCATTTTGGTAAATTTCAAGGTTTTCATTGTTTTTCCAGAATTCGTTATCGATTAAATAGGAGCGAATATCCAAATATTCTTAACCTTTTACTTTGCAGAAAACCGTCTGAAGGGTCGTCTGAACAGCATTCTACACATATATATGCTATATCGCAGATTTTCCCGACTTCATACCGCCATACGCCGATATCCTTATTATCCATACAGTCTTAATGCTCTTTCTCCCACCTTAATCAAAGCTAACGTCCTCAACCGAATAAAAACGATATAATTCAATAAGAAAGTCGCCACATTCGGCTTTATTTTCATAACATCATTGCCCATCCGAGGCAAAAACCACGCCTTTCCGTTACCGTCTGCAATCAGGTTCATACCCATAGCGAGGAAATGCCATGAAACCCTCAATTCCCCTCATCCTTCTCTCTTCCACACTCTGCGCCTGCACCGCCGGCACGCCTGGCATGTCCATCGGTTTAGGCATAGGAACCGGTATCGGACACCATGTCGGACTCGGCACTTCCGTCAACATCCCGATTACCTTAGACAAAAATAAAACCGCCCCCAAACAATACAGGCGGCATCAATATTATTGACGAACAAATCGTGACTTATTTTGATACACACGGCAATCCCAGCAACAGCGCCGTCAAGGGCGGCTACTACCGTCAACTGAAAAACAAACGAGGCGATCAATATACCGTACAAGATTTTTACAGCGACAACAGCCGGAAGCGGACAGACCCCTATACCTTAAGCCGCAGCCAACTGATGCAATTCCGCGCTACTCCAAGCGATGGTTCACTCACCACATACGCCTATAACGGCGCAGTAATGCAACACCAAGAGTTCCGCAACGGCAAACTTGTCAACGCCAAATATTAGACAAAATAGCATCCCAACAGGCCAACCACGCCTGCTGCCATTTGCGCCTCTATTGGTTTCAAACACAACTATTCACAAAATAAATACTTTTTTAACATTCAATTATTTGTAATATTACTACGATCCATCTGAAAAATAATATTGACACTCAGACGCTATAATGCACCCCATTCCCCGATAGCTCAGTCGGTAGAGCGACGGACTGTTAATCCGCAGGTCCCTGGTTCGGTTCAGGTCGGGGAGCTAATTTCAAAAGCCTGAATATAATGTTCAGGCTTTTTGTTTACCAATCCTACTTTGGCTTCTTCAGTTCCAATTCATTTTCCTGTCGATCAAGTTGTTTTCTACAATCGCTATTAATTGACACAAAAGGTCGTCTGAAACCCCAAAATTTGTTTTCAGACGACCTTTTTACAGCCTTTGTGTGTATCAAACAATACATATAAAATTTATTAAACAGGGTATATCTAGGCAAAAGAATTTATCTCCGTAGCCATCCATTCTTTGGTTGTAATTAACTTAGTCAACTCAACAGGTAGAAAACTCCAGATACTCCAACTTCAAATCATTAGCCTTTTGTCGAAATTTTTCCGAAACAATCAAAGAACATTTAGTCTCATGTTTAATATCAAATAAATCGTAATCACAATTATCCAAAAATGCTCATCTTGAGTAATTCATCAACTCCATAAACCTGCTCATATTCGCATTCTTTTCAGATTTACAACATCTTCTATTTTTAACTTATCTGTTGTCATCGCATGATAAAAACGATTTGATATGATATTTTTGTTTTTCCCATTCATATTTTTACAGGTTTTATTTGTAAAATATTCGTCTTCATTCCTCTAAACAGCGCATAAATTCTTGGGTAATAATATAAGTGTATTCAGATAAGCTACGTACCGGATAGTCATATTCCCTTAAATTAGAGATTAAAAACAAGGTTGTCAGGAAGTATAATTTTTACGTTTTTCGATTTATCCCCTGCATACCAAGAAAGAGAACCATATTCCGCTTTAAAAATCGTTCAGTTGGAAGGAGGGAGCAACCCTCCGGCAATAGATAATTATTGTAAAAACCCAACCCCACATGGAATGTGATGACTGATAGTCAAATAATAAAATTTCATCATTGAAAATCCTAACCCAATCTTCCCAGATATTGGTTTGGCAAAAATGGGGCTGACAGCCTGCTTTTTCTCATTCATTTCTAAAACTCCCTTATATCACTAACTAAATACGGTCCGCATCGATTCATCACCACTTCCTCACACATAAATTTAGTCTTATACCCACTAACCTTTTTAATTGGCAACCTTATTTATACCGATATCAGGAATTTTCCATTCTTCTAATAAACCCAGGTCGTCTGAAAGTTTTCAGACGACCTTTTTGCTTTTTATTTCGACCAGCCGCCGCCCAATGCCTTACACAGCGACACCAGCATCTGCGCCCCTGCCAGCCGCGCCGCAATCAGGTTTTCCTGCATTTGGCCTTCGGCGATATGGGCTTTGAGGGCGACATCCAGCGTTTTGTAGCCGTTGCGAAACATTTTTCCGTATCGGCCGCGTGGCGTGCCGCCTGATTATGGGCGGTTTGCAGCAGTTCGGTTTGGAGGCTTAACGATTCCACGCCTTGATATGCGCTGTCGACTTCGCCCAGCGCGTTCAGAAGCCGTTTGTCGTATTCCAGCAATGCCGTCTGAAGGCGCGCGTCGGCGGCTTTGATATTAGCCTTGATGCGGCCGTTGGTGAACAGCGGCGTCTGTATGCCCACCGACAACAAACTTGCCCAGCCGGTCAGCGAACGGTCACCGTCCACACCGATGCGCCCGCCCTGCCCCATAAAGCTGATGGTGAAACGCGGCAGCAAATCGGCTTTGGCACTGGCGAATTTGGCGGCGTAGGCATTGACTTGCGCCGCCTGCGCGCGCAGGTCGGGGCGACGTTCCAGCAAACCTTGCGGCGTCTGCCCGCCCGGCGCGGAGGTTGGCGCGCTAACACATCGGCAGACGATTCGGGCAGCGTAAACGTCTCAGGCACATTGCCGGTCAACACGGCGATACTGCGCACATAAGCGGCGTATTCCGCCGCTATCGTGGCGCGTTTGGCTTCCGCTGCGGTCAGTTGCACTTTCGCCTCGTTCACTTCATAGCCGCTGACATGTCCCGCCTTAAACCGACCTTCGATGTAGCGCACCATCCGCCGAAAAAGTGGTAACGGTTTGGTCGGCGGTTTTTCAGACGGCCTTGCGCCGCACGCGCTTTGAAATAATTGTCGGCAATATCGCCCGCCACCAGCATTTGCGCGCCATACGCCAGCTCTTGCTGCCCGAGTGCGGCATAACGGGCGGCATCGGCATCGCTGCGTTTCTTGCCAAAAATATCCGCTCCCCACGAAGCGGTCAGTCCGCCGTACATACTGGTGCCTCGTGGACTCGATAGTATCGCCGTTTAAAGACGAGGCCTGCGGATAACGCGAGCAACGCCTTGGCATTGCTGTCGAGCGGGTTATCCATTTTGCCGTATTCGCCCCCACCTGCCGCTCAGTCCGACGGTCGGCCCCCAAATCGGCACGCGCCGCCCCGCCACGGCACGGGCTTCGTTCAGACGGCTGACGGCGATTTTTCATCATGCCCCTGCGCCAAACCCTGCGCGATTAATCCGCTTAATACAGGATCGTTCCACTGCTGCCACCACGCCCCGATGTCCGCATTGCCCTTCGCCTCCGCATCCTGCGTAAACGCCTGGGGTAATTGAACCTGACTGTTTAACGGAACTTCTGTGTTTTTACAGGCGGCAAGCGCCAAGGCTGCGGCAATACACAATAAATGGATTTGATTGAATTTCATTGTATTTTTCCTTTTTGAAAAGGTTTTAGCGTGCCGTGTTGGCGAAATTTGCTTCGCTCGTTTTCAGCGTGCGCAGCCTCTTGACGGGGCAACCTTTCAGACGACCTTTCAGAAGATTTTTTTGCGAAACCTAGAAACCTGAATGAAAGCTCTGCGGTTTATCGTCTTCTCCTAACCCTCTCCCACGGGGAGAGGGGACAAATGGTTGAAACCCTAATAAGGAGAGGGAACAAATTGGTCGAATCCCTAAAAATGGTTGGGTTTCAGCATCCTCAACTTCTCTCCCACGAAGAGAGGAGACAAAAATTGGCGGGAAACCCAAAGCATGGTTGGGTTAATGAGGCATTGATTTTCTTTTCGAAAAATATGGGTATCAAAAACCTTGAGAATTGGTGGCTAGACAAACCGTACCCCTATCGAAGCTAACGCCTATAATAAATAGTCCGTATCAAGCATGGCAAGTTCACAGGACTTGCGCCCGGTTTCACGATATAAAGCCTATATTCATGATAAACAGCAGGACGAAACCTCATCGACTAGGTCGTCTGAAAAATCCAATTTCGCTTTTTCAGACGACCTTGTGCCGTAAATTAATTCTGCAAATACAATGTTGCTTACCGCACAACAGCTTTTTCCTACCGTTACGCCTTCTATACATCCTTCTCATGACAAGGATGCTACACTGGTATATTTTTACCGTTATCGGACGCAGGTGTTTTTATGCAGTATTTCTGCCTACTCATCCCCATCCTCATTGGCTATTTTCTTGACGAAATGACCGTCGGCGTCATTTTCGGCTCTATTTTATGGTTGTTTGCGCGGGAACTCGGCAAAACCGCGTCAGGAAGAACATGATGCGAAACTGCAAAAATCTGGAAAAAGAAATCGAGTTGCTGAAGCTGCGTTTTGACGGTTTTGGAACAAGAAACCGTTCAGTGATAAAGCAGAAGTCGGGCAGGCTAGGAAACTGCGCGCTGTTTTGTCCGGAACATGCCGACGATATTCAGACGCCCCTGCGCCGCTTCAGCTGAGAAGGTTGAACCTGTCGCAACTGCGGACAATGCGCCTGTCGAGCCGCACACATTGAGCGGGTTGCCTCCCTCTTTTTCTACCCCTGTTTCCTGCCGAACCTTCCGTGCAGCCCGAACCTGCTCTGTCAGCAGACAGCGAGAAACACCTGCCCAAGTTTCCGCTATTCAAGAAGACGAACACAAACAAGACGCGCCTGTCCTGCAAACGTCGTTCGAGAAACGAAGTGCCGATGTCGTCTGAAAATACATCAGAAAACATCGACACCGAATCTCGTGAAACCGTTATCCATAAAGAGGAAGGTTTCGATTTCAAATTCTCCGAAAAATCCCATTGTTGCTTTGGTTCTGCGCGGCAATCCGCTGCTGAAAACCCGGTATCAGTGGTGCGCTGTTCCTCGGCTAGCGTTCCTCTTGCGCTATGCCTCGAACGGATTTATGTGCCGGTAGAAATGCGTTACCTGACCGTGGCAGGCGCGGGTCTGGCGGCGGTTATCGGCGGCTGGAAGCTGCAAAGCCGCAAACGCGAATACGGCTTTGGTGTTGCAAAGGCTTCGGCGTGGCGGTGATGTATCCCGACCGCTTTGGCGGCATTGAAACTGCATCCGCTGCTGCCCGCGCCGATCGTGTCCCGTGCTGATGGTGGCGATGGTCGTATTGATGGCGTTGCTGGCGATCAGGCAAAAACGCGCAGATTATGGCGCAGGTCGCCTTGGTCGGCGGTCTGGCGGCGCCCATCCCTGGTATCGGACGAGCAGCGGCAATTATTGCGTGCTGTTCTCTACCTTTCCTGCTCCAATGCCGGCGTAGCGGCGATTGTTGGTTTAAGGCATGGCGGCCGCTGAACCTGACGGGTTTTCGCCGGAACGCTTCTCCATCGCCGCGTTGTGGGGCATGCAGCTATACGCCGCAGCATTTCGCCACCACCGAGCCTTTTCCTGATTTACCACTGGCTGCTCTACACCTTCATCGCCTCATCTGTTCGCCCGCCGCAAGCTGACGGAAAGCCGCGAAGACACGCTCGCACCCGTTGCCGACAATGCGACGCTGGAAGAAATTTGGAACAGCATCTGCTCCCCACGGCCTGCGCGTCCACGTCCTCGACCATGACTTTATTGTTCGGCACGATGGCGGCGGCGTTCGTACTGCAATACCGCATGGTGGAACACTGGCCGTCTCGCGGACGCATTCTCCGCGCTGGGCTTCGCCGCCGTTTACGGACTTGCCGCGCTGATGCTGAAAACGGCAACAGGGTTTTGTACATCCGCGTCAGGCATTTTTCGCCCTGTCGCTGCTTTTCCTCACACTCGCCGTTCCGCTTCACTTTGAACGCGGCAACACCGTCATTCTATGGACGGTAGAATCCGCGCTCGTGTATTTCTTCGGATCTGCGCCAACAGCGTCCGCATATGCGTTTGGGTGCGCTCGTCGTGTATCTGCTGGCGGCGCTGACCCAACTGAGCGGGTTATCAGGAGGGAGGATCCACCATCCTGCAAGGTCAATGGTTTACCACCCTGCTGACCCTGTTCGGCGGCGCGGCAATTTTACCTGCAATGGCATCTCTACCGCCGTAAAGGCTCGGCACACTGGGAACACACGCTTCAAAACGCAACCCTCTGCGCCGCCCTGCTCTACACATCCATCCTGCCTTTACTGTTTTTCGCGGAACGCGGCAGCATCATCGTTTTCTCTGCTTTGGTGGCGGCTTGGGCGTTCTGCCGAGGCAAAGGCAAGTCGGACGTGTTCAGCACATTCGCCTGGGCAATGCAATCTTTATCCTGCTCTTCCAAGCCTCGATTAATAATGAATCCAACGGCTTCCTGACACACTGGCACCTCTTTGCCGCCGCGCCACTGCTGTTTGCTGCCGCCTACATGCTGCAATATTTGCGTGTCCAAACCGAAGTCTCTGAAAGCCAAAACACACAAGACCAACCCTCCCATTCTCACGAATTGCAGGCTGGGCTGTCCTCGCTATCGCCCTGATGTTGGGCGGCTTCGCCACCATACCCAATGGACGGGCGAAGAAACCCTGTTCATCGAGCTTTGGGCATTTGCCGATATTCACCGCCTTGCTGTTGCTTTGCACAACCGTTTGAACTGGAAAGAGCTTCTTCAGACGACCTTGGCATTCCTGCCCCTGTTTGCCCTGCACTTTCATCGGCTATCACCGATACCCTATGGACAGCCGCCGCAGCCCTCGCCGCTTGCCGCCGCCACCGTGTTGAACTTCGTCATCCTGAATAACCGCCAAACCAATGCGCCTATCGGCTTGCACAAACTCAACATCATCCTGATCGGCATCCTTTGGTCGCTTTTGGGCAGGAATGTATGTCGGCGATCGTCTCGACGGCGTTTGGTCGCAGCTCTCGTGGCTTGCCGTACCGCTGATCGTGTGGGTCGTCCTCCATACGCAGCGGCAGCGCGGCTTTTTCAGACGACATCAAGCCGCCTATCAGCATTTCGCCCTGCCGATAGCCGCCCTTGCCGCCGCAAGTTGGATGATATGGACGAACTTCACCACCCGTTCCAACCCGCGCCCTCTGCCGTATATCCTGCTGCTTAACCCGCTGGAGCCTCGCCTGCGCCGGAATGCTGTGGTTTGCCCTGAAGTCCCCGCCGAAGCCCCTGCTCGCAGAATACCGCCGCGTGAACGCGCCGGCGTCGCCGCCCTCGCATTCATGGTCATCAGCGCGGGCGTGATGCGGCTGTGGCACTTCTACGACGGCATCACTTGAGCCTCGACATCATGCTCCAATCCTTCGGCCTGCAAGCCAGCCTCTCCGTCGTGTGGGCGGTTACCGCCATCATCCTGATGGTGTACGGCAACCGCCGCAAACTGCGCCCCTTCTGGATGACCGGCGCGGCGCTGATGGCCATCGTCGTCGTCAAGCTCTTCCTCATCGAGCTTTCCAACAGCAGCGGCATCGCCCGCATCGCCTCCTTCATCATCGTCGGCGTGCTGCTGCTCTTGGTCGGCTGGTTCGCGCCCGTTCCGCCCAAAGCGATGGAAAACGAAGAGGACAAAGCATAGCCCAGTCCCAAAGAAAAGGTCGTCTGAAAACCGACAGCAAGTTTTGCTAGAATATTTTCAGACGACCTTCAGGCATCCCGAATCCAACCCGACATGGCAGAAAATCCGACCACTTTTGTCAGGCCTGCTTCAATCTAAGCGTGCTTTACCGATTATTGATGGATTAAAATACACATACAAAAATGAAACAGTCTAAAAGAGGAGATGAAAAATGCCCAACCGCAGCGAACTTCCGTTGATTTATTCCTGTTCGGATGTTCTGACGTAGCGCAACTTGCCAACAATACCGCCGTAGCACTCGATCACGCGGCGAATTTGAAATGTCGTGCATTTCCGGCGTAGGAAGCAAAGTTGCACCTTTGGTACGCAAAGCGCAGTCCGGCAGGCCGATGCTGGTCATCGACGGCTGCCATCTGCATTGCGCCAAGTCATGTTTGGAAAACGTAGGCGTCGAGATTTCAGAAGAACACCACGTCAAACTCTATGACTTGGGCTACAAAAAGCGTTTTGCAAAAGCTATGACGAAGCGGCGGTAGAAGAAGTCTATCAATATGTCTTAACTAAAAACACGATGTGTTGAGCAACCAGCCACCTTTCCCCAAGCAATCCGTCTGCAAAACCTTCGACACAAACCCGAACGGATGACAACCGTTTTCAAAACAAAGGTCGTCTGAAAACCGATAGCAAGTCTCGCTAAAGCGTTTTCAGACGACCTAATCAGGAGAACGTTACCGCTCGATTGCCAACTTGTTCTAATATCTTGAAGGGAAAAACACCGCTGCCCTAGACGGTACAGCGGCTTACAGGTTTTCAACTTCATGCTCAATATTATAAAAATCCATCACCTTCCCGACATCCGCACCGCCCCGCATGAACTACGCCCCTAGATGCCCTATGGTGGAAACTCACCACCCCCGTCCGTCCGCGCCTCGCCACCCCTGCTGACCGCCCCGCCGCTTTGGCAAAGCGGTTGCGAGTGAGCGTCCGCACACTAGCGGGCGAACACGGCTTCCGCTATCTTTTGGATTTGGACGGCAATCCCTCCCCTTAGACGACTATCTCGCCGAACACGCCCCTTCGGCAACCGACTCGGCATCTACGCCGAACGCCTGCTCGCATTTTTGGTTCGCCCACGCGCCGCATACCGAATTGCACGCCTATAACCCGCCCGTGTTTTTCAGACGACCTCACGCAAGGCGCCGCCGATTTCATCGCCTCCATCAACGGCAAACCCTATCATATCGAACTGACCTGCAAATAGTACGGCAGCGGCAGCGGCAAATCCGCAGACCTGTGCGGACTCAATTCAAAGACACCCTCGCCGCCAAAGCCGCCAAACTGCCCCGCCAACTCGCCCTGCTTCAATCCCTCCCGAAGGCAGCGAAACCCTGCGGCAAAACCGCCTCCCCGACGCGCCGCAACCCGCCCTCAATCATACGCGGCATCGGCTTTTTCCCCGTCGGCGCAGATTCCGCCGAAGCCGCTGAACCCATACTGCTGGCGCGGCGTCTTTATCCGAGACTGGTCGGCATATCCGACCATCGAGGGCGCACGCTACCACCTCATCGACCGCATGCGCATACCTTGCCCCCGCCCGTGTCACCGAGACGCAAACCCTGTCCGACCGAGACGTCCGCCAAATTGAAAGCGGCTTAATCGCCAAACTCGAATTGCGCCCCGACGGCTTTTGGCATGAAATCGAACGCATCATGAAGGTCGTCTGAAGCCCGATTCAACGTTTTCAGACGACCTTTCCAGTATAATCAAGCCTTTTCCCCCGATTGCGAACCCACCATGACGATCCAACTCGACCATACCGCCAAAGTTCTGGCTGAAATGCTGACTTTCAAACAGCCTGCCGATGCCGCTTTTGTCCGCCTACTTCCGCGAACACAAAAAGCTCGGCAGGCAAGACCACGAAATCGCCGAAACCGCCTCGCCGCCCTGCGCCATTATCAAAAATCAGCGCCGTCCTGAGCCGCCCCGCATGCCCAGCCGCGCAAAGCCGCGCTTGCCGCGCTCGTTCTCGGCAGAAGCACCAACATCAGCCAAATCAAAGACCTGCTCGACGAAGAAGAAACCGAGTTCCTCAGCAGCCTCAAAGCGCGCAAAAACCGAATTTTCAGACGACCTCCATACCGCCGCCGAATTGCCGCAATGGCTGCGTGGAGCAACGCACAAAAACATTTTAGCGACGGAGAAATCCCTCGCCTTCGTGCCGCAGCATCAACCAAAAGCCGCGCCGCTCGACATCCGCGTCAACACGCTCAAAGGCAGAACGCGACAAAGTGCTGCCCCTGCTTCAAGCCGAAAGCCCCTGATGCAGAAGCCGTCCTATTCCTGGGGCATCCGTCTGAAAAACAAAAATCGCCCTCAACAAACACGAATTGTTTTTAGACGGTACGCTTGAAGTCCAAGACGAGGCAGCCAGCTCCTCGCCCTGCTTGTCGGTGCCAAACGCGGCGAAATCATCGTCGATTTCTGCGCCGGCGCGGGCGCAAAAACCCTCGCCGTCGGCGCGCAAATGGCAAACAAAGGCAGAATCTACGCCTTCGACATCGCCGAAAAACGCCTTGCCAACCTCAAGCCCCGCGCATGACCCGCGCCGGACTGACCAACATCCACCCCGAACGCATCAGCAACGAACACGACAGCCGCATCGCGCCGCCTGACCGGCAAAAGCCGACCGCGTCTTGGTCGATGCACCCTGTTCGACTTAGGCACGCTGCGCCGCAATCCTGACCTCAAATACCGCCAGTCGCCCGAAACCGTCGCCAAACTTTTTGGAACAGCAACACAGCATCCTCGATGCCGCCGCCAAACTCGGTCAAACCACAAGGCAGGCTGGTTTACGCCACTTGCAGCGTATTGCCCGAAGAAAACGAAATGCAGGTCGAACGCTTTTTGAAAGAACACCGAATACGAACTCCTCGACTGCGCCGAGCTGCTCGCCGGTTTGAAAATCGATTTGGACACTGGCAAATACCTGCGCCTCGATTCGGCGAAACACCAAACCGACGGATTCTTCGCCGCCGTTTTTGCAACGCAAAGGAATAAATGTTCAAACAAGGCGTAAACACACGAAAGGTCGTCTGAAAACCTGATACTATAGTCAATTAAAATTAAAAATAGGACAGTAGCGCATCGTCAAATCGGGCGTAATCAGACAATACGGTTCGCAGATACCGCTTAATATTCGCCCACACCTTCTCAATCGGGTTGAGGCTCAGGTGAATAAGGTTGCAAGAGGCAATACCTTATGTCCCCATTTTTCCGCCATTTTTCCGTAAGACACCCATACGGTGAAATCGTGCATTATCTAAAATAATCACCGATTTTTGAGTCAATGCAGGCAGTAGGCATTGCTGAAAACCACGCTTCAAAAAGACTCCGGGTCATCGTATTTTTGATAAAACCATCAGAGCAATCAGCCGAGTTGCCGACTTGTGCGGACACCAGAGATAAGCGTCGGTATCTTTTTCCACTTATCTGCGCTTTCACCTGTTGCCCTTTCGGGCTGCGGGCATAGGGACGGAACAGGTAGCGGTCAAATCCTGTTTCATCAAATAAACACGTTGGTAGTCAGAAAATTCGGCCAGCTGTGTCAAATAATGCGTTACTTTGGCGGGTCTTGTTCTTTGTAAGTGGTGGTCTTTTTGCGCGTCATCCCCATCTGTTTGAGTGCATAGCAAACGGCGGCTGCCGTACAATCAAAAATGTTTGGCGATTTCATGCAGATGAGCATCCGGTGTTGCCCAACATATTGAGCCAGTTTTTGCCTATCCAATTTGACGGCATTCAGACCGGTAACTTGATGTTTTAGGCTGCCTGTTTGTTTTAAAGGCGAATCCACAGGTAAAGCGTGTTTCTTGACAAGTTAAATGTTGCTGCGGTTTTGGCTGATGTTTTTGCATTGTTCGTAATAGTTTAAAGCTTTGTTTCTTAAGTCCGCAGAGTATGCCATGGTTAGACCTTCAAAGTTGAGTATTGTACTATTTTTGTTTTTAATTGATTTATAGGTTTTCAGACGACCTTTTTGGCGCAGATTAAAACGAATTTAATCGAGCAATGCCCGTTTGCCGAAATCCTCAAACGATAAAGAAGAGAACAGGCAAAAGCATCCCGTTTCCCTAAAAATCCAAACGATACAAAAGGTCGTCTAGAACATTTTTCAGACGACCTTTTACGTGTTGAAACTTAAGCCAAAGAAGCGTTTACAAATGCGGTCAATTGACCTTTTGCCAAAGCGCCGACTTTGGTGGCAACGTTTTCGCCATTTTTAAACACCATCAGCGTTGGGATACCGCGCACGCCGAATTTAGCGGGAGTGGCTGCGTTGTCGTCGATGTTGAGTTTGACGACTTTCAGACGACCTTCAAATTCGGCGGCGATGTCGTCCAAGATCGGAGCGATCATTTTGCAAGGGCCGCACCAAGGTCTCCCCAGAAGTCCAACAATACGGGGACGTCGGATTTCAAAAACGTCTTGTTCGAAATTTGCATCGGAGGTGTGAATAATCAGTTCGCTGCTCATAGGGATTTTTCCTTTTTGTGTCAAATTGAATCAGATGTTGTGCAGGATAGGGCTTGGGGCTGAAAATTTCCAAGTGTCGCAAAAAATGTAATAGCTTTTTGTGAAAGGTTGCCATCGGGATTGGCTAATGTTTTTCAGACGACCTATCCGACAGTTCAGCCTGCCCTAAAAGCTCATCAGATGGCGCGTGTAATCGCTGGAAGGGTTGGCAAATACGGTTTCGCAGCCGCCCTCTTCGACGATTTTGCCGTCTTTCAACACCATCACGCGGTGCGACGGGGCGCGGATGACGGCGAGTCGTGGCTGATGATGATGAGGCTGAGACCGTGTTGTTTTGCAAATCGGCGAGCAGCTCCAGAATCTGTTGCTGCCATTGTACGTCGAGCGCGCTGGTCGGTTCGTCCAAAACAAGGATTTTCGGGCGGACGATGATGGCGCGGGCGATGGCGAGCCGCTGGCGTTGTCCGCCGGAAAAGGCGTGCGGATAGCGTTCGAGCGCATCTTCGGGCAGACCGACCTGCCGCAATACGTCTTGCACGCGCTGCCGCATTTCTGCGCGTGACAAATCGAGAACCGTGGACGCGCAGGGCTTCGGAAACGATATTAAAGACGTTCATGCGCGGGTTGAATGCGCCGAAGGGGTCTTGAAACACCATTTGGATGTCGCGTCTCGATTCGCGCGTCCAAGCTTCGCCGTTGATTTTCGGACGACCTTCCGCATCGATAGAGGTGCATCACGGCTTTTTGCGAGCGTGGTTTTGCCGCAGCCGCTCTCGCCGATGATGCCAGCGTTTCGCCCGCTTTTCAAATCGAAGGAAACCGGCTCCAGCAGGGTTTTGCTGCGTTTTTGAACCAGCCCGCCGTTTCTTTGACGGCAACGGAAAGCTGCTCCGCCTGCAAGACGGTGGCGGGCTTGTCCGCCAAAGGCACGACCTGCGCGCAGCGCCGGCATTCAACAGCATTTGCGTGTATTCGTGTTGCGGGCGGGCAAACACTTCCGCCGCTGCACCCGTTTCGACAATGCGTCCGCCGCGCATCACGGCAACGTCGTCTGCAAAACGGCGGACAAGGTTCAGGTCGTGGGTGATGTAGAGCATGGTCATGTTGTGCGCCTGCCGCAAACGCGCCAACAAATCGAGAATCTGCGCTGCACGGCGACATCAAGGCGGTGGTCGGTTCGTCGGCAATCAGGAGCGGGTTCGGCGGCAACCGCCATCGCAATCATCGCCCGTTGCCGCTGTCCGCCGGAGCTGGAAGGATAGGCAAAGGCTTTTGCTCCGGCTCTCGGATGCCGGTTTCCGCCAAGAGTTCGACCGCCCTCGCCCATGCCTGTTTTTTGTCCAAACCCAGATGCAGGGTCAGCACTTCGGCAATCTGCGCGCCGACGCGCATCACGGGGTTGAGCGCGGTCATCGGCCTTGAAACACCATACCGATTTCCCGTCCGCGCAGCTTTTTGCAGGGCGCGTTCGGATTAGGGTCAGCAAATCGTTGCCGTCGAACTTCAGACGACCTTCAAACGACACCAGCGGATTCAGCCGCATAATGCCCTGCGCCAACACGGTTTTACCGCTGCCGCTTTCGCCGACCAATGCCAGTTTCCTGCCGGTCTGTACGGTCAGGCTGACATTGTGCAGGACTTGCTTGCCGGGGAAAAAGGCGTTTAGGTTTTCAATTTCAAGGATGGGTTTCGTCATGGTATCGAGGTCGTCTGAAAACGGAAAACGGGTGGAATCAAATCGGCAATACTCGCGCCACTCAGGCAAGAATCTATCGGATGATTAGCATTTCATACAGTCAGTAAACATCGCTTTTCTGCTTTTTCAGACGACCTCTGATTCAAACCCTGCAAACCGAGGTCGTCTGAACGCTTATTATTTCTGAAACTGCTCTTTCAACACCCGTTTCAACACTTTGCCCGTGGCGTTTTTCGGCAGTTCGTCTTTAAAAAGTAAATCTGTTTGGGGATTTTGAAATTCGCCAAATGTCCGCGCAAATGGGCGCGACGTCAGCTTCAGTCCAACGTTTCGCCGTCTTTGAGTTGGATAAAGGCAATGATTTCTTCGTCGGCATATTGGTCTTTCACACCGATGACGGCTGCGGCTTTCGACGGCGTCAAGTTTGTAAATCGCCTCTTCGATTTCGCGCGGATAAACGTTTTGCCCTTTGGAAATAATCAGGTCTTTTTGCGGTCGACGATAAAGATAAAGCCGTCTTCGTCTATCGTGACAAAAATCGCCTGTTTTTCAGCCAGCCGTTGACGATGGCTTCGTCCGTGGCATCGCGCATATTCAGGTAGCCCTGCATGACCGAACCGCCTGACGATGAGGTTCGCCCACTTCGCCCGTCGGCACTTCGACCAATTCGTCGTTGACGGCTTTGACTTCCAATCCGGGCAAGGCGATACCGACGCTGCGGGCTTTGCCTTTCAGGCGTGTTGACGGCGACGACGGGCGAGCATTCGCTCAGCCGTAGCCTTCCAAAAAGCTGGCACGCGGGAACTTCGCTTTAAAAGTCGAGGATGGTTTTGTTCCGCCAAAGGCGCACCGCCGCTGATAAACAGACGGACGCGGTTGAACCATCTGAAATACCAAGGGATTTTCGCTTTGCTCATGGCGGTGTAAATCGCGGGCGCGCCCAAAAACACGGTCGCGCGTTTGAGATAAAACCTGTTTCAAAACGTTGGAGAACGGGAAAACGGATTTCACCAAAATAATCGAACACGCCTATAAATCGGCATGCAACACCATGGCCGTCAGCGTAAAGCTGTGGAACATCGGCAGGAACACGACGAAGCGGTCGCGTTTGGTAATCTTAAAGATGCGCTCGATGCCTTCAAGGTTGGAAAACAGGTTGCCATAGCTGATCAACGCGCCTTTAGGATGGCCCTGTCGTGCCGGAAGTGTAAATAATATGCGCCAAATCATCGATTTTTCGGTTGGCGGCTCAAATCGGGCGTACCGAGAAACGGCGCGCTTCTTCAAAACGCACATCGGCTTCGTCCGCTGCTTTTCGCCTCGCCTATCCAAATGATTTTTCAACACGGGTCTGTTTTTTCAGCCCTTCAATTCTTTCTGCAAACTTGCCGAAGCAAACATAAAACCGCGCTTTGCAGTCGTTCAAAAATATACGCGTATTCGTTGTTTTTCAAAAACGTATTCATCGGTACGGCAACCGCGCCGATGGCGGAGACGGCAAAAATAGAGCGCTGATAAACTCCGGCGAGTGGATACCGCCAAAGCCCACTTTGTCGCCGAATTTGACGCCCATATTTTGCAGATATGCGGCTACGGCATCGACTTCCTGCTTGAGTGCGTGGTAGGTGGTTTTTCTTTGTCGTTGAACACCGCAGTACCTTTGCCGTTTTTATGGCAGGCAGCGACCAGCATTTCGTAGAAGTTTGTGTTGTGTGTTTGATTCATTGGAATTCTTCAAAAATTAAGTGAGTAAAATATTTTTGCGGTCGCGCCCATAAACAGGTTTTCGCCCTGAAAACAAGCTCGGCCTGAAAAGCCATCTATATAGCAGGAAAATGAGCTGCCGGCTATTTTTTATATTCATCCGCAACTGCGGAAAAATCATCCCCTCGCGCGCACGTCAAAACGCCTCGACGCAAGCCCTCGCCTATCATCACCAGCAAAAAGCAGCATAACCGTCAGCGTACCGACGGTGGACAAGCCTATCCACCAAGCGTCCAAGTTGTCCTTGCCCTGAGCCAAGAGTTCGCCCAAGCTCGCCTGCGACGCGGGAACGCCCAAAACCGAGGAAATCCAAGCTGGTCAGCGCAAGCACCGCGCCGGAGATGCGGAAGGCAGGAACGCCAATACAGGGCGTGAGGCTGTTGGGCAGGATGTGCCGCCACATAATCGCGCGGTTGCCCACACCCATCGAACGCGCCGCCAAAACGTAATCCGCCTGACGGTTTTTCAAAACTCGGCGCGGACGTGAGTCCGACAGCCCCATCCAGCCGAACAGCGACAGCAACACCAGCAATATCAGCAGACTGGGATTGAAAAACGAAGACAGGATAATCAAGAGGTAAAGCTCCGGCATCCCGCCCCAGATTTCGATAAAACGCTGCATCAAGAGGTCGGTTTTGCCACCGAAATAACCCTGCACCGCGCGGTGATCACGCCGATTACGGTCGTTACCAAAGTCAGCGCAAGGGCGAACAACAGGGGAATCGCGGAATCCGTAAACCAAACGTGCCAAGACATCACGACCGCGGTCGTCCGTGCCGAGCAAAGGTGCCTTTCGGACGGACTTGCAGGGTCAGGCTGCGTGTCGAAATCATTGAGCGTATCGGCATCGTAGGGATTGGGCAGATAAACGGCGTAATTACCGTTTGACGTGATGTTGCCGCGTATCAGCGGATCAAGATAATCGGCAGGCGTGTCGAAATCGCCACCGAACACAGTTTCGTTGTATCTCGTTTACCAGCGGAAAATAATATTCGCCCTGATAACGTATCCACAAGGGTTTGTCGTTGCTCCACAAAAGGCGCAAGCAGCGCGACGGCGAACAAAAACGGCTAAAACCCGCAGCGCGAACCAGCCGCGTTTGTGTTGCCTGAATGCCTGCCAAGTGGGGTTTGAAGTGTGTGTTTCATGGTTTGGAAAGGTTTATCAGTCATGATTCGGAAACATATTTTTCAGACGACCTATTTCTGTCCGCCGAAATGAATGCGCGGATCGACCCACGAATAAAGAAATATCCGACACCAATTTCGCCAGCAAACCCATCAACGTGAACACATACAGCGTCCCCATCACCACCGGATAATCGCGCTTCATCACCGCCTCGTAGGAAAGCAGCCCCAGCCCGTCGAGCGAGAACAAGGTTTCAATCAGCAGGCTGCCGGTGAAAAAACGCGCCGATAAAGGCAGCGGAAAGCCGGTAATCAGCGGAATCATCGCGTTGCGGAAAAACGTGTTTCCACAAAAATCTGCTTTTTCCGGCAAACCCTTGGCGCGGGCGGCATAGACATATTGACGGCGGATTTCTTCAAGAAACACGTTTTTCGTCAACACCGTCGTTACCGCCAGACTGCCCGCCACCGAAGCCGTAATCGGCAGCGCCATGTGCCACAGATAATCTTTTAATTTTGCCCGCCCACGACAGCGTGTCGAAATCATCGCCGACCAAACCGCCCTGCGGGGAACCGCAAAAAAAGCTGCCGCCGCCGAACAACACCAGCAGCACCAAACCCAACACAAACGGCGGTATGGTATAACCGACCAGCACCACCATCCCCGTTACCGCGTCAAAACGGCTGCCGTCGCGCACCGCCTTGGCAATGCCCAACGGGATACAAATCAGATAAGTCAGAAAAACGTCCACAAGCCCAAACTCATCGACACCGGCATTTTCTGTTTGACCAGCTCGAACACGGTTTCATGATGGAAAAACTCTTGCCCAAATCAAAACGGGCAAACCGCCACACCATATCCGCAAACCGCGTCAACGGCGGCTTTGTCGAAACCGTACAGCGCATTCAACGCCGCCAAATCTTCCGGACTGATGCTGTTGCCGTTTTTCATAATGTGCCCGCCGTCGCATTCGCCGTCTCGCCGCTGACCGCACCATGCGTCAACTGCTGCACCATCTGCTCCACCGGTCCGCCCGGCACGAGTGGATAACGGCAAAAGTAATCGCCAAAAATCCCCAACAGCGTGGGGAATAAGAGTAATAGGCGGTGGAGGATGTAACGGTACATGCTGGGGTATTCCTCTATTTGGGTTTTAAGGTCGTCTGAAAAGTACGGATTGCTTTCAGACGACCTATACTTTCTAATACTTGTAAAAATTTAACTGATAAGCCAGCTAATAAACCTATCCAGCAAATCTTTCTGATTATTGCCAGCCGCTTCGACCATTTCCAATGTCAAACTATCCGGCCACACAATAAAATATCCGTAACGCCCTTTTTGATAAGTGCGCGGCTTTTCTTACCTGTATCTGTCAAACGGTGGAACTTTACCGTCTATTTCCCTGCAAACCTGCATGACACAGTTTCGCATTGCATTCTTCCGTTGTTACTCCCCATTTTTCTGCCAGCTTAGCGACAGTCAATGTATCGTATTTTTTAGCAATTTCTATATTCTGATTTTTCTGCGAAACTTGCTCTTTTTCTACGACGTCAACTGAAATTTTAACTTCATCGCTAATACGGATAATACGCTGCGCTTCGCTATAAGCATCTTGATAGACTTCTCCATCTTCACTACGCTTCAGCAAGATACCCATTTCATTATTATTTACTTGGCTGAATTCATATAAATTCAGGCTTGTAATGACTGCAAGCATCTTCGCTGACGTAACATTTTGCATGAAGATTCGGACAATAGCTTTGTACGAACATAATTTAAATTTTTTTCAACCAAGCTGCCTCTGAAGGCTGTAATTCACTTTTACCATATACAATCCGCACATCGATTTTCATGCGGTCTTTGTCTTCAAAAGCTCTTTTACCCTATCGTTTAATTTTAGATAAGGGCTAATCAAATAAAAGCCGTTCCTGTGCATTTTTAATTAACTCCTCCAAGTAATACGTTGTACCGCTGGTATTTAAAAATTTTGCCATTTTCTTCTTTCCTGCAATGTTTATTTGATTTTTTTCGCGGGCAAAGCCCACGCTACACGGTTGCTTTATATTCTTCTGGCAATTGAACCAATAGACTTCACTATCGTTTAGGTCGTCTGAAAATTGAAGCGGCAAACTTTCAGACGACCTCTCTTATTTTTCCAAAAGCCTCTTGCAGTTTCTTTTTCAATCAAATCCGCGTCAAAACGACTTGGCAATCAGCTCGAAGCGCGAGTCGCGCCGCCATGAGACTTGGTTGGCGCCCCATTGCCCATCCACCCAGTTGAGCCACACCCATGTACCGGCAGCTTGGAACACGCCTTTGGCGCGGACGAGACCGTCTGTGAAATTTGGGCAGGTCGTTGAAGAAGTTGGTCAATTTTTCGCCGTCGAAATCGCGTCCGGCGGGGAATGTGAAACCTGCGACTGGAAGCCCATCGTGTTGTCCGGCAGGGCTTTGAGGCGGTAGCGTGATTTTTTTCGATGACGGGAATATCGAGCCATTGGATGTCGAGTTGTGCGTTTTGGACTTCAGCCACTTTTGGCTTTGGGTGGAAACAGTTTTTGCCGCTTTGTCGTGAAATTCGGCAAGCTGTTCGGGGGTGCATAAATCGGTTTTGCTGGCGACCAATACATCACAGATGCCGATTTGGTCTTTTATACAACGCCTGCTGCGCGTAATCGGGGTTGATGAACTGGCGCGGATCGACGACGGTAAAGACGGCACCGATTTCCAAAAAAACTGTCCAGCGGTTTGGCTTTCAATTCGTCGATGACACTGGCGGCGTGTGCCAGTCCGCTTGCCTCAATCATCAGGCGGTCGGGCTTGGCGTCGCGCAGCATTTTTCTGCACGGTTACGCCCATTTGCGGGCCGGCGGTGCAACACAAACAGCCGCCGGCGATTTCTGCCACGGGGATGCCGTTGTCGCTCAATACGGCGCCGTCAATGCCGATTTCGCCAAACTCGTTGACGATGATGACCCATTTTTCGTTCGGGTCTTTCTGTTCCATCAGGCTTTTTAAGCGCAGTGGTTTTGCCTGTTCCCAGAAAAACCTGAAATCAGGTGGACTTTGGTTTTCACTTCTGACATTTTTTTACAGATTCCAGTTAAAACAACGTGTTCTTCTTTCAGCGCAAAAGCCGCTTTCGGCAACGCCTGCGCGCAGTGCCGCCCATTCGTGGCTCAGGGTTTGTTCGTCCGCCGTGCCGCATTCGGTGCAGACCAAAATAAACGCGCTATGGTGCGCTTCCGGCTCTTCGTGGTCGTGGCAATGGTCGTCGCACTCGTGCTGCGCATGGCTGCACAAAAATATAGCCGTTGACCGCCGCCACTTTGTGCAAAACGCCCTGCTCCGCCCAAAAATCAAGGGCGCGGTAGGCCGTCGGCGGCGCAACCACGCCCTCGCTCTGCTGCCGCATCTGCGACAAGACGTTGTAGGCTTTTAATCACGCCGCTTTGCTGCAAGACAATATCGAGCACCTGCTCGCGCAAAGCGAGTTACCTGTACGCCGTCACGGCGTGCCTGTTCGAGGATTTTTTTGTTTGATTGCGTGTTTCGATAAAGGCTTTTCAGACGACCTTAAAATTCTGAACGGAGAGGATTACATTATAACGTTGTTTTATGTAAGATGCAGATATTCGGAGGTTGTCTGAAACCGAGCGCCACCGTTCAGACGACCCATCCCATCCAATCTGCCTATTTGAACCACGACTTAATCCGTGCAAACAAAGACATACTCTGTTTCTCAAAAATTCTCCGCCTGTGCGGGTACGGGCAGCGTATTGCGGATGACTTTCATACCGGCAAAGGTTTGGGCGACAGGCATGATTTCGATGGAGTTGACGTTCATGTGCGCCGGACGCTGATAGAGCCACAAAGCCGTATCCGCAATGTCTTGCGGCTGGATGGACTCGACGTTCTCATAAACCTTTTCCGCCCGCTCGTCATCGCCCTTAAATCGGACGTTGGAAAACTCGGTACCGCCGCACAAACCCGGCTCGATGTTGGTGACACGGATGTTTTTATCCGCCAATTCCGCGCGCAGGTTCATGCTGAACTGGCGCACAAACGCCTTGGTCGCGCCGTACACGTTGCTGCCCTCGTAGGCATAGCTGCCGGCAATCGAACCCAAATTCATGATATAGCCTTGTTTGCGCTCCGCCATTTGTGGCAGGATTTGGCGCGTTAGGAAAGTCAGACCGATAATGTTCGTTTGAATCATGGTTTCCCAATCGCCGAAATCTGCTTTGTCCGCCGTTTCAAACCCAACGCCAATCCGGCGTTGTTGATCAGGCAATCGATTTCGGCAAAATTTTCAGGCAGGCTGTCGAGCGCGTTGCGTATCGACTCGGTACGCGAAACGTCCATTTCCAAAGGATAAAACCGCTCGCCCAATTCGGCCGCCAATGCCTGCAGTTTCTCGCCGCGCCGTGCCGCACCGATAACGGAATAACCGGCCTGTACAAACGTGCGGCACATCGCCTCGCCGAAACCGGCTGACGCGCCGGTAACCAAAATCGCCATAACTATTTCCTTTCTTTTCTCGTTTTGTAAACCCATTTTCAGGTATGATTGCAACTTTTCAGACGACCTCTTCGGACGTCGTCTGAAAAATATGAATAACAAAAATACTATCACAGGACACCAAAGCCATGAATACCAAACTCTTCTCAGCGGCGCTGCTCGCTGCCCTGACCCTTGCCGCCTGCGGTGGCGGCGCACCCGCTGCAAACCCAAAGGTCCGATCTCCGAAGACCGTACCACTGCGTTCAAATCCATGATGCCCGAGTTCTCCAGCATGGGCAAAATGGTAAAAGGCGAAGAGCCTTACGACGTGGAAAAAAATTCAAGCAGGCTGCGGCAACTTTTTGCCGAAACCAGCAAAAACCTTTCACCTTCTTCCAATCTGACGACAAAGGCAACGGCCGCGCCCTGCCTGCGGTTTGGTCTGATGCGGCCAAATTCAAAGCCGAAGAAGACAAATTCGCCGCTGCCGTTGAGAAACTGAACGCCGCCGCGCAAACCCGGCAAGCTGGAAGAAATCAAAAGCCGCTTACGGCGAAACCGGCGCAAGCTGCAAATCCTGCCACGACACCTTCCGCGCTCCGGAAGAATAAGCCGCTGCACTGACACCTAAAAACGGTCGTCTGAAATCCGGTTTCAGACGACCTTTTTGATTTTTAATGATTGCCGTGCTTAATAATCGGTTTCAACGGCAATCCAGCCTTCGTGCAAACGCTTTCATGTTCCGTAAATGTCAAGTTTGACGGTTTGCCTGTCAGTTATCCTTAAATTCGGCAAAAACGATAAAAGAAAACCCGTCGGATAATCGACGGGTTTTCGTACTGATAGCGAGTAAGAGGATTCGAACCCTCGATGCAGGTTGACCCCACATGCTTCCTTAGCAGGGGAAGTGCCTTCAGCCTCTCAGCCATTACTCCTAAGGAAGTGCGTAATATACTGGTTTGGTTCGGACGTGTCAAGCCGAGCCTGAGTGTATTTTTAACCGTATGAAATCATTTTGTATAAAATATAAAGAAGCGTGAAATTGTAGCCCGTATGCGGCGGCTGGTACAATTCATGCTTGGTTTCAGGATGTGATGAAAATGAATGATTTAATCGTATTGAACAAGCCTTATGGTGTGATTTGCCAGTTTTCGGCGCATGAAAAGTATGGGTGTTTGAAAGATTATGTGTCGCTGCGGACTTTTTATCCAGCGGGGGCGTTTGGATACGGACAGCGAGGGTTTGCTGCTGTTGACGAACGACGGGCGTTTGCAGGCGCGGATTGCGGATCCTAAATTTAAACTGGAGAAAACTTATTGGGCGCAGGTGGAAGGTTCGCCCGACGAAGCGAAAGCTGGATATGCTGCGGCACGGGGTGGATTTGGGGGATTTTTGTCACGCGTCCGGCAAAGGTTCGCGTATTAGAGGCGGGCGAAGCGGATGTTTTGTGGCCGCGCGTGCCGCCTATCCGCGTGCGCAAGTCCGTGCCTGATTTTTGGGTGGAAATTCGGATTTCGGAAGGAAAAAAACCCGGCAAGTCAGGCGGATGACGGCTAAGGCGGGTTTTCCGTGCCTGCGTTTGGTCAGGGTGGCGATAGGTCGTCTGAACGTGTTTGATTTGGGCTTGGGACTTGGGCAATGGACGTTTGCGCCGCATAAGCCTTGATGGATGGCTGTTTATTAAATTGATTGGCTGATAACGAAAAAGGTCGTCTGAAAACCCTGCAATACGGTTTTCAGACGACCTTGTTAATGGATATATGATGCGTATGACCGATTTGGAAGGTCAGGGGTGGTGTAGTTCGCCTGTTTTTGGCACACGCTTTGATCGGGGAAATCGGCTTTGTGTTCTACGCTGGCTTTCCAGAAGCCTTGGCGCAATGGAATGATGCTGACTTCGCCTTTGTCGTCCGTGGTATCGGAGAAGGCTTGGGCTTCGGTTTTGTGGGTTTTGCTGCGGTCGCTGGTGTCAAAACCGTCAAATGTAGCGGTAACGGTGGCGTTGGGCAGCGGCTCGCCGTTGAAAAGGACGCGGACTTTGAAGCGTTCGCCGACGTGGACGTTGGCGGGGTTGTCCAACGGAACGATTTCCAGATGTTGTCCGACTTGCTTGGTGATGACGGCGGTGTCTGCGCTTTCGTGGCCGACATTGACGATGTTTTTACCGAACATTCGGGTTTGTTCGCAATAGCTGGCGTCAGGCATTTCTTTGATGCTTGCCTGTTTCCAGCCTGCGCTGTTTTTAGACCAGAAGGTCGGTTGGTATTCTGCGGTAACAGGGTAGCTACCGTCTTTGACAGGGAGTTTGCTGCGGTATTGGTAGTTGTACGTCCCTTTTTGAATCAGATTTTTCTTTGCCTTTTTCGGTAATCAGCTGCATGGGCTTGCTGAAAATGTGGAGGCGGTCTTTGGCAATGGGTTTCGAGTTCAGGGAACTCGCCGTAGCCCAATTCGGCTTGCAGGTATTCGCCGCCGTGTGTATGGGCGGTTTCGACCCAGAACGCGGTGTGCTTGGGCGGTTGTGCTGAACAGGAGCGCGGATGCGATGAACAATGCGGTTTTTCATGGGTTCTCCAAATGTATCGGGTAGAAATTTGATTGGTTATAATATAACAATTTTATTTATAACGAAACGGCTTCGTATGAAAAAGGTCGTCTGAAAACAGGATTTCTGTTTTCAGACGACCTTTCGCTCAGCTGATGTTTAAGCGTTAACCGGCTTTAGAAGCAATCTGAGGTTTTCGTTTTTCACTTGCAACAGCAAATCGATATTGGGATGCTTGCCCGGATTGGCTTGCGCATCGGCAACGTGTTCGGCAAACCAATCCAAGCCCTGCGCAGCAACAGCGGCATCGAGCTTGCCACCGAAATTCAATGCCAAAGCGTTGTAGAGTTTCAGCGAGCCTTGCTTGCCGGGCGCATTGGGGATGTGATGGACGGCTTTGCCTTGTGCGTCAAGGATGTCGAGTCCGCTCAAATGACCGATGTCGGGCATGGCGGCGAGGTTGTCTTGGAAGCTCATGGTTGTCCTTTCTAATATGGGATTTTCAACGAAAAATACCTTGTATAGTGATTAACTTTAAACCAGTACGGCGTTGCCTCGCCTTAGCTCAAAGAGAACGATTCTCTAAGGTGCTGAAGCACCAAAGTGAATCAGTTCCGTACTATCTGTACTGTTTGCGGCTTCGTCGCCTTGTCCTGACTTAAAAGTTAATCCACTATAAAAAGGTCGTCTGAAACCCATACATTCAGTTTCAGACGACCTCAAATCACGAATCAGCGCGTACCGAAAATCTTATCGCCCGCATCGCCCAAGCCGGGATAATGTAGCCGTTTTCATTCAGATGGCTGTCGAGGGCGGCGGTGTAGATGGTGACGTCAGGGATGCGCTTCATTGACGGCTTTGACGCCTTCGGGCGCGGCGACGAGTACCAACGCCCTTGATATTTTTTTGCAGCCTTTCGCCTTCAACAGGGTCGATGGTAGCCACCATCAGAGCCGCCGGTGGCGAGCATGGGGTCGATAATCAGCGCGGGGCGTTCGTCCATGCTGTCCACGAATTTTTCAAAAATAGGAAACGGGTTTGAGCGTTTCTTCGTCGCGCTGCAATCCGACCACGCTGATTTTGGCAGTCGGAATCAGGTCGAGCGCGCCGTCGAGCATACCCAAACCGGCACGCAAAATCGGCACGACGGTCAGGTTTTTGCCCTTGATGCGGTCGCCTTCGATTTGACCGCACCAGCCGTCGATAATGTATTTTTCAATTTCAAAAATCACGGCTGGCTTCGTAAGCCATCAGGCGCGCCAGCTCGGTAGTGAGGGTACGGAATTTGTAAGTGCTGCAATCGGCCTCGCGCATGAGCGTGAGTTTGTGGCGGACAAGGGGTGATTGATAACGGTTACGTTCATTTGGCGAGGCCTCAGATTGTTTTTGAATGGGTGTGATTATACTTTTTATAACGAAACAAAATAAAGGATACGCAACGGCGGCTTATTTTCTGCGATCTTCAGGCTTACGTTTCCCCAATGGTTTTGCCCCACTCTTCTATCCGGCGGTTTAAACCGCTCCTACACCTTCACCCGACACCCCGACTTCGCGCTTTCACATACTTTTTCCAGCAGACCTACACCTCCGCCACTTGTCGCGGCTGTACCGCTTTGCGGAGATTTGCCTTGCAGCGCGTCATAAAGGTTTTCATAAAACGCTGCATAATTGCCGCTGACGCTTTCAATTTTCTTGCGGACGACCACCCCGTCGATTTCGGTATGCAGGATGCCCCATTCGTCTTCCGACTCACGGTTCCACGCCCCGACGGGTTGCGCGCCGCCGAGCAGCAGGGCTTCTTGGTTGTCGGCGTTTTTGTTTGACGTGTGAACCGCGTTTGCCGTGCAAGGTCATGAACGGCAAGGTTCGCGGGCATGTTGCTTGCAGTCAGGGTGACTTTTTGCCGTCGGTGTAATAAAGCGCGATATAGAAATTGTCGTCGCTGAGCGCTCTTTCATGCTGATAACGCACGTCGGCATAAAGTTCGTCAGGCATCCCGAAAATATCGACTGCCATATCCGTGAAGTGCGAACCCAAATCGTACACCAGCCCCACGCCCGCCTCGCCTGTTTCCTTCCAGCGTTTTTGTTCAAGGCAGCCGCATAACGCTCGAAACGGAACTCCGCATCCACAATTTCGCCTAAGAGGTCGTCTGAAAGCAGTTTTTGGCGGTCAGCGGCGCGCTGTCCCAGCGGCGGTTTTGGTAAACGGTCAGCAATACGCCCTGCCGCTCGGCAAGTTCCGCCAATTCAAGGCTTGCGCCGCCGTGGCGCACAACGGTTTTTCCACCACCACATTTTTACCCGCACGCAAAGCCTGAGCGGCAAAAATCGAAATGCGTCTGGTTCGGCGTGGTCACGGCCACCAAATCCACATCATCGGTAAGCAACTCCTCAAACGAGCGCACGGTCTGCGCCTGCGGCAGGACTTCCTGCACCCTATTGCCGCTGCGTTCAAACACGCGCACGACTTCAAAACCGCGAATCCGCACGCCAAAACGGCAGATGGAACACCTGCGCCGACATGCCGAACCCCGCCAATCCGATTTTTGATTTTTCCGCATAGCCAAACTCCTTTTCAGACGACCTCAAATTGCCGTATATCCGTTATAATACCGCACTTATTTCACACAGGCCGTCTGAAAACAAAGTTGAAACGGCCGCCGCCGTTTAAGGAAAACCATGAGAAAACCGCAACGCGGCTATGCCCGCCAAGACCGTGTCAAAGAACAAATCATGCGCGAACTGGCCGAGCTGGTCCGCACCGGCCTGAAAAGACCCGCGCGCAGGCTTCATCACCATCAACGAAGTCGAAGTCACCCGCGATTACAGCCACGCCACCGTGTTCTACACCGTCCTCGACGACAGCACCCGCGACATTACCGAAGAAGCCTTGGAACACGCCAAAGGCCACTTGCGCAGCGAATTGGCGAAAACGCATCAAACTCTTCAAAACGCCCGAACTGCACTTCAAATACGACGAATCACTCGAACGCGGCATGAGCATTTCCAGCCTCATCGATCAAGTCGCGGCGGAAAAAGCCAGTTAAAGATTAAAAATAAAGCTCGTCTGAACACCGGTATTAAAACCCTGAAGATCTGTTTCAGACGGCCTCCTTGCTCTGCTTTTCGGATATATCCATGACCTTTCCCGAATTTCTATTGTCTTTAGTCTTTTTCTCCTATTGTGCCTGCTACGCTTTCAGTTTGCGCAAAGGGAAAACCGTCTTTGATACCGCATCGGGCAACGAAAATCCACATAGGGTAAAAACGGGCATTACTCGGTTTGGCATGATGGAGACGGACAAATCCCCTTCCGCATCACCGACCCTAAACGGGCGGAAGCACCTCTCTCAAACCGCTGTTTCATGCCCGGTTTCGCCGTACCGGCGGCCGCATCACGCTTTTAAAGCAAGGCCGTCTGAAAAAGGCAGCTACACAGTAGAAACACCAAATCCGCACAGCCACATCATCCTCAGAAAAACAATATCGGAAACGCCGATTATTCTACTCGGCACTTCCATCTTATCCCTTTCCTTCCTTCTTCACTAACATGACCGCCAAAACCGCCAAAACCGCCAAACGCCCCGTCAACGGCGTCCTCCTGCTCGACAAGCCCGAAGGACTTTCCAGCAATACCGCCCTGCAAAAAGCCCGCCGCCTCTACAACGCTGAAAAAGCGGGGCATACCGGCGTACTCGATCCTTTGGCAGCGGACTTTTGCCCGTCTGCTTCGGCGAAGCGACCAAGTTCGCCCAATATCTGCTGGATGCCGATAAAGCCTACACCGCCACGCTGAAACTCGGCGAAGCCAGCAGCACGGGCGACGCCGAAGGCGAAATCATCGCTACCGCCCGCGCCGATATTTCCTTAGCCGAATTTCAGACGGCCTGCCAAGCCCTGACAGGCAACATCCGCCAAGTGCCGCCGATGTTTTCCGCCCTCAAACACGAAGGCAAACCGCTGTACGAATACGCCCGCAAAGGCATCGTCATCGAACGCAAACCGCGTGATATCACCATTTACGCCATCGATATTACCGAGTTTGACGCACCCAAAGCCGTCATCGACGTACGTTGCAGCAAAGGCACCTACATCCGCACCCTCAGCGAAGACATCGCCAAACACATCGGCACGTTTGCCCACCTGACCGCCCTGCGCCGCACCGAAACCGCCGGTTTCACCATCCGCGAAAGCCACACGCTCGAAGCCTTGGCAGAATTAAACGAAACCGAACGCGACGCCTTGCTCCTGCCCTGCGACGTTTTTAGTGCGGCACTTCCCCAAAATCGAACTAAACGACCGCGCCGTAGCCATGCTCAAATGCGGCCAGCGCCCGCAGTTTACCGAGGACATGTCTGCCGACCAACCCATCCGCATTTACGACAGAAGCGGAACATTTATCGGCCTGGTGGAATACCAAAAAGAAATCGGCCGCCTCAAAGCCCTGCGGCTGATGAACACGGCGAAAGACTGAATGGTTTGATGATCAAATGAAAATATAGGAAAGGTCGTCTGAAAAACAGGAAAACCGGTTTTCAGACGACCTTTTTGCAAACTATAGTCAATTAAAAACAAAAATAGTACAATACTCAACTTTGAAGGTCTAACCATGGCATACTCTGCGGACTTAAGAAACAAAGCTTTTAAACTATTACGAACAATGCAAAAACATCAGCCAAACCGCAGCAACATTTAACTTGTCAAGAAACACGCTTTACCTGTGGATTCGCCTTAAAAACAAACAGGCAGCCTAAAACATCAAGTTACCGGTCTGAATGCCGTCAAATTGGATAGGCAAAAACTGGCTCAATATGTTGGGCAACACCGGATGCCTATCTGCATGAAATCGCCAAACATTTTTGATTGTACGGCAGCCGCCGTTTTGCTATGCACTCAAACAGATGGGGATGACGCGCAAAAAGACCACCACTTACAAAGAACAAGACCCGGCCAAAGTAACGCATTATTTGACACAGCTGGCCGAATTTTCTGACTACCAACGTGTTTATTTGGATGAAACAGGAGTTTGACCGCTACCTGTTCCGTCCCTATGCCCGCAGCCCGAAAGGGCAAATAGTGAAAGCGCAGATAAGTGGAAAAAGATACCGACGCTTATCTCTGGTGTCCGCACAAGTCGGCAACCGGCTGATTGCTCCGATGGTTTATCAAAAATACGATGACCGGTCTTTTTGAAGCGTGGTTTTCAGCAATGCCTACTGCCTGCATTGACTCAAAAATCGGTGATTATTTTTGAGATAATGCACGATTTCACCGTATGGGTGTCTTACGGAAAATGGCGGAAAAATGGGGACATAAGGTGTTGCCTCTTGCACCTTATTCACCTGAGGCTCAACCCGATTGAGAAGGTGTGGGCGAATATTAAGCGGTATCTGCGAACCGTATTGTCTGATTACGCCCGATTTGACGATGCGCTACTGTCCTATTTTTAATTTTAATTGACTATATGTTTTGGTTGCCAGCCGGTCTAGAAAAGATAACGCGATGTAGCGTGGACTTTGCCCACGAAGATGATAAGTAAAAAAGCTGCTGAAACTTTCTCTATTATCCGCGGGCAAAGCCCACGCTACGGGTTTTAACCAACCGTGCAATGAATGCAAAACAGGTCGTCTGAAAACGTACAACTCCTGTTTCAGACGACCTCTTACCCATAAAAAACCGCAGGGATAAACCTGCGGTTTGCTGTTTCTGACAGTTTGCTGTCTTCGCTGTCGAGGAAGCTTCTGAGGCGGTCGCTGCGGGTCGGATGACGCAGTTTGCGCAGGGCTTTGGCTTCGATTTGACGGATACGTTCGCGGGTTACGTCAAACTGTTTGCCGACTTCTTCGAGCGTGTGGTCGGTATTCATGTCGATACCGAAGCGCATACGCAGGACTTTAGCTTCGCGCGGGGTCAGGCTTTCGAGGATTTCTTTGGTGACTTCGTGCAGGCTGGTGTACATTGCGGCGTCTGCAGGGGGCAACGTTGTTGGCGTCCTCGATGAAGTCGCCCAAAGTGCGAATCGTCGTCGTCGCCGATTGGGGTTTCCATCGAAATCGGTTCTTTGGCGATTTTTCATGATTTTTGCGGATTTTGTCTTCCGGCATTTCCATCAACTCGGCAAGTTTGGCGGAATCGAGAACCTTCGCCGGTTTCTTGCAGATACTGGCGGGAGATGCGGTTCATCTTGTTGATGGTTTCAATCATGTCGCCCGGAATACGGATGGTGCGCGCCTGGTCGGCAATCGAGCGGGTAATCGCTTTGGCGGATCCACCATGTTGCGTAGGTGGAGAATTTGTAGCCGCGGCGGTATTCGAATTTATCGACCGCCTTCATCAAGCCGATGTTGCCTTCTTGAATCAAATCAAGGAACCGCAAAACCGCGGTTGGTGTATTTTTGGCGATGAAATCACCAGACGCAAGTTTGCCTGAATCATTTCCTGCTTGGCGGCTGCGGTTTCTTTTTCGCTCGACACCATGTTTTTGTTGATTTCTTTTCAGCTCTTCGATGGAAATGCGGGTTTCTTTTTCCATGTTTGCCAACTCGGTTTGTTTTTCGAGGATGGCGTGGCGGAAGCGGTCGAGCGCGTCGCTCCAGACCCTGCCTTTGGCGACTTCTTCTTCCACCCATTTCAGGTTGGTGATTTCGGGCAGGGAAGTTTTTGGATGAAGTAGTCGCGTTCCATATGGACGCGGTCAAGGCAGATGTCGCGGATTTCGCGTTCGAGCTTGCGGATGTTTTTCGACACGGCTGCGCAGGTTGCCGCTGAGGCTTTCGATTTGGCGGGTGGCGAAGCGGACTTCCAAGAGCTTGTTGGCGATGGCGTCGCGGTGTGCCAGATAATCGGGGTGTCGGCTGTCGTGTTTTTCCAGCTTTTTGATCATCTTGCCGTATTCGCTTTCGATGAAGGCGAAGTGTTCCAGCACTTTTTGCTTCAATTCGGCAAGATGGGCAGCGGACTATGGCTTCGGAGTCGCTGCGGAATCGTCGTCATCGTCGTCTTCATCCGCTTCATCTTCTTCACTGCTGCGGAATCGTCGTCGTTTGACGCGCTTTCCGTGTCCCAAGCCCAATTCGTTGAGCAACACTTCGTTCGGGTCGATGATGGCTTCGACCACTTCGTCCACGCGATTTCATCCTTGCGGATTTGCTCGATCAGCTCGAGGATTTCGGCAATGGAGCCCGGACAGGCGGAAATTGCCTGCACCATGTTTTTCAGGGCGTTTTCGATTTTTTTGGCGATGATGATTTCGTCTTCGCGGGTCAGCAGGTCAACCTGCCCCATTTCGCGCATATACATACGCACGGGGTCGGTGGTTCTGCCGAATTCGGAGTCCGCGCTGGACAAGGCGGCTTCGGCTTCGGCAACGGCATCGTCGTCGGTTACGGCAGCGGCGTTGTCGCTCAACAAAATGTCTTCCGCATCAGGAGCCTGCTCGGTCACTTGGATGCCCAAGCCGGAAATCATGCTGACGATGTTGTCGATTTGATCCGCATCGGACATATCGTCGGGCAAGGCGTCGTTGATTTCGGAATAAGTGATGTAGCCGCGTTCCTTACCCATGATGATGAGCTGGCGCAGGCGGGCGCGCTGCTCTTCGAGGGTCAGCGGACGGTTGTCGTCCTGTTCTTGATAGTCTTCGTGATTTTGGTCTTTAGACATGGATTACTTTCTTGATCTGATGGTTTGCCGACGGTTTGCGCATGATGCACCTGAAGGCGGAACAGAGTTACAACCGATTTAAATTCAATCTGCCAGGTTGTAACGCTGAGGTCGTCTGAAAGCTCTTTGGAACGGGTGTTCTGCGGGATCATGTTCGCAGCTTGGGACAATGCTTTTCTGACGGCCTGAAGGTTGCTGGATTCGGCAGGGATTGCCGTTCGTTCAATTTTTGCTTTGCGGTCAAAAGCGACAGCAAGAGTTTTTCATTTTTCATTCAAACCCGATTGCAGGCTTTTTCTGCTTGAGAGTTTCGATTTGTTTGTATTTTAACTCGTTAGGAGTTTCTTCATGCCGATTTGGAAGTTCTCGCGGTCTTCTTCGCCTCCGCCTTCCATTTTCTTCAGAATAGAGTGTCGATTGGAAGATTTGGTTCACGGTTTTCTTCGTAAGGAGAACCGCGCATATACTCTAAAACCTGCGCGGTAGCAGGTACGGCGGCATGGCTTTTTAATGGTTTCAGCAAGATTGGCAAGGCAGGCGAAATCGCCGTCCAACGCCAAATAATCGGGCAGGTCTATATATGCAGCCCAATCCGGATTTATCAAGAGGCTGCGGATTTGCCGTTGCACCAGCGTCAACATGACAGGCTGTTTGACGGAAATCGGAGGCGGTTTGTAGCTTTTTGTTTGACGTGCCGCTTCGGCGCTTCCTGCCCCAATAGTTGGGCGAGATTGTCGGGATCGATGCCGACCAGTTCGCTAAGCCGTTGTTTCAACAAATAAGCCAATGCCGGCGCGGTAATCTGCGCCAAAAAGCGGCGAACTGGTTTTCACCAATTCTGCCTTACCTTCCTGCGTATTGAGATTGAGGTCGTCTGAAAGATGCTCCCAAAAATATTCCGACAAAGGCTTGCTTTTGATTCAACAGCGCATCTTCAAATTGCGCTTTGCCGTAAACGCGGATGTAGCTGTCGGGGTCATGTTCTTCGGGTAAGAACAAAAATGCAGCGATTTGTCGTCTTTCAACTGCGGCAACGCATTTTTCCAACGCGCGCCAAGCCGCTTTCCGTCCCGCGCTGTCGCCGTCAGAAACAGAAATAAATACTGTCCGCCTGACGCATCAGGATTTTTGACGTGTTCCGCCGTCGTCGCCGTACCCAAAAGCCGCCACGCCGTAGCCCACGCCGAACTGCGCCAGCGCGACCACATCCATATAGCCTTCGACCACCAAAAATCCGCCCTGCTTCTTTAACCGCAGCACGCCCTTCGCCTACAATCCGTAAAGGTTTTTCCCCTTATCAAACAGAGGTGTATCAGGCGAGTTCAAATATTTCGGCTTCGAGGTCGTCCAACACCCTGCCGCCGAAACCGATTACCTGCCCGCGCGGATTGCGGATGGGGGAACATAATCCGATGACGGAAGCGGTCATAATGCCGACCCTCGTTGTCAATCACCATACCCGTATCCACCAACGCAGTATTCGGGTACGGTTGGAACACTGCGCCAAAGGCTGCCAGCCGTCGGGGGGCGTAGCCCAAACCATAATGCGCGATGACTTCCGCGCTCAGCCGCGCTTGTCCAAATACTCCTTCGCCGCCGGATTGAATTTCAACTGTTGCGCATAAAAATCAGCCGCCGCAGCCGTTGTTTCCTCCAGCGTCTGCTGTTTTTCTTACGTTCGGCACGGACTTCGGGATTATCGGTCTGCCCGCGCACTTTAGGCACGACCATGCCCACGCGGTCGGCAGAAACTGCACCGCCTCCGGAAACGACAGCCCCTGATGCTCCATCACAAAACCAATCGCCGAACCATGCGCCCCGCAACTGAAACAATGATAAAACTGGCGATCGGACTGACCGAAAACGACGGCGTCTTTTCCTTGTGGAACGGACAACAAGCCATATAGTTCGCCCCGCCCTTCTTCAGCGGAACCTGCTCGTCGATAATATCGACAATATCGACTTTGGCCAGAAGCTCGTCAATGAAATCGGATGGAATCATAGTTCGGCGGATGCGTATGGACGGGACAAACGTTTTTCAGACGACCTTTTTATCTTAAAGGTCGTCTGAAAACAGGATCTCGAATCGGGTTGGGAATAAGGTTCGTATTATAACGTGTATTCGGGATAAAAATAGCACTCTTACAAAACCGACTCCTTAGCTGACAGCTTATGCAACAGAAACCTTCGAGGTCGTCTGAAAATTCGTTTTCAGACGACCTCGAGACTAAAACCCTGTATTCTGCTTTGACGGTAAATTCGTTGCGTTTGTAGCGGTTCA